>ERZ779861.3261-NODE-3261-length-13782-cov-2.837182_pt1 | contig 13782 bp, 10 predicted proteins | sample MGYA00511558_ERZ779861 | MGnify/ENA primary metagenome ERZ779861 (study PRJEB29588, sample SAMEA2163432) | human gut metagenome | biome: human gut; feature: human-associated habitat; material: faeces | place: Denmark | collected 2008/2010 ... | reverse complement strand
CAGTTTCACCGTTGTGGTGAATTCTTTGGGTATGCTGAAAGCAATGATGAGTCCCGCCACTGTTGCAATTCCGCAGCATTTTATGAAGAAACGTCGTTTTTTCCACAGGTAGCCGGAGAGGGCGATCAAATCGATCTCCGATTGTGGAGACGATGGGGTATGATTGTTCTTGTCCATTTATTTACTTTAAAAGATTGATCATTGATGTTATCATGGCAGCCATTGAGGTGACGGAACTGCCGACACTCATGATTTCTGCCAGGCTTGCTCGGCGGTCGGGTTGTGTCTTGGCGGGGACTACGATTTCGCAGCCAGGCTCGACTTTGGGGTAACGTTTGAAGAAAATCATTTTACGTTGTGTGGTCGCCACTTTTCCGTTCATGTAGATAACGATGGGATATTTGCGGGCAATGTCGTTGTAGCCGCCAGCCTGTGAGAGACAGTCACGGACGTCCATTCCTTTTGTATAGGTCACACTGTTAGGATAGGTAACGGAACCGCTCACCTTCACCGTACTTTGCTGTTGGGGGATGTAAAGCACATCTCCGTCGCGTAACACAAGGTCGTCGGCACTTCCCGGATGGGCGAGCGCTTTTTGTAGGTCGATGCCTACGGGATACTCCTTCAGGTTGGCAAGCGAAACGGAGATCGAGTCACGGCTTTGCTTGCTATTGTTACTCAATTGTAAGAGAGTTTCGATTTGGCGCAACTCATCTGTCGTCAGTTTACGTTTTAGACTGGCTCCCCGCACATAGGCGTCTGGAGTGATGCCGCCCGATTGTGCAATCAGTTCGCTTAAACGCGTATTCTTTTCCTTTAAAGTATAGTTGCCGGCAAAAGTAATCTCGCCTCCGACTTTCACTACTTGTTGCTTTTGGTAACCAGGTGAGAAACGGACGAATACTTCGTCGAATGGTTCGAGGGTGAAAAGCGTATCGCCGGAGGTTACTGCCAGTCCTTCGTCGAGGGTGAAGTTAAATGTCTCGGCTGTCTGGTTACTGCTCCGGGTGGCGGACGGATCTTTGAGCCGTCGTGCCACTTCTACGTTGATGATTGAGGCTGCTTCGCGCAGGCCGCCGGCGAGGACGATAACATCCTCTACTGTCAGATTCTTGCGGAAGGGCAATACGGTATCGGGAGCGTTGACTGCTCCGCTCACTTTGACGGTATAAGGTTCATGGAGGTCAAATAGGGAAGGGATATATAGTTGGTCCTCCTTCTGTAGTTCGATGTCAGGAACCTTCCCGTTCAAAATATCTACAATATTGATGGCGATAACCGAACTGGTGAAGTCTGGGTTGAGCCTTGTGATCTGTGCGCGTCCTACAAATTCGTCTCCTTTAAGTCCCGAAGCCTGTTCTATCAATTGTTTGACAGTATGTACGTCCGGACTCAACTCATATTCGCCAGGGCGCCAGACTGCACCGGAAATGATGATTCGGTTATCGTAGTAGGGAATGACTGAATCCACCATCAGCGAATCGCCGTCTTGCAGCACAAATGTTTGGAATTGTTCTTCGTTAACTGTGGCAATCTTGTAGCGGTCGCCGGCTTTGCGTTTCACTCGTATACTGCCAGTGTAGGCATCTCCTGTAAAACCACCTGCCATGTCGAGCAGGTCGTCAAGTGTCTCTCCTCGTCGAAGTTCGTATGTACGGTCTCTTTTCACTTTACCACCGGCGGTGACAAGCTGTTCGTAGGGACCGATAATGATCATGTCGTTGTCTTCCAGACGTATATTCGTTTCATATTTACCATTCAGCAGATAGTCGTATACATCGAGACTGGCGATCTCTTTGCTGTTCCGGTATACTTTTATGTTTCTCAGTGATCCGATATCGTTTACTCCTCCTGCTGCATAAAGGGCGTTGAAAAGCGTGGCGAGAGATGAGAGTGTATAGGTCCCGGGTGCGACGGCTTCGCCGACAATATTGACTTTAATGCTGCGAATTTGCCCCAGTCCGACAGAAACGAATGTATTAGGTTGACTGCCGTCAAGCGTTGCCATGATTTTACCCAATTCCTGCCGGATGCGATTCTCTGCCGCCTCGATAGTCAGTCCGCTTAGGGATACGGGACCGACATTGGGGATCAAGATCGTTCCGTCGGGAGAAATACTGAGTTTCAAGTTCAGTTCCGAATCTCCCCATACATTGATCAGCAACTCATCTCCTGCTGATAGAACATAATTTTTAGGCGTCGGCATATTCAGATCCGGTTCGAATGTCAAATTCTTATCGGAAAAGATCTCACGCCCAAAAACAATATTTTCCAAAGGCTGCTTCGGTTTATGTTCGTCGCGTTGCTCTGTCAGTGGGAGAAGTGCTTGCTGAGTAGGATGGGAACGGTCGGATACGGTATTTTCTGTAGCAGGCTTAATGATTTGGTTGATACCGGTTTGTTCTGTCCTGTGTTTGGCTATTTCTCTTTGTATTTGTTCCTCTGTCATCCCGGCAGCACGGGCTTTATCAATTAATTCCTGTGGGATTTGTGCCTGTATGGCAATTGATATTAGCAGGAGCAGGAATCCAATGATACATTGTGGCAGATACCGTTGTCTTGTCCGTTGACGACCTAACGGCTTTCGATGGCATAATACAGCTTGTTTTTTGTCAAGATTTTTCATATTACTTTTTCTATTGTTTGAACGATTCGTTGGCTTGCAGTTCCGTCTCCATAGGGGTTTACTGCTTGGCTCATACGGTTATAATAGGTATTGTCATCCAGTAAGTGGGACACTTCAGTTACAATCCGGGCGTAATCTGTTCCTACTAACTTCACTGTCCCTGCGTCAAGTGCTTCCGGCCGTTCTGTTGTGTCACGCATGACAAGCACCGGCTTTCCCAAACCCGGAGCCTCTTCTTGTATGCCTCCGCTATCGGTTAGGACAAGTGTCGACTTCTCCATTAGATAGACGAAAGGAAGATACTCCAAAGGCTCTATAAAGAACAGGTTAGGGAGATAAGCATTTCCGAATATTTCGTGAATGGGCTTCCTTACATTTGGGTTCAAGTGCATAGGGTAGACAAAGTCTACCTCCGCATACTGCTCTGCCAGAGTCTTTATTGCCCGGCATATTTGGATAAATCCATCGCCGAAGTTTTCCCGGCGATGACCTGTTATTAAAACCAGTTTGCGGCTGTTTTGTTCGGCAAGTGGAGTTGTTTCATAACCTGCAGACATCAGTTCGGTGTCAAGTTGCTTAAGTAGGGTATTCATTTCTTCCGGCCAAGGACTGTAGATGTTGTGCGTGCGTAACCCTGCTTCTACATGACCGACCGGTATTTGTTGGTAGAAGGCAGCGAGTGCTGAAGCTGTCGAAGTTGTGGTATCTCCATGGACCAGAACGATATCTGGCTTCGCTTCCTGCAGAACTCCTCTCATTCCTGTCAGTACCCGGGCTGTTATATCGTATAGGTCCTGTCCTTGCCTCATTATGTTGAGATCGTAATCGGGCCGGATATTGAAAAGCTTTAGGACTTGGTCCAGCATTTTCTTGTGTTGTCCGGTAACACAGACGATGGTTTTAAATTTATTTTTTTTCTGTTGGAAAGCTTTTACTAATGGTGCCATTTTAATTGCTTCAGGACGGGTACCGAAGACGAGCATTATTTTCTTCATGTTGTTTCTGTTTAGATTTTTCCAGTCTTGACCAGTATCAAGAATTTGATTAAATGTATTTGTCGTTTGATGCGCGAAGGTTGTTTCAATAGGCGGTATGCAAATTCGAGATTGTGCTTTATCCACCATTCGGGTGCTCGTTTCACGTTCCCTGTATAGACGTCGAAACTTCCTCCTAACCCTTGGTAAATTGCGGGATGTGCCTGATACATTTTTTCCATCAATAACTCTTGTTTGGGTGATCCCATTGCAACGAATATGACATCCGGCTGTTTTGTCTTGATGTCTTCGATCAGTTCTTCCTGTTCTGTCTCTGTTTGTATGTATCCGTTACGGTACCCCGTTATCTGTATTCCGGGAAAGTCTTCTTTCAATCGGGAGATGGTCTTCTCTATTACGGGCTGTTTACTCCCGACCAAGTAGAAGGTTTTTTCTTTTTGATACAGAGTTGTTATAATCTTCAACCACAGTTCGCATCCCGCGATCTTGACGGCATCCACGGCTCCGTGCTGCCGCACTGCCATAACTGCTCCTATGCCATCGCAATATCCAATATTCCTGTTTACAATATCTTGTATTTGCTCGTTCGCATGCAGTATCTTCTCCGCATTTATCGCTACTAATATCCCTTTATGTTCCTCCACATATTCCAGCAAACTGGAATCTGAGGGAAAGGGGTGGACTTTTATTCCGTTTAGTTGTATTCTGTTGTCGTTCATGATTGTTGCATTAATTGTCCGAATTTTTTGGTCTGAATACCTTCTTTGATTATTCTGGCAGGATTACCGGCTACGATGCAGTTGGCAGGTATATCTTTTGTAACGACAGATCCGCTTCCGACAATTACGTTATCGTTAACTTTTACTCCACACATGATGATCGCATTTACGCCAATAAAACAACGTTTACCAATGTAGGTGTCGGCTTTAGCAGGTTTGGAAAAGTCATGAGCTAAAATAACAGCTCCAGATGCAATGAAGCTTTCTTCTCCAATGTGTACTCCTTTGGGATTACTTTTATCGAGTATGGCACCAAATGAAAGTTTTGCGCTTTTATCAATATTCATTTGATAGATTCGTGTATAAATAAAATGCATCCCGAAGGTGATACAGTCTCTGATTATTTCTCTGATTTTTACTATCATAGTTGCTGTTTTAAACTGGTGATGTCAATCCATTTACTCATTTGATCTGTCAGTTCTGGGGTAATATTACTGATGACGTCTGGAGTAAAAGTCATTTCTCCAAAGATAGGGGATCCGTTGATAAGATATAAATCTACTCTAACGAAAGGAAAGGGTTCAGATAAACGTGAAGCAATTGATATCATTTCTTCTAATGCGCCTGGACGAGGAATTATATCTGATATCGGACAGCGAGAATTTACAAATTCAGGATAGGCATTCCAATCCATGTCATAAACCATAACCGAATAATTATGTGTGTTTTCTTCCCTGTCTGAATAAATAACGACATATTTAGGAACTCCATTAAAGCAAAAAAATTTGTAATCGATGAGTGATTGTTCGCTTTTTTTTGTCTGCTCCATAAATTTTTCTGCAATAATAAGAGGTTCTATCTGTGTATAATGCAATTGTCCGGTTAATTCTCCATATGGAAATTTTAACCATTTATTTAATTTATGATTTGTCTCTTTTATATTTAGGATATTTTTATCCTTTACTATAATATTTGTTGCACAGCTATTTGTCGTTTTTAATACAAAGGATTTAGGCAATAGGCTATAGTCGATTTCTATAGCTGAATTGTATATACCATAAATTTTGTTTACATATTGTTCTCCGCATCTATCAATCACATATTCTCTTACTCTGTATTTGTCGGCTAATTTACTCCACATAGAAGTGTCAGAATAAAGTGATAGCCATAGAATTTTTTCCATAAATGACTGTGGCTTCTTTAGATTGGGGAACTTTTTATAATCTTTACAATATCTGATCTTCCAAATTATATTGGGAAATTTCTTTAATAAAGGGGAGAATGGAGTTGCAATTTTTATAAGAACTGACTTGATAAAAATATTCATATGAATTTTTATTGATTAATATATGTTGAATTATAGATTGAATTTAGAAAAATGTAGTTCTATTTTTCTAATGATTGATATAGATGATCCAATTGTTTTTCTATTGCTGGAGGATAGAATTTTTCTGCTTTCTTTCCAGATTGATGTCCCATTTCTGAAAGATATTCTGGATGATCGATTAAAAATAGGATTGCTTCGTAAAGTTGTTTCTTATTTCCAGGTTCAATAAGAATACCGTTAACATTGTTTTCAACAAGATCTGTAATACCTCCAACTGGTGTTGCAATTATGGGCAGTTGGTAGGACATGGCTTCAAGAATGGATATACCAAATGATTCAAAAATAGAAGGATGGACAAATATGTCAGCAGTTCGGAATAATTTTTCTTTTCTTTCATTGTCTACCCATCCATGGTATTTGATAAAAGAAGAAAGTTGATGTTGCTGTATGAATTCATTCATAGTTTTTGTATCTCCTGTACCTCCAATATGGTAGATAATTTTGTTTTGCAACATTTCTTTGTTTTTCGCAAAACATTCTAATACATCAAATATTCCTTTTCTACTATCTATAGCTCCAATGAAAAGAAGATGGAGCTTTTGGTCGTTCTTTTTAATGGGACCAACACTGGGCTTATAGGTGACATTGGGAAGGAGAAAAATATTATTATTGAGTTTTTGTTCTTTTAAATAATCGATAAAATAATTAGAAACAGTCACCAATACATCTGCTTTATGGCAGACAAATCGAACAAAAGATTGGTGATTCTCGTAGAATTGTTCAAATTTTGCTCCATGTATATGTAAAATGACTTTTTTTCTGAAAACTTTAGCACAAAATACATAAATCGATTGACGATAAAAATCAGTAAATGATGCTGTATGTATATGCACAATTCGGATTGGTTTGAATATACAATAATAGCAACATCGTAATAAGGCAGATATGCTTAATGCTGTTTTCTTAAACAGATTTCCTTCTTGATGTGAAGCAATGAAATTAAATTTCTTGAACATCTTTGAATAAGATTGTATGAGGATTGCAATCCCTCCTTTGCCGTTTGTGTCAGTTCCTATAGTTAGGATATTTTTACTTTTATTGGATATCATGATTAAAATAAAGATGATTACTAATTACCCAGTAAACTCCTAACAGTGGAGCTAATTGAGTTGAAAAAAAAGCATGTCCTGCTGTATAGGCGATTCCTAACCATAGTATACTTCCTATACTTGTTATAAATGATAAAGAATTCCGACTTCTTTTTATAAAAAAAGGTCGGATGAACTGGAATACTAAAAAAAGTTGTGCAAGGATGATAAGTCCTCCCAGAACAAATCCGAAGGATAATATGATATCGTAAAAATCAGATTCTATATTTTTTACTTTTTCTTCTGGGTCGTATATGCTTGCTACGGCAAATCGTCCTCCTGAAATACCCTTACCCAAAAGAACCTCTGTTAAGTTGAATTCAGAAATAACTTGTTTACCGGTATTGATCAATTGCTCTCTTGATGATACTAACGAATTAGCTGAAAAGCGTTCAAGTGTAAAATTATCATATTGAATAATAGTTTCATATGTTATGATAGCAGAATATACGATAGCGATTGACATACAAAATATTATAAGTATCCGGGTTTGCCATCGGAGCTGAATAAGGCTGTCTTTGAAAAAAAAGAAATAGCCTAAGAAAAGTCCCCAATCTGCCAGAATTCCAATAATACCGACACGAGAACCGATAAGAATTGTTCCGACTGATGCAATAAATGTCAGTAAAAAATAAAATACATTCCGTTTGTAAAAGGAATACCAAATACAAAGTAATACAGCTAGAACCATATATACTCCCAATGCATTGCCGTCTGCGTAATATCCAGAGTATCCGAATCCAAATTTATCACTGTATGAAAGAATCCCGGTTTGTGTAATCATAGAGAATATATTAATTGCACCTATAAGTGAAGTTGTATAAACAACAAGTCTGATTAATTTCTCAAGGCTGAATATTTTACGGTAATAATAAAAATAAAAAAGGATGCAGAAGGTGTAGATAAACTTGAATAGATAGTCTATGTCCATTGCTGCATCTATATATTTTCCTGTAAAAGACCAGATAGCAAATGCCATTGAAATTAGGATTGTAATAATCCAAAATAAGAGAGTTAATAATGTGCTTAAATTTTTTAGTAAAAACTTCATAGTTAGGCATAATATGAATCCTCTAAAAGCTATTCCGATTGGTAAATGCACTCCTTTAAATTCCTGGATGTATCCATTTGCTGAGTCAAAAAAAATAGAAATGAAAAATAATATAAAAGGAAGTACTTGTATATAGAAGTTGTCTATGCTTATGGAGATAGGCTTAGCTATTGTAAATGTTTTCATATTCTTCCGTTATGTGTTTAATTGTAAACCTCTTGGCATTTGCAATGCCTCGTAAAATTAATTTTTCCCTATATTTATCATCTGAGATAAGTTTTTGAAATCCTTTTCTAATGGAGCTTACATCATAAGGATTGATATAGTGGGCTGTATTTGCTGCTATTTCTGGGATAGAAGTTATTTTGCTGGTTAGTAAAACTCTTCCAGTAGCATTGGCCTCTATTATAGGCATTCCAAAACCTTCATATAAAGAAGGAAAACTGACGATGTCACATTCTTGGTATAATCTAATGATATTTTGAAAGGGAATATCCAAATAATTTTTATATTGGATATGATTCTTTTTTAATTGCTCTATATGTTCTTGTTTTAAAATCCCTACAATGATTAGTGTACAGGGTATATTGCGTAATGCTTTTATTGTGCGTAGCAGATTTTTGCGCATGCCTGTTCCAATATGGAGGATATGAGGATTTTCTTTTCGGAATTCTTTTGGGTGAAAATGAATAACTTCATTATAGGGATTATAGACAATGCTGATTTTATTTTTTACTCTTGGAGTTATCTGTTTGATTTCATTCGCTGTATATTGGGAAATACAGGTGATATGTTTGGCAAAATGATTAGGCAGAATGAGCCAGAACCATTTTCTAATAAATCGCTTTAGGAAAGATGATGATTGTAATAGAGTTCCTGTATCATGCCAAGTGAGAATTACATTACCTTTTAAAAATAGAGAGATATAAGCTATCTCAGGTGAAAAAATGTGATTGATATCTCCTTGGTGTTTTTGAGCGAACCTAATATTTCGAATGATTCCTTTCCAGGTATTTCCGTGTTCAGGCAAAGTAATAACTTTTAATCCTGATATTCGGGATACAAGCGAATATGCCAGTTCTTCTATACTGTTAAGTCCTGTCGACTTTTTACGTAAAAATAAGGCCTTTGAACACATTGTTATGATTTTGTAGTTTGAATGGTACGAATTGCTTTTTTGTAAATAAGAGAACGCTCAGCCGTCTTTAGTCCGACTGTCAATAGTACGATGGTGGTTGAACTTACAGTAATAATACATATAAGTATAAATCCGGTGAATGTGTCAGGAATATATTGGGACAGCCCTGTCGGAATAATAGCTGCAAGTATGAAGACTAAGAGACTTCGACCAATCACTTCTATGATGAAGTTGGAAATATGCATAGGTATTAATGCATTAAGTATCCATATTCGTGCTATTAAAGCAATGAGTTCTGTCAGGATAGATATATACATGACTGTATAAGGTGGATATCCGGATTTTAATACAATATAGGATATTGGTATATCCAGCAATGTAATCACTAAAATTATGGTTTGAAATAGTTTTATTTTTCCTTTTGCTTGTATAGCAGTGGCTACAGGTCCAGTTATACTGTTTATTAAAGTTACAATCAATACCAATCGTAAAAACATGACAGTATATTCTGGTACAATACCTAGCCAAAGATTTAATATATAAGGAGTTTTGATAAGTACAGGTAATGTTAAATACAGTAAGGAAAAATGAATAACGGGAACTATTATGTACTAATACCATCATTGAATTTGTATCTCCCATTGCATATCGTTTAGTTATTTGCGGTTTCATTGCAATTTGGAAGTTTGATACAAAATTATAAATTCCGGCATTTACTTGATAGGCTACACCACGTGCTGCGTTTACTGCAGGTCCGAAAAATAGATTGATTAGTATATTTATTCCTTGCATTTTGAGTGAATATCCGATGTTACCTAAAAAGCTCCATCCGGCAAAGCTTAACATTTTATGTAGTAATTGTTTATCTATGTCATTTCGAAACTTACATTCTTTAAAATACTTTTTGCAATATAAAGTATACATGATGCTTATCAATAAAGTGACGAAAGACATTAAGATTGCATATAAAATTAGTTTATCTGACGCTGAGCCCTTCAACAAAAAAACAATCGCTAATTGTAATATAACTTCAAGTATACTTACATAGGCATATACTTTCATATGTTCATGGGCTACTATACTGGCATTATAGGGAACGCTGAATATTTTAATAATGAATGTCAGGATTGAGAATTGGAACACCCAATTTGCAGCAATTATTCTTGAAGTTGGTATATTCATTTTATGATTGAGAAACCATAGACCTACTGTTTCTGCTAATATAAGTAGGAAAAAAATAATAATCAGGTGAATGATAAGAGATGTGGAAAAAACTTTTTGCAGTTGTTGTCCATCATTTTTCCCTAATTCGTAGGTGAGAAACCGTTGAGAAACATCAATCATTCCCACATTTAGAAACTGGAACATTAATACAATGCCACCTACTACGTTGTATATGCCATAATCATCAATTCCCAAAACATTTAAAACGACTCTGGATGTGTAAAGTGATACTAATAGGATGACTAGTGTCCTGAAATATAAGAATAATGTATTTTGAGCTATCCGTTTGTTCGTATTGTGAGACATACTTTTTATTCTATAATTTCTTAAACACCCCGCAAAAATCCAATATCACTTTTTCTTCGTTGTGAGGTAATGTTTTGAATTCTTTGTGGGAGACGAGGAAGGCGACGATGTCGGCGCGGGTGTAGGCGGATTTGTAGTCGGTCAGTTTGAAGACTGGATGTTCGTGAACGTTGGGTTCGACGATTAGGATGTCGGTATCGGCTGAACGTTGGAGAACTTTCGAGGTGATGTATTTGGCTGGTGATTCGCGCAAGTCGTCGATATCAGGCTTAAAAGAAAGGCCCATCAGAGCTACTACTGGTTTACGATGATGCTCAAGGAAGAAGCGGAGGATGGCGTTTTCGATTTTTTCGGCGCACCAGAATGCTTTGTAATTATTGATTTCGCGTGCTTTCGAGATAAGTTGCGACTCGTAGGGAAATTCGGATGTCAGGAAATAAGGATCTACGGCGATGCAATGTCCTCCCACGCCCGAACCTGGTTGCAGAATGTTGACACGCGGATGTTTGTTGGCGAGTTCGATCAGTTCCCAAACGTTGATACCTGCCTTGTCGCAGATCAGCGACAGTTCGTTGGCAAAAGCTATTTGGACGTCACGTGACGAATTTTCCGTCAGTTTGCACATCTCCGCTGTCCGAGCGTTTGTCCGGTGGAGTGTCCCTCTGACGAAGTGGCGATAGAATTGTATCGCCTTTTCAGTTGATTCGGAGTTGATTCCTCCGATGACCCGGTCGTTCTGCATCAGTTCGTAGATGACATTGCCTGGTAAAACGCGCTCCGGACAATAAGCGATATATATTTTTCCTTCCAGTTCCGGACGCAAAGCGTAGAGCAGATTTGCCATCTTTTCGGTGGTCCCGACAGGTGAAGTCGATTCAATGACGAAAAGGTCCCCTTTCTTAAGAAAAGGTGCGACCATACGTGTAGCGGCTTCGACATATGAAATGTCCGGTTCATGATTTCCTTTGAACGGAGTTGGTACGACGATCAGGTATACATCGCTTTCTTCCGGAACATCCGATGCTTTCAGCTTACCGAATTCCATGACTTTCGAACACAACTCCTGTAATCCAGGTTCCACAATATGGATAATACCTCGGTTTGTCATTTCCACTACTTTCGGATTTACGTCGACCCCGATAACTTGAATGCCGCTTCCGGCTGCGATAATAGCTGTAGGCAGGCCGATATAGCCCAATCCCATAAAACATGCTTTCATTATTTGTATTTTTTCTAAATTCGTTTAACCCACTCTTTTCCGTTTAAAAATTCTTTTTTGTTTCCGGCCTTTTCAAACCAAATGCTTAATATCACCCAGATCACGATGTCGCCGGCAAATACGATATTGATATTCACGAACGACACGAGTAAGATATTGAGGCTACTGAATAGACTGGCGATTACGACGATACTGATCATCGCCTTGTGTGCGCTCATCCCCATATCGAGGAACTTATGGTGGATGTGATTACGGTCCGGTTTGAATAGTGACCGATGGCTGCGTGCCCGTACGATCATTACGCGCACAACATCGAACATCGGTACGATCAGTGTCGAGAAGGCGATCACGATGGCACCGGCGGAATAGTGTGCAACATCCGGATTGTAAGATGCATAGCGGATGGCGAGGAATACCAGAATATAGCCCAATGTCAAGCTCCCCGTGTCACCCATGAATATTTTCCTCCCGTGATCAGCTTGTCCGAAGACGTTGTAATAGAAGAAAGGCACCAGCACTCCAAGAGTCGCGAACGACAGCAGGGCGTATATCCACATTCCGTTAATCAAGAATAGACTGCCAAGCACGAGTAATGCCGAGCCAGTCAGCCCTGAAGCCAATCCGTCGATTCCGTCGATCAGGTTGATGGCATTGGTGATAAATACAATTACGAGGATAGTAAGCGGAATACCGATCCATGATGCCAGTTCGTGTATTCCGAATAACCCGTAGAGATTGTTGATCCATAGTCCCGACAATGGCAGGAGCAAGGCTGCCACAAGCTGTACCATGAACTTCTTTGTATAACGCATTCCCACTAGATCGTCTTTCAGCCCGGCGAGGTAGAGCAAGATTACCCCGCAGACCAACAGGTAGAATTCTGAAAGAGTATGTGTGAGTAACCATAGCGGTATTTGCTGTCCGTGCATGTATTCCGCGCAATAGAGTGCGGAAACAAATGAGAGGGAGAACAGGATTGATGGGGCGAAAGACAATCCTCCCAGCCTTGGGATAGCTTCTTTATGTACCTTCCGACTGTCCGGAATGTCGAAAAGCCGCTTTTTCAGCGCGACGACCAAAATCCTCGGAATAATGATCATCGACATCAGGGCAGAGATCGTGAAGGCCAATAGAATCAATAGGTATATCATATAACAAATTTCGGTTTATATGTGACAAAGTTCGTCAGTCACATTAGATATGTTCTGGCGATTGTCCACTATTCTTATAGTTTGAGAAGTAACAAGAGGCAGGAATAAAACGTTTTGTCTTTTGATTGTAATTGTGGTATTTTAGAAACCGTTTCCTAAAAATAATGGAGAAAATACGGAGGGATGGGATTTGTATAATACGGAAAAGAACAAGAGGTATGGGTTATGATTCAACCTATGCCCGCAAGTCATTTCCTAAGCAGAATGCATTATATATGTTAATAAGGAAAAGAATATTTAGCGAGTGCTAAAATGCTGTTTTCGGCAGTGGTGAAAGAACATTATATGGCCTTCTATCGCCTCAGTGTGTGAAGGTGTCGGTATTCAATGAAGCATTCTTTCGCATGAACCATCTGTCTGGCAGTTATCCGACTTCTTTTTCATGCCAATCCATTTTTAATTTCATGCCAGTCTATTCGCAAATGCATGCCAGTGCATATAAAACTCCATGCATGTTACTTAATGGATGGAGTTTATCGGCTTGCATTTGTCCTGTAATTATAACCGGAGACATCGGTTTGACGTTTTGGAAGATGTGTCAAATTGACATTACCGGACGCGGATGACGCAGAATACCGATATTTGACACCCTCAGGGAATTTATTTTTTTCTCAAGAACTTTTTGCCTAACCACTTTCTTACCGGTTCGTCGTAAAGTTTTAGGCAGAGGTAAGCCAAGGCGATACTGCCGGCGTAGACCATTATTGCCATAGGCCAGATTTCTGCGAAGGTATAGAGTTCGTTGTCGATTAGCCAAGCATAGAATAGGTACATGATCGGGTAGTGGACGGCGTAGAGTGGATAGGATATATCACCTA
>ERZ779861.3256-NODE-3256-length-13807-cov-3.966696_pt1 | contig 13807 bp, 12 predicted proteins | sample MGYA00511558_ERZ779861 | MGnify/ENA primary metagenome ERZ779861 (study PRJEB29588, sample SAMEA2163432) | human gut metagenome | biome: human gut; feature: human-associated habitat; material: faeces | place: Denmark | collected 2008/2010 ... | reverse complement strand
CGGCAGCTTGCCGGTTTTATACAGCTTCTGCTGTTTTACTTTTTCAGATGCGCGTTGTGCACTGTGGTGAACGCGTCGATGACTCTCTGGATGTGCTCCTTTTCCCACGTGGGATGCAGGAACAGGTTCACCGTGCGGGCACGCAGGCTCTTTGCCACCGGGCATACAACGCCCTCATACGTCAGACCCTCGCGGGTGTACTCCTTGGAGCAGAACGGGAACTTATGCGAGCCAAAGCCGCCGAGCTCCTTATATGCCTTTTCCTCGTATGCTTCCGGCCATTGAATGCCGTAGCAGGGAATGCCCATGCCGGCCATTTCCTTAAGGAACGCGGGCGCGTCGATGTCCAGCTTGTCCAGATCCAGAATGATCGGGAACCACCAGTAAGCGCACTGACGCTCCTCGGTGTCAACCGGCAGCGACTTGACGCCCTCGAGCTTGCCCAGCGCCTCGCGGTACATCTTGGCGTACTCAAAGCGGCGCGGCAGATTCCACGTTTCCAGACGCGCCAGCTCGTTGATGCCGACGATGGACTGCATCTCGGTCATACGGAAGTTGAAACCCACACGGTTGTGGATATAGGGCAGCTTCTCCTCCAGCGCCAGCATATTCATTCTGGCCTTGACGTCATAGCCGTGGTCACGGAACGAACGTGCCTCCCAGCCGCGATCCTCGTCGTTGGTGACGACCATGCCGCCCTCGCCGCCGGTGGTGAAGTGCTTGGACTGTGCAAACGAGAAGCAGCCCACGTCGCCGATCGTGCCGACGGACTTGCCCTTATACTTGCCGCCGATGGCCTGCGCGCAGTCCTCGATAACGTACAGGTTATGCTTGCGGGCAATGGCCATGATGCGATCCATGTCACACACAACGCCATACAGATGGACAATGACAATGCCCTTGGTGCGCTCGGTGATCTTGCTTTCGATGTCATCAGGGTCGATGGTGTGGCTCTCATCCACGTCGCAGAAGATGGGCACCGCACCCGCCTGCACCACCGCGAACGAGGACGCGATGAACGAGTAGGACGGCACGATCACCTCATCGCCAGGGCCGATGCCCAGCGTTGCGATGCCGATGTGCAGCGCAGCCGTGCCGTTGGTGCAGGAAATTGCCATCTTTGCGCCGCACCACTTGGCGAACTTGTCCTCAAATTCCATGCCCTTATGGCCGGTCCAGTAGCAGACCGCGCCGGTGTCGAGTGCTTCGGCGATTTCCGCCTTGCTCTTCGGGTCAAACTGCGGCCAGCCGGGGAAGCCCAGCTCGGCAACGCCAGCGCCATTCATGACAATTTCTTTTTTCTCGCTCATGTTAAAACCTCATTTCTTCAAGTGTAAAACAGTTGCAAATTTACGAACGTTGGCCGCTTACACGCCTCTTTGCATCTCGTCAACAGACTCGAGAATCGCGTCGGCCATATAGTCCAGCTGCTCCGGCGTCAGGCCGTAGACCGGGAAGTGCGTAAAGCGGTGGTTGAATACCTCCTCGCACACCGGGCAGCTCTCAGCGATTGCCTTTTCGTCATAGCCATACTCACGCAGGATTTCGAACTTATACAGCGGGCCAAAGTGAGGAATCTGCGTGACGCCCTTTGCGTCCATCTTTTTCTTGAACAGCTGAATATCGCCGCCCGCCTTTTCGGGGATGATCTGAAGCTGATACAGATGGAACGTGGGTTTGATTTCGTCATTGCCCAGATCCTGCGGGATCAGAGCGTCGCAGGCGGAAAGGCGCTTTGTCAGATATTCGGACGCGCGGCGGCGCGCTTCGATAATCTGGTCGATTCGGGCAATCTGGAGCTGCAAGCCCAGACCCTGAATCTCGGTGGTGGAGAAGTTGGTTGCGACGAACGGGCCGTTCTTGCCGCGGATGGCGGTGACGTCATACAGCCAGTTCGGGATATGCTTGCTGAAATCCGTGCCAAGGAAGCGCGCGCGGCGCATCTCGGGCAGGAATTCTGTCACGTTGGAACACAGGATGCCGCCCTCGCCAAAGGAGGTGATGTTCTTGACCTCGTGGAACGAGAACGAGCCAAAATCGCCGATTGTGCCGAGCTTGCGGTGCTTATACTCGCCGCCAAAGGCGTGCGCCGCGTCCTCAAGGACGACAATATCGTGCTGCTTGGCCAGCGCCATGATCGGATCCATATCGACTGGATAGCCGCCAATGTGGACGGGGATGATCATCTTCGTCTTGTCGGTGATCTTTTTCTCCACGTCCTTGGGATCCATATTCAGCGTCAGCGGATCGACATCCGCAAACACCAGCTTGCAGCCGATGGAAAGCGGATACGCCATGGTTGCGGCAAACGTGATGGCCGGGACGATAACCTCGTCTCCTGGCTTCAGTCCAGTATACTTGCAGGCAATCTCAAAGCCCGCTGTGCAGTTGGTCAAAAATGTAGAGCCAGTGGTGTGCAGATATTCGTCGCACATATTCTCGGCCTTGCCAACCTCCACGTCCAGCGACAGCTTTGCCGGGGGCGCGGAAACCTTGTCCAGCGCGAGAACGTCCTTCTCAACCGTTTTCAGCGCCTCGTCGTAGGCCTCGCCCTTGCCTTTCATCATAAACCGGATGATGGTCATCAAATCCTGCGCGTTATAGTTTTCGCCGACCGCAGCCCACGGGACTTTGGTTTCGCCGGTGTTATACCGGAAATCCGATGCTTTCTTCTCCATTTAAAATTGACTCCTTTCAGAATATCAGTTTGTTGACAGACGGACATTCTGAAGCAGTTACGGATCGCGGCAGCAATTGAACAAGCCGACCGCAACATCGAGTGGTCTGTTCATAGTTTACCTCTTCGCGTCATTGACGCTACCGTTATGGAATCAGTTTCTTTTTATCTTCCCGCGCCGCAGGCGGCGCGGGAAGCATGATTGTGGAATTTTCTTTGAATTACAGATCAACAACGCACTTGTTGTCGTTGGAACGGTAGGCCGCCTCCATAACGCGCTGCACCTGCACCGCATCAGACGCCGGAACCTCCAGCGGAAGATTGTTCAGGATCGAATTGCCGAACGACTCAATCTCGCGCGTGTACATATTGCCGAACTCCACGTCCAGCTGCTCGCCTTTGACGTCCTTGGTGTCCTGCTGTGCGTCATAGCCGCCAACCTCGCCGCAGAACATCGCGTCCAGCGTACCGCCGTCGATCTGGCCGATGATGTTTTCGCCAACCAGATGACCCTGATCGCCGAAGAACTCAAGACGCCACTTGGAGGCTTCGTCGGGGATATTGAAGTTGGACTGCACCACGCACTCGCAGCCGTTTTCCAGCCGCATCAGAACCGTAGACGTGTCCTCCACCTCATAGTGGAACGTCAGCGTGTCGTGGAACGCCGCAACCTGCTTGACCTTTGAGCCGGTGACATACTGCATCAGGTCGATGCAGTGCACGCCCATGTCCATCATTGCGCCGCCGCCGCCGTTTTTCTTGCTCTGACGCCAGTTGCCGGGCATATCGGGATACCAGCAGGTGAACTGCGAGAAGCCCGAAACCGGACGGCCGATCTTGCCGTCGGCAATGGCCTGTTTCATAGCCATGACGTATGCGCCAAAGCGCATCATCAGACCTGCCGCAATCTTGACGCCCTTGCTCTCACAGTAGTCAACGACCTTCTGCCCCTCTTCCGAGGTCATGGCCAGCGGCTTTTCAATCAGAATATGCTTGCCAGCGTCGGCGGCCATCATGGCCTGCTTGGCGTGCAGCACAACGGGGGACGCGATATAAACCGCGTCAATCTCGGGATCGGCCAGCAGCGCAGCCTCGCTGTCATACGCACGCTTGCAGCCCCACTTGGCGCGGGACTTTTCCGCCAGCTCCATATTGATCTCCATTACAGCAATCAGCTCGGCGTTATTCGCCAGCATCATTCCGGGAATCGTTCTGCGGTCTGCAATGCCGCCCGCGCCGATAACGCCCCAACGAAGCTTTTTCATAGCAATTGTCTCCTTTTATGATTCTAAAACGCAGAATTTTTGCGATTATTTCCAAGCTTACACGTTTTTTGCCGGCTGTGCCGGCGGGATATGCCTTGTCCGGCTGTGCCGGAGCATCGCCGCTGCTGCCAGACGGCGGTTCGTTTTGTCCTGCTCCTATCTTACGACGGATGCTTTCAATTTTCTATGTGATTTTGTGTAACGATTTACGTCTAATAATTTTTCCGCAGAAAGGAACACGAATTTCAAAAACGCGGTTTTCTCTCTGCGGGCATCGGCGCAATGCGCCTGCGGATGCAGGGGGCTTGCGCCCCCTGCGATTACGCGGTTTACGGAATTTGCCGGAGATTAGTCGAAGCTCCAGAATTTCTCAACGTTGGTGCCGTCAACAACGAACAGGTCGATGTTGGTCTTGGTGGGAACGTCCTTGCCCTCGAAGTAGCTGATTGCGCCTTCGTAGATGAACTGTGCCAGAACCCAAGCGTCAACGTTCAGGCAAGCCTGATAGTTCACGTCATTGTCATGCAGCTTGCCGAACGGCTCTGCACCGTAAGCGCCCATGGAGAAGACCTTGACGTCGGTGTTGCCAACAGCCTGCAGCGCTGCAACTGCGCCCATCGCGCCGTTGTCAACGTCGGAGATGATGTAGTCATACGGCTCGACGATGGCGGAGATTGCGTTGTATGCAGTCTCGCGGTTGCCCTGAGAGTCGTACTTGTTCAGGATTTCGATTTCGCAGCCGTCTGCATTGGCAGCGTCGATAACCTCATGCAGGCCAACAAAGCGCTCCTGGCAGTGCGTGGAAACAGCGTTGGTCAGCTCAACCACACGGCACTTGCCGCCGTTGTTTTCCTTAACATAGTTGACGAAGTACTCGCCAACCAGCGTGCCGGTTGCTTTCTGATCCCAGGTGACGGTGGTGACAGCCTTTTCCTCGCCGTCGGTCCAGTAGCCGTCGTAGATGATGACGGGAATGCCGGCCTCAACCGCATTCGTCAACGCAATGCCGGAGCCGTCGGGGGTGATGGGGTCAACCATGATGATGTCAACGTTGTTGGAAATCATGTTCTCGATCTGCTTGGTCTGGGTCTCGTCGTTCAGGTCGCCGTCCTCGCAGACGATGTCAGCGCCGTAGTATGCGCCGAGTGCTTCCAGAGCCTGTGCCAGAGCTGCGCACCATTCGTCGCCCTTGTAGCAGATGGAGCAGCCGATCTTCTTGCCTTCCAGCGCGGTGGTGTCCTGCAGGACAACAGCGGCGGGAATGCCGAGCTCAGCAGCCTTGCCCTCGGTTGCGATTACGTCAGTCTTGACAGCGCCTTCAGCAGCGGGCGTTTCTTCAGCCGGGGTCTCTTCAGCGGGTGTTTCTGCTGCGGGCGTCTCCGCAGCGGGCGTCTCGGTCTTGGTGTCGGCCGCGGGGGGCTCCGTCTTGGCTGCGCAGGCAACCAGGCCCAGAACCATGACCATTGCAAGAAGCATCGCGATCAGTTTCTTCATTTTGTAATTCCTCCTTAAATTTTATCTAACAGGCTGCGCCTGATTAGACCGTTGTTTGGATCATCAGCTGCAAAGCGCCATGATCTTTTCCTGTGTAGCTTCGGCCGCGTTCAGCTCGCCCATCTTGTGACCCTCATGCATAACCATGATGCGGTCGCACATGCCGAGCAGCTCAGGCATTTCGGACGAGATCATGATGATGGTCTTGCCCTCCTTTGCCATCCGGTTGATCAGACGGTAAATTTCTACCTTTGCGCCAACGTCGATGCCGCGCGTGGGCTCGTCAAGGAACAGGATCTCCGAGTTCTGGAACAGCCACTTTGCGATAACCACTTTCTGCTGGTTGCCGCCGGAGAGATACTGTACCTCGGTCTCCATGCTCGGCGTGACAACGTGCAGCTTGTCGGCGTATTCCTTGCTCAGCTCTTCCTCAAGCGAGCTGCTGATCACACCGGCGCGCAGTACGCGCTTCATGTTGACCAGCGTGGTGTTCCGCTTGACCGACATAATCTGGACAAGACCCTGGAGCTTGCGATCCTCTGGGATCAGGCCAAGACCGTCACGGATGGCGTCGGCAAACGTACGATAGTGAACTTTCTTTCCGCGGACATAGACCTCGCCGGATTCCGGCTTGTCAATGCCGAGGATGGCGCGGGCAAGCTCGGTGCGGCCAGCGCCGACCAGACCCGAAATGCCAAATACCTCGCCGGACTTGACCTCAAAGCTGATGTCCTGCAAAATGCCGCGGCTGAGATTTTTGACCTCCAGAATCGTTCCGCCGACGTTGCCAACCTCTTTCGGATACTCCTGACCCATCTCACGGCCGACCATCATGTTGATCAGGCCCTGACGGTCAATGGAAGCGACCGGAATCGTGTCGATGTGACGGCCGTCGCGCAGGACGCTGACGTTGCTGCACAGGCCGAAGATTTCGTCCAGACGGTGCGAGATATAGATGATGGTGATGCCCTTGTCGCGCAGCTGCTTGACAATGCGGAACATAACCTCCAGCTCGCGGTCGGTTAAAACGGCCGACGGCTCATCCATGATCAGGATGCGGGAATTATTGTTAATGGCGTGCATGATCTCGACGATCTGCTTTTTCGCGACGGTCAGAGACGAGACCTGCGCGTTGATGTCGATGTCCATGCCGAGATCTTCAACGATCTCCCGCGCGCGGCGGCGCATGCCCTTCCAGTCAACCAGACCGTTTTTCAGCTGGACGTTGCCAAGGAACATATTTTCCGCAACGCTCAGCGGCTCGGCCAGCTTGATTTCCTGATGGACAACGCTGATGCCGGCACGGCGTGCCTCGATGGGGCTGTTAAAGCGGCAGGGCTTGCCGTCCAGAATGATTTCGCCCTTATTCGGCTGGTAGATACCGGCCAGAACCTTAATCAGGGTGGACTTGCCTGCGCCGTTCTCGCCGACCAGACCGTGGATGGTGCCGCGCTCAATGTTGATGGTGACGTCATCCAGCGCCTTGACGCCGGGGAACTCTTTTGTGATATTCTTTAATGTTAAGATGTAGTTGTTATCCATTGTTCACCCAACCTTTCTGTGATACTTCGGTCAGGTCAATCAGGACTTCTTCTTGTTGCTGGCAACGTCAAGCGTGACGGCAAGCACAAGGACAACGCCCTTCAGAACGTCCTGCACGAACGGATCGACGCCCATCTGGGAGAAGCCGTTGAACAGCGTGTTCAGGAAGATGCAGCCGAACATCGTGCCGATGACGCGGCCCTTGCCGCCGGCCAGCGAAACGCCGCCGATGATCGAGCCGATAACGGCGTCAAATTCATAGTTCTGTCCGTTGGTGACGGCGACAGAGTTGAGTCGGGACATCAGGACGAGACCGCCGAACGTAGCCAGAACGCTGCCCAGCAGGAACGTGCCGAACTGATAGGCCTTGACGTTGATGCCGGAGAAGAATGCCGCTTCACGCGAGCCGCCGACGGCGTAGAGGTTACGGCCGACGCGGGTCTTGGAAGTGACAAACTGCGCAATTGCGTAGACGATGATCATCAGCAGCACGCAGACCGGGAATACGCCGCCGAAGATATAGCCGCGGCCAAGGAACGAGATACTATCGGGCATGTTGGCAATCGGCACAGCCTGCGTCAGCAGCTTTGCAAGGCCGTAGCAGATGTACTGCGTGCCAAGCGTTGCGATCATCGCGGGAACGCCGACATAAGAGACCATGAAGCCGTTGACTGCGCCGACGGCAAGGCCGATGGCGAACATGATCAGGATGGCAAGGCCGGTGGACATACCGACGTTTTTCATCAGGATGGCACCCACGCAGCTGGTGAGACAGACCATACGGCCAAGGGAAAGGTCAAAATTGCCGGTCAGCAGCATGATCGACTGGCCAAGGGCAACGATGGCGACGGTAGAGCTTTGCAGAAGAATGTTTTTCCAGTTGCTCCAGGTCAGGAAGTACTGTGCGCCAAACTTTACATACGAAATGATAGAGAATACGACAATCAGGATGGCGATGCCGACAAGGCTCATCCAGTCCTTAACCAGTGCGCCGACGCTCTTTTTGCTGTTTAACGTGGTTGCTTTTGTGCTCATTTGATTCATTCCTCCTAGTTTTTTCGCTCTTACGAGCTACGGCGCTCACGCAGCCGGTTACGGAAGCAGGTGCTTGGTGCTGTGACGGGGGTAGACGTTATAGGGTCGGAAGCCCTCGGCGTAGGCAACGCCGCACTGATATCCGCGATATCTTGAGCAGGTACGGATCATATCCACAAAGTCGATGCCGTCATGGTCAAGCATCCACTTGATCTGCGACTCATGCATCTCAAGCGCTTTCAGCTTCATCTCAATCTGGCCGGTAATATCGACATAGTGGGTGGGGTTGAAGTCCACGCCTGCCAGGCTATCCATAAAGAACGTTGGAATCATGCTCTCAAAGGCCGGGTAGTTGACCGAGCGGTGCGGCAGACCCGACATAAATGCGCCATTGGTGGCCAGATGGCTGGTCTCCACATGATCCTGCATATAATCCACGTCGTTGTGCGTGATGATAACGTCGGGACGCGCATAGCGAACCACGTCTGCCACGGCGTCAATCTGCGCCTGATCGTGGCGGTTCACCTGCATATCCGAAACGTTAATGTTGAAAACTTCTTTGGCACCGATAAACTTGCCGGCATTTTCCGCTTCCTTTTCACGGATCTTGCCCAAAGGGCCGGGTTCAATAATGACATGGCCCTGATCACCGTTTGCAACATGGCACATATACACATCTGCGCCCTGCTCTACATATTTGCGGAGTGTACCCGAGCAGGCGATCTCCAGATCGTCGGGGTGGCAGCCAATCGCCAGAACTCTCATGTTTTTCACCTCTTGCTGAAATTAAGGGGGCGCGTGCGGCCGATTGTCTTGGCGGCACGGCCATGCGGCAGAATAAATACGCCGCGAGTCTTATTGCCTTGCATCCATAATAGACCGAAGTGCGGTCTTTTGTCAACACAATTTCTAAATAATCTTTACGAATGTTGTAATAATGGTGAATTATTCACAACTCAACCACCGTGATTTTGGTCGATGTTGCCACACGTTTCGCGGTTTTGCGCCCCATTCTTTCAACTCTTTTTAAAAATAATCGACGGTAAATTTAGACGCTTTTCCATAAAATTTGCCCGCGGGCATGCGTTTTTTGCGCATGCCCGCGGGCTTTTGTTCGTTTATGTTCGCTTTTGTCCGTCATTCGCGAACTTTGCCATCTCTCAGGCCAGCAGACCGCCTGCGGCCTCAATTTCTTTCTTGACCAGCCGCACCGAGGCAATGGCCTCCTCCAGCGGCGCAACCGACAGATCGTTTTTGCCCTGCAATCCCTCAACAAAGTATTTCAGCTCGTTATAATACCCGCCGAGCGACGAAATATTGCCGCCGATGCGGTTGTCGCCGGTATATTGCGCGGCAAGCTCCGGATGGAACGCATCGCCGTCGTTCGGATACACGGTCAGACCGTTTGCATCGTTTGTGATGGTCGCCTTTTCCAGCTTGACGCGGAACGTGGCCGAGAACGGGAACGACGCAGGATAGTCCCACGCGGCCTCGACGCTGACTGCCACGTCCCTGCCATAGTTGTAGATAGCAAAAATCTGCTCAATCAGTCCGTCGCTGTCACGATAGCCGCCCGCCTGAATGCGGTCTGGCTCGCCCAGCAGATAGCGTACAAAGTCCACGTCGTGCACGTGCATATCCACGGCCACGCCGCCCGACTGCGCCGGCGTGTGCAGCCAGTTGCAGCTTGCCCAGCCGGGGCGCGACGAAACGCGCTGGAATACACCCGAAAGCACGCGGCCATACGTTCCCGCGTCCACGGTCTTTTTCAGCCATGCGTACTCGTCCCACAGACGGATGACCTGACCGACCATCACCTTGCGGCCGGTACGCTTTTTCGTCTCCAGCAGCGCCTGCATATCCTCCTCCGTCAGACAGACGGGCTTTTCGCAGAACACATCGCGCCCCTTTTCCATCGCCGCGCACGCGTGCGCCGTGTGCAGATACGTTGGCAGGCAGATATCCACCACGTCAACGTCCGCCTGTTCAATCAGCGCCATACCCGATTCATACGTCTGCGCATCGGTCTGCTCTTTCATCTGTGCCAGAAATTCCGGCCGGTCATCGGCAATCGCCGTCACCTTGACGCCAAGCTCCGCCAGCGCCGCATAGCACGCCGCGTGCATCCCGCCCATAAAGCCGCAGCCAATCAGTCCTACTCGAATCATGTTCGTTCCTCCTGTCTGTCCGTTTTTAAAATTTCTTTTCCAGAATGCGCCCCATTGAGGCCGCCGTGTTGTAAATAATCTGGTCAGAGGCGTGGCCATAGGCCGGGATCATCTCGCCCGTCGCCCAGCCGTCATAGCCGATGTCTTCAAACGCCTGCATCACCGCCGGCCAGTCCACATCGCCCGCCAGAATGTCCACGAACGAATTGAGTCCGCCCGGATTGCGGCGGAAGTCCTTGAAGTGCACCTTTTTGATGCGCTTGCCCAAAATCCGAATCCACTGCTCGGGATAGCCCGCGTAGACCACGTTGCCCACGTCAAAGTACGAGCCGATCCACTCGCTTCCGATCTCGTCGATAAACGCGCGCATCTCCAGCGGAGAGAGCAGGAACTTGTTCCATACGTTCTCCACGCCGATGTGAATCTGGTGCTCCGCCGCCACCGGCGCAAGGCGCTTCATCTCGGCCACCGCGCGCTGCCAGCACACATCATACGCCACAACCGGCCGCTCCGGCACAAATTCCACCGAAACGCTGCCCGGCACGATCAAAACTGTGTCCGCGCCCAGCGCCTTTGCCGTTTTGATCTCGCAGACTGCCGCCTGATGCGCCTTTTCCCGCTCCTCCGGATCGTCCGAAGTAAACGAATACGCCCAGTACAGGCTGCTTGCCACACTCGGCAGCGCAATGCCGATTTCCTCCGCCGCGCGGCGGATCTCGGCCAGCTTTTCGGGCGCAGTCTCCATCGTCACGTCGCCCTCTGCATCCAGCGTCAGCTCAATGCCGTCGAAGCCCGCATCCTTTGCTAGCCTCATCGCCTCAAACACGTTTTTCCCGCTGAAAGACCAATAGCTGATTGATTTTTTCATCTGTGCATCTTCCTTTCCGTATTTACTTTCGTTCGGATTCCGCTTATAATTCCATTATAAGCTCGAATTTTGGCCTGACAATATAAAATCTGGTGCAAAATTTATAAAATCAGCTACAGAGGATGTCTGCCGCCATGAAAATGGAATACACACCCATCCCGCTTGCCACGGTTTTTGACGTGGATGCCATCGTGAATATCTCGTATTACAAGCTGGAAAACGGCTATGTTTTCTCCGGCGAGTCGCACTTTTTCTGGGAGTTTATCTATGTTGACCGCGGCAGCATCGTTGTCACTGCCGGGGCGGACAAGTATTTTCTAAAGGCCGGCGAGCTGGCGTTTCACTGCCCGTATGAGTTTCATTCGTTCCAGTCGGTCGGCGCAAGTGACGTGATGGTGGTGGCGTTCTGCTGCGAAAGCGAAGCCATGCACCGGCTGGGAAAAAGGTTCTGCTGCTGCACCAGCGCGAGAAGCAGTGCCTCAAGCCGCTGATGGACGAGGCGCAGCAGGCGTATCAGTATTTTGAAAACGATCCCGCGCTGGTCAATCTGCGTAAAAAGCCCACCGCCCCGTGGGGCAGCGACCAGCTGATCAAGCTCTATCTGGAGCAGCTGTTCATCTGCATCTGCCGCCGCGACGACAATGTCCGCTTTTCCCAGCGCGCCATCACATCCACGCAGTTTCACCAGCATCTGCTGCTGGCGCAGCAGGCGCGCGACTATCTTGCCGCGCACTATTCCGAGGCCATCACGCTTCCATCGCTGGCCGCGGTGCTCGGCATAAGCGTCTCACAGCTCAAGCGCGTGTTCCACGAGCAGATCGGCCAGAGCATGGTGCGCTATCTCACGGCGCTGCGCATCGGCGAGGCAAAGCGTCTGATCCGCGAGGGAAACCTCACGTTCACACAGATCGCCGAGCGCATCGGCATTGAGAGCATCTACTATTTCTCCAATCTTTTTAAAAAGCAAACGGGCATGAGCCCCACGGAATACGAAAAAACACTCAAGGAATAAAGGAGTATCTAAAATGCGAAGCTATGTTCTGAAAAAGGTCACATCCGCCCCCGATTGGGACACAATTGACGCACTTCCGATTGACAACCTCCAGTGGACAAATCCCCCGGTCGATATCCGTGCACAGGGGCAGCTCTGCTGGGACGAAGCGGCGATCTATGTTCGCCTGCGCGCGTGGGAAACAGAAATCCGCGCCGAGCACAGCGGACTTTTGCAGTCGGTCTGCGAGGACAGCTGTCTGGAATTTTTCCTCCGTCCCACCGACGATCTGCGCTACTTCAACTTCGAATTTAACCCAAATTGTGCGTTATATCTCGGATATGGCACAAATGTGACGGAATTGACGCGTCTGATTGTTGCCGACGAGCCCGCGCTGTTCCAGCCAAAGGCCGCGCGCCTGTCCGATGGCTGGGAGATCACCTACCGTGTGCCGTTTGCGTTTATCCGCCGGTTTTTCCCGGACTTTACACCGTGCGAGGGGCTGGCCATGTACGGCAACTGCTATAAGTGCGGCGATCTGACCGTGCGACAGCACTACCTGTCGTGGAATCCCATGCGCTGTGACACGCCGCAGTTCCACCGGCCGCAGGATTTTGGCCGCCTGATTCTGGGCGATTGACCGGATTCTGTGAAAAATCCACAAATTTCATTTCTAAAATCTATTTAAAAATACCCCCTGTCCCGAATTGACACCCGAAAAGCCGCGTGGTATGATGAACTTACAGAATACCTGCGGCTTTCGCCGCGCAATTTAAGGAGGTTTTCTATTATGAACATGGTCGATACCCTCAAGGGTTCCTATTTTTCCGAAGTTCTGCCCGAGGGCTGGGACATTTCCAAGATTTATGACTGCGTCTCCAACGATCCATCTTCCGTCGGCGAACGCCAGAGCTTCTGGAACGATGGCTTCCGTCCCGTCGAGTGCACGAACCTTGAAGAGTTCGGCGCATACATGGGTCACGAAATTGCCATGCAGATCAGGCTCACCAAGGAAGAGGGCAGAAAGCTGATTCTCATCCTGCCGGTTGGCCCGATGGGTATGTACAAGTGGGCGGTCTATTTCCTGAAAGAGTGGAATGTGGACTGCAAGCACGTCTACGGCTTCAACATGGACGAGTGGGCTGACGCCGAGGGCAACACGCTGCCCGCATCCGACCCCGCCGCGTTCCAGAACGCCATGACCGGCGCGTTCTACGGCCCGCTCGGCGAGCTGACTGTCCCCGAAAATCAGCGCAACTTTGCAACCAAGGAAAATCTGCCCACCTATCCGGAGAAAATCCGCAAGCTGAAGGCTGAGGGTGCAAAGCAGGTTCTGGTCTACGGCATCGGCCGTATGTGCCATATTGCATTCTGGGAGCCGCACTTTGCCAAGGACTACGCCTCCTATGAGGACTGGAAAGCAGCCGAGTACCGCGTCGGCGCGCGTCTGCATCCGTTCACCATTGAGCAGAACGCCATCACGTCGTTCCGCTCCAGCTGGCCGCTGATTCCGTGCTATGCCAACACCATCGGCCCGTGGATCATCTTCAACTCCGACTACGCCATCGGCGGCGCAGACGGCGTTCTGTCCCGCGGTATGCAGTGGCAGGGCATGAGCTTCTGGATGACGCTGCGCTATGGCCCGTGCCAGTACGTCACGTCCAGCAACATTCCCACCATGCCCGGTAAGCTGTTCTATATGAAAGAGCTGGCCGGCCCCCTGTGCGCCGATACCAACTGATTCAGGTAAACAATGCCCGCGCCGCC
>ERZ779861.3254-NODE-3254-length-13810-cov-25.178626_pt1 | contig 13810 bp, 8 predicted proteins | sample MGYA00511558_ERZ779861 | MGnify/ENA primary metagenome ERZ779861 (study PRJEB29588, sample SAMEA2163432) | human gut metagenome | biome: human gut; feature: human-associated habitat; material: faeces | place: Denmark | collected 2008/2010 ... | reverse complement strand
GGCGACGCCCGTTTTCTTTCTCGGGAAAGAAAATGGGGGTCGCATCACGCGGCACATGTGCCGCATCCCCCTTCGCACCTGTGCGAAAAAGCATCCGCGCCCTCACGGGCGCAAAAAGTGAGGAACATTTTCATGATTTTCAAAAAATCCGGCCCGCCGGAATGGCTGCTCGTCTGTTTGGGCAACTACGGCAAGCAGTATGAAAACACCCGCCACAACATCGGCTTCATGGCCGCGGAGCGGTTGATCGACAAGCGCGATCTGCGCTGCAACCGCCTGCGCTTCCGCGCGCTGACGGAGGTCATCGAATTTGGCGGGGCGAATGTGCTTTTGATGATGCCGCAGACCTACATGAACCTCTCCGGCGAGGCTGTGGGCGAGGCGGCGCGGTTCTATAAAATTCCTGCCGACCACGTCATCGTCATCTCCGACGATATTTCGCTCCCGCTCGGCAAGCTCCGCGTGCGCGGCAGCGGCAGCGCGGGCGGACACAACGGCCTCAAGAACATCATCGCGCACCTCGGCACCGACGCTTTCCCGCGCGTCAAGGTCGGTGTCGGCGCGCCGGAGCACGACATTGTCGACTGGGTCATCGGCCCGTTCACGGCCAATGAGCGCAAGGTCATCGACGGTGTGCTTGACCGCGCGCTCGGCGCGGCGGAGTGCATCATCACCGACGGCGTGAGCGCCGCGCAGAACCGCTACAACGGCTGAACGCTTTTTGCCGCCAAAATTTAAAAAATCGACATAGACTTTTTGCCAAAAGCCTATATAATAAAATGACTGACGACCACGGGCATGACCCGCCGCGGCTGCGGCGGATCTGCCCTTTTGCGCGCTGCAGGAGGAGGGATACGGTATGGCGCAGGGGATGAACAAACTCAATGAAGCGCTCGCCGCTCTTCCCGAGGTGCGCGAGCTGCTGCTCTCGCTTGACGCGGGCACATCGCCCATCGCCGTATCGGGTCTTTCGGGTGTGCACCGCGCGCAGCTCACCGCTGCCGTGCGGCACAAGACACAGCGCCCGCTTTTGATCGTCTGCGCGGATGAAAACGAGGCAAACCGCATGGCGGGCGACCTGCACGAGCTGCTCGGTGAGGACGTGAGCCTGCTGTTCGCGCGCGAATGGCAGCTGCGCGACCGCGTGTTCGCCTCCCACGGCTGGGAGCAGCAGCGCATCGGCTCGCTGTGCAGCCTTGCCGCCGGAAAAGCGCCAATCCTGGTCGCGACGGTCGATGGTCTGATGCAGCGAACGCTCCCGCCCGACGCGCTGCGCGGCGCGGTGACGGACATTTCGCTCGGCGACCGCTTTGACCTGAACACACTCTCGAAAAAGCTTGTCGAAAGCGGCTACACGCGCGCGGAAACGGTCGAGGGCGTCGGCCAGTTCGCGCTGCGCGGCGGCATTCTCGACGTCTGGTCGCCGCTGAGCGCGCCCGTGCGCGTCGAGTTTTTCGACAACGAGGTCGACGCGATGGGCGAATTCGACGTGACGACCCAGCGCCGCACGCAGAACGTCAAATCCCTGACCGTCCTGCCCGCGGCGGAGGTGCTGCCCGCCCTCTCGGACGGCGGGCGCGAAAAAATGCTCGAGCGCCTTGGGCGCGCCGCGCAGAAAATTGCGAAAAAGGCCGAAGACAGCCCCATCGTCCAAACGCTGCGCAGCGACATCGAGAGGCTTCGTAACGACCTGCCGCTCGGCGGCATGGACCGGTATCTCGCCGCGTGCTACCCCGACGAAGTCTGCGCGCTCGACTATCTCTCTCCCGACACGCTGATCGCCGTCAGCGACGGCATGCGCGTTTTGGAACGCAGCAAGAACTACCACTGGGAGCTCTCCGAGGACGTGAAGCCCCTGATCGAAGAGGGCGTTTTGTGCGGCGAATTCGCCGCGCTCGCGCTGAGTCAGGAGGCATTGAGCCATCGCATGGGCGCGTTCCCCGTGCTGCTGCTCGATTCGCTCCCCACGTCGCGCAATCTGCTGCCGCCGAGGGCCATCCTCAGCATGAACGCGCGCTCGCTGCCGTCGTATGGCGGCAGCCTGGAGACCGCCGCGGGCGACATGGAGCGCTATCTTGGCGCAGGCTGCGGCGTGCTCGTTCTCTGCGGCAACGAAACGCGCGCGAAGAATTTCCGGCGCCTTTTGGAAGAGCGGAACATCCGCGCGCAGCTCAACTTGAAAAACGACCGCCTCCCCGCCCCGCACGAGACCGTCATCGGCCTCGGTGCGCTGAGCGCGGGCAGCGAATATCCACAATTAAAGCTCGTCATCCTGACCGAGGGCCAGCTGACCGCTCCCCTCTCCGGCAAGCGCGCAAAGGCGCGGCCGAAGAAAGAGACGTCGGCCCGCGCCGCGCTGCGCTCCTATGAAGACCTCTCCCCCGGCGATCTCGTCGTGCATGTCCACCACGGCATTGGCCGCTTTGCGGGCATCGAGCGCATGCGCGTCGACGGCGTGGACAAGGACTATATCAAGATCTGCTACGCGGGCAACGACAGCTTATACGTCCCCGCGACGCAGCTCGACATGGTGTCGAAATACATCGGCGGCCATGGCGAGGACGAGGACGGCCAAATACGTACGAAGCTCTCAAAGCTCGGCGGCACGGACTGGTCGCGCGCGAAAACGAAGGCGCGCGCCGCGGCAAAGGACCTCGCCAAAGGGCTCATCGCGCTCTACGCTGAGCGCCAACGCCGCCCGGGCTTCGCCTTTTCGCCCGACTCCCCGTGGCAGAAGGAATTTGAAGAGGCCTTCGACTACGAAGAGACCGACGATCAGCTCCGCGCCATCGCCGAGATCAAGGCCGACATGGAGCGCTCGACGCCGATGGACCGCCTGCTTTGCGGTGACGTCGGCTACGGCAAGACTGAGGTCGCGCTGCGCGCCGTGATGAAGTGCGTGCTCGACGGCAAGCAGGCGGCCATCTTAGTGCCGACCACCGTGCTCGCCCAGCAGCACTACGCGACGGCGCTGAACCGCTTCCGCTCGTTCCCCGTGCGCATCGAAGTGCTCTCGCGCTTCAAAACGCCGGCGCAGAAAAAGCAGATCATGCAGGACGCGGCCGCGGGAAAGATCGATCTTTTGATCGGCACGCATTCACTGCTGCAAAAGAACCTGCACTTCAAGGACTTGGGCCTTCTCATCATCGACGAGGAGCAGCGCTTCGGCGTAACGCACAAGGAAAAGCTCAAGGAGCTCTCCCGTCAGGTCGACACGCTGACGCTCTCGGCAACGCCCATCCCCAGAACGCTCAACATGGCGCTTTCGGGCATCCGCGACATGTCGACCATCGAGGTCCCGCCCGTCGACCGCCAGCCGGTGCAGACATATGTGCTCGAGCATAACTGGAGCGTCATCGCCGACGCCATCCGGCGCGAGCTCGCGCGCGGCGGGCAGGTCTACTACATGCACAACCGCGTTGAGACCATCGACCGCTGCGCCGCGACACTCAAAAAGCTCCTCGGCGACGACGTCGCTATCGGCGTCGCGCACGGCAAGATGGACGAAAAGGGTCTGTCGTCCGTGATGCAGCAGCTCTCGGACGGAGAAATTCAGGTGCTCGTCTGCACGACGATCATCGAGACGGGCATCGACATTCCAAATGTCAACACCCTCATCATCGAGGACGCCGACCGCCTCGGCCTCGCCCAGCTGCACCAGATCCGCGGGCGCATCGGCCGCAGCGCGCGCCGGGCCTATGCCTATATGACCTACCGCGCGGGCAAGATCCTCACCGAGGTTGCGGCCAAGCGCCTGACGGCCATCCGCGAATACGCGGAGTTTGGCTCGGGCTTCCGTATCGCGATGCGCGACCTTGAGATTCGCGGCGCGGGCAATTTGCTCGGCCCCGAGCAGTCGGGCTACATGATGAGCGTCGGCTACGATATGTACTTGCAGCTCTTGGAAGAGGCTGTGCTCGAGCAGCGCGGCGAAAGAGCGCCGCAGCGCACCGAATGCTCGGCAGACCTCACAGTCTCGGCCAACCTGCCGGAGAGCTACATTCCATCGGGCGAGCAGCGCATGGATATCTACCGCCGCATCGCGGCGCTGCGCACCGCCGAGCAGTCGCAGGAGCTGCTCGACGAGCTCATCGACCGCTACGGTGAGCCGCCCCAGCCGGTTTTAAAGCTCATGGATGTCGCGCTTTTGCGCGCGGAGGCCGTGCAGATCGGCGTGAGCGATATCTCGCAGCGCGGCAGCGAGATCACCTTCACCTTTGCCGCGTCCGAGGCAGTCCCCGTGGAGGCCGTGATGGCCCTCTGCTCACTGCCGAAGAACCGCCGCCGGCTCACGCTCTCCGCCACGGAGACGGAGCCGAAGCTCCTGCTGCGTCTTACGCCAAACGAGGACGCATTGGATACTGCCTTGACGCTGGTCGGAGACCTGCGTGTGAATAAGGAAGAAAACGAAAAAGAGGTAACATTATGATCAAGAAGAGATTGCTTTCGTTCCTTGGCGCGGCGGCCATCACCGCGGCGCTCACCTTTGCCGTCGTGTCGCTCTCGCCCTCGAACGGCTTCACCTCCGGCACGATGCAGGAGGGTCTCTGCTACGAAGCGACCGGCGTCGCGCCCGACGCGATCGTCGCAAGCCTGAACGGCAACGGCGCGAGCGCCGACCTTGTCGCATACTGGATCGGCTACGACGTGTCGTATCTCGACAGCTACATGCAGTATTACACCGGCTCGTCCATCAACTGGGACGACACCCTCTCCGACGGCATGAGTGTCTCCGACTATGTGAAAGCAAGCGTGCTCTCGTCCGTCAAGCAGCACTTGGTGCTTGAAAATCTCGCCAGCAAGTACGGCGTGACGCTTACCGCCGAGCAGGAGGCCGCCATGGCCGAGAGCGACCAGAGCTACATTGACCAGTACGGCAGCGAGGAAGCTTTTGAGGCCGAGATCGCCAAGCTCGGCATGCGCCGCGAGACCTATGACCGCGTCGCGCGCTCGAACTACCTGTATCAGAATCTCTATGAGCTCTACAATACCGAGGGCAGCGCGCTCTACGCCTCCGACGAGGACCTCGCCGTCTACGCCGCCGAGCAGGGCTACATCACGGCGGACCACATCCTGCTTGCGACGAAGGACATGACGACCGGCGAAGCCCTCACCGACGAGCAGAAGGCCGAAAAGAAAGCGCTCGCTGAGGAGCTCGTCGAAAAGCTCAATTCCTACACCGGCGACGACATCGCCTCCTACTTTGCCGAGCTCGCCGACGAGTACAGCGAGGACCCCGGCCGCGAGACCTATCCCACCGGCTACACCTTCACGACCGGCTCGATGGTGCAGGAGTTTGAAGACGCCGCCTACGCGCTTTCCGAGGGCGAGGTGAGTGAAGTCGTCGAATCCAGCTTCGGCTATCACATCCTGCTCCGCCTGCCGCTCGACAAGGCCGCAGCCGCCGATGAGGTGCGCGACGAGTATTTCTCGAACTTCATCGCCGAGCAGATGGATTCCGCCGTCATCGCCACGAGCGAGGACTACGATAAGCTTGACCCGCAGACGATCTACGAGGCGATCGTCGCCGCGCAGGCGGAGGGTTAAATCGCAGCGCGGCGCACTGTACGGCGTTTGCGCCCGCGAGGGCGCGTGAGGGGCAGCCCGAAAGGGCTGCTTCCTTTTTGCGTCGCGGCAGGGGCGCTGCTTTTTTCCCTGCACCGTGCAGAGGACAAAATAAAAAGGAGACCTCTTTCGAGGTCTCCTTTTATTTTCAGGGGTTAGCGGTGCTTTAGCACTTCTCGAAGATGGTGGCAACGCCCTGGCCGCCGCCGATGCAGAGGGTGGCAAGACCCTTCTTGGCGTCGTCGCGCTTGAGCATTTCGTGCAGCAGGGTGACGATGATACGAGCGCCGGAAGCGCCGACGGGGTGACCGATGGAGATCGCGCCGCCGTTGACGTTGACCTTGCTCATGTCGAAGCCGAGCTCACGGGCAACAGCGATGGACTGGGCCGCGAAGGCTTCGTTGGCCTCGACGAGGTCGATATCGTCGATGGTCAGGCCGGCCTTCTGCATGGCCTGACGGGAAGCGGGCACGGGGCCGACGCCCATGATCTTCGGGTCGACGCCGCCCTGGCCCCAGCTGACGAGCTTGGCCATGGGCTTGAGGTTGTACTTCTTCACGGCCTCGCCGGAAGCAAGGACGATGGCGGCAGCGCCGTCGTTGATGCCGGAGGCGTTGCCGGCGGTGACGCGCTGGACGTGCTTCTTGGTATCGGCTTCGTGGATGCCGGTGGGCTCGAAGGTGTGGACGATCTCGTCCTCAACGCCCTCAGGGCCGACGGGGAACGCGCCGCGCAGCTTGGCAAGACCCTCGACGGTGGAACCGGCGCGGGGGAACTCATCCTTCTTGAACTCGACGATCTCCTTCTTGACCTTCACGGGGACGGGAACGATCTCATCGTCAAAACGGCCGGCAGCCTGAGCAGCCTCGGTCTTCTGCTGGGAGGCAGCGCCGAAGGCGTCGAGCTCTTCGCGGGTGATGCCCCAAACATCGCAGATGTTCTCGGCTGTGGTGCCCATGTGGTAGTTGTTGAACGCATCCCACAGGCCGTCCTTGATCATGGTGTCGACGAGCTTCTTGTCGCCCATGCGAGCGCCCCAGCGCTCATCGAAGGAAGCGAAGGGAGCGGCGCTCATGTTCTCGGTGCCGCCGCAGACGACGATATCGGCATCGCCGGCGAGGATGGCGCGGCCAGCCTCAATGACGGACTTCATACCGGAGCCGCAGACCATACCGACGGTATAGGCGGGGACGGAATAGGGGAGACCTGCGCCCACGCCGACCTGACGGGCGACGTTCTGACCGAGACCGGCGGTCAGGATGCAGCCGAACATCAGCTCATCGACATTCTCGGGAGCGACATTCGCGCGCTTGAGGGCTTCCTTCACGACGATGGAGCCGAGCTGAGCGGCAGGGGGGTTCTTCAGGGAACCGCCGAAGGAACCGACAGCGGTACGGCAGCAGTTGACGACGTACAATTCTTTCATTTGACTTCTCCTTTAAAATTTGTAAATCCGGAATGAGATCCGATTTTCTTCGGTTTTGATTATACACACAGGAAAATGAAAAATCAACTGCAAAGTTGCGAAAAATGTAGGCAATTTTGATTTTTTTCTTTCATTTCGTTAACTATTTAACAAGAATGAAGAATATCTTGCACCAAGGGACCCTTTTGCACCCAAAGGCGCAGGGAAAGCAGCGCCGCTGGCGCTGCTTGGGATAAGGGGGCCATTCTCTCGCGTGAGACAATTGCCCCCTTTCCCGCGTCTCCACACGCTGTGGGAATAAAAAGCAGCAGCTCTGCCTGGCTGTCCCCCCCGCCCAAGGGCGCAAAAAAGGGACGCCTCTTCCGAGGCGTCCCTTTTCATAAGTAGTTTCTACGAAACAGAAATAACTTAGAACTTGGGCTTCTGGGCCTTGACCTTGGGCTCCTGGCCGTTGCAGACGGCGACGATGTCGTTGGCGACGGAGGTGCAGCAGTTCAGAACGCTCTGCTCGGTGGTGGCGGCCATGTGCGGGGTCATGATGACGTTGTCGAGGTCGAACAGCTCGCGGCTGGACTCCTGAATGGGCTCATGCTCGAACACGTCGAGACCGGCCTGGAACAGCGTGCCGTCCTTCAGGCACTCGACAAGCTCGTTCTCCTTGATCAGAGCGCCGCGCGCGCAGTTGATGAAGGAAGCGGTGGGCTTCATCCAGCTGAACTGCTCACGGCCGATGGAGTGCTCGGTGGAGGGAACGACGGGCAGATGCACGGACACGAAGTCGGCCTGCTCCCAGACCTCCTTGGCGGTGGCCTTCAGCTCGCACAGATCGCCGATCTTGTCCTGCGTGAGGTACGGATCGTAGCCGATGACGTTCATGCCGAAGCCGTACTTGCACTTCTGCATGGCGAGCTGGGAGATACGGCCGCAACCGATCATACCGAGGGTCTTGCCGCCGAGCTCATAGGTGTGCTCCATGCCCATACGGACGAGGAAGTTGCCGCCGCGGAACTGACGGTCAACATAGGTGAAGCGCTTGGCGCACATGAGCATCAGCATGACGGCGTGCTCGGCGACGGCGTTGGCGTTGCCGGCGGGCGCGTAGACGACGGTGATGTCCTTGGCGTGGGCGTGATCCATGTCGATGTTGTCGAGGCCGGCGCCCTGCTTGCCGATGACCTTGAGGTTCTTGCAGGTGTCCATCATCTTGGCGGTGATGGGCTCGGTGCGGCACATGATGGCGTCGGGCTGGAACTCGGCGAGCTCCTTGACGTAGGTCTCCTCGTCGTTATGGCTGCACAGCTTCACTTCAAAGTCGTTGGACTCGAAGATGTGCGTGGCCACCTCGTTGAGCTCGATGGTGTAGTAAACTTTGAACTTTGCCATGATACAGATCTCCTTCTTCTTATTTGTTTATTTATTGAATCGCTAAATGATTTCATACGGTTTCTTCATTATACCTTGCGCTTTGCACAAAAGCAAGCGATTTTCAGAAAGATTTGCAAGAACTCATTCAAATAATTGAACAGCATCTTTCATTTTGACGATTCGCCGTCATGATTTCTGTCCCCTTCCTGCAATTTTCATTGCAAAACGAAAAAGCGCACAAAAGCGCTTGACAAACTACTACATATGTAGTATATAGTTATCAACGACAAATGTAGTAGATCATCTAAGGAGGTCAACCCATGGACGATAAAAAGAGACTGCCCGACGCGGAGCTTGCCGTGATGCAGGCCATCTGGGCCGTCGGCGGCGAGGTCAGCCGCGGCGATCTCGACGGCGCGCTCGCGAGCCACGGCTGGAGCGCCAACACCGTCAACACCTACCTTACTCGCCTGTGCGAAAAAGGATTCCTCTCGAGCCGCCGCGAGGGGCGGAACAATTTGTACACGCCGCTCGTCTCAAAGGACAGATACCTCGAATTTGAGAGCCGCAGTGTTTTAAAGCGGCTCTACGGCGGGTCGCTCGGCAGCTTCGTCGCGGCGCTGAACGCCGAGCAGCCGCTCGAGCAGAGCGAGATCGACGAGCTGCGGCAGTTTTTGGACGATATGAGCCGTTAAACGGAAATATAAGGAGGACGCACCATGGAAACATTTCTGCTGAATCTGTTGAAAACTTCCCTGTTAGGTTCCCTCGCCATTCTGGCGATGCTGGTACTCAAACCCCTCTGGCGCGAGCGCTACCGCGCGAAGACGCGCTGCTGGCTGTGGCTGGCGCTGGCGGCATTTTTGCTGCTGCCGGTCGATTTTTCGGTGAAAAATGCGCCGGTGCAGGCCGCGCCGCCGAAAGACTACACCCTCTTTGTCGGCACGGATAAGACGACCATCCAATCAACCGACAATCTCTTCGGCGACATGGCCGAAAAAAGCGGCCAGTCCCCCGCCGCGGTGCGCGACACGATCATCCAGCGCCCCGTGACGAATCCCGAGCAGAAGACGACGCGCTACATCCCCGTGACGACGATCTTGTTTTACGGCTATCTCGCGGGCGCGGCGGCGTTCCTGCTGTATCAGGGTGTCTCCTACGCTCTCTTCCGCCGCACGGTGCGCCGCTGGAAGAGAGACGTCTCCCGCGCGGACTACGCCGCGATGCTCTCTGACACGGCGCGCGACTTAGGCGTCAACGCACCGGAGATGATCGTCTGCGAGGCCATCTCCACCCCCGCGGTGACGGGCCTTCTGCGCCCGCGGCTGCTCCTTCCCCACGAGCGCTACGACGTGCAGGAGCTGCGCTACATCCTGCGCCATGAGCTGTGCCATTTGAAGCGGCGCGACATGCTCTTAAAGCTTGTGCTGCTCGCGGCCAACGCGATGCACTGGTTCAACCCCGTGGTGTATCTGATGCTGCGTCAGGCGGACGAGGACATTGAGCTTGCCTGTGACAGCGCCGCGACCGACGGGCTCGAACTCCCCGAGCGCGCGGCTTACAGCCGGACACTGCTCGCCGCCGTGCAGTCCAGCGTGCGGGCGCTGCCCGCGACGACGTGCTTCGGCGGCACGGTCGAGCGTCTGAAGCGCCGCATCACGAACGTGCTGGGCGCGCAGAAGAAGCGCGGGCTCGGCGTTGTCGCCCTTGTGCTGGCGCTGACGCTGACGGCGGGCTGCGCCGTCAGCTGGGGCGAGCGCGCGCAGAAAAATGATGACCCGTTTGCCGACAAGAGCTATACGGTCGACATACTCTTATATGAAGCGCCCGCCTTTACGGACGGCTTTACGGACGGCACTTACCCCTCCTTCCGCGCCACGACAAATACTGCCGGAGAAAAGTATGTGACGCTGTGCGACGCCTGGGGCTCCACATCCATTTACGGCCCGATGGAGGAATACACGCTGGAAAAGCAGTCCTTCTACTCGCTCTTCGGCAGCACCAAAGCTTCGCCGGTCGACGATCTCATACAGAACAACAAGTCCGCTTGGAGCGGCCATTGCGAAGAGGCAAGTGACGGTCAACCGAATCAGGTCTATCTTCTGAAGCAAAAGGACGGCTCGGTCTACCTCGGCCTTGCCGGCGATTACGAAGAAGACGGCAGCGAACTCTTTTGTTCGGTTTTCCGCTTGAACGAACAGGTCAATCCGATCTACGCCTCGATGGACGACTATGCCGCCGAGCGCGTGGAAGACCTCAAAAAAGGCACGATGACCTACTCCGTGTCGGAAAACAACGACTATGCGTCCCGCTCGATCGAAGACACGGTCGCCGATGTGCGCGTGACGCGGCTGGAGCAGGGCGATTCGCTCGGCAACCTCTCCCCCGACGGCACGGTGCTGGAGCTGTGGTACTTCCAATATGAGATGAAGCCCACGAACGAGGCGGGCGCGCAGATCAACATTGTCGGCGGGCAGGAGTTGACGGACGACGGATATCTCAATGAACACTGGACGCACTATCTCACCGTCCTGCACTACACCAGCGGCGAGAAGACCGGCTATCAGGTCATTGGCACCTCGATGAGCAACGACGGCCTGTGGTACAACGGATGCAGCTACGGCGTGGACCTCAAGTATTACCTGCACGACTTCTATGTCGACTACGCGGGGCTTGATCTGCCGAAGATGTACATTCCCAATCTCGTCGACGGTCTGGTCGAGGACGGCTACGGCCACGGCAACAGCGTCGAGGGCCGCCTGATCTCCGGTAATGGCAATTACAGTTTCTATGCCCCCATCTCCGGCTGGACGTACAAGCCCGATGCGGAATACGCGGAATACTGGTATTCGAGCTATAACACCGGCTCGTATTTCAGCGTCACAGAGGTCGACCACAGCCTGTACGACGAGAAGCCGGAGTGGGAAAGCGCGGGCTATACCGCTGAGTGGATCGACGAGAGCTGCCGCTTCGTGACGCACGAAGGCATGAGCAACACGGTCGTCACGCTCTTCAACGGGCCGAACAACACCTGCTATATCGTTGAGATCCACTGGCTCTTCGACGGCAGCACCGAGGAGAATCAGTGGGGCTGGAACCGCGACCGCGCCGTCGAGGAGGAGGCCGTGATCTTGCAGGCGATGGTCAACAGCTTCCGGACGTCAAAGATTCTTCCAACGACGGACCCCGTGCTTGATGATCCCGCATTCAAGGCCGACCTCCAGCTGGCATCGAATGGCGGCGCGTCCTGGCTCAGTCTGAATACCGACGGCATGGCGGTCGGCGGCCACGATCCGAAGGACGCCGCCCCGACCGTTCTGCTCGATACGTGCGATTATAAAGAGTACGATCCGTCCGAGTCCTCGCCCTCGGGCAGCGCTGTTCCGCCCGGCGGCGGGAATCCCCTCGCCCTCAGCCTCAGCCTCAGCAATTCTGCGCGCTTTACCTTCTACGAGGGCTCGGATTTCATGCTCTACCAGCACGGCGATACGCGCTACTACAAAGTCAGCAGCTACGGCGACTATGCGACGATCTTCGACGCGATGCTCGCATGGTACAACAAGACGCCGGACAAGGAAGCGACATTTGAAAGCGACCTTGTGCTCGCGTCGAATGCCGCCACGGTCGACATTCTCGCCTTCTGCCCCGCCGGCGGCGAGAGCGGGAGCCATGCTCCCCTTTTGACGGGCTATTCCGTCGCGCTCGACAGCTATGAATACAAGCCCATCGACAAGCCGAAAAACCTCGACGGTCTGGACTCTGTCGAGCTCTGGCCGCACAACGCGCAGGCGACGTGCCTGATATTCTATAAGGGAACGAACACCGTCAAATATGTGTCGGGCAAAAGCGAACGCTATTACCGCGCGGTCGGCGATTTCAGCATTGTGGACAATGATGGCCGCACACTTTACGACTTGATGCGCGTGTGGTACGACACGGCGGAGTATTCCGACATGCTCACCTCCGACGTCCGCGCCCAGTCGAAGAGCTTTTCGTGGCAGGAGGCCGCGCAGAACTGGGCGAACGCCTATTACGGGACGCAGAAAGAGGTGACGAGCGGCAGCATCTATAAATTCACATGGCTCAATGTCACGGTAAACCCCGCCGAGGAGACCACGCAGGCCAAGCGCAAGGCGGGCGAGATCGACGACAACACCTACTGCTTTGCCGTAAGGGTGGAATTCACGGCGGAGAGCGCCAACGCGCTGCAAAGCGCCATGGCGGGCAACACCGTCAAATGCGAGAATCCCGCCGCGCCTAAGGACGCCTATGAGTTCTACCGCTGCTGCACCATCCAGCTCAGGGACGACGGCCGCTGGTACGGAACAGAGCTCGGGACCGGCTGGTAATGCGCAATTCCTAAAAAGGAGGGGCTACCCCTCCTTTTTTTGCGGTTTTTCAGCGGCGGGCGGGAAAAAGTACTGGAACATCTCAAAGATATGTGGTATGATGGGAATATTCCAAAACGTATTTCTCGGGAGGTTCCCACTATGGAACACAATCCGGTCCTCAAAAATCCGCTGTCGCTCGACAGCGAAATTCCGCTCTACTCCCAGCTCATGGGCATCATCAAGCGCAGCATCACCTCCGGCGCGCTCAAGGTCGGCGACCTGCTGCCGAGCGAGGCCGAGCTCTGCCGCTCGTATGATATCAGCCGCAACACCGTGCGTCAGGCCATCGGCGCGCTCGAAGAAGAGGGCTTCGTCGTGCGAAAGCGCGGCAAGGGCACGTTCGTCACCGACCCGAACACGCGCCGCAAGGGCGTGCAGTATTCGTTCACGACAGAAATTTCCCAGCTGGGCAAAACGCCGTCGTCCACGCTGGTCGACTTCGCGGTCATCACGCCTTCTCCCAAGATCGTGACGCTCATGGGCCTTGAGCAGGGCGTGAAGGTCTATCGCTTCACGCGCGTGCGAAATGTCGACGGCGAGCCGCTCATCTTGGAGACGTCGTACTACCCAGAGTACATCTACCCGAACCTGACGCGCGAGCTTTTGGAGACGCACAGCTTCTACAGCCTGCTCTACCACGTCGGCGTCATCCCGTTTTCCGCGTCGGACACGTATGAGGCCGTCGTGCTCGCGCCGCACGAGGCGCAGCTTCTGCACTGCGCGCCCGGCTCGGCGGCGTTTTTCCATCAGCGCCGCACCACGACCGAGAACGGGCATACCTATGAATACACCACGAGCTATATGCGCGCGGACCGCGTGAAGCTGGATGTGAGATTTCAGAAGGGATCGACGTCCTTCATGCGCACGGTGGACTGAAAAAATCGGCAGCCGAAAGGCTGCCTTTTTTTGCGCCCCCGCAGGGGCTCGCTCGTTTCCGCGCAAAGTGCGGAGGGATTTGCAGCCCGAAAGGGCTGCTGCTTTGTCCCCACACCGTGTGGGGACGCGACAAAGGGGGATATTCTCTTTCTCGAAAGAGAATATCCCCCTTACACCCCCAAGAGAA
>ERZ779861.3249-NODE-3249-length-13828-cov-3.295506_pt1 | contig 13828 bp, 9 predicted proteins | sample MGYA00511558_ERZ779861 | MGnify/ENA primary metagenome ERZ779861 (study PRJEB29588, sample SAMEA2163432) | human gut metagenome | biome: human gut; feature: human-associated habitat; material: faeces | place: Denmark | collected 2008/2010 ... | reverse complement strand
CTTGAAGCGGCGGTGGTTCAAGATATTTTTACAAGGTATCGCAGCGGCGAAAAAGTGAAAGATATAATAAATCGCCTAAACTCATCGGGGATAAAAACGAAATACGGCAGGAAGTTCACGATGAGCCTGCTCGCGCGAATGATACGCAACGAAAAATACGCGGGAATATTGAACGTGGGCGGGAAAGTTTATACTAACGTCATACCGCCTGTCATAGACGAGAAATTGTTCCGGGAGTGCAACGCGATTATGGATTCGCATAAGCACAAACAGAGAAAGGATTACGACGAACAGCCGTATATACTCAGCGGCAAACTGTTTTGCGGCTATTGCAATTCGGCAATAACCGCGGAAACGGGAACGAGCAGAACGGGTAAAGTCTATCATTATTACAAATGCTACGGCAAGAAACTAAAAACGACGAATTGCAGTAAGAAATCAGTCGGGCAAGATTATATAGAAACGCTGGTTTTTGAAACGACGTTAAAGTACGTATTGCAACCGAAAGTCATTGAGAGAATAGCGGTACTCGTAACCGAGAAGTTCAATTCAGAAATAGAAAAACCGGTTGCGCTTCTGTCGCTTGCAAAGCAATTAAAGGAAGTACGGAAGTCGCTTGCAAACGTAATGGCGGCGATAGAGAACGGCGTTTTCACAAAAAGCACGAAAGAACACTTGCTCGATTTGGAAGCAAGGCAATCCGAACTTGAAGAAAAAATTGCATTAGAACAATCGCGGCAGATAAAGCGGCTTGACGTAAACGACGTGAAGAAGTTTCTTACGTATTTCGCGTATAAGAAATACGAGAAAGGCGAAGAGAAAAACGAATTCTTTAACTCGTTCATAAACCGTGTGATTTTGTACGACGATAAGGTCATAATTCTCTACAACTCGAACGACAGGGAAACGAAGAAACTTACGCGGAAACAAGTGAAAGATTTGGAGTCGGTTGACGACCTCGAAACTATAAAACAAAACTCGCTTGAACCTCAAAAGTTCAAACGAGTTTCACTTGGCGGCACAGCTGTAAGTCTGATAGAACTGCTGATCGGTAAGCAATATTGCTTTGCCGTAATAAAGAAGAATTTAAGGTAAATAGCGGAAATTTTAATACGCATTGCGAAAAATTGCAACATGTTACAGTTTATCGTAATGATTTCTAAATATAATAAAAGTCGGCTCGCACCGACTTTTATTGTTGATTTTTCTGTCAAAATATGTTATAATAAAATAAAGATTATCAAAAGGTCGCAAACGAATAAAAACCAAGGTATAAAATCGGGAAGCACATCTTAAAAAAGACAACTAATTTTCTTTACTACCCGATAACCCGAACAAACTATGAGGTTTAGAATGAAATTTTCCGAAAAAGTAAAATATGCGAGAATGAAACTTCTTTTAACGCAGGAGGCATTGGCAAAGGAACTTGGCGTATCCTACGCTACAATTTGCCGTTGGGAAAAGGATAACCGCGAACCGCAAATTGTTTCGCAAGGCAAATTCTACGCTTTTTGCGAAAGTAAAGGAATTACATTTGAAGAGCAAAGCGAAAGATAATTGCCAATAAATAAATGATATATGTTGTTTTGGCTTTATGGTCGATGTAAATATAGGGGGATTGTATGAAAATATCAATCAGATTTTTTAACGATAAAGAAGTGCGCGCCGCTTGGAATGAGGAAAGCAACAAGTGGTATTTCAGCGTTCTGGATATTATCGGGGCAATCAGAAAGGAAGATAATTACGAAAAATGCCGTAACTATTGGAAATACCTGAAAGCCAAACTGAAAAAAGAAAGCAGCGAGTTGGTTAGTGCCACTACCCAACTGAAATTAACTGCCGCCGACGGAAAGAAATATATGTCTGATGCATTAGATTCCGACGGAGTTATTAAACTTGCCGCGGAGTTTCCGAGCAAGGTCGGTTCAGAATTTATCGGTTGGTTTACACGGTCGGATGATACGATTGACGGCAAAAGCAAGAAAAAGGCATACGCTTTGTTTGATAGTTCTTTTATAGACGCCATCGAAGTCGGAACAGTTAAAGGCTTACAACAAATTCACGCATATTTGTTTGGCGGCTTATATGATTTTGCTGGGCAAATCCGTACGCTTAATATTGCAAAAGGCGGTTTTGCCTTTGCTCCCGCTATGTTTTTGCAAGATAATTTGCGGTTGATTGAAAAAATGCCCGAAGACACGCTTGAAAACATAGTAAAAAAGTATGTCGAAATGAACGTCGCTCATCCGTTTATGGAAGGAAACGGTCGAAGTACTCGTATATGGCTCGATTTAATTCTGAAAAAGAATCTTAAAAAATGTACCGATTGGAGTAAAATCGATAAGAGGGAGTACCTTACGGCAATGCAGGAAAGCCCCGTAGATTCATCGCGTATTTACAAACTTATAAAAGACGCATTGACCGACGATATAAACAATCGTGAAATCTTCATGAAAGGGATCGACTACTCTTATTATTACGAGCAAGTTGACTGATTTGTTTTCGATAATTTACAATGTGCGAGCATTAAAAAGGACATTTTAAGGGGGAGTAATGGTGGTGTGTTGGATAATATTTGCCGTATTGCTATTGTTTATTCCTGTTGGATTTGGCTACTTTGGTGTATTATGCACAAAAAAATTCAATCCGGACGAACAGAAAAAGAAAAATATGAATGTAACGCTCGGGAAAGCCACACTTTTATTTTGGTTGTATGATTTGCTGTTTATGGCAATATTTAACCAGTGGCGTGTAATGATTTATATTTTCGGCTTGCTATCGATTGTAATAATATTCACAAACGTAATCGGCGTGTTTTTAAGTGAAAACAAACTGTTAAACCAAATGATTCCGTTTGATTTGTTAGTTGGGGCTGGGCTAAGTGTATATCTGATTTATATACTGCCCAATGAACAGTTGAAAACTATCGTAACAGCCGTAGTCGCTGCATTGTATGGTGGAATATTGACTCTTGTCGGTGTCGCGTGGACGATTCGCCATTCCGATAAAGAAAGAAAAGATGAAGAAAAGAAAAAGGCAAAACCGATATTTACATTTAATATGGTTTTGGATGAAATAAAGGATATACGGACGAAAAAAGTTTGTTTTGATGTTGCTGACAATGGAATTGAATACGAATGCCATGTTGTCGCCGAGCTTGAAAATTCCGATCACGCTCTATTCGAAGTAAAGCGAGTATTTCATGACGGTAAATGGAATGGAGTTGAAGGAAACACTGTTGTTTTACCAAATAAAACGGTATATTTTGATTTCAGGTTCAATGATGATGTGAACAATCTTTTCTTGGAAGTAAAAGATGGGCTGGATAATTCTTATTACTATGAAATAAGAGTATTGTTTCTTAATTTATTGCCGGGAATTGTTCAAAGTTCAAATAAAGAGCTCTTACATACTATCAGAGAAATAAAAGAAATTTCGCTTGATGAAATAAATAAAAGAGTTCTTCAAAATCAAGATTTTTCACAAGGAGCAGAAGATGAATAAAGGATATATTTACATATTGACGAATCCGTCATTCCCTGATTATGTTAAGATCGGATACGCAGACGATGTGAATAAAAGGCTTCAGCAACTTAACAGAAGTGAGTGTGTTCCGTTTGCATTCAGAGTGTTTGCTACGTATGAAGTAAGCTCACGTCTTTCGGATGTAAAAATCCACGAGATTATTGATAGACTTAATCCAGATCTTCGAGCAATTGAAAATTTTGACGGGAAAAAGCGTGTCCGTGAATTTTACGCAATGACAGCAGAAGATGCTTATGGCTTACTAAAATCAATCGCTGAAATTAATGGAATGGAAGATAATCTAAAGCTTATTAAACCGTCGCAGGAAGAAATAAAACAAGAGCAAATCGCCGAAGAAATCGAACAAAAAAGCCGTGGCGAAATTTTCTCATTTACTAAGTGTCAAATCCCGGTCGGGACGGAACTTGTTTATATAAATGACGAAAATATAAAATGCTATGTTGTCGATGATAGAAAAATCAAGTATCATGATGAAGTAATGTATATGACTACATTGGCGAAGATGCTTACCGGTAAAAAAGTTGGTATTGCAGGTCCTGCATTTTTCAAGTACAATGGCGAGAATCTGCAATATTATTACGATTTATATCAAAGCAAGAAGAATAACGTTTAATTTCGGTTGAGAATCCAAATGAATTATGGGTGATTTATTTCTTTAAACGATGTAATAAATAAGGAGGAAAAAATGGAATACTTAAGAGGTTCAGAATGGCGTAGATGGGACTTTCACCTTCATACTCCATTCACAAAAAAGAATGATTTATATTCTGGTAATGGGGATGAAAAATGGGCTCAATTCTACGCAGATGTAATAAGTTATATTGGCGATGGATCTGATCCACAAAGGAAGATCGCAGCCGTTGGTATAACTGATTATTTTTCCATAGAAAACTATAAAAAAATAAAGGCAGACGGGATACTTGACAAATATATTGATTTCATTTTCCCTAATATTGAGTTAAGGTGTCTTCCATTAAAAGATGGTGTTATGATGAATGTACACCTTCTTATCAACCCCACATTTGTTGACAAGGTAGATACAGTTGTTTTAAGTAACCTAAAATACAAATTTTCCACTGGAGAATACTGTGCGCGTAAAGAAGATCTAATTCGTTACGGTAAAGACTTGGATCCTACTCTTGATGACTATCATGCTTATATAAAAGGCGTAGATAATTTTCACATTAATTTTGACGATATTACATCATTGTTCAGCAATCATCCTGAATGTCAGGAAAACATTTTGGTCTTGTTGCCGAATCGAAGCACTGACGGAGCATCTGCTGTTGCGAATCCAAATAGTCCGTCGCAAGATTTGGTAGACTTATTTGAATATAGGAAAGATTTATATAGGGTAACTAATCTGATTTTGTCTGCTACTCCATCAGATATTGCATATTTTTCTGGGCTAAAGGGAACTAAACCTGAAAGATTGATTCCTTGTGTTTGGGGCTGTGATGCACACAAAAACACGGCAATATTTGAGCCACTTGACAATGATCAAAAATCAACAAAGCGATATTGTTGGATAAAAGCCGATCCGAGTTGGGAAGGACTTAAACAAACACTTTTTGAGCCAACGGAGCGCGTTAAAATACAAGAGTTTTGTCCTGCCGATAGGATAGATACCTATAGAATTATAGACAGAATAATTATTGAAGACGACAATATACCACACAGATTTTCTAATGAAGCAATTAAAATAAACGAAAATCTTACATGTATTATTGGATTGAAGTCTACTGGAAAATCTGTCCTTTTACAAAATATTGCTCATGCAATCGATCCCGTTGAGGTTGATTCTCGGTTGGAAGCTATCTATCAAAACAAAAAAAGAGCATGGATTTTTCCTGTTAAAGTTTATTGGAAAGATGGTACTGTATCATATAATGACTCTGATGATGACAAAAAAATTGTATATATTCCACAATCATATTTGAATAAATTAATGGATGCTAATTCTGAAAAAACAGAAATAGACACTATTATAGAGAATATTATTTGTCAGAATAAAGATTTTTGTCAATTACAAAAACTATTTGATACTAAACTGATTGAAATAAAGAAGCAAATAGAAGCTCAAATTTTAGAACTGGTTTATAAAAGAAAAGAGCTTGATGTCCAAAATGCGGCGATTAAAGAGCTAGGGAAAAAAGATTCTATTGTCAATAATATAAAAGCACTTAAAGAAAAAAAAGAAACTTTAGTAAAAGCATTACATATTTCCAAAGAGGATATTGAAAAATACGATGCGGCAGTGAACAATAGGCATTGTATTGAACAAGAAATAGAGCGGTTGCTTTTTGATAAACAATCAATAGATTTAGATGATCCTATAGTTGTAAAAACATCATTTGAAGTAATATTAGATACGCAAATCAAGAAATCAATAGATTCTATTATTAGTGAAATAACAAATCAATCAAATATGATATGGAGAGAGAAAAAATCAATCCTGCTCCAGCAAATCGATCAACGAGTTACTACATTGAAAAATAATTTGCATGAATGTACATTAATAATTGAATCTCTTCAACCAATGATTGATGATAATGCCGAAGTTAAAAAAATTGAGGCAAATTTGCGATTAGAAGAATCAAATTTAGAAAAAATTTGCAAAGAGAATGAAAAGTTATTAAATATAGAAAAAGAAATGAATAGTATTATTGTTACTATTCTATCTCTTACTACAGCAAGAGAGTCCGAATATGACGAATTTGCAGAACATTTCAAGACAATTACTTTTAAGGATACAAATGAGAATTTTAAAATAATTGCAATTAAACGAAGACGGAGAACGATTTTTAATGACACAATCTCTAAAGTGTTTACTCAAAGCGCATTGAAATCAATTCATAATGGTGTGTTTAGAAATATAACGGATGATAATTTTATTTTAGAAGCGGAATTTGATGAGGCTTGTAAAGAAAGTTTTATTAAAGTGATTCTTTCCAACGATACACAAAAAGTCCTTTTGAGTAAATACGATAAAGAGCACGCATTACAAGAATTGCTTTCTGATTTTGATAACATAATCTATACCGTTGAAATGGATGGTGATTTGATTGAAAACATGTCCCCAGGAAAGAAGGCTTTGGTTTTATTGAAGTTACTTATCAGTCATGACGAATCAAAATGTCCAATTTTACTTGATCAACCAGAGGATGACTTAGATAATCTATCAATAGTATCAGAGTTGGTTTCCTTCATAAGAACGCGTAAACAAGATAGACAAATTATCCTTGTAACTCATAATGCAAACTTGGTATTAGGGTGTGATGCGGAAGAAGTTATTGTTGCTAATCAACAAATAGCAGGGAATTCTCTTACTAAAAATGAATCGTTTAGATTTGAGTATAGATCTGGTTCAATAGAGAATATTACTATTACTAATCCAGAAACATTTCTTGGAACTAAAGGGATTCAAAACCATATTTGTAACATCCTTGAGGGTGGCAAGGAAGCGTTTATTGCACGAAAAAACAAATACACTAATCTATAAATTTTCAAGAAAAGCCGAGGACTTTGTTGTTTTCGGTTTTTTTGTTTATTAGAACAACTGAGCATGATTTTCTGTAATTTAATTAAATTTCATTTTTATACTGAAAACACTTGACAAATCAATTCCATTGTGGTATGATATTTATGTAAATTTCAAAAAAGGACGTGTGTCAAGTGGAACTACAATCTCTCGCAAATATAATACAAGGAAACATTCCGACACGAATAGAAGTTACAACAGGTCAATCCGTTGAAACGATTACTATGCAAGAACTTAACTATATTGCTAACGTTTCGGACGATTTGCCCATTGAAAAATATATTACTGTTCAGGATGATAAAATCGGAACTTATTCTTTAACAAAAAAATATGACGTAGTTGTCGGGTTAAGTTCAGGCAAGGCAATAGTAATTGAAAGCAAGCGTGCCGACAAACTCATTCTTTCAAATCTTGCTATTATACGTATAAAGGATATGTCAAAAGTCGATCCCTACTACTTATGTTGGTTTATCAACAACAATCGAGCGGCAATTAAGAAAATGCTGCAAGGCACTTCTGCTGTTTCAATTATTCCGTTAAGTATGTTGAAAAGTTTTGAAGTAACATTACTACCTATCGAAACACAACGAACAATCGGAAAGATAAGCGAACTGAAACGGCAGCGAGATAGACTAACACATTCAATAGAAACGAAAAAAACGGACATTTTAACACAACAGTTAATGAAAATATATGAAAAGGAGTTGCAAAATGGCGATAAGCGAGTATGAAGTTGAAAATCTCTTTATTGAAAGATTAGGGACTATCGGTTACAAATATGTTGCATTAAGGGACTATACCGAAGTGGTGCTTAACTTCAAGGCACAACTTGAAGAGTTCAATAAAGAAGAAATCATCAAAGGCAAGGGCGTTGCGGAATTGTCGGTTGCTGAATTTGACAGACTTCGCACACAAATTGAAAACAAAACCGTTTATGAGTCGGCAAAAATTTTGCGCGATAAGCAGGTTTTGGAATTAGACAACGGCAAGCGTATCTATATTGAGTTTTTGTCGAAAGACATAGACCGTAATATTTATCAGGTTACGCACCAAGTAACGATGGATAAAGACCATATGAATGAAGTCGTATATAAAAATCGTTACGACGTTACAGTTCTTATTAACGGTTTACCGCTTGTTCAGATTGAATTGAAACGCCCCGGCGTTGAAATCAACGAAGCAATCAATCAGATAAACCGCTATCGCAGATATTCGTTCCGAGGGCTGTTCCATTTCATTCAATGTTTCGTTGTTTCAAACTCTATTCAGACAAAATACTTTGCAAATGAAAACGAAACAAACGCGGACGGTACATACAAAGCCATACTGAAAAGTCTTGCCTTCTTCTGGACGGACGCGAATAACGAGCGTATCAACCAACTCAACGAGTTCACGGACGATTTCTTCACGAAATTCAATATAACTGCTCTATTGACGGACTATACCGTATTACAAGATACAATGAAAAACATTATCGTAATGCGTCCGTATCAGATTTACGCAACAAAAGCGGTTTTACGTCGTGTATTGGAAGAAAACCGTAACGGCTACGTTTGGCATACAACCGGTTCGGGCAAAACACTCACTTCTTTCAAATGCGCGTCCCTTCTCCGTGATAACGGTAGAATTGATAAAGTTTTCTTTTTGGTTGACCGAAAAGACTTGGACGACCAAACCGTTGACGAATACAACTCGTTTGAAGAAGATTGCGTCGATAACACCGATTCAACCGCGGAACTCATTAAGCGTTTGAAAAACAGCGGAGAAAAAATGCTTGTTACGACCATTCAGAAACTCGCCTGCGCACTTCGTAACGAGAAATATAAGTCTATTATGGAAACGTACAAGACGAAAAAATGTGTGTTTGTTATCGACGAATGTCATAGAAGTCAGTTCGGCAAAATGCACGGTGATATTCGCAGAAATTTCCAGAACGCAAACTTTATCGGATTTACGGGAACACCTATTTTTGAAGAAAACAAAGGTGCAACAGGTCAGACAACGGCGGATATTTTCAATGCCGGCAATATGGATGCTTGTTTGCATAAGTATCTTATCAAAGAAGCCATCGCAGACGGCAACGTTTTGAAATTCTCTGTCGAATATCAAAACACATTCAACGTTGTTACGACAAACGCAGCCGATATGACTGTAAGACGTATCGTTCACGAGCAAAGCAATAACCCGAATTTCAATCTCGAAGAATACTGCAAGCGTAATAATATTGATATTTCAAACATTTATAGCGACCAGCAACGTATCGAACTCGTTACAAATAACATTTTGGAACATTACGAAAAGCATACGAAAATCGGCACGGATACCTACACGTCGCTCTTTGCAATTCAGTCAGTGCCACTTCTTCAAAAGTATTACACTGCTTTCAAGAAGTTGAACAAAAAAGGCTTGAAGATTGCGGCAATATTTACTTATGCGGCAAACGAGGATATGGACGAAGGAGCAGATACACCGCAATCGAGAGAATTTTTGGAACAATGTATCAAGGACTATAACGAAATGTTCTCTAACGGTAAAGAAAAACTGTCTTTTGGTCTTGATACGTTCGACGCTTACCGTAAAGACATTGCAAAGCGTTTGAAACAAAAAGAAGTTCCGCAGATTGATATTTTGCTCGTTGTAAATATGTTCTTAACGGGATTTGACTCAAAGCCGCTTAACACGCTGTATTTGGATAAACCTTTATTCTGGCATTCTCTCGTTCAGGCATACAGCCGCACGAACCGTATTTACAAAGAAACAAAGCAGTACGGGCAAATAATCACATTCCGTAATATCAAAGACGAACAGGATAAAGCCCTTAAACTGTTTTCGGGCGATGGCAATCCGAACGCATATTTGCTCGAAAACTACGATTATTACGTTGCCGAATATGCCGACAGAGTTTCTGTTTTGCGTAACATTGCACCGTCTTACGACATTGCAGGCAGATTGCAATCAGAAGACGACCAAAGAAAGTTTATCGTTGCTTTCCGTTTGGTTGCGCAAACGCTTTCTACGTTAAAAACATTCTCAAAATTCGAGTGGAACGACCTTGCAAACGTTCTGGACGAAGACGAGTTCTTGGGATATAAATCGTGGTATCTCTACTACTACGATTTAGCAAAGAAAGATAGAGAGAAAAACGTCAAAACAACCCTTGTCGATATCGACTTCAATATCGAACTTATCCGCACGGATAAAATCAACGTCGTTTACATTCTCAACCTGTTAAAAGACGTAATCAAGAAAGACGAAAACGAGAAAAAACGCTCTATTGACTTGATTTTACGAGAAATCGAACGTTCAGACAACGAGAGGTTGAGAGCAAAACAGGAAATGTTAAAGCGTTTCGTTACGGAAAAGTTTTTCAGTCTTTCGCCGGACGAAGATATCGTAAAAGCGTATGAAGAATTTGAAGTGCAACAGCAGAATATGGATATCGAAATGTTTGCGGAAGAAACGGGAATTGACGTCGATACCATCAAGTCATTTATGTCGGAATATCAATTCAAGCACGTTATCAGTCTTGAAGATATCCGCAAAAGATTAAGTCAAAAGGGATACGGACTACTTAAAACAATCAAATTGTCGTCCGAAATAGAAGAATTTGTTAAAGAACAATACGAAAAATTCAGAGCCGAAGGAGTATAAAATTATGGCAACCGATATTCAACTTCATAAACAACAAGCACAGGAACTTTCTAATAAACTTTGGGCTATCGCAAACGATTTGCGTGGCACTATGGACGCGAGCAAATTCAAGGATTATATTCTCGGTATCATCTTCTACCGTTTCCTTTCCGAAAAGACGGAAAAGTATATGGAAGAAATACTTAAAAACGACGGTATGACTTATGCCGACGCTCTCGCGTCCAACAATGAAGAATTGCTTGCCGCTCTCGACAAGTATTCTCTTGACAGTCTTGGCTATATCATTCGCCCCGAATATAGTTTCGGCTATATCGTCAATATGATTGCAGGCAAATACGACGGCAAAGTATTTTCGGTCGATTATCTTGAAAAAGCCATCGCGTCTATTCAGCAATCTACTCTTGGTCAGAAATCGGAAGCCGCATTTGACGGTATTTTCGACGCAATGGATTTGAAAGACAAAGACTTGGGCAAAGAAGTTTCCGACCGCACAAAACAAATTGCAAAGGTTATAAACCGTGTAAATGATATTGAGTTTTCCTACGACGATGCTCAATTTGACGTTCTTGGAACGGCTTATATGATTTTGATAGGTTTATTCGCGTCAGACAGCGGCAAGAAAGGCGGCGAGTTCTTTACGCCGAGTGCCGTTTCGGAACTTTGCAGTAAACTTGCGACGGTCGGCTTGAAATCCGTTAAAAACGTTTGCGACCCCACTTGCGGCTCTGCGTCTATGCTTTTGGAGGTTCGCAAAGCAGTTATCGCAAACGGTGGAACGGCTGAACACGCCGTAGGTCATTACTACGGACAAGAACTCAACGGAACGACTTACAACCTTGCTCGTATGAATATGTTAATGCACGACGTTCCGTATCAATACTTCAATCTTTTCAACGATAATACGCTTGAAAAAGATAATTTCGGCACGACTAAATTTACCGTTCAGGTTGCAAATCCGCCCTACTCGGCAAAGTGGTCGGCAGCATCTTCCTTCCTTGACGATCCGCGTTTCAGCGGCGCAGGAAAACTTGCCCCGTCAAGCAAAGCGGACTTCGCATTTGTTGAACATATGGTTTATCATATGGACGATGACGGACGTGTTGCGGTTCTTCTCCCGCATGGCGTTTTGTTCCGTGGCGGAAGCGAAGATACTATCCGCAGATATTTGATAAAAGATTTGAACGTTCTCGATGCTGTAATCGGCTTACCCTCAAACCTTTTCCACGGCACGGGTATTCCCGTATGCTGCCTTGTTTTGCGTAAATACCGTAACGGCAACGCCGGCAACATTTGCTTTATCGACGCAAGTAAGTATTTTACGCCGGGCAAAAATATGAACCAACTTTCTTCTGACGATATCGACCGTATCGTAAATGCCTACGTTGAGCGTAAAGATATAGATAAATTCTGCCACGTTGCGACTATGGAAGAAATCGAAAGTAACGATTATAACCTTAACATACCCCGTTACGTCGATACGTTTGAAGAGGAAGAAGAAATTGATATCAAAGCCGTTATGGCGGAAATAAAAGACCTTGAAAGCCAACGTGCAAGTCTTGACGCAGAGATTAACAAATATCTGAAAGAACTCGGAATTTTGGAGGACTAAAAATGGATTGCTCTTATGTAAATGGAATAATTGAAAAGTATGATAAGAATGGACAACTTACTCAAAACGAGAGAACTGCTTATGCAAATTTGTCTCAAATTTTAAATAATTGGTTTAACTCTAATTATTATAGCCAATTTGCATATTATCCTAGGTTAGATATTCAGCGCTCTGGCTCAAGAGCAAAGGGGACAGCGATCAAGGGAAAATCAGATATGGACATTTTCTTGTCAATATCTGATCCTTATAACACCAATACACTTAAAGAATACTATGATAGTGCATTTGAATATTTAAAGAAAGAAGGCATGACAGTTAGAAAACAAAATGTATCTATCGGTGTAAAATACTATAATTGTGATATCGATGTTGTTCCTGCAAAAAAAGTTAATTCTATGTCGTATCAAAGATATAATGACCACTATCTTTGGTCAAACAAACATCAAAACAGAATGCTTACCAATATTCAAAAACATATTGATTTGGTACAAAATTCTGGCACACGGAAAGAAATAATGTTGTTAAAAATTTGGAGGGAAAATCATGGCTTGGATTTTCCTTCAATCTACATTGAACAACTTTGCATTCAAGAATTAAGCAAAAACAATCAATATAATTTAGCGGATAACTTCTGTCATATGCTCCGTTATATATCGGTAAATGTTGAAAATAAGCGCATAGTTGACCCCAGTAACTGCAATAATATTATTTCGGATTCTCTAAATGCAAGTGAGAAACAACATATTGCAGATCAAGCGAACCGCTCACTTTCTGAAAAATATTGGGAAAATATTATTTGGTGATATTATGGGAAATACAGTTGAGATAAAAAACCTGTTTAAGGGTATGCAAGAGCAAATGATAGCGAAATTAAATGCACAGGACTTTATATCGCATCCGGGAACTAAAGGCGATGTAACAGAAAACAATTGGCTATCATGGATGAAAGAGTTTTTACCAAAAAGATATGCGGCAGACAAAGCGTTTGTCATTGATAGTGATGGACAAGTAAGTGATCAAATTGATATTGTTATTTATGATAAACAATATTCTCCTATCGTATTTCAGCAAAACGGAGCATTGTATGTTACAGCCGAAAGTGTTTATGCCGTTTTTGAAGTAAAACAAGATCTCACAAAAGACCATATAGAATATGCGGGCAATAAGATAGCAAGTGTGCGTGAACTAAAGCGAACATCTGCGCCTATTGTATATTCTACTGGGACAAAACCAGCAAAACCGCTACATAAAATTATCGGAGGACTTTTAACTACTCATACTCAATGGACGAAGCCTATAGAAGAATTACTTAAAAAACATTTAACGTCGTTAAGCTTAAATGAACAGATTGATCTTGTATGTTGTCTAAAAGATTCGTCTTATTCGGTAGAATACCTTGAAGATAGAATAACATTACATAAAAATACTGATGATGAAGTCTTAATATATGTATTTTTGGAGTTATTGCTACTTCTTCAAAA
>ERZ779861.3246-NODE-3246-length-13834-cov-4.618768_pt1 | contig 13834 bp, 14 predicted proteins | sample MGYA00511558_ERZ779861 | MGnify/ENA primary metagenome ERZ779861 (study PRJEB29588, sample SAMEA2163432) | human gut metagenome | biome: human gut; feature: human-associated habitat; material: faeces | place: Denmark | collected 2008/2010 ... | reverse complement strand
ATCGGGAAGACCCGAAAAACACCCCCCTGTGAGAAATTTTTAAAATCTTTTTCCCAACTGGTTTGCGTTCCGGTGGGATGCCGGTTTTACCGGGGCTCCACTGGGACCCGGGTTGTAACGCCCTTCACTTACCTACCGCAACATTGAAAGCCAAAAACGCCCCCCCTGAATTGAAATTTTTACAGATTATTTCAACTTTTCGCCCACTGGTCGGGAAGTTGCGGAAATTGTGGACCACTGGTCCCAAATTTCCGACAAGGTAACTTCGGTCCCATTGGCACCGAAGTGTTTCGCTCTTAAGCCTACGGAAGTTGCTGGACCGCTCTATTTACCTTTTGCACGGTTTTGCCTGAAAAACGAAATTGTGACCCACTGGGTCCGAATTATTTTCTAACCTCCCTCCCAATGGGTTGGAGGTTTGTGCCTTCTACTTACCTACTGCAGAAAATCGGGCGAAAAACGAAACACCAAATTTCAAAATTCTTAAATTTTTTCAACAACTTCTGGTCCACTGGACCACAAGTTAACTTTGTGCCCACTGGGCACGCATTTTCGCCTCACTTACCTACCGCACGGTTTTGGGTCAAAAACGAATCCCCTGAATTGAAAATTTTTGTTTCCAACTTTGTCTCCACTGGAGACAAAAGTAAGCGCAGGCGCTTCCGTGAAACTTCGACACCACCGGTGTCGAGGTGAATTCGGCAGTAAAATGCGTCTCCACCGGCACCACATTCTGCACGTCCGGATATAAAAATAGCCCCCGATCTCCCGGAGACGCTGACTTTGATACCAATATTAAAAGAAATATTACGATGATAGTTAACGAGTGATGGATGCCTTTGCGCCGCCCGTCACATCAGCGAGTTTGAAATTCTTGAGAATAAATCGAGCGGATGTATCATTTTCTGTTGCATTTTGTCAAAACATGTGCTATAATTAGATACAACGCTGCTAAGCGCTGTTGCGCTTGGCCCTGAGCACAAAAGACAAGTGTCCTGCCAAACTGCAGGGCACATTATGTTTATATGGAAGGAGAACCTTTATGGCAGTCAGTTATAAGAAACTCTGGAAATTATTGATCGACAAAGATATGAAAAAGAAAGACCTCTGCGCCAAAGCCGGTATCAGTACGGCCTCCGTCACCAAGATGGGCAAGGGCGGCCATGTCACCACCGAAGTGCTTGCAAAAATCTGCACCGCGCTGGATTGCACAATGGATGACATTATGGAAATCGTCATTGAGGATAAGTCAAACTGAATTTAGAATGATTGAGGTGATTAGTTTTGGCACGTTGCCTATATAACAGCGATTTTGCTACTTTTACCGATTCAATTTACAGAATACTTGATGACAACTACCACGGCGAAGCGCTGACTACAACGAGAGACGCGTGGAAAGCAGAAATTGACATCATGAAGAATGTTGTTTCTGCCTTGAACGATGCCAACGGCCAAATCATCTTTGAATACGATATACCTCGACTTGGCAAGAGAATCGACGTCGTTGTTCTTTATCGCGGAATTGTATTCTGCCTTGAATTCAAGGTGGGAGAATCTAAAATTCTCGAAACGAATATCGACCAGGTTTTGGACTATGCTTTGGATCTGAAAAACTTTCACAAGTTTAGCGAAGATAAGGTAATCGCGCCGATTTTGGTCGCCACTAATTACTCAAATAGAAGTACGGCAATTCAAATGTCTGTTTACGACGATAGAGTAGTCAATCCTCTTGTGACAGGAGAGGCCGGAATTCTTGCTCTGATTGAAAATGTATTGAATAATTTCCCGTGCGAAACGCCCGTAGACAGGGATTGGATCATCAGTCCTTATGCGCCTACGCCGACTATCGTTGAAGCGGCTAAGACGCTTTATGAAAGCCATTCGGTAGAGAACATCACCCGTCACGAAGCGGATAAAGTGTCTACCGACGCAACGATTAAATATATCCTTGATGTTATACAGAAAAGCAAAGTAAACGGCGAAAAAAGCATTTGCTTTGTAACAGGCGTACCCGGTGCAGGCAAAACGCTTGTCGGACTTGATGTTGCAGTAAAGCAGACCTATCAAGGCAGTGACACACCCATTGAAGATGAAGGCGCGGTATACCTTTCCGGTAATGGTCCGCTTGTTGCCGTTCTGACAGAGGCGCTCGCAAAAGACAACTATCAAAAATGTAAAGATCGAAACGAAAAGAAAAATCTGAGTGATTCTCGTCGTGTGGTCGGAAAGTTCATTCAGATCATCCACCGCTACCGCGATAATATGCTGGCGAAAATCAAGAATCCCGTTGAAAACGGAGTGCTTGAAATTGACACCGAAAAGGCTGTTAAGTTAGCTGAAGCCGGATACTGCGAGGTTGAGCACGTTGCAATCTTTGACGAGGCTCAGCGCTCGTGGACGCACAAAAGAATCGCTGACTACTTAAAGAGAGGTGGAACATACGGCAACAAATTGAAAGTGCCGAACTTTCCGATGTCAGAGGCGGCCTTCTTGATTTGGTCCCTTGACCAAAGAGAAGACTGGGCTACTATTGTTTGTCTTGTAGGTGGTGGACAGGAAATCAACACAGGCGAAGCAGGCATATCCGAATGGATAAATGCCTTGAATGACAAATTCCCTCATTGGAAAGTGTATATTTCTCCCAAGCTCACAGAGCCGGAGTATGCCGAGGTGAAAGTCAACGAATTGCTCACGAAGAATAACAACGTGGAGTATTCCGAAAGTCTGCATTTGGGCGTTTCTCTGCGTTCATACAGAGCCGAAAAGCTTTCTGCGTTTGTGCACTCTTTACTCGCCTTCAATCCGAATGCCGCTGAATTGTATAAAGAGATAAAGGATCGCTATCCCATTGCGTTAACAAGGAATATGGAAAAGGCAAAAAGATGGCTTCACAGTAAGGTGAGGGGAACGGAACGCACGGGCGTGCTTATCACAAAAGAGTCTGCACGTTTTAAGCCCCTCGGCATTCATATTCTGCCCTCTGGAGACGAAAATGCAGTTCACTGGTTCCTCGAGGATAAGGCGGATACAAGAGCATCCAACTATCTCGAAGATGCCGCAACCGAGATTCAGGTCCAGGGCTTGGAGTTTGACTATACTTGCGTGCTTTGGGATGCAGATATGAGATGCGATAACGGAAAGTGGCGCTATTACACGTTCAATGGCAAAACAGCTTGGAACGAAAAACTGCCCGATACCGAAAACAAACAGGAGCAGATCAAATATATGCTCAATGCATATCGCGTGCTTCTCACCCGTGCAAGAGCAGGTATGGTGATTTGTGTTCCGGCAGGCACCCCAAACAAGAACCCAAGCGGATTTTGGGAAGACAGCACCCGTCTGCCAAAATACTATGATGGTACGTATGAGTATCTAAAGAGGATAGGGATTGAGGAAATATAATGACCGAAGTAGTAGCGGCCCTAATCTGGGATAAGGATAAATTTATGATTTGCCAGCGCCCGGCGCACAAGGCAAGAGCGTTGTTATGGGAATTTGTTGGAGGCAAGGTGGAACCTGGTGAAACCAAAGAGCAGGCACTCATTCGTGAGCGTCAGGAAGAACTGGCCGTCACACTCTCTGTTGGGGACGTGTTTGTGGATGTCGTCCACGAATATCCCGATATCACGGTGCATTTGACGTTGTTCAACGCAACTATTGCCGAAGGCGAACCGCAGAAATTGGAACATAACGATATCAAATGGATCGCACCAAGCGAGATCCCGAATTACGAGTTCTGCCCGGCGGATGAGGAAATACTTGCAAAGATTTGCGAGGAGAAGTAATTGCAATATTCTGCGGCGAAAAGTAAATCAAGTTGATGAAAAGAGGTGAATTGCGATGGCGTACATATATGCACAGATTAACAAAAACACATTAGCGTATATATTCGAGGGCAAAAAAGTCTCCAAGGAATATGTCGTTTCTAAAACAGGCGTAAAATCTGAAAAATTAGATAAATGGCTCGATGTGTCTGATGTATTATTCCCGACAATTAATCAGGCAAAAAGTATTGCAACTTGCCTTCACATTCCTTTTGCCGGTTTCTATATGAATCCCGAACATGTAAAGTTGAAATCCATCCCATCTGTAAAGAATTACAGAACTCTTTATGGCAGAACTGCATTGGATGACAGCGCTATAAACATCGCAATGATGGATTTGGTTCGGGAAAGAGATTTTCTGCTGGAAGCATGTGAAGAAACCGATACAAGTTTGCCATCTTTTAACCTATCTATCACGCTTCGTGAGGATCCAATCCTTTGGGCAAAGAAAATTCGGGAGTTGTTTGACATTCAGTTGGATGTACAATACAAAAGCACATCATCCCGTAAATTCTATCTTTATCTTCGCGAAAAGATAGAAACTGCTGGTGTTTTTGTTCATTGTTTTACGGATGTCCCTATGGAAATGGCAAGAGCAGTAGCGATATACGATAATATAATGCCTATTATTGGAATCAATGATGAGGACAGACCTCCCGCAAAGTCGTTCTCGATGATACACGAACTCGTACATATTTTCAAAAGAGAATCATCGCTTTGTAACGATATGAGAAGTGCGCGCAATGAGGAAATCTTTTGCAACGCTGTTGCAGGCGAACTGCTTGTCCCTAAGGATGCATTAGAGAGTACTCTTAGACTTAAGGATATGCAGAAACCATATAGCAAGCATGATATTGAGTATTTGGCAGACAAATTCTCTGTCAGCAAAGAAGTAATTATTCGCCGCTTGCTGGATACTGGACACATTGACGATATCGTTTATGAAACATATGCCGATGAATTCCGGCGTGATATAGAAATGCAGAAGGAAGAACGCAAAATTGCCAAACAGGAAGGCAGAACCCTACCGGGTCCAAAGAAAGTCGTATCTCGTGAGGCGATCGATAGAACCAGTGCGGCTGTTTGCAAGGTTCTGTGCCACGGATATGGAAATGACATTTATAGCAAGCAGGATATCGCCCGTCATTTGGGTATTTCACAGAAACATTTCAATAAGTTTTTGATGGAGGTGGTATCATGGAGCAACTGAGACTTTTTCCGTTTCCATATAAATATATAATCGATTCTTCCTCCATATTTTCTCAAAAGCCCGACGAACCTAATAGACGTCGTGTGTATAAAGGCCTCTGGCAAAATATCGATAATTTTGTTAAAGAACAGGTCATTGTTACCTGCTCTGAGATAGAATCTGAAATCAAAGACGATGAATTAGTAGATTGGCTACATCGTCAGCAGTGTCAGGTATTACCCATTACAGATTCTATACAGGAAAATGTACGAAAAATTGTGAACGAGCACCCCGACCTGATCGATTTTTCTAAATGTAAATCTTCTGGCGACGCTTTCTTAATTGCAACTGCAATGGAATATGGTTTGACAGTGATAACAGAGGAAAAGAAAAACTCTCCCAAGAAGATACCGGCTGTTTGCAAATCATATAACATTCCTTGTGTTAATATCACGGAATTGTGTACAGAAGAGAAGTGGGAATTTTGATATTTCATTACTGAAAAGTCCTTTTACAAGACACTTGGTACGCGATTATTTGTATAGTGAAATTCTCATCGGAGGATGGGCGTTATGAAGAAGCATTACGGAAAGTGCGCGCTCTGCGGGAAGGAATGCGAATTAACCTTCGAACATATCCCGCCTAAAGGGGCTTTTAACTCAAGGCCGGCTCGGCCGGTTTCAGGAACGGAGATTTTCAAAGAAGAGCATCTAAATGATGATTCCCGTATGCCTTGGGACACAACGGGTATGCATTACGATAATCAACAGCAAGGCATGGGGCGATATAGCCTGTGCGACTCTTGTAACAACAGCACCGGAAACTGGTACGGAGATGCTTACGTTACTTTTGCAAGAACAGTGCATACCGCAATGCAGAATCATACGGCAGATGATCCTAACAGAATTGGCTTCAAGGATGCCTATCCTTTACGAATTATCAAGCAAAATTTATCAATGTTTTGCTCTATCTTGCGCCCGGATGATCCACGAATGGATGAAATACGTAATTTTGTGTTAGATAAGAATGCGGTGGGGTTAGATAAAAAGAGGTATAAACTATGCCTTTATTTTACTAACACTACTGTAATGAAGCATTCTGGATTAACTATCGTTTTATGGGGTGATTTGTCAAATCTCAAGCCAATGGCTATGGCTGAAATAACAGCTTATCCTATAGGGGCTATTTTATATTTTGATCCAACAGAAACATGGGAATACCAAGGCACAGATATTATGGAGTGTGCCGATTTCGCGTATGAGGATAAAGCTGATATTATTTTCCCTTGGATCATTAAAGAAATGAATGATATTTATCCTGAGACATTTCGAAGCCGCGACGAAATACGAGAATGCATAAAACAAAATACCGAAGGTGATAGTTGATTTGGAAAACGCTCCGTGTCAAGAAAATAGCAACGGCATTTTCTTAGCAAGCATCGCCTTTTGACGGCAACTATGATTTTGGGAGCACCCAAACCCGCATATATTGGGCATATTACCACGATGAATATAAAACTGATCGGAGATTTATTATGATAAAGAAAATTGTAATGAGGCGATGTGCAACATACAATGACACAGGAATTGTAATCGATGATTGTGACAGGGTAAATTTTATATATGGTCACAACGGTAGTGGCAAATCAACGATCAGTAATTTCTTAAACGATTTACAATGCCCGAGATTCCACGATTGTTCTATCGTATGGGATTCAAACATAGAGTCTCATATTTTGGTATATAACAAGTGGTTTAGAGAACGAAACCTTCAGGCAACAGACATACCTGGCGTGTTTACGCTAGGCGAAGCAACTGCAGAACAGCTTGCTGAACTGAAACGGTTGCAAGAGAAACGAAAGCAAAGAGAAAAAGAATATCGTAATTATCGCACAAATTTGGATACAAAAAAGCAGGAAGAGACGGCTCTTTTAGCATCTTATGAAAGTGCGGTTTGGGAGCAAATTTTCAAAAGAAATGACGCGATGTTCAAAGAGGCATTTACCGGATATCGAAATAAAAAAGCTTCTTTTTTTAGTCGGATCAGACGTGTTTACAGTACAGGAACCCAGCCAGCAAAGACACGATCAGAGATAGAAGTAGCAGTTCAAACATTGTTTGGTGAAAAACCAGAGCGCCAATTGCTTATTCAATGTCCATCGTTCAATGATTCATTTGAGGTTGAATCTCATGAGCTATGGGGAAAAGTTATTGTAGGCAACAAGAACGTAAACATTGCCGGATTAATTGAATCGCTTAACATGTCGGACTGGGTCAAAGTTGGTCAAGCCCATATTCGGGATACAGGAATCTGTCCTTTTTGCCAAAACAAAACCATAACAACAGATCTTAACGCACAATTCAGCAGATACTTTAGTGGTGAATATGAACGGCAGATAGCATTACTTAATTCATTAGAGGTACGCTACAGTTTTTTTGTTAAAACAATAGCCGAAAGCCTTAAGTCGATACTGGATACAATTAAGATTTTGCCGCTTGAAATTGACTTTTCATCGCTCGAAGCACAAATCGCGCTATATTTATCATTATTGAACAAGAACCAAACTATCATCTCCTCGAAAAAATCCGAGCCCAGTCGTATATTCACTGTAGAAACTTCAGCAAAGGCGGCAGAAGAGATTGCCAAATTGATTGCTGAGGTTAACGAAAAAATCAGTATCCATAATACGCTGGTAGATAATTACAAGCGTGAAAGAGACGCCTTAATTGAAGAGGTCTGGAAACTCGTTGTATTTGAAAATGGAACAATTCTTTCAGAATATGAAAAACAACTTGTAGATATTGGAAAAGCTATTTCTTCATTATCGTCAAGCATTAACACATCGAAAGATCTTTTGGCCGACCTCGATCAGCGTATTGTTGAAGTTAACACACATATAACAAGCGTTCAGCCAACAGTTGATGCTATAAACAGGTCACTTAAAGCGTATGGTTTTGAAGGTTTTAGTATTGTTCCATCCCCTGTAGACCCCAATCGTTACCAAATCAAGCGCCCTAATGGGGATATTGCAACAGAAACACTCAGTGAAGGTGAAGAAACATTTATATCATTTTTGTACTTTGTATATATGACACAAGGTGGTATAAATCACGAAGCGATATCACAGCATAAAATCATTGTGATTGATGATCCTATTTGCAGTTTGGATAGTTCCATCCTAATATGTAGTTAGTTCGCTGGTGCGTGACTTGATTTCGCAAACAAAAAAAGGAATGAACAACATAGACCAATTATTTGTTTTAACACATAACGTTTATTTCCATAAGGAGATAACGTTCATTGATGGAAGGGACAAAGAGGATTCAAAAACAAAGTTTTGGGTGTTAAAGAAAAAAGACGAAGTTTCCTCTTGCACGTCTTATGAACGGAAAAATCCTTTTAAAACAACATATGCGCTTTTGTGGTCCGAAATTAAAGAAAACAGTGGAGCAACCGCCGTTTCACTCCAAAATGCAATGAGAAGAATTCTTGAAAATTTCTTCGGTACATTAGGCAATACCAGTAGTAATGTGATCTTAGATTATTTTAATACACTCGAAGAACGTGCTATTTGCCGTTCGTTATTTAGCTGGCCAACGATGGATCTCATTCCATACCCGATGACTTGGAATTCAGCGAAAATACAGATTCGCCAGATAAGTACAGAAAGGTATTTAAGGATATTTTCTATAAAACGCATAACGAGTATCACTATGATCGAATGATGGAATAACAACACCGGGCGGCTCGGATGAGCCGCCCGGCGCTATTTGGTATGATGATTAGTTTTTGTTGCGGGTGGGGATGGCGAGGAGTTTTCGCACGCGCAGTTCCAACTGCTGCTCAATCGCAGCGAGGTGTTCCTCAGGGAGATTGACGCTCGGGTGTCTCTTGAACTTAAACCCGATCATACGACGAAGCTGTTCCTTTTGCTTGGCGCCCATTACCTCCGCGCAGACCTCCTCAAAAGAGATGTTGTACGGATTTGAGCGCGTCTTGGCGTATTCGGCAAGGTTTGGAATATCGTCTCTGCCGGCATAACAAAACAGCGAAAGTCCGTTATCAAAAATCGGCGCCGGAGCAATGACTTCACCTGTGTGGTTGTCGCGGAGAACACCAAAGTTTCCGAAGTGCCGATCCTCATTATAGATCAGTGCATCAAATACCAACATACTGCGAATTTGCTCGGCGAAATCCTTGCCCATGGAATCGTAATATTCCAGGCATTTTTGAATGCCGCCCGATTTGACAATTCTGCCGATGGGGATATAGGATACGTCGCGGCTTGTAAACAGCGCGCACTTGGAGGCCGTGATACCCTTCCAGTTTTCAAGCTCGTAATGTACCGCATTCAGACGCATTGTTTCGGCAATCTGAGAGGCGTAATATTCGCAGTACGGCTCGCGCCCGGCATTGGAAGCACCGGAGGTGCCGCCTTTGTAAAGATAGATGCCGTCGTTCTCAATATAGCGCCACGCTTTCGGCAGCATACCGTTGGTCGTCAGTTCCGGAGAGGTGGTAAAGGCCTGCTTGCTTTGCCCGGCGCCGGTGTACGCAACCAATGCCAACATCTCGGAAAAGCGGTTCTCATAAAGATTATACTGCGCAAAGGTTCCCTCGAACCCATCAGGTACAACCCAGTAGCTGTCATTCAGGGACAGGCCCTTGCAGACGTCGATAATTCCCTTGGTGTCGTTGTGACTCAGTCCCAAGGTCTTCAGGATTTCATCCACATAGGTACGGTTCTTCGGAATCACCCGTCGCTCCAGCCATTTAATGATACCCTCATTGGTTTGCTCCATGTCAAGGGGCATAAGGTGGCTGTGTTCCGTATTGACAGAGAGGATTTCGGCAACAAGGCCTTCCAATCCGCGTTTTTCCATGGAAAAACGAATCAATTCCGTATCATAAATACGAAGGCTGTAAATATTGCTCATGATTTCCTCCTTATCTTCCAGTAATAGTGTAATATCCTTGTCCAGCGCCGCTGTTATTTTCAGAAGCATATCCAGGGTTGGGTTTTGTGCGCCGCTTTCTAGACGGCAAATATTGGAACGCTGGGTTCCTATCATACGTGCAAGCTCAGCCTGGGAAATACCTTTTTCCAATCTCGCTTCCACAAGTTGGGCAATAATTTCTCTTCTCTTTTGCTGTTCATCCATAGCCAATTTCCTCCGCAAAAGAATTCTACGCGTATTATGTTATCATAAATGATAACATTTTTCAAGTCTTTTTGCGTAATATTTCAGTATCCATCGAAAAAGACTCACCGGGCGGCTCGGATGAGTCGCTCGGCGCTACTTTTATTTGGTTAATTTTTGTATCAGGCCGTCGATATCTACCGGATCAATGTGATGCGAAATCGCTTTGTTGCGAAAGTGGAGTAAGGCTGTGAGCGCCAGACTGCGCTCGGCAGCAGTGAGGATGATATAATACCCGGTGCGTTTACAGCGCATATCGGCCTCTCCTTTCGTGTTGGACGGCCGGGGTGTATTGCATCAGCCGATAGAGCTCCATTTTTGCCTGGAAGCGTTTCTGCGCCTCCAGAGCGACCTCTGTCAGCGCCGCTGTATCCTTCTCCCACGCGGCAATGCCGCGGTTGTAGGCGCCGCGCCGCTTGTCGTCAATGATGAACGGATCGACACCTTGACGCAGACACTCCTTGAGAATTAAAACGCGTCCCACGCGGCCGTTATAATCTTCGAAAGGGTGAATCAGTTCAAATCGCGCGTGGAAGTCCAGGATACCATTAAAGTCTGCCTTGCGCTTCTCGTAATTCTTAATCAGTTCTCCCAATTGGCCGGTAATCTGTTTTGCGGGTGCACCCGGCTTTGCATCCTTTGTGCGGAACTCGCCGAGGCCGGTCCTGTGCTTGCGGTCTGAAAATGTTCCGTAGGTGAGCAGGTGGTGCAGCTTCTTGATGTAGTTTGCAGACAGCGGCGTCATAATCGTTTCCATTATGTGGTTCACACAGAGAAAGTGATTCAGGATTTCAATCAAATCGTTCACCTTCACAGGCTCAAAGGTGGTAGCGATTTTGTTGGTCCGGTACACCTCCTGCACCTGCTGCATGGTCAGCCGATTGCTGGCCATACGGGAGGAACTGTATGCCAGGTAGACCTGTATGTACTCGTAAAGTCCATAGTGATAGTTCTTCTGGTTATGATATGCCATTCGTTTGGCAAAGCGCGGCATTTCCGGCTCTGGCTGAACAATTGCGGCGGGCTTAACGGCTGTTTCAGGTATGTACCAAATTTTATCCTCCCAGTAAGCGCCGTCCACTCTTTTCTGTGTGCAATATTTTCGAACCATTCGCTCGGAAATTTTCCAGCGCTCTGAAGCTTCTTTAACTAATATATATTTCATCTTCGCCTATCCTTTCAATCGATTTGTTACGGTCGAAACCAAGGGTGCGGAACCGGCGGTTTTGCGCGGAACCGTTTTGACCCCATTTTTGACCCCATTGACAACGAAACGCAATGTATCGGATTGAATATAATAGATTTTTTATGCGTGATTTTGTTCTAATATGTGATAATTTGCGTATTATTATGCATTCTGTGACCCCTTGGAAGCCGATGGCATTCAAGAGGTCAGCGGTTCAATCCCGCTTATCTCCACCAAATCAATATAATCCGAACCTTTATCCAATCGGAAACGGGTTCGGATTTATTGTTTATATTGAAGAAATTGAAGATTGGTAGATGCAAAAACAGGAGGACTGCCGCGCATGGCAATCCTCCCGCTGTCTTTATGTAGTGTTGCTTCCCTCAGCGTCCTTCTTCTCTTTCCACTCTGAAAAAGCTCGTTTACTCTCGTCACTTTCATAATACTTCTGAATGATCGGAAGAAGACTTCTTGCTAAAGATTCATATACAAACTCCGGAACTTCAGCAGTGTCGATTTCATTTGTCTCAATGGTATTTCTTTTATCCATCCGTTTCCTCCCTTCACGGCATACAGGCGCGCTATGCAGCGCGGATAAGTAAAGATATGCCCACTGCGTTTGCATCGCTTACAGGGCACAAAATATCTGATTTTCGACCTTTATCCTGACAGTTCGCCCGTCTCCTTTGGTTGGATCAGCTTTGCGCTGGACGGGTAATTAAGTGTGATCAGTGCGGGCTTACCAAGCCCCTGCTTCTTTCTGCAGATCAAGCCGCAGGATTCCAGTTCCCTGAATATCCGCGTCGCGCATTGCCGGCTGCGGTGCAGTTTCTTCTGTGCCTGTTCAACAGTGAAATAGAGACGGATCGTACCGTCTGCTTCGATGAAGCCGTTCACTTTAGAAATGCTGGCTCTATCCAGCATGAGCGCATACAGTACCTTTGCGTCGTTTGAAAGATCTGCGAGGTTGTCTTCCATAAGAAACCATGGAAACGGTATGTACGATGCCGAGAGGCTCTCGACAGTAAAAGCGTAAAAAGTTCTCTGCCATTGCGACCTCCTATCCCATCATATCCATTAAAAGAAAGATTGTATTGATAGATTGATGGATGACTATATTCAGAGTTAGTTTATTTCTTGTTAATTTGGGTATGAATTTCATCCTCTGTGACCGTTCAGAAATCCACCGTCTTGCAATCCAATAACGGAACGCTCTGGGTAGTCAGTCTATCCATCGCCTGAAAACCAGGCGACGGAAAATCCATATGTGGATAATCTGATGTGGCTATAACTCGTTCTTTTGACATTGCTTCAGCAACTCCCATATCTCAGATTGTTTGGCTTTCAGTTCTGAAATATCGCCCTTGTAAAAATGCCCTGTGCTGTTGATGCGACGACAGATGTGATTGATATTTGCGGCGGCACGACTGACAGCGGCGGCGAGTTTCTTTTGCTCGGTGTAGTCCACCTTGATGATGTAACCGTCAATGGCCATTTTGCGGAAATAGGCGCTCATATTCCGGGTGCCAAGCTGCGCCATCTTGTGGCGAATCAGATTACGTTCCTGTTCGGTGACGCAAACCTCAATGCGGATAGGTCTGGTACGGTCTGCCATGGCAAATAACCTCCTTTCACCTTACAACGGACATTTTTTCTGCGTTTGATGAGTGCCGGTCAAAAAAAATTTTTGTTTTCAAAAATAGGAAAGCCCCGGAACGACGGTGTTCCGGGGCGGCGGGTATCTGCGGATATGAGATTTTAGAGGAATAGCAAGCACAGCTGGTGTTGCCACACACGGTGAAAATGGGCGTTTCGGCTTTGGTGCCGGTACGCTTATTTTGTCTTGTTGGGAGTACCCAAACCCCTGTTATTCGATTTTGAAAATACTTTATGAACTTTGCGGAAAACCTCTTGATTTTATTCGCCAACCGGAGTATAATATATAATGATTTTTTGTGTCCATCGTTTGGCGGACAAGCCAAGCGGACAATACCGGGAGGGTGTGTAATGAAACATCTTTCTGTCCCGCAGACAGCCGAAAGGTGGGGTATCTCTGCACGGCGCATACAGATTTTGTGCAGCGAAAATCGCATACCGGGTGCGGTGAAAATTGGAAACAGATGGGCTATTCCCGATGATGAGCCGAGGCCAGCCGACGCAAGAGTCAAGAGCGGAAAATATATCAAGCGGAAGCGTGAAGAATAAACCGAGCCGCAAAAAAAAGCAGCGACTCCGACTCGAAATCGTGGTCGCCGTTCGGTAGCCTCCTAAGCGAAAACCCTTGATTTTACGGGGCTTTTCGGGTGTCTTTAACTTAATATTTTCTTCCGTTCTCCCCATCATCCCCGTTTTCCGAGGTCCTGATGTTGAAATAAATCGCGGAGAGTTGTCCGAGTGGTCGAAGGTGCAGCACTCGAAATGCTGTGTCCCGAAA
>ERZ779861.3241-NODE-3241-length-13849-cov-4.890967_pt1 | contig 13849 bp, 18 predicted proteins | sample MGYA00511558_ERZ779861 | MGnify/ENA primary metagenome ERZ779861 (study PRJEB29588, sample SAMEA2163432) | human gut metagenome | biome: human gut; feature: human-associated habitat; material: faeces | place: Denmark | collected 2008/2010 ... | reverse complement strand
TTATTTTGAACACAATTATTTCATTTAAGCAGAAATGGGGGATTTGCTGATGAACGATATTCAGATTTTTAACAATCCAGAATTTGGAGATATTAGAACAGTAGTCATTGACAATGAGCCGTGGTTTGTAGGAAAAGACGTAGCGGATATTCTGGGGTACCAAAACGGTAGTAGAGATATTAACCGTCATGTAGACGAAGAGGATAAGCGACTCACCAAAATGGTGAGTCAGGGTCAGAATAGGGATATAACCGTTATAAATGAAAGTGGTCTTTACTCACTCATCTTTGGTAGCAAACTGGAAAGTGCAAAGAAGTTCAAGAAATGGGTAACATCCGAAGTTCTCCCATCTATTCGCAAGACTGGTACATATATGATGCCTCAGACCACGGACGGGAAGATTGCATTGCTTGCACAGGGGCACACGGAACTGAAAGCAGAGGTTGACGAAATCAAGGCGGATTTGGAAAGCCTTAAGATGGACTTGCCGATACTTCCGGTGGAAGCCGACCGCATTACGGAAGCTGTCAGAAAGAAAGGCGTTTCAATCATGGGCGGCAAACAGTCAAGCGCATACAGCAACCGTGGATTGCGCCAAAAGGTTTACAACAATCTGTATGCTAATCTGAAATACAACTTTGGTGTTCGGTCTTACAAGAGCATCAAGCGTAGCCAGTGTGATAAGGCAGTGCAAGTGATAAATGCCTATCAGACGCCGTATTTTTTGCAGGAACAGATTGACGATGCCAATATGCAGCAGAGGTTGGAATTTGATTGACAGATTTTGGCATATGGTATAGAATACAAAATAATTAAAAATCACGCAGGTAAGACCTAAAGAATTAGGATGTCCTGCAAGCCTATGAGGAATAGGTGCGGATTCGTGACCGCCAGAGATTGAAGAGATTCAGTCTTTGGCGGTCTTTTTATTTAATAAAAACCATCAAGGAGGAATGGTATATGTTAGTAGAAATTAAGACAGTAAAAAAAGAAGAGGTAACGGTAGTAACAAGTCTTGATGTGGCGGAAACATTTGGTAAGGAGCATAAGAATGTTCTTGCTGATATAAGAAATATTCAGAATGATATTAGTAGCGCTGAATTTTCAGCTCTATTCTATGAAGAGACTTATACAGCATCAAATGGGAAGAAAAATCCTATGTATTACATGAACAGAGACGGTTTTACACTTTTAGTCATGGGGTATACAGGAGAAAAAGCCATGCAGTTTAAACTGTCTTATATCAAGCAGTTTAATGCGATGGAGAAGGCTCTTATTGGTAAAATCAAAGAACGAGAAAAAGGTATTGCCGTTAGGCAGGCTTTAACAAAGGCAATTCAACAGTCTGGAGAAAATGACAGGATGCATGGACACGCATATTCTACTTATACAGATTTGGTTTACAAGGCAGTTTTGGGGAAATCTGCAAAACAGTTGAGAGATGAATACGGAATAGGGAAGCAGGATAATTTAAGAGATTTTCTATCAGAAGAAGAACTTGCAAAAGTGAAATCCGTAGAGATGGTAGTGAGCGGTCTTGTGGATTGTGGCTGGGGATATGATGAAATAAAGTCGTTTATTACGAATAAAGAAAGAAAGCTAATTGCAGCATAAAACGCGGAAGTAATTCACACGCCGGAGAAAATTGTGATTAAAGCGACCAATATCGAAGTAATCACAAAATAGATAAAGAAAAAGAAGTGGCATCTATCAAATTGGTGGTAGGTGCTATTTTTGTACCCATTTTTAGGAGAATAGCCATGAAAAAATATAAACCAATAGACTGGAGCAAGTGCCCGGAAAGTCGCACACCAATAGGAAATCCGAATAATTGCGTCGTGGCGGATATTCTGCCGGACGGAAAAACTGAAATCTTATTTTCAAGTGATGATAACGGTATTTATATTTGCAAAACTGAAAAGAAAACTTGATTGGAGGTGTTTGGCATGGCGTACAGCGGATGGTTGTTAAAGATTGGAAATTATACAGTTCCAATGTCTTTTATGAAACCGGAGACATATAGCCCATATGTAAATATGCAGGACTTAGATGATTATACGGACGCTAACGGCTATCTACATAGAAATGCCGTGGAATTAAAGGCGTTAAAAGTTGAGTTTGAAACACGGGCTATGCTTACAAACACGGAATTTAATGCCATTATAAGTAAAATCCGTCAGCAGTTTACTAATGCAACCGGAAGAGCCTGCTATATCACAGCGTACATCCCGGAATATGACGATTATGTAACACAGTACGGCTATATGGCAGATTTTCAACCTACAATATACGGAACTTATGGAGGTCAAATTCATTACAACTCTGTAAGACTGGCATTTATAGGGGGTGTATACGATGGTTAATTACCAATATTCAAGCCTGTTTTTAAAGGACAGCGTAGACAAACAGTTAAACATCGTATCTGATGATGGAAAAATCAATATCACAAACACCGAACTACACCAAGAAAAATTTGAATTGACAGAAAGCTTGTGTTCGGAATCTGAATTAACATTCGGGGCATGTGAAGCCGGGATGATTAAATTCACGGTTTCCAATGTATTCTTGCCAATGAAAGGCAAGTGGTTGACTGCAAAGCTGACTCTTGATGGTCACAAAGATAAACCATTCCAAATAGGAAGATACAAGGTTTATTCTGACACACCTACGGCAGATCGGACGTGCCGGGATGTGGTAGCTTACGATGCTTTGTATGATATTTTATCATCTGATGTTACTGATTGGTACAATCAGATACTTCCACAAAAAGATAGCAAGGTAACGCTCAAACAATTCAGAGATAGCTTTTTTAATCATTTTGGAGTGGAACAGGAAGAAGTATCTCTTGTAAATGATGAAATGATTATTGAAAAAACTGTAGAAGTGAAAGCATCAAGTAGCGGAAGTTCAGATACCGCAGAGAAAAGCACGATAGGCGAAGCCATAAGCGGAAAAGAGGTTTTGTTTTGTATACTTGAAATTAACGGTTGTATGGGAAATATCGGACGCGTTGGAAAGTTTCGCTATGTGTACTTAACGCAAGAGATGCAGGGGCTTTATCCGGCGAATGATCTTTACCCGGCGGATGATCTTTATCCTAGAAATCCAAAGAGCACCAGCATAAGTAAAAGCCAGTACATTTCAGCACAATATGAAGATTATATTGTTAGAACGATTGACAAACTGCAAATTCGTGAAAAAGAGAATGATATAGGAGCGATTGTAGGTGATGGCGGAAACACTTATGTGATCGAGGGAAATTTCCTTGTTTATGGGAAGGGAACAAAGGAATTAAACGAAATTGGAGAAAAAACGTTATCAAAGATAAAAGGAATTATATACAGACCATTTAGTGCTGACTGCAAAGGAAATCCATGCCTTGAAGCCGGAGATGCGGTACGGCTGGCTACAAAATATGAACTGATCGAGACTTACATCCTAAAGCGCACGCTGAAAGGCATACAGGCTTTGCGCGATGATCTGGAAGCAAACGGAGAAGAGTACCGGACAAGTAAGGTCAACGGAATACAGCGGAGCATATTGCAGCTGAAAGGAAAGAGCAACACTCTGGAACGCTCAATTGAGGAGACGAAATCGACAATCGTTGACGTGGAAAAGGGTTTGCAGTCACAGATCACACAGACAGCCACAGAAATCCGGTCAGAAGTAAAGAATACCACTGACGGGTTATCATCGCGGATTACCCAGACTGCAGAGAGCATCACAGCGGAGGTCAACCGGGCAACGGAAAAAGAGGGACAGCTTGCGGCGGCAATACAGGTTAATGCAGATGGGATCACAAGCAAAGTTTCTAGGGATAGCGTTGTGTCGGAAATTAACCAGTCGGCAGAGGGTTTAAAGATTAGAGCTGATTTATTGGAATTCAGGGGATCTATGGAGATGACCGGCGGGTATGTGCACATTGACGCGGCAGAGAGTACGGACAACTTGGTTGAACTGAAACGGGAAGGAACTCTTGTGCAGATGGGAACGGATGGATTGAAGTCAGTAGCAGATACGAGGGAACTCACAGCCAGCTATTCGGCTGTATCAGTGCGTGATACATCAGCCAATACGGTTGCACAGATGTTGTCGACCGGAAAAGGAATATCATCCTACGGCTGGGAATCTTATTCGGACAAGCGGCTAAAACACGGTATAGAATCTCTTGACCGGGAAAAGAGCGCAGCGTTTATACAGTCCTTGCGTCCGTGCCGGTTTGTTTACAATTATGATTCCGCGGGACATTACCGGCATGGTCTGATTGCACAGGAGGTACTGACTGCGATTGGAGATGAAGACTGGGCGATTTGCTCTGAGAATCCAGATCCGGATGGCAATACCTATTATGCACTTGACAAAACGGAACTGATCGCTGATCTGATCGCTACAGTACAGTTACAGCAAGAGGCACTAGAAGAATTAAAAAAGAAAGTAGGATGAGAAAATGGTCAATGCAAAAATTCGTGAGTTTGAGAATGACATTATCAATTTTATCAATGCAAGTGTTGATATTCCGATTGAGGTTAAGCATCTGGTACTTAAGGATATTTTGCACCAGGTAGAAGCGGAAGCAAACAGGCACATCATTGCCGAACAGGAGCAGGCGAAAAAAAAGAATGAAAAGGAGAGTGCGGATCATGAATAAAGCATATAACCGTATCAACTGGGAGAATTACCCGAGCGATGCTACGCCTTTGAATGAAGCGAATCTCAACAGTTTGGACAGTGCCACAGATACCATTGACGACCGTGTGATTACGCTTGACACAACCAAGGCAACAAAAACAGAGGTTGCTACACTTGTATCAGATGTGACATTTGAGGAATCTACCGGAATTATTACCATTACGAAGAAAAATGGCTCTAGGGTTACCATTGACACACAGATGGAGAAAATTGCTGTCAACTTTACTTATAACCCGACTACACAGCAGATTATACTGACTCTGATCGATGGCACGAAGCAGTACATAGATTTATCGGCGCTGATTACGCAGTATGAATTTTTAGACACGGATACAGTAGCATTTATCATCGATACAGACGGCAAGGTGTCAGCTATCGTAAAAGAGGGAAGCATCAAAGAAGAACATCTGGAACCAAACTATCTGGCAAAGGTCAAAGTAGAGGTTGCAAAGGCGCAGACAAGCGCAAGCAATGCTGCAAAATCCGAGGATAATGCAAGAAGTGCGGCAACAGAGGCGCAGGCTAGTGCGACAGCGGCGGCAACATCCAAAAGCAATGCACAGACAAGTGCGGCGGCAGCGGCACAATCAGAATCTAATGCAAAGGCATCTGAGAATGTGGCAAAATCAAGCAGAGATGCAGCTGTTGAATCAGCACAGACCGCGACAGAAAAGGCAACATCCGCCAGTGAATCAGCAATTACAGCTAGTGAGAAAGCCGATATTGCCACACGGAAAGCAACAGAAATTATCGGAAAAGCAGAATCTGCAGCAGATAGTGCAACCAAAGCACAGAGTTATGCCGTTGGCGGTACCGGCAGCCGGGAGGGAGAGGACTCTGATAACGCTAAATATTATTATCAGCAGGCAAAAGACGTATCAGAGGGACTAAAAGGTGGATTGCAGCCGCATGGCACGGTGGCTTTTGCAGATCTTCCGGCGCTTCCGGATGTCAATGCAGGATGGATGTACAATATTTCGGATGAATTTACGACCACGGACGATTTTAAAGAGGGCTCCGGCAATGCAGTTCCCGCCGGCGCGAATATCTACAAAACGTCAGACGGAAAGTGGGATGTTCTGGCCGGTACCCCGGTGACGGGGGTCAAGGGTGCAAAAGAAACATCCTATCGGCGAGGAAATGTCAATCTCACCCCAGAAAACATTGGGGCAGTAGCGATGAGTGGAGATACAGCGAGCAATGTCGCATCATTTACGAGCAGTGATGTGGCAGATGGATCAGCGTCATCGTGGACAAGCGTTGCTACACTGACAAGCGGTGAAAAGCATACATCTCTTTTTGCAAAGGTATCGCAGATGTTTAAAAACGTGCGGTACTTGTATAAGATGCTCGGGACTACCGACATATCCTCTATTGGTGGTGGAACGGTAACGGGGGCGATCTCGTCGCAAAACAAAGCTTTAGCACAGTTAAATAACATAGGTAATTATAAACAAACCGATACGCTGTTAGTTAGCAGTAAATTGTCCGCTAATATAGAATACGAGCTAAACACTTTACTATTAGCAAAAGGGACGTGGTTAGTAGTATCAAGCGGCGAATTGAACGCACATACACCTTTTGCGTACAATTTAGGGCTAAAAAAGAGTGCTGGTGATTTATATGGATCAAATGGGTATTTGTGTACTCCTCACACAGATACAGGTATATGGGCTGATTTTTTACAAACTTACACTATCACTGTAACAAGCGATACAGCAACCGTCAGCACAACGATCAAGCATTATGCCGCTGACAGCAACGTAGGAATTGGCTGGGCGAGAATGCTGGCTATACGTCTGGCATAGAACACATTACCGTAAAAACTGTAGTCAGCGTGCCATTGTACTCCGTGTTATTCAGCACAGAACGCAGAGCAGTCCCATTGTTAATCGTTGTTCCAAGAGCACCATGAGTAATCGCCGATCCTAAAACGTTGGCAGACAACACTATTATAGGTGTTATTTTAAAACTCGATATGTCAAGTTCTGCTACGCCGTTAGTGTAAGCTATGGGCCGAGATATGACCACTATAGATGCTGGTACATGCTCTTTATTTGAATTAAAGTAAAATACAGTTTTCGCTAAAGCTTTGTTTGACGCACGAAACAGATGCCTGTTAAAATATGACGTAAAAACATTATAATTTTTTCGCAATTTAAACGTTTTTGTTGACCCAAAGTGACAAATCAGACGATTTCTGTCGAAACTTGCGACCGAAATGATTTGAATAATGCTGGCAAAATTTGTAAAATAAAATTGTCCGATAAGGGCACTTCAAGTTCTGGAGAGAGGGCGATGTTTGGCGATTCATTGCCCTCTCAAATGTTACTGGTAAATAATGGTAATTTTTTTTGTATGGGGTTGACTGCAAAGAACGTACGTTCTGTAATGGCATTAACATTATCGGTTGCAGAGATTGGAGGAGAATAAAATGGGGGAAAATGAGTTCAATGAGGAAACAGCGTTTTACAAGGAAAAAATAACTGAAATGGTCGTTAAGTGCGACAACGAGCGATTTTTGAAATTTTTATATAACACAATACTTTCATTCAAAAAAAAGTGGGGCATTTAGTGCCCCTCTTTTTCATGCCAATAGGTTATATTGTCAAATATAGTCTGTCTATGTTCTTTGCTAAGTTTCATTAGCATTTTTAAGTTATCCAGCAATTCACTATCTGACATAAGGTCTGGAAGAATATCTGGTGCGTTTTCTAAATTATCTTCCCAACCCATTAAATAAGATGGAGAAACTTCAAGAACTTTCCCAATAATTTCTATTTTATCACTTGGAATATTAGTAATAATGTTGTTTTCATATTTATATAGTGTTTGCTTTGAAACTTTTATTTTCTCTGCAAGCTCTACTTGTGAAATACATAAAAGCTCTCTCTGCTTTTTTATCCTATCTCCGATTGTCATTTGAGTTTTCCTCCTTTCCTATTGGTAACTTTATTATAACACAAAAGAGTTACTCGTCAAGAAAAAAATAACTTGACAAGTTACCAAAATGGAATATAATAAAAGTAACTTCAAAAGTTACGAAGTTAGAAAGGAGTAGTCAGATGGTTGATACAAACAAACTTCGCGGCGTTATTGCTGAAAATGGCAAAACACAGGCTGATGTTGCGGAAATGATTGGAGTTACGCCAAAAACATTTTATATGAGAATGAGTAAGGGCGTTTTTGGAAGCGACGAAATTCAGGTTATGATTGATAACCTTCACATCCAAAATCCAATGGATATTTTTTTTGCAAAGAAAGTAACTTAAAAAGTTACTAGAAAGGAGATGTAAAAACATTGGAAAAATCAAGATATTCTGTTTTGGATTCATCTGGAAAAGCAACGATTGTTGAGCGTAAAGACGGAAGATATATTGACATTGAAGAAATGGCGCAGCATGTCGCATTTAATGTTTTGGACGATTACAGCAAAATTCTTAATGGCGAAAAGAAAATTGATGAGACAAAAATTATATTGTCTATCAATGTTCTCAACGCCGTTGCTCCGTTAGCAAAATATTTTAGAACGGGCTGTGCCTACGGAAAGGATTAGTAGATGCAGATACTTTTGCTAAAGTTGGTTCTTCTTCCGAAATTTCTTCATTGATTTCTTCGCAGTATTGGTCGTACTTGATTTTGAAATCATTGAAAGAACCGTTATATCCACAGATTTTAGCAATAGCGTAGGCAGATACATATTCATCGTTCAAAATTACACCTCCCTTATTTGATGATAAGGGAATTATAACATAGAAAGGAGAAGAATGTTGCATAGCATTGAAGAATTAAAAGATACCCTCTACCAGCAAATCGAAACGCTGGCAGAGGAAAGTAAGAAAACATCAGATACGGAAACAAAAATTCGCATTGCAGGCGAAATCGACCGTATCGCTGAAACGATTATTGGGATTGATGCCGATTGAGTATTGATTCGATGCTAGATATGTTTCTTTCGATAGATTTTAGCTCTGAAAGATTTTTAATGCTTTTTAAATTACTTAATTTATGAACAGCACAACAATCAGAACTGGAAACATACCAAGCACAATCGCGGATGCAATCTCTAAAATCGTTAAGTGGACATTTGTTAATGGTTACCACCTCCTTATGGAGGATTATAACACGGAAAGGAGTTGGATGGAATGGACGAGTTAGTGAAAGTCAATTTTGATACACAGACAGTATCGGCAAGAGAACTGCACGAGCAGTTACATATTGGAACAAGATTTAACGATTGGTTTCCACGTATGACAGAATATGGATTTGTAGAGGGAACAGACTTTTACTCAAAAATGAGTAAAACCGATAATGGTGGCAGACCATCAACAGATTACGAAATTTCTGTAGACATGGCAAAGCAAATTTGCATGATACAGAGAACACCAGAGGGCAAAGCAGTCCGCCAGTACCTTATCGACTTGGAAAAGGCGTGGAACACACCAGAGCAGGTATTTGCCAGAGCGTTAAAGATGGCTGACGAGAAAATCAACAGCCTTAAGGAAATCAACACCAGTCTGATTGCTGAAAATCAGAGGATGAAACCGAAAGAAATCTTTGCCGATGCAGTGGCAACAAGTCACACATCAATTCTTATCGGAGACTTGGCAAAGCTGATCTGCCAGAACTGCTATCAGATAGGGCAGAAGCGGTTGTTTGAGTGGTTGCGTGAGAATAACTTCCTTATTAAAAACGGTTCATCAAAGAATATGCCGCAGCAGAGATATGTTGAACAGGGGTTATTCGAGGTAAAGGAAAGCAACGTGCAGAATCCGGACGGCTCTGTAAGAATTACGAGGACAACCAAAGTAACAGGAAAAGGTCAGATATACTTCGTCAACAAATTCTTGAACAGAGGTTATGTTTATGAAAAATAGAACGGAAAAATGGTAGCTTCCAATAACTCATATGGAATTGGAAAGATTAACAGGAGGAATTCATGGATAAACAAACGAATATTGCTTTAAGAAAAACATTAGATCAGATCGGCGCAAGCCATTCGCTCAAAGGATACACATACACAATTAGAGCGATAGAGAAATGTCTGGACGACAGGGATGCGCTTAGATGTGTTATGAAGGAAATTTATGCAAAAATCGCAGAAGAGAACGAAACTACCGTATCCAAAGTAGAAAGAAACATCCGGAACTTAATAGAGGTCACATGGATAAATGGAAATGTGAATGCGATCAATGAAATTTTTGGTTATACAGTTTCGCCGAAAAAGGGGAAGCCAACCAATTCAGAATTTATTGCGGTAATAACAGATTTTGTGTCCTTGCACGGGCAGGAAATTGAAAGTGATTCTTATAAGTGGCGGGAGTGAAGTGCGTATGAAGAAGTTGGCAAAGGTGATTGAATTTGTAGGCGCGGCGATCTTTTTTCTTTGTATGTGTGCGGATGCAACGGAAAATCCTATTGTAGCGATACCGACTATAATCAGCTTACTTTTATTGTATGCCGGATCAAGAATTGAAGGAGGATGGCAGGATGCGGAAGAGATTGTCGAAGATCATGATTATTATGTTGATGGTGATGACACTGACGATGGTATTACCTACATTACATACGACAGCAACGGAACCGAGCGATACATGGATTTCAAATGAGTATCTTCCTTATATAAAGGAGATTTCAAACGAATATCATATTTGCCCGGAAATGGTAATGGCGATCATCGAGCATGAAAGCAGTAGACAAGCCGATGTGGAGAATGGTGGATGCAAAGGTCTCATGCAAATTTATGAAAAATATCACAGAGACCGGATGGAACGTCTTGGAGTAGAAGATCTCTATGATCCGTATGGGAATATTCTCGTAGGATGCGATTATTTGGCGGAGTTATTTGAAAAATATGAGGGAGACATGAGCACAGTCCTTATGATCTATAGCGGAAAATCAGATGCGTTGACCAGAACATACGAGAATCGCACTGAATATGCCAAAAGCATAATGAACAGGACGGTTGAACTTGAAAGACTTCATGAAGAAACGGAATCAGACTTTGGAGAGGGTCTATAAACACTACTACATTATAATACGAGGAGAATTTTAAATATGAATAAAGAAACAATGGAAAACAACAAAGTGGAACTGGCAGGCGTGATTATTTCAGAGCCGGAGTTTATGTATGAATCATACGGAGAGAATTTTTACAAAATGTCTCTTGGAGTAAAAAGAAAGAGTGGCGCCGTAGACGAGATCCCATTAACCATTTCAGAAAGACTGTTTGATATGGATGACAGATATTCAGGAATGGCGGTAAGGGTTTCTGGAAGTTATCGATCATTCAACAAACAGGAAGGTACCAGACGCCGGTTGATCTTATCCGTGTTTGTTTGTGACATCGAGGAGATCGACTCAAAAGATGCGAATATTGATAAGAATTGCATTACGATCAATGGATATGTTTGCAAAGAGCCGAATTACAGAGAGACGCCACTTGGTCGCGAGATCACAGACATGTTGATTGCAGTAAACAGAGATTATGGGAAATCTGATTACATTCCGTGCATTGCCTGGGGAAGAAATGCAAGATTTGCAGGCGGATTTAAAATCGGAACACGTGTTAAGTTGATTGGCAGAATCCAGAGCCGCGAATACGACAAAAATATTTCTGACACGGAGTTTGAGAAGAAAGTGGCTTATGAGGTTTCCGTAAGCAAATGTGATGTGATTGAGGAGGGGAAAAATGAAAATAACGATTAAGAGTATTCACATCGAGAACTTCAAGGGCATCAATATGCTTGACGTGAATTTCTCTGTGAAAACGAAGATCAGCGGGCAGAATGCCGTAGGAAAGACAACGATCTTTGATGCGTTTACATGGCTGCTTTTCAACAAGAACAGTTCCGGAGAGGAAAAATTCAATGTTCGACCGTTGGATAAGGACGGAAACCGCATTGATAACGTGGAAATCAAGGTGTCTTCCATTCTGGATGTAGATGGAAAGGAAGTTGAACTTTCCAAGACACAGAAACAGAACTGGGTTAAGAAGCGTGGAACCGATACGGCAGTATTGCAGGGGAATGTTAATTCGTTTGAGATTGACGGCTATCCGAAGAGTGAAGCGGATTTCAAGGCTTATGTTTCGGAATTGGCACAGAGCGAGGAAATGTTCAAAATGCTGACTAATCCGCAGTATTTTTCTTCTTTGAAATGGAAAGACCAGAGAGATATTCTGATGAAACTTGTTTCAGAGGTTTCAGATGTAGAGCTGGCACAGACGGACGCAAAGTATGCACCATTGCTTTCGGAATTGGAAAAAGCACCGTCTACGGATGATATTAGAGCAAAATTCTCCAAAGCATTGAACGAGTGGAAGAAGAAGCAGGCAGAGATTCCAGTACGAATTGACGAAGCCATGAAATCCAAGGTTGACATCGATGTTGCAGAACAGGAACTTGCGAAAACAGACTTGGAAACCAAAATTGCAGATATTGATGCGAAGATCAAAGATTCTGACGGAGTAATGATGGAGTTAGGGCGTGAAGAAATGCAGCTGCAGTTTGATATGTCTGGCATTATGCAGATCATGAACCGGGATCTGACAAACAGAAGAAGCGAGATCGAAGCAGAATTACGCGATTTGCAAAACGAGATAAAGCGATTTGCAGATACTATTGCTTTGAAAGAGAGACGGGTTTCAGAAAACGAGACGGTTATTTCCAATGCTGATTCAGAGCGGAAAAGGCTTGGAGAGGAGTACAACGCAGAAACAGCAAAGGCTTTTGATGAATTCCCATATCTGTTTGATGAATCAAAGTGGGTATTTGATGAAAACAGCACCGTTTGCTCATTGTGTGGTCAGAAGTTGCCGGAAGATAAAATCGAGCAGTTAAAGGCTGATTTTGAAAGCAGAAAGCGAAAAGCCAAGTCGGATGCAGAAGAAAAGTTAAAATCAGAAAAGATCAGATTTGACACAGAAAAGAGAACAGCACTGAACAGATTGGTTGATATTGGCACAGAGAGAAAAAATCTTATCACAAAATTAAGGGATGAAAATGCCAAAGTAAAGGAAGAAATAAAGTCCTTAAAGGAACAGGAGCAGGAAGATATTGCAAAAAAAGAAAAAATTTGCCAGCAGTTATCATCGATTCCGGAAATTGCCGATTATTCGCAGAATGAAGAGTATGTGAAGATGAAAGCCAGACACGATGAAGTTCTGGTAGAAATCGAAAATCTGAAAGCTAATGGAGAGGATGCAGCAGTTGAAACCTTAAAATCTGAAAAAGAAGAGTTGCAGGCACATCTTGATGAAGTAAACAGCACTATTGCAAAGGCATCCATGAATGTTGAGATTGATGAACGTATATGGCAGTTGCAGGAAGAACAGAAAGAAATCGGGCAGAAGGTTGCGGATCAGGAACAGATTCTTTACCTGTTGGAAGAGTTCATTCGTTTCAAACTCAACAAGGTTTCTGAATCCATCAACAGCCATTTTAAGACAGTTAATTTCAAACTCTTTGAAATGCAGTTAAATGGCGGTATGAAAGATTGCTGTGAGTGCACCGTAAATGGAGTGCCGCATTCGACTTTGAATAGCGGTCATAGAATTGTAGCCGGACTTGATATTATCCGTTCTCTTAGCGAGTTATATGGCGTTATCGTGCCGATTTTTGTGGATAACGCAGAGAGCTTAAATGATTTCAATGTGCCGGATATGGATGCACAGTTAATCCTTTTGAGTGTATCAGCGGACAAGCAGTTGAAAGTGGAGGGTGTTTAAATGGGAGAAGTTATCAAATCTTACAAAGGATTTAACAAAAATATGACTTGTCGTGGCTTTCAGTACGAAGAAGGAAAAGAGTATGAGGAAGAAATCGTAGAAGTTTGCGATCATGGATTTCACGCTTGCGAGTATCCGCTTGATTGCTTGAATTATTATTATCCAAATGAAAGCGTATACCACGAGGTAGAGCAGAGCGGAGAAATCCAGAAACATAATGATGATACTAAGGTAGCATCTACAAAAATTAAGATCGGAGCAGAAATTAGCATTGCGGGTCTTGTTAAAGCTGCAATCGAATATACAGTAAAACGTGTAAAAAAGGACGCTGAAAGCGATGAAAAGCATGGAGCATCCTCGGCAACCGGATACTGTGGAGCATCCTCGGCAACCGGATACTGTGGAGCATCCTCGGCAACCGGAGACTGTGGA
>ERZ779861.3236-NODE-3236-length-13889-cov-2.718375_pt1 | contig 13889 bp, 11 predicted proteins | sample MGYA00511558_ERZ779861 | MGnify/ENA primary metagenome ERZ779861 (study PRJEB29588, sample SAMEA2163432) | human gut metagenome | biome: human gut; feature: human-associated habitat; material: faeces | place: Denmark | collected 2008/2010 ... | reverse complement strand
CCGGCTCCCCGTTGTATCGTTCGCGGGAAGGCGAGGAAGTGATGGTTTATACCCTGATGATCGTCAAGGAGGATGACATCAGTCTGTACGGCTTTCACAACAAAGAAAGTCTGGAGCTGTTTCGCATGTTGATTACTGTAAACGGCGTCGGCGCGAAAGCGGCGATGTCGATGATGGGTTCCATGTCCGCGGACACACTGCGGCGCGCGATTCTCTTTGAAGATGTGAAGGAAATCAGCAAAGCCAACGGCGTAGGGAAAAAAACCGCGGAGAGATTGATTCTCGAATTAAAGGATAAATTGGGCAAGCTGGAAGTTTCAGAAAACCGCGCGGATGGATTTGGCAATGAGGCAGTATCCGCAGCGGCCGAGGGCATGCCGGACAGCAGGACAGAGGCCATCAACGCGCTGATTGCGCTCGGCTACACCAAAGCAGAAGCTTTCGCGGCGGTCGCAAAGGTTGCGGAAGAAGACCTTTCCTGCGAAGCCTATATCAAAAAGGCATTAAAAAACCTGTTCTGAGGATGCGCGGCAGGAGCACTTTCGTGCGGCGCTGATAACAGAAGAAACGAGGGAAACCGGATATGGAGAATGAAAGAATCACGTCTGCGGGAGCAAATCCCGGTGAGTCCAGACAAGAAGCGAGCCTGCGGCCGCAGCATTTGGATGAGTACATCGGGCAGCAGGGTGTCAAAGAGAATTTAAAAATATTTATACAGGCAGCCAAGCTCAGACATGAACCGCTCGATCATGTCTTATTTTACGGTCCGCCGGGACTCGGCAAGACGACGTTGGCCGGCATCATTGCTAACGAGTTGGATGTGGATATCAAGATCACGTCAGGCCCGGCTATCGAACGCGCTGGCGATCTGGCGGCGATTCTCACCAATTTGAATGAGAACGACGTGCTTTTTATTGACGAGATTCATCGCCTGAATCGTTCCGTAGAGGAAGTTCTGTACTCTGCTATGGAGGATTACGCCTTGGATATTATCATCGGCAAAGGACCTTCGGCCAGATCGATCCGTCTTGACCTGGCGAAATTCACGCTAATCGGCGCGACGACTAGAGCCGGAAGCCTGTCCGCGCCGCTCAGGGACCGATTCGGTGTTATCAGCAAATTCGAACTTTATACAACCGAGGAACTAAAGCAGATCATACGCAGGACGGCATCGATCCTGCATGTCGATATTGACGATGCATCGCTGACGGAAATGGCCAAGCGCTCTCGCGGTACGCCGCGTGTAGCAAACCGTATGCTGAAACGCATCCGGGACTTTTCACAGGTTAAGGGTGACGGCAGTATTAACATTGACATTACCCAAGAGGGCCTTGCGGCGTTGGGAGTGGACGGGCTTGGGCTCGAACGGCTCGACAGAGAAATTTTGAGCGCGATCATCGAGCGTTTCAACGGTGGGCCGGTAGGTATTGATACGATCGCGGCTTCCATCGGAGAGGAACGTGTAACGATTGAGGACGTGTACGAGCCGTATTTGATTCAATCGGGCTTGCTGTATCGCACGCAAAAAGGACGCATGGTTTCACAGGCAGGCTATCACCATTTAGGCTTACCTTATGGAGATGAGGATAAAAACGCGGAGAACGACGCGACTGACTGAGCCCGACTGACAGACAAAGAGGCAGATCTTTCGTCCGAATGATTGGAGAGCCTCAAAGATGCAGGGCGTTTTGCCGCGCTGTTGAGATAAAAATAATAGAAGATATAGGGAAAAACAACATGCATATCAATGATTTTGACTATGAATTACCACAGGAACTGATCGCGCAGACTCCGGCGCAAAAAAGAGATTGCTCGCGGCTGATGGTCGTTGACAGAAAAACCGGAGAGGTGGCGCATAAACATTTTTATGATATCATCGACGAGTTGAAACCGACGGATTGCCTGGTACTCAACAACTCAAAAGTGCTTCCGGCAAGGCTTTACGGTACTAAGGAAGGCACCGGCGCGAAGGTAGAATTCCTGCTGATCAAGCGTATCGAAGGGGATGTCTGGGAGACGATGGTTAGACCAGGCAAACGGCTGAAACCGGGAGATGCAGTGACATTTTCGGATGAGAAGCTTTTTCGCGCGGTCGTGCAGGATTACGGCGAAGATGGAACGCGCATCGTAAAATTCGAGTATGAGGGTATTTTTTTGGAACGTCTGGAGGAACTCGGGCAGATGCCGCTTCCGCCGTACATCGAAAGAGAAAATAACCTTGAGGATAAAGATCGCTATCAGACTGTCTATGCGAAAAACGAGGGTTCGGTCGCGGCGCCGACAGCAGGGCTTCATTTCACGCCGGAGCTTTTGGAAAAGGCGAAGGCTAAGGGCGTGAAGCTGGCTTATGTGACGCTGCATGTCGGTATCGGAACCTTTCGTCCGGTCAAAGCAGAGCAGATTGAAGATCATCACATGCATTTTGAAGAATACTTCGTCGACGAGGAAACCGCGCGGACGATCAATGAAACCATTTTGTCCGGAGGCCGCATCGTTTCCGTCGGCACAACTTCAACCAGAACGGTAGAGAGTGCGGCACAGTATGATGAGGCAAGCGGTAGGTATCTGGTGCAGGCAGGGCATGGATCAACAGGAATCTTTATCTATCCCGGATACCAATTTAAGATTATCAACGCGTTGATTACGAACTTCCATTTGCCAAAGTCCACGCTATTGATGCTGATTTCGGCGTTGTATAACAGAGAGGATATCCTGCGCGTGTACCGGATCGCGGTCAAAGAAAAATACCGTTTCTTTAGCTATGGCGACGCGATGTTTATCAAATGATACCTTCGGCTGACAAACGTGTCCGTGACAGCATGGATTGCTAGTTTCACGCATGTTGCTCCGCAAGGTGCTTTTGTCGTTATTCTGCAAATATTGCTACGTGATATTTCCTACATAAAAATAAAGAGACACCGTACGAGTAAGTTTGTATGGTGTCTCTTTTTTGCCGCGCGCAGTGTCCTGTGGCAGGGATGCGCGTTTATTCATTCACCTTTATTCTTCTTCATCAACAGCCGGATCGTCGTCTTCGCCGGGTTCCGGCAGCGGTTGATTCGGGTCATAGTTCGGGTCGTCAGGGTCATCGACAATACCGGGATCCGGCGGCAGCTCCGGTTCTTCGACAATGGTCACGTCTTTTTTCGGATTTGCAGGATAAACCTCCGGATTTGGATTGTGCAGATGACAGTAGTAATGCGGAAGCTCATTGGAGTAGTCGCGTACTTTTTTGTTTGGAATGTACGGGCGCATGATACCGGTTTCAGAATGAGTGCTGCCGCAGGACGGTGTTGCCAATTCGCCGGATTCATCACAGATAGCCACCGTTTGTTTCAGCGTACCGCCTTCTTTTGGCTGCGTACCGCTGGTAAAATACTCCGTACGCGTCGCGGAGCCGCCTTCCACCGCCAGCATGCCGCTCTTGGTATCGATGGTCGCGCTGACTACATTGCTTGGTCGTTTGGAGTAGGTGCCACCTTTCGCGCCGTCAATTTGTCCGATAATCTTGCCCCAGAGTGTCGCGGCCTTCGGTGACATCGAGGAAAGCTTGATATTGACGTCAGTGCCGATCCAGATAGAAGCGGAGTAGTTCGCTGTAAATCCATCGAACCAGATGTCATAGCTGTCAGAGGTTGTACCGGTTTTACCGCCGACATTGGCGCCGGATACTCTCGCGTAGGAGCCGATACCCTCGGAAACGACAGTCTGCAGCACGTTGCGCATGATCCAGGCAACGCCGGCGTCCAAAACATCGCTTTCGGTGGTGGTCGGTTCAAGAATGATATCTCCGGCTTTATTCGTTACCTTAGTATAGCAGGTGGAACTCTTTAGCTTACCGTCATTGACAAAGACCGAATAAGCGCTTGCCATTTCCAGTGTTGAAACACCCTTGGTCAGACCGCCCATGCCGAGTGCGGCGAGGTTCAAATCGTTGCTGTCACCCTCCTTTACCAAGGTGGTAAGACCAAATTTTTGAGCAATGTCAAAGGCATAGTCTACGCCGACCTGTGACAGGATCTTGACCGCGCAGACGTTGACAGACTGCTGCAGAGCGGTACGGAAGGTATACAGGCCGCGGTAGGAACGATAGGAGTTCACCGGCCAAAACTTACCGTTGATCTTTGTCGGTTCATCATCGACGATGGAAGCGGTAGTGATATAGTCGCCCCAAAGGTGCGTGCCTTGTCTGTCAAAACCGTTGTCTACAAGCGGGAAGGTTTCTCCCGCGGCTTCCAGCTCAAAGCTGCGCTGCAGGGCAGGGGCATAGACCGCTACCGGTTTGATGGAGGAACCCGGCTGTCTGCTCGCGGTGGCACGGTTAAACAGCATTCTGCCGACCGTTTTGCGGCCGCCGATCATCGCCTTGATGGCGCCGGTCTTGTTGTCTACAATGGTCATCGCGGACTGCGGCTGGATGACTTTTTGACGCAGAGAATATTCCTTGGTCGAAAGTTTTTTGCCGTCCTTTTCGAAGAAGTCCGGATAATCAGTAAAGAACTGCGCAGAAACGATGAGGTTATTATCCTTGTCTCTACTCTTATATGGCTGCGGAATATTGATGTAGCCGCCCGGGATGGAGTAGAACTTTCCGTTGTCGATGGAGTACATGCTCTTCATTTCGACACTGTAATCGGTCTGTCCGGCGACTGTGGTATTGTAGATCGCTAAGCGTTTCCCTGCAAAAATCGTCAGCGAGCCATCATCGTTCCACTGATATTCACTGGATTTAAGCTTGAAGGTGCCATCGCTTTCGATATAGTTGCTGTAGGCATAGAGGAGGGTGCCTCCTGTTTTGCTTCTGATATTTCCCTTAGAGTCTTTGGAATATCCGATCGGCTGTGGGAAATTATCATCGTTTTTGTATTCTTTTTCGATAACGGACTGCGCTTGCGAATCCATGGTCGTGTAAATCTGAAGTCCGCCGTTGTAGACCATGCTTTGGGCTTTTTGATAGTCATAGCCGAGCTGTTCCTGCAGATCCTTGATTACCTGTGTGATAACATAGTCCGCGAAATAGTTGGAAACGTCGTTGAGCGCGTCAATGTTCGGATTGACAACATCCTTGATTTCGGTTTTTACAGCTTCCTCATACGCTTCCTGCGAGATATAGCCCTGCTCAAGCATGAGTTTTAAACAAATTTTGATTCGGCCCGCGGCCGCGTCGTTCCAGACGTAGGCATAGTCCCCGTTCTTTTTAATCAGCTTGTCGGTATCCTCTGTGACAGAATCAGCGGACACCTGTTTGACCAAGGCGTAGGTGGTCGGAAGCTGCGGCATCGCGGCAAGCGCGGCAGCCTCAAAGAGCGTTACATCTTGAATATCCTTCGAAAAATAAGCCTGCGCGGCGGTCTGGACGCCGTAACCGGAACCGAAATTGACGGTATTCAGATAAGCTTCCAGAATCTCGGATTTGCTGAGGTTCTTTTCGAGAATAACCGCGTAATAGGCCTCTGTGATCTTACGAGAAAGGGAACGCTCCTGCATTTTATCCGTCAAATAGAGGTTTCTGGCTAATTGCTGTGTGATGGTACTGGTGCCGCTGATGGAGCCGCCGCCCAGTACCGCGTCTTTGATCGCGCCGAAGATACGGATAATGTTGAAGCCGTGATGGGTTTCGAAGGTTTTATCCTCCAGCGCGATGAAGGCGTGCTGTACATCCTTTGGAATCTGGTTAATTTCAACAATCGTTCGGTTTTGATCCGCGAAGACGTTGTCGATGATTTCCCCCTTGTCATCATAGAGCACGGAGCTTTGCGAAAGCAGACTGTAGATGTTGCCCGTTTCAATTTTAGGCGCTTTGATGATAATCACGCCGACGTAAGTCATGCCGAGCAGTGCGACTGCCAAAATTACGCATACGACAAACTTCAAGAACTGCTTCTTGTTAAGTTTGTGTTTTTTCTTGCTGTGATGTTTTTGACTGCCGTTGTCAGGCGAGGCTTCCGCCTGCGCGTTTTGTGCGCGGCTCGCGTGTTCTCGCTGCGCGCGATGGGGCATATGCTCCGCTTTTTGCTCCGCGGCTTCTCGCTCCATACGTCTTGCGCGTCTGCTGTGAACGACCTGATCTGTGTTCGGATCCCTGTTCTCCGGCTTGTCCGAATAATCGGAATCTTTGTAATAACTCAAACAATTCACCCCTTTTCTTAGAATCTATGATATAAAAAATATCACTGCGCGGCACACGAGGCCTCACGCCCCGCATGTTTGCGTCCCGTAAAATGTTCGCGTTTACATATAAAACTACAATCTAAAGTATAGCATATCTTGCGCGGAAAGCCAAATACTTTCCAATTCCTATCAAAAATCTTTTTGAGCTGACTATGAAAAAAATACAAAATTGTACAAAATTGTTTTCCAAAACGCGGAAAAGTATGGTAAGATGTGTAATAAGGAGGAAAAAATGATAAAAGATTTGCCAGTCAGAAGAAAACTGTTTTATTTCACGCTGTGTTTGCTGATTCTGCTGTATTTCATGGAATTCGCGGGGGTTTCTCTGAAATCGCGGCCGGATGCCGGTCTGACAACTGGTACGCATCGCTATACAGCCATCGTCAAGCAGGTGCGCGAGAGGGACGCGGAGTGCTATACCCTGCGTGTGCGCCTTTACACCATGGACGGCACGCGCCTTAAGGATTCACCGGACGCCCTCCTGACATACTATCAAGAAGTGAAACAGCCCTGGAAGCTGCAGCGAAGCAGGATTACTTTCAGCGCGGCACTGGGCCTACCGCAGCCGGCCGGCAATCCTCACTGCTTCGATTACGCGGATTACCTCAAAAGCTGCGATATCAGACTCATCGGCACCCTTACTTCCTTTCAGCTTGCGGAGACCGAAGAAAAATCGTTTGCGTCACAGCTTTGGCGGCGATATGAACGATTTCTCATACGGCAGAAGTTCCTGTTCGCCGAAAATCTGAAGCCGGAGAGCAAGGGCCTTTTGATGGGCGTGCTGTTCGGCGAGACCGCTTATCTTGATGAAGATGCTATCCAGCAGTTTCGCGACAACGGAACGGCGCATATTCTGGCTGTCAGCGGTCTGCATGTCGGCATTTTGTATGGCTTGTATCAGCGATTGACGAGAAACCGGACAAGCGCTCCCTGTCTCGCGCTTTTGGGCTTGTTTTTGTTTTCGTACGGGACATTGTCTGCGTGGAGTCCCTCGACGGTGCGGGCTGTGCTGATGGTTGTCATGAGCGTTGCAGGCAGGCTGCTGGATCTGCGCTATGATATGCTGACGGCGCTGAGCGCGGTGTGTCTGCTGCTGATCCTGGATAATCCCGATGTAATCCTTGGAACCGCGTTTCAAATGTCCTTTTTGGCGATCTGTTCAATTGCTTTTTTTGAAAAGATTTTGCCGAAGCAGCTTCCGGACAGCCTCGCCTCGGCCCTGGCAGTCAACTTGGGATTGATTTTGTATCAAGCTTATCAATTTCATACTGTTTCACTTGTCAGTCTGGTCGCGAATATCCCGGTGATTTATCTGACCGGATATTTCGTGCCGCTCGCGATGCTTTGTTTCCTGTTTTTTGGCATCGGCGGGGTGCTGTATGAAGCCAGCGCACCGTTTCTGGATGCGATGGCGCGCCTGTTGCTGACGGTCAATGCAGGGTTTGGACTGGGTGGGGCGGCGGCAGTGGCTGTGGCTGACGATATTTCTCTTGGGAGGGGGCTTTTTTGCAGCATCAGAGACCTGCCTGCTTCTGCGCCTGCGTCAACAGTACCGGACGATTTTTTGCTGCATCTTGTTGATCCTGCTGGTGGCTATTCTGCTGCAAGGGCTCACTTACAGCCCGATCACGCATGATGATGTGATCTTTGTGGATGTGGGACAAGGAGACGGTATCCATCTGCGCTGCGGCGGGAAAAATCTCCTGATCGATGGGGGCGGCAGCATACGCTATGATGTGGGGCAGAAGACTTTGAAACCGTATTTCCTTGGGAATGGAGTCGGCAGCATCGATCTGGCTCTGGCAACCCATCGGCACACCGACCACTATTTGGGGCAGAGTCAGCTGGCAGAGAACTTCAAGGTCAGGAAGCAGCAGGTCGGACTGACAGCAGGCATGACGATTCGCTTCGGTAAAGATGAGGATGTCTGGCTTGAGACACTTTGGCCGCTGACGCTTGCGGAAGATCCGCAGCAGGAGGAAAACCACTCCTGCAGTGTATTCATGCTGCATTACCGCGGCTATCGGGTGCTGATCACCGGAGACTTAGACGAAGAGGGAGAGCTTGCGATGCTGGCATATTATCAAGGTCGGAATGAGACGGAGAGACTGCGGGCAGATGTTTTGAAGGTAGGGCATCATGGGAGCAAGACCAGCAGCGCAGCAGCCTTTTTGGATGTCGTGAACCCACGAATCGCAGTGATCCAGGTCGGGAAGAACAATTACGGTCACCCGTCGCCTGAGGTACTCGAACGTCTTACAGCGCGCGGCGTACAAGTCTTTCGCAATGATGTGCATGGCGCAATAGGCTTGCAGTTTCAGGGTAAAAATGGAATCCGCGTGGATAGCATGCGGAAAGCTGCCGCCTGAAACAGCCGCGCGGAGCAGCGCAAAAGATAGACAAGACGCGGAAAATGAGAGTAGACTTTCGCGATATTTTTTCGTAAAATAAAGAAAAGAGTACGCGCTTCCGCGCCTGCAAACGCGCAGAGAGTGTGGGAAAGCAATCGAAAAAAACAGGAGGGCTCAGGCTATGAAACACGCCTATATCAACGGAATTATTTTAGATGGCAGTAAGGAGATGGAGCCGCAGCAGGACAAGGTCATTCTGACGGACGGAGAGAACATTGAAGCTATCGTCGAAAAGGCGCAGATCGAGGATAAGGATCTTACAGAATACGAGATTACGGATCTAGCCGGAAACTATATCATGCCGGGACTGATCAATCTGCATCTGCATCTGCCGGCGACCGGAAAACCGAAGAAGAAGCAGCAGGATCCTGTGAAGTTGGTCAAGCTTCTGACGAGCAACGCGCTGCTTCGCAAGCTGGCGCTGAACCTGTGCGCCTCCAGTGCCAAGACGCAGCTTTTGAGCGGGGTCACGACGATCCGAACCGTCGGCGGGGTGCTGGACTTTGACTCCAAGATCCGCGATCAAATCAAGGCAGGCAAGCTGATCGGTCCGCGGATTCTGAGCTGCGATATGGCGGTCTCGGTCGAGGGTGGTCACATGGCGCACTCTTTGGCTTATGTGGCGAACAGCGCGGAGGAAGCAGCGGCTTATGTCCGTAAAATCGCGGAGAACAAGCCGGACTGGATCAAATTGATGATTACCGGAGGCGTGCTGGACGCCAAGGTTAAGGGCGAGCCGGGCGAGCTCAAAATGCCGCCGGAATACGTCAAAGCAGCCTGCGACGCGGCGCATGAACTGGGTCTGAAAGTGGCTGCCCATGTAGAGAGCCCGGAAGGGGTAAAATGCGCGCTGGCAAACGGTGTGGATTCGATTGAGCACGGCGCGGCTGCCGACGCGGAAATGATCGCGTTATTCAAAGAACATCATGCCTGCCTGATTGCGACGATTTCTCCGGCACTGCCGTATGCGAATTTTGACCGCGAGGTCAGCCATATCACCGAGACAGAGCAGTACAACGGACAGGTGGTTTTCAACGGGATTTTGGGCTGCGCCAAGGCCTGCCTCGAAAACGACATTCCGGTCGGTCTGGGAACAGATACCGGCTGTCCGTACGTCACGCACTACGATATGTGGCGGGAGTTGAACTATTATCACAAGTATTGCGGCGTATCCCAAAAATTTGCCTTGTATACGGCAACCAAGCTGAATGCCGAGCTTGCAGGTGTCGGGGACATGACAGGCAGCATTGAGCCGGGCAAGTGCGCGGATTTTGTGGTAACAAAAGAGAATCCGCTTGAAAATCTGCAGGCGCTGCGCAAGATTGAGATGGTCGTCGCGCGCGGTAAGGTGATCGAGCATCCAAGCGTCAAAAAGATGCCGGAAGTCGAAAAAGAACTGGACAAGTTTCTGTAGCAAACTTGTGTATCATTTTAGAGAGAAAACTAGAAATTTGCGGGAGGTGACCGATCCAAATGAAATTGATAGAGCCAACGATGGAATATGACAGGCAGATTCAAAGGTACCGGCAAGAGTTTTTGGAGTACGACGGGTCAATGGACGGATGTGGCTCGCTTCGAAGATTTGATCGAACACAGGACTGGCTGGATCAGGTTCAATTATTCAAATGCGCGGAAACAACGCCTCCGCATTCTGTGCCGATGACACAATATATCTATCTTCGAGAAACAGACAACAAGATTGTAGGGGTCATGCAAATCCGGCATGATTGCAACACCTTTTTGGCACAATACGGTGGACATATCGGCTATTCTGTCTGTCCGAGCGAGCGCAGAAAGGGATACGCGACACAAATGCTGCGGCTTGCCTTGCCGAAGTGTAAAGAACTCGGAATCGACCGGGTTCTGATCTGCTGCGCACAGGGAAATGAAGGAAGCCGAAGAGTCATCCTGCATAACGGAGGGAAATATGAATCGACTGTGCATGACCCGGAACGTGATCAGGATTTAGAACGATACTGGATTGATTTGTCGGATAACATGTGAGAATTTCGGATTTACAGAGGGGATGACAATGAGAATAGAACCTTTAACCGTCAAGGATATCGTTGTGAACTGGCAATTGCCTTGTATCAAGCGTATTGTGGATGCGGAATCGGAAAAGCTATGTTGGAAACAGTATTAGAAGCTGCAGCAGCGGTCGGATACGAGCAGGCCAAACTGGAAGTAGCAGCCGAGAACGAAAGTGCAATTTCGCTATATGAGAAACTTGGCTTCCAAAAATACGGCACATTTCCGGATAATATGAAATATTCGGATGGTTCCTATCGTGACGCATATTGGATGATGAAAAAACTTACAGGGACAAAAGTGCGCATAACGAAATCAGAGATTTCTATGCACACATGTCGCTCACTCATGAGCGCCGCTTCGAAAGGTGCTTTTGTCGTTATTCCGGAAATATCACATAGCGATATTTCCTATATAATAAAAAAAGAACATTCTACCGTTTCCGATAAAATGTCCTGATTTCTAAAAAGACGCATGCCTGATCCTTTTCTACACCTTGTTTTCATACTCCTTCGGCTCAAACTGCTCGAAGATTGGCGCCGCGCCCCAGGCCTCGCAGGTTTTGAGGTCCTCATAGCTGCGGATCGTCCACATGAACTTCGCACCCTTAAAATGACGGAACGCGGGCTCATCGCGGTCCTCAAACCGATAAGCCACAAAATCCGGTCTGCCCGCCAGATTGACCAAAAGATTTTTGAGCAGCATATCCTGAAAACGCGTAATTGTCTTTTTCTCCTTGTTGAGCGCCCCGGCGAGCTGCCCGCGCACGACCGCGGGATAAGCTTTTTTGAGATAATCCGCCACCGCCGGACTGAAGGATTCCACGCAGAATAAACCCGTATAATCCGCAAGTGCGCGCATCGCCGCGTCTGTCAGCGCCTTTTCGTTACGCCCCTCCGCTTTCAATTCCACGACCAACGGCACCTTGCCGTCCACCAGGCGCAAAAAATCGCAGAACTCCGGAATGCGTTCGTCGCTTTCCTCCATCGGGTAGTCCCCCGCCTCTGCAAGTGTCAGATCTTCAATTTTCAGATTGACACCGCAGGTGCGCTTGAGACTGGCATCGTGGATCACCGCCAGCTTGCCGTCGCGCGTCAAATGCAAATCCAGCTCAATGCCGTATCCTGCCTCCACAGCCCGCGCGAATGCCGCCATCGAGTTCTCCGGGATCGTCGGCTTTGCGTGCAGCCCCCGATGCGCGTAGCGATGCTTTAATAACTCCTGAATCAAAACACTCTTTTCCATATTCCCCTCATTTACCATTTATTTGTCGATTCGGCATACCGCATGTTTGGAAAGCGGCGGTTCTGCCGCACCGATCTAATCATCGACATCAAAGGCTTCGAGCCTGCCCTTCGGCGGCTGCGGCTTACTGTCCCCATGGCGCACCATCAGCATCGTCAAAAACGCAATCAGCGAAAAAACTGTCGCATAAGGAAACAACGTCCAATAACCGATATGCTCCAAAAACGCGCCGGAAAGCACCGGCGTCAAGACCTGCGCTGCCATCGAGAAGGTATAGTACATCCCGGTGAATTTGCCGATATCACTGCCCTTGCACATCTCGACGACCATCGGATAAGAATTGACATTGATGGACGCCCAAGCGATACCGACCAGCAGGAAAACGATGTTGATGCCAAAGTTCGGCGTCTGAAACAGAAACGCTGCGAAGAAGCTGGCCGCAAGCAGCAGAACGCCGAACAAAATGACCTTCTTGCGTCCCAGCTTGCTGGATATGATGCCGACCGGCACAAATGAAATCAGCGCACCGATCGAAGCAACCATCAAGGCGCTCGCGAAGCCGCCGCCTGCCATGCCCCACATTTCTGTCGCATATTTGGAAAACGCCGTTGTCACCCCATTGTACGCCATATACCAGAACGCCACCGACAGCAGCAGGAAGGTCAAACTGCGCTTGACAGGCTTCGGCAGCACCGCGTTGCCCTTCTCATCGACCTCGGTCTCTTCCTCCTCGATGCCCCAGGCTTCCTCAATTTCTATGCGTTCCGCGACAAACCTGTTTTCATCGACCTTCCAAAGCAGAATCGCCAGAGAAAGCAGCATGATCACCGCGATCGAGATAAACAGCGGCTCGTAGTTCGGCGTATCACCATCACCGACCAGCAGCATGATCAAACCGAGTGCCGCGATGATACCGACCGCGCCCATCAGGTTGATGATCGCGTTTCCCTTGGAGCGCAGCGGCTTCGGCGTCACATCCGGCATCAGCGATACCGCAGGGGATCGAAAGATGCCCATCGACAGTAGCGTACAGAACAGCGCCGCCACAAACAGGATCAGATTCCGCGCATTCGCGGCGGCCGGCAGAATCAACATGAAGATGACTGCCAAAATCGTACCGACAAAGATAAACGGCGTCCGCTTGCCGCGCTTCGTATTGATTTTATCCGACCACGCGCCGAAAAACGGCAGCAGGAACAGCGCCAGAATGTTATCCAGCGCCATAATACCGCCGGACAGCGTATCGCCGATATGGAAGGTGTATTTCAAGATCAATGGAATGATGTTGTCATACACCTGCCAAAAGGCACTGATCGCCAGAAATGCAAACCCAATCAAAATGGTCCGTTTGTTATCCAGTTTCATGATGTTCTCCCTCGTTTTCTATTTTGTCTTTCAAGTGATATCGATTCGCAGCAGCGCTTTGTCTGTGCGTTCCAAAATGTCGCGCGTCACAATGCAGCGCATTCTGCCCGCACACTGCAAGCATATCTTCTCATGTATGCGCCTATCCGAACACAGCCTTGCAGACTTCTGCGATATTCTCAAAAATATAGGTTGGCTTGCCCTGCCCCTTGGCGAGGTCGGCAAGCGTTCCCTCGCCGCTGAGCACAAACGCCGTATCTACACCCGCGCGGTTGCCGCAGGCGATATCCGTATAGAGCCGATCTCCGATTAAAAGCGTTTCCGACGCGCAAAATCCGGTTTGTTCCATCGCCAGCAGCGCCATCTCCGGCTCCGGCTTTCCGATAAACTTCGGCGCGCGTCCCGTCGCTTTTTCGAGCATCCACGCCATCGAGCCGCAGTCCGGTACCGAGCCGAACGCTGTCGGGCACACCCAGTCCGGATTCGTCGCGTAATAATCGACCGCGGGCAGCCCGGCTGCCGCTTTTGCATCACCGAACGTACGCGGTTCCTGCACGCCGCGCATCAGCAACCTGCAGGCATCCTCGAGCTTTGAATAGGTCAGTTCCCGGTCAAACCCGAGAATCAAAATCTCTGTATCGTCATCCGGCGTTTCCGTCAGCAGGAAGC
>ERZ779861.3227-NODE-3227-length-13914-cov-3.072805_pt1 | contig 13914 bp, 13 predicted proteins | sample MGYA00511558_ERZ779861 | MGnify/ENA primary metagenome ERZ779861 (study PRJEB29588, sample SAMEA2163432) | human gut metagenome | biome: human gut; feature: human-associated habitat; material: faeces | place: Denmark | collected 2008/2010 ... | reverse complement strand
GCGGTTGCTTTAGCAACCATCTACCCCTGCGCCGAGTGCGCATCCTCGCGGAGCGTTTCTTATCGTATGGAAACGAAGTTTCCTATACGATGAAAAAGAACCGGCAGCTTTGACACCGCCGGTTCCTAAATACTTTATCTCTCGCCGTTCTTCTTCAGCGTTACAACAACGTGGCGGTAAGGCTCTTCTCCTTCGCTGTGGGTTGTAACATATTTATCATTCTGAAGAGCGGAATGAATGATCCTTCTCTCATAAGGATTCATCGGCTCCAGCGCTACAGGTCTTCTGCTGCGCTTTACCTTATAGGCAATATTCTTTGCCAGATTTTCAAGGGTTTCTTTTCTTCTCTTGCGGTAATCTTCTGTATCCACCTTTACGCGGATATAGTCTTCAGAATCCTTATTTACTACCAGAGATACCAGATACTGTAAAGAGTCCAGCGTCTGTCCTCTCTTACCGATCAGGATTCCCATTTCATCGCCCTTTAAATCGATGTCTAAATGTTTTTCAACTTCATCGTAAGCGATATCCATCACAACATCCATCTTCATGGCTGCAAATACATCATTCAAAAACTGAAGCGCCTTATCCTCAACGGTAACCCTTACCCTTGCCTGAATGACTGCCGGTTTTGCATTGAATCCAAGGAAGCCGGTAGAGCCCTCTTCCAGAATTTCATATTCCAGCTTGTCGCTTGTCACTAAAAAATGCTGGCAGGCCGCTGTTACCGCATCGCCAACTGTTTTTGCCGAAAATCTTTGGAAATCCATGCTGACCCCTCCTGTTATTTACTTATTATTCTTCTCGTTGTAATCCCTTACCATATTTGCCTTGGAAGCAAGACTTCCGGGCTTGGCCGCATTTTTGTTATAATATTCCGTTGCCTTACGCATTGCTTCTTCCTTCTGTTCCTGTGTCATGGAAGGAGCTTTTGCCTTTGTGGCGGCCGGTGCAGAACTGGTTTTTACATTTCTCGTGCTCATATTGGCGTAGTTATTGAGCTTCGCAGGATCAATTCCCTGCTTGCGCAGCTTCGCATCCCGCTTCTCCAGATTTTTCTTGATCTGCGCGTCAATATCCATCTTATCGATGTGCTTGTTGATCAGCACCTGCTGCACGCTTCTTACAACAGAACCAGCAATCCAGTAAAGACCCATACCGGAAGGCAATGTATAACAGAATACCGCAGACATGATCGGCATTACGTTATTCATCATCTTCATGGAAGCTGCCATGCTGCTGTTGTCATTATTGGAAGATGCATCGGAAGCCTGGGGCATCAGCTTAACGTTCAGCCACTGGGTTAAAGCAGACAGAACCGGAATTGCCAGACCTGCAACGACCATCAGCCATGCACCTGCGGCGATCGCTTCATGTACCGTATAGGACGGAGAGTTACCCATGTTCAGACCAAGGAAATTGTTATAATGTTCCATCTTCTGCATGGTATCCGTGATCTCTGTCGCCAGCGTCGGAAAGTGATCCGCCAGATTTTTCCATTCTGAAGTCGATGCTTTATACAAAACATCAATAAAAGTGTTCTGAATGTACTCTGCATTACCGGATGTAAATGCCTCATTGGTAAACTGCTTTGCATACATTGCTGCATTGGAGAAGTTCTCCGAATTGCTTAAAAATTCTGCACTGCCGGCTGTGTTGGCAAGCTTTTCCACCATCGGGAAAAATGCTTCCTTTACCTGGTTTACATAAGCCGGTACGTTCATAAACACACGATACAGAGCAAACAGAATCGGCATCTGGATCAGCATCTGCACACAGCTGCCGGTGGGAGATACGCCGTACTTTGCATAAACAGCCTTAGTCTCCTGCTGCATCGCCATCATGGAATCGTTATCTTTCTTGCCTTCGTAGCGTTTCTGAATCGCCTGCAGCTCCGGGTTCATCTTCGCGCTGAGCTTTGAGAACTTCTGCTGTTTAATGGTAAACGGCATCAGAAGCAGATAAATAACGATCGTAAAAATAATAATTGCCAGACCAATATTCGGAATCCCGATTTTGTCCAGCACCCAGAATATGCCGTTCATGATCCAGCCGAGCACTTTGGCAATCGGTCCAAGGATAGAGCCGCCATACTGTGTTAATAAAATAGCATTCAATGATATTTCCTCCTGCTTTTTGATTCCGGTTTACGGGACCGGATCATACCCTCCTTTGGAAAAAGGATTGCACCTTAAAATCCTCCAGACGGCAAGCAGTCCGCCTTTTAACGCGCCATATTTCTCTACGGCTTCCAGTCCGTATTCCGAACAGGTCGGAAAATAAGGACATTTCGTTGTCTTTAAAGGAGACAGATACCGCCGGTAGAATTTTATCATTGCGATCAGAATAGTTTTCATCATTTTCAATTCGATTGATCGGCTTCACATTCCGTTTTTGTTTCTTCTTTCATAATGTGGTGAAGCCTTCCAAGGTGTAATACTGCGCTCTCCATCTGTTCAAATGAAATGGATGCTGCAGAAGCCCGCGCTGTGATTACTATATTTAAACCACTATTAAATATATCCTCATGTAATCGATAGCTTTCCTTTACGAGCCTTTTCACGCGATGCCGAACCACGCTGTTGCCGACTTTTTTACTTACGGAAATCCCAAGCAGGTTTTCATCCTGATGATTCTCCAATACATACATGACCAAATACCTGTTGGCGCGGGAAACGCCTTTTTTGTAAACCTCCTGGAACTGCCGGTTCTTTCTCAACGACTGCGTAAATCTCATGAAATTGTCTCCATAGAGAAAATAGGCCACAAAACTGCGGCCTATGCGGATAATCTCTTTCTTCCTTTTGCTCTTCTGGCTGCTAATACTTTTCTGCCGCCAGCACTGCTCATTCTTGCTCTGAAGCCGTGTACTTTGGAACGCTGCCTTTTCTTAGGCTGAAATGTCATCTTCATGAAAGCTACACCTCCCTTTCAGGCCTTATCTGCTATAAGGCATATTTATGACATGTATCGGAAAATATCATTGACATTATATAGGCAGAAATTCGATAAGTCAAGCAATTTCCTGTATTTTAAAGGATTTTTGAACCTGGAAAATTTTTCTAAAGAAATCTTTTCAAAATCGTTATTTTACACAATACAAGATATTGTTACCGGCAAAATTATTTTTCCACAAGATCTAGTTTATAAACATCTGTGGATTTTCGAATCCACAGATCCACAGATTTACATAACATTATCCACAAAATGTGGAAAACTTGTGGATAACTCCGTTTTTATCCCCACTCTACCCACAGAATCCCCAGAAAATACAATGTGTATATGTGTATTCCACTTATCCACATAATCCTCATAATTATCCACGTCAACTACTCTCTGTTTGGGGATATCCACAGCTTTTGTGGACATGATCCGTGGAGTAATTAACATTTGCCATTTTCGAACAATTCGTTTATTATAGAATAGAATAAATCTCAAAGGGGATTTTATACCCTTTTTTGGGGTTTCTTTAGTGACGGTCACAGATGAGGAGGCTTTTTATGCATTTTATTGGGGAAAACTGGGAGATGATCAAGCAGACAATCCACACGGAATATGATCTTACCAACATTTCCTATAATACCTGGATTGAACCCCTGCAGTTTTATGATGTAAAGGATGATACTGTCTACATCCAGATTCCGACCGGACAGGCTCATGCCCTCAACTACATCTCCAACAAGTACAGCAATTATTTTAAGGTAACCATTTCCGAGATGATGGATCATGATTACGATATTTCATTCATCCTCGAAAAAGAGAAGGCCGCCGATACGGATACCGATTTAAAGTCTCCCTCTTCTAATATAAATAACATCAATTACGAACAGGCGAATTTAAACCCCAAGTACAAGTTCGACACCTTCATTGTCGGCAATAACAACAAATTCGCTCATTCCGCCTGTCTCGCAGTTGCGGAATCTCCCGGAAATGCCTACAATCCGCTGTTTATCTATGGCGGTGCCGGTCTGGGAAAGACGCATCTGATGCATTCCATCGGTCACTTCATCCTGGAGCAGAATCCGAATATGAAGGTTCTTTATGTCACTTCGGAATCCTTTACCAACGAAGTAATCGAATCCATCCGAAGCGGTAACGCGACCGCCATGACAAAGCTGCGCGAAAAATACCGTACTGTAGATGTCCTGATGATCGACGATATTCAGTTTATTATAGGAAAAGAAAGTACACAGGAAGAATTTTTCCACACCTTTAACGTGCTGCATTCCGCAGGCAAACAGATCGTACTGTCCTCTGATAAGCCGCCAAAAGAAATGGAAACCCTGGAAGAACGTTTCCGTTCCCGTTTCGACTGGGGCCTAATTGCGGACATCCAGCCACCTGACTATGAAACCCGAATGGCGATCCTGCGCAAAAACGCTGAGGCATGTAATAAACCCGTCGATGATGAGATTTTTAAATACATTGCTACCAATATTAAGTCCAACATCCGGGAACTGGAGGGCGCTTTTAACAGAATTATTGCCAAATCCAAGATTGAGAACCAGAGTGAAATTACAATGGAACTGGCAGAAGACGCATTAAAAGACATTATAAATCCTGACAAACCAAAGGAAATCACACCGGAACTGATTATAGAAGTCGTTGCGGAACACTTCGGCGTTAGTCCGGAAGATATTACTTCCAAAAAACGGAACTCCGAATTCGTTCAGCCGCGTCAGGTTGTCATGTATCTGTGCAGGAAGCTGACAGATACTTCCTATGTCAATATTGGCAAACTGCTCGGCAAAAAAGACCACACTACAATTATCCACGGTGTGAATAAAATTGAGGATGAGTTAAAAAATAACGACGAATTGGCCAGCAAGGTTGAAACGATCAAAAAGAAGATCTGTGTATAACCTGATCGTAATCCCCGACTTATCCTAAGGTTGTACACAGGATAACCGTTTCCTGTTTTCCGCTATTTTACAGGGCTTGTGATACTTATCCACATTTCAACAACGCCTATTAAGAAAGATTACGAATTTAATTATTTATATCTTTGTTTGCGCTCCTGCAGGCCATGGCACGCCGGGTGTCTTTGGAAAACCCAATGGATGTGGATAAGTCACAGAACACACAGTTAAAAGAAGGGAGTTTTTCACATATGAAATTTATCTGTCCGAAATCAGAGCTATTAAACGGACTTCAGGTTGTTTCCAAAGCAGTTCCTGCCAAAACAACTATGACAATCCTCGAATGCATTTTAGTTGACTGTACCCAGGGATGTATCAAACTGACTGCCAACGATATGGAACTCGGCATTGAGACCATTGTAGAAGGCACGATTGAAGAACCTGGCGTTATTGCGCTGGACGCAAAGATTTTTCTTGAAATTGTCAGAAAATTACCAGATAACGATATTACGATACTATCTGACAATAGCTATCAAACTCTGATAACTTGTGAAAAAGCGAAATTCAACATTGCCGGAAAATGCGGCGATGATTTCGCTTACCTGCCGGAAATAGAGCGCAGCAACAGCATTGTCGTTTCTCAGTTCACATTGAAAGAAGTTATCCGCCAGACGATTTTCTCGATCGCTGACAACGATAACAACCGTCTGATGACCGGCGAACTGTTTGAAATTAACGGCGATGAGCTGAAGGTAGTTTCCCTCGACGGACATCGCATTTCTATCCGGAAAATTCAGCTGAAGGATACCTATGAACCCCAGAAAGTTGTTATCCCGGGTAAGACCCTGAATGAAGTCAGCAAGATTCTTTCCGGTGAAACAGAAAAAGATGTATCCCTGTTCTTTACCGACAATCAGGTTGTGTTTGAATTTGATCAGACAACCGTTGTATCCAGACTGATTGAAGGCGAGTATTTCCGCATTGACCAGATGCTTTCCAGCGATTATGAAACAAAGGTGACAATCAACAAACGTGAATTGTTAAGCTGTATCGACCGTGCGACTCTGCTCGTAAAGGAAGGCGACAAAAAGCCGATCATTATTAACATTACAGACGGTCTGATGGAGCTGAAAATCAACTCTGCCATCGGCAGCATGGACGAGCAGATCGATATCGAAAAGAGCGGAAAGGATCTGATGATCGGTTTCAATCCGAGATTTTTGATCGATGCGCTGAGAGTCATTGACGATGAACAGATCACGATTTATCTGGTTAATCCAAAGGCTCCCTGCTTTATCCGTAATGAGGAGAACAGCTACATTTACCTGATTCTCCCTGTTAACTTTACAACTGTTTAACTGCAAAAGCGCCGGAAAATGGCGCAGGAAAGAAGGAACGATTCATGCAGACCTATCGGATCAGAGATGAATTTATCAAGCTTGGACAGGCTTTAAAGGCAGCGGGCTTTGTGGAGTCCGGCGTCGACGCCAAATTCGCTGTACAGGACGGGCTTGTCAAAGTAAACGGACAGGTAGAAACCGCACGCGGTAAAAAGCTGGTGCCCGGAGACGTGGTAGAATATGACGGACAGACCTTAAAGATCGAGTGAATTTCCATACACCGATCTGACAGAAAGAGGAACTATGGTTATTAAATCGCTGGAATTATCCAACTTTCGGAATTACAGCCTGTTAAACCTTTCCTTCGACCGAGGGACGAATATTTTATACGGCGATAACGCACAGGGAAAAACCAATATCTTAGAGGCAATTTATCTGTGTGCGACAACCAAATCCCATAAAGGCGCAAAGGATAAGGATATCGTAAATTTCAACGAGGAGGAGGCACATATCCGTGCCTACCTCGAGAAAAAAGAAGACGAAATCCGCATCGACATGCACCTTCGGAAAAACAAATCCAAGGGCATTGCGATTGACGGGACCCGCATCAAAAAAGCGGCGGAGCTTCTGGGCATTATGAACGTGGTATTTTTTTCCCCGGAAGATCTGTCCATTATCAAGAACGGTCCGGCAGAGCGCAGACATTTCGTGGACATGGAACTGTGTCAGCTGGATGCAGGATATCTGTACAACTTAAACCATTACAACCGGATTGTGAACCAGCGCAACCGGCTGTTAAAGGATATTTACCAGAATCCGTCCCTGCGGGATACGCTGTCGGTCTGGGATGACCAGATGGCGGCGTTTGGCAGCCAGGTGATCGAGAGAAGGATCACCTTTACGGAGCAGCTAAACGACATCATCGGAGAGATTCACAGCCGTCTTTCCGGAGGCAGGGAGCATTTAAAGGTTGTGTATGAACCGGATGTGACGAGCGAGAATTTTGCAGAGGCACTGCACCGTAACCAGGAGCGGGATATCCGACTGAAGATGACATCAACGGGTCCGCACCGGGATGATTTTTCATTCCTGGCAGACGGCGTGGATATCCGTAAATTCGGATCCCAGGGACAGCAGAGGACGGCGGCGTTGTCCTTGAAGCTTTCCGAGATTGAGCTTGTCAAAAAGATGACAAAGGATACGCCGGTGCTTTTATTAGACGACGTGTTGTCGGAGCTGGACAGCAACCGTCAGAATTACCTGCTGAACAGTATCGGGGACATTCAGACGATTATTACCTGTACCGGTCTGGATGATTTTGTCAACAACCGGTTTGAGATCAATAAAGTTTTCAGAGTAGCAAACGGGACGGTGGATGCCGGCCAGAATGGAGGAATATAAATGAGCGTTGAATACGGAGCAGATCAAATTCAGATTCTGGAGGGTCTGGAAGCGGTCCGCAAACGGCCGGGCATGTATATCGGTTCCACCTCTTCCAGAGGTCTGCATCACCTGGTTTACGAGATTGTAGATAATGCGGTGGACGAGGCACTGGCAGGCTTCTGTGACCACATTGAAGTAACGATCAACGAAGATAACTCGATCACGGTTGTCGATAACGGACGAGGCATTCCGGTTGGAATCAACCACAAAGCGGGCATTCCTGCAGTAGAGGTTGTTTTCACGATCCTGCACGCCGGCGGTAAATTCGGCGGCGGCGGATACAAGGTTTCCGGCGGTCTCCATGGCGTAGGCGCATCCGTTGTAAATGCGCTTTCTGACTGGCTTGAGGTTGAGATCTGCCACGAAGGGAAGGTGTACAGACAGAGATATGAAAAAGGACATGTTGTTTACAAGCTGAAGGTTGTAGACGAATGTGATCCGGAGAAGACAGGAACAAAGGTAACCTTCCTTCCGGATGAAACTATTTTCGAAGATACAGTATTTGATTATGATACGTTAAAACAGAGATTCCGTGAGATGGCGTTCCTTACCAAGGGACTTCGCATCAGCCTGACTGATCTTCGGGATGAAGAACCGAAGGAAAGAGTGTTCCACTATGAAGGCGGTATCAAGGAGTTCGTTCAGTACTTAAATCGCAGTAAGACTCCGCTTTACGAGCAGATCATCTACTGTGAAGGAACAAAAGATAATGTAGAAGTTGAAGTTGCAATGCAGCACAATGATTCTTATACAGATAACACCTATGGTTTTGTAAATAATATCACAACACCGGAAGGTGGCACCCATGTGGTCGGATTCAGAAATGCGATCACAAAGACCTTTAACGACTATGCGAGAAAGAACAAATTATTAAAAGACAGTGAGCCGAATCTTTCCGGTGAGGATATCAGGGAAGGTCTTACAGCAATCATCAGTGTTAAAATCGAGGATCCTCAGTTTGAAGGACAGACCAAGCAGAAGCTCGGTAACAGTGAAGCGAGAGGTGCGGTTGACAGTATCGTCAGCAGTCAGCTTCAGATCTTCCTTGAACAGAATCCTGCTATTGGAAAATCAATTGTTGAGAAGTCGGTTATGGCGCAGAGAGCAAGAGAGGCGGCCAGAAAGGCGAGAGATCTTACCAGAAGAAAATCCGCACTGGAAGGCATGTCACTGCCTGGAAAGCTTGCAGACTGTTCAGACAAGGATCCATCCAAGTGTGAGATCTACATTGTAGAGGGAGACTCTGCGGGAGGTTCTGCAAAGACAGCCCGTGACAGAGCGACCCAGGCAATCCTTCCGCTTCGTGGTAAGATCCTGAATGTAGAGAAGGCAAGACTGGATAAGATCTACGGTAATGCCGAGATCAAGGCAATGATCACTGCATTCGGTACAGGAATCCATGATGATTTCGATATTTCCAAACTGAGATATCACAAGATCATCATCATGACCGATGCCGACGTGGATGGAGCACATATCAGTACACTGCTTCTGACATTTATGTACAGATTTATGCCAGATCTGATCAAAGAAGGATACGTGTATCTGGCACAGCCGCCACTTTATAAGCTCGAAAGAAATAAAAAAGTTTGGTATGCATACAGCGACGAAGAACTTGACAGCATTTTGCAGGAAGTTGGGCGTGATAACAATAATAAAATTCAGCGTTACAAAGGTCTTGGAGAGATGGATGCAGAGCAGCTTTGGGATACCACTATGGATCCGGAGCACCGCGTACTCCTTCGTGTCACAATGGATGATGAGACAGCAAGCGAGCTGGATCTCACATTTACAACACTGATGGGAGATAAGGTAGAGCCAAGACGTGAGTTCATCGAAGAAAATGCACAGTATGTACAGAATCTTGACATTTAAACCTGACATTTAAATATCAGCGAAATATTTTCGCTTTGCAGAAAGGAAAATAGATAAATGGAAGACAATATTTTTGATAAAGTCCATGAGGTCGACCTAAAGAAAACGATGGAGACCTCCTATATCGATTATGCCATGAGTGTTATTGCTTCCCGTGCGCTTCCAGATGTAAGAGACGGATTGAAACCTGTACAGAGAAGAATTCTTTACTCCATGATCGAGCTGAACAATGGACCGGATAAACCGCACAGAAAATCAGCCCGTATCGTCGGTGATACAATGGGTAAATATCATCCGCACGGTGACAGTTCTATTTACGGAGCATTGGTTAATATGGCTCAGGAATGGTCTACCAGATATCCGCTCGTTGACGGGCATGGAAACTTCGGCTCTGTGGACGGTGACGGAGCAGCGGCTATGCGTTACACAGAGGCAAGATTGAGTAAGATTTCCATGGAACTGACTGCTGATATCAACAAAGATACGGTAGACTTCATGCCAAACTTCGATGAGACGGAGAAAGAGCCGGTTGTACTTCCGGCAAGATTCCCGAACCTTCTGGTGAACGGTACATCCGGTATCGCCGTAGGTATGGCAACGAATATCCCGCCGCACAATCTTCGTGAGGTCATTGACGCAGTAGTCAGAATTATCGATAACAAGATTGCAGATAAAGACGAGACAACAATGGAAGAAATCCTTGAGATTATCAAGGGACCAGACTTCCCGACCGGTGGAGAGATTCTTGGTACAAGAGGAATCGAGGAAGCATATCGAACAGGACGCGGTAAGATTCGTGTACGTGCCGTAACGAACATTGAGACGATGCCGAATGGCAAGAGCCGCATCATTGTTACAGAGCTTCCGTACATGGTCAATAAGGCCCGTCTGATTGAAAAGATCGCAGAGCTGGTACGTGACAAGAAGGTGGATGGAATCACAGACTTAAGTGATCAGTCCAGCCGTGAAGGTATGCGTATTGTCATTGAACTTCGTAAAGATGTCAATGCAAATGTATTGCTGAACCAGCTTTACAAACATACACAGCTTCAGGATACATTTGGCGTAATCATGCTGGCACTGGTCGGCAAACAGCCAAAAGTCATGAATATTTTAGAGCTTCTTGGATATTACCTGAAGCATCAGGAAGATGTTGTGACACGTCGTACAAAGTACGAACTGAACAAAGCAAAAGAAAGAGCGCATATATTAAAAGGATTATTGATCGCTCTTGATAATATTGACGAAGTTATCCGGATCATCCGTGGTTCCAGTACGGTACAGGCTGCCAAAGCAGAACTCATGGAGAAGTTCGAACTGGATGATGTTCAGGCTCAGGCTATCGTAGATATGCGTCTGCGTGCTCTGACAGGATTGGAAAGAGAGAAGCTTGAGAAAGAATATGCAGAACTTATGGCTCAGATTGAGAGACTGGAGGCAATTCTGGCAGACGAAAAATTACTTCTTGGAGTGATCCGTGAAGAAATACTTGTCATCAAGGACAAATATGGCGATGACAGAAGAACATCCATTGGATTTGACGAGTATGACATTTCCATGGAGGATCTGATCCCGAAGGAGAATATTGTAATTACCATGACAAAGCTTGGTTACATCAAGCGTATGTCTGATGATACATTTAAGGCACAGAATCGTGGCGGTAAGGGAATTAAAGGTATGCAGACTCTGGATGAAGACTATGTGGAAGAGCTTTTCATGACGAATACGCACCACTACATTATGTTCTTTACGAATACCGGACGTGTCTACAGACTGAAAGGATACGAGATTCCGGAGGCAAGCCGTACATCAAGAGGAACTGCGATCATCAATCTGCTCCAGTTAATGCCGGGCGAGAAGATTACCGCAGTAATCCCGATTGATTACTACCGCGACCAGGATTATCTGATCATGGCAACGAAGAAAGGTCTTGTGAAGAAGACATCACTTCGCGAGTACATGAATGTAAGAAAGACAGGACTTGCCGCAATTACACTGCGTGATGAGGATGAACTGATCGAAGTAAAATTCACAGACAACAATCAGGAAATCATCCTTGCAACAAAGTATGGTCAGTGTATCCGCTTTAATGAGACCGATGTAAGAGCAACAGGACGTAACTCCATGGGAGTACGCGGAATCAATCTTGCAGACCGCGACGAAGTGATTGGAATGCAGCTTGTGACCCAGGGACATGACCTTTTGATCGTATCTGAAAAAGGTATGGGTAAACGTACAGACATCAATGAATTTACAGCACAGAACCGTGGCGGTAAAGGAGTGAAGTGCTACAAGATCACCGAAAAGACAGGAAATGTCATCGGAATCAAGGCAGTTGACGAAGACGATGAGATTATGATCATAAACACAGACGGAATCATCATCCGTATGCTGTGTTCCGGAATCTCCGTACTCGGAAGAATCACATCCGGCGTCAAACTCATCAACCTGAAAGATAAAGAGACCGTAGCAAGTATCGCAAAAGTCAGAGACGAAGAAAAAGAAGAAGCCAAAAAGAAAGAAATCTTCGGCGAAGACGGGGTTGAAGTAGACCAGCTCGACGTAGAATCACTGGCATTAGACAGTGACGAAGAATAAAAATAATTCTATCTGAGAAAAGAAAACTTAATAACACCATAAAAAAATCTGTAGCTGCAGGACATGAAAATCCGAGGCTGCAGATTTTTTTGTCTTGTATATCACTAAGGGACAGGGTAAAATGAAAAAAGGGACAAGGCAATTAAAAGGAGGTCATTATGCGTTCAGTCGATGTAAGTATAGTTACAAAAAATATTAAAGAAATGTGTATTCAGGCGAATCATTTTTTGTCTGAGGATATGGATATAGCGATGAAAAATGCGGTGGAGACGGAGAAAGCACCGCTTGGCAAGCAGATTCTGACACAGCTTCAGGAGAACTTAAAGATTGCGGGAGAGGATATGATCCCAATCTGTCAGGATACCGGTATGGCGGTCGTGTTCATAGAAGTTGGCCAGGAGGTACACTTTGAAGGTGGAAGTCTTACGGATGCCATCAATGAAGGTGTGCGCCAGGGATATGTGGAAGGATATCTCCGTAAATCCGTTGTAGGGGATCCATTGATCCGTGAAAATACAAAAGATAATACTCCTGCGGTTCTTCATATCAGGATCGTGGAAGGTGACCGGGTGAAGATCAAGGTTGCACCGAAAGGGTTCGGCAGTGAAAATATGAGCCGTGTATTTATGCTGAAGCCGGCAGAGGGAATCGAAGGCGTGAAAGATGCAGTTCTGACAGCGGTGAAAGATGCGGGACCGAATGCCTGTCCGCCGATGGTAGTCGGTGTTGGGATTGGAGGCACATTTGAAAAATGTGCATTGATGGCAAAAGAAGCACTGACAAGAGAGGCAGGAAGTCACTCGGAGATACCTTATGTGAAAGATCTGGAAGAAGAGCTGCTTGAAAAGATCAACGGTCTTGGAATCGGACCGGGAGGTCTTGGCGGCACAACGACAGCAATGGCAGTGAATATCAATACTTATCCGACTCATATTGCAGGACTTCCTGTTGCGGTAAATATATGCTGCCATGTCAATCGTCATGCAATAAGAACAATATAATTCCACGAGCTTTCATTGTGGACAGAGTGATGAAAAGAGGAAGATTTTATGGACAGGCATATTACAGCACCGATCAATAAAGAAACTGCAAGATCATTACATGCAGGAGACTATGTATATATAACAGGGACGATGTATACCGCGAGAGATGCGGCACATAAAAGAATGTATGAGATTCTTCAGAAGGGTGGAGAACTGCCGGTTGACTGGAAGGATCAAGTGATTTATTATATGGGACCATCCCCGGCAAGAGAGGGCAGACCGATTGGATCAGCAGGTCCGACAACAGCAAGCAGAATGGATAAATACGCACCGCAACTGCTGGATCTTGGACTGGGAGCAATGGTTGGAAAAGGCAAAAGAAGCCAGGCTGTTATCGATGCGATCGTGAGAAATGGTTCAGTATACTTTGCGGCGGTAGGAGGAGCAGGAGCTCTTCTTTCCAAATGTATTACTTCCGCAGAGGTGGTTGCTTATGACGATCTTGGAACAGAGGCAATCAGAAAGCTCACAGTAGAAAACTTTCCGGCGATCGTTGTGATCGACAGTGAGGGAAATAATCTGTATGAAACTGCGATCAAAGAATACAGAAAAGTGGAGGAATAAGATTCATGAAGAGAATCCTTTTGATGGTATTCAGAAATCTCTGGTTTGTTCCATGGGCATGGTGTAAGCTGTGCTATCGGGCGTCTCATACAGATAAATATACAGAAGAAGAACAATATTCATTTATCCGGTGGGTAGATCTGCATGCAAATAAAGGCGGAAATGTAAAAATAGATGTGCATGGAAGTGAAA
>ERZ779861.3216-NODE-3216-length-13963-cov-3.644737_pt1 | contig 13963 bp, 10 predicted proteins | sample MGYA00511558_ERZ779861 | MGnify/ENA primary metagenome ERZ779861 (study PRJEB29588, sample SAMEA2163432) | human gut metagenome | biome: human gut; feature: human-associated habitat; material: faeces | place: Denmark | collected 2008/2010 ... | reverse complement strand
AGACTTACGGATATGCCGCCAAGGCCGGATAGGGCTACACGAATCAGAATCACGGCGACACCTGTATCTGATGACAGGATAGATATAGAGATTAAGGATTTAGGCTTTGGCGAAATATTTATGAGCTCGGGCAAAGTCTGGCACTATGAGATGACTATGTAGGAGGGGCATATGGGAGAATTATTACTGTGTAATGAAGCTATAGCAGCCATGCCCTATTACATAGAGGGTGTGTCTATAAATGTTTACTCGATAGAGGAGCTTAATTATTATATAATCAACAATACATATCTTTTGGATGATGACTTCATGAGTCTTGAGCTGTGCACCTGGATTGAAAACCATGCACATCTGCCAAAGCTTGCCATGCATCTTAGAACCATTATATCCACAAACGGCAGACTGTCTGCTTTTGTGACTGAGCTGCTTGAGTACAGCGGCTACTGCACTAAGGAGGAGCTTAAGAACACACATGATGCACTTAAGGAGCTCGAGGAAAAGAGCGAGTTTGAGTGCTTGAAAATCAGGGCAGACAGACTGATGGAGAAGAAAAAGTACACTGCAGCAATTTTTGAATACAAAAAGCTGCTGTCATGTGAGGATGCAAAGCATACTGAGCGTGTATTGTACGGAAACATATATCACAATCTGGCTACAGCCTATGCGCAGCTGTTTTTATTTGATATAGCAGCGGATTTATATATTGAGGCTTTCAGGCAAAATGGGGACAGAAAATCACTGTGGTCTTGTCTATATGCCTATAAGCTTGATAATAACGACATAGGATATGCCCGTATTGTCAGGGAATATAGTGTTACGGAGCAGGAAATAAATAATCTGGACAGCGTATTAAAGAGCGTATGTGCAGAAGCTTCAGATGGCTACGATGAGGGCAGACAAAAAGAAACAATTTTGAAATATAAAGAGGATTACAGGGCGCATGTTATTTAAACGCAAAAAAAGACCGATGATACACAATTACATATTGAGAGTATACCGGATGAGAGTACTAAAGGGTTCAATGTAGTTGAAATATGTGAACAGATGGTCGATGCCGCCAGAGAACTCGATGTAAACAGAATTTTAAATAAAATCGTAGAGCTTGATATGGAAGTTCAATCTGAGGATTGATAAAATTTCCATATTGTTATATAATTTCAAATTGAAAAATGACTAAAAAATATTAATATAGAGGAGCACATTTTAAAATGAGTAAGATTAGAACAAGATTTGCACCAAGCCCGACAGGAAGAATGCATGTAGGAAATTTAAGAACAGCACTGTATGCTTACCTGATTGCAAAGCATGAGGGCGGTGATTTCATTCTCCGTATAGAGGATACAGATCAGGTACGCCAGGTGGAGGGTGCTGTTGATATTATAAACAGGACACTCAAAGAGACAGGACTTGTCCATGATGAGGGACCTGACAAGGATGGCGGATGCGGTCCATATGTGCAGAGTGAGCGTGTGGCACAGGGTATCTACATGAAGTATGCAAAGGAACTTATTGACAAGGGAGAGGCATATTACTGCTTCTGTGACAAGGAGCGTCTTGACAGTCTTAAAACAACTGTTGCTGGAAAGGAAATCTCTATATATGACAAGCACTGCTTACACCTGTCAAAGGAGGAGATTGAGGCAAATCTCGCGGCCGGCAAGCCATATGTCATCAGACAGAACAACCCTACAGAGGGCACAACCACATTTGAGGATGAGATTTACGGAGATATCACAGTAGATAATGCAGAGCTTGATGATATGATTCTTATCAAATCTGACGGATATCCTACATACAATTTCGCAAACGTAGTAGATGATCACCTGATGGGCATCACACATGTAGTCAGAGGAAACGAGTATCTTTCATCATCCCCTAAGTATAACAGACTTTATGAGGCATTTGGATGGGATGTGCCTGTATATGTACACTGTCCGCTTATCACAGATGAGGAGCATCATAAGCTTTCAAAGAGATGCGGTCACTCATCCTTTGAAGATTTACTTGATCAGGGATTCCTTACAGAGGCTATTGTAAACTTTGTAGCGCTTCTTGGCTGGAGTCCTTCAGACAATCAGGAGATTATGTCACTTCCTGAGCTTGTTGAGAAGTTTGATTATCATCATATGAGCAAATCACCTGCTGTATTTGACTTCACAAAGCTTAAATGGATGAACGGAGAGTATATAAAGAAGCTTGATTTTGACAAATTCTATGAGATGGCACTGCCATACATTAAGGAGGTTGTCACAAAGGATTATGACCTTAAGAAGATAGCAAGAATGGTTCAGACACGTATTGAGATATTCCCTGATATCAAGGAACATATTGATTTCTTTGAAGAGCTTCCGGATTATGATATTGCAATGTATACTCACAAGAAGATGAAGACAAACCCAGAGACATCACTTGAGGTATTAAACGATGTGGTTCCTATTCTTGAAAGCTGTGATGATTTCTCAAATGATGCACTTTTTGAGACTCTTAAGGCATATGCTACAGAAAAGGGCTATAAGATAGGCTATGTTATGTGGCCGATCCGTACCGCTGTTTCAGGCAAGCAGATGACACCGGGCGGAGCTACAGAGCTTATGGAGGTGTTTGGCAAAGAGGAGTCTATAGCCAGAATTAAGAAAGGCATAGAAAAGCTTTCTAATAACTAATCTATTAACAAAGGGTATTTTATGAATTTTAACAAAGCCCAGCTTGGCGCCATCGAACACAAGGATGGCGCTATGCTTGTTTTAGCAGGACCGGGTTCCGGTAAGACCGCAGTTATCACACACAGGACTAAAAACTTAATAACAAAGCATCATGTGAAGCCTTCTGAAATTTTAGTTATCACCTTTACCAAGGCTGCTGCAAATGAGATGAAGGAGCGTTTTAATTCACTGATGAAAGACGAGAGGGTGAACGTATCTTTTGGTACTTTTCATGCTGTCTTTTTTACGATACTCAAATATGCATATCGCTTTACAAGTGCCAATATTGCTGATGAGTCTGTGAGATACGGCTTTATCAGGGAAATTTTATCCTACTACCGCCTTGAATACAAAGATGAGAATGAGTTTATAGGCAATTTACTTGCTGAAATCAGTCTGATTAAAAACAGCCGCATTGATATAGAAAATTTCTACTCGGGAGTGTGTGGTGAGGAAATATTCAGGGATATATATAAAAAATATGAGACAAGGCTTAAGGAAAACAGGCTTATTGATTTTGATGATATGCTCTCGTATACTTATGAGCTGTTTAAGGAAAGACCTGATATACTGGCATTGTGGCAGAACAAGTATAAATACATACTGATTGATGAGTTTCAGGATATTAACCGTCTGCAGTATGAGATTATAAAAATGCTTGCCGCTCCACAGAATAATCTGTTTATTGTAGGAGATGATGACCAGTCAATATACCGCTTCAGAGGGTCAAAGCCTGAGATAATGCTTGGGTTTGAGAAGGACTATCCGGATGCAAAAAGAATCCTTTTAGATACTAATTACAGATGTGGCAGATATATAATGGAGGCCTCGTTGAATCTCATCTCGCACAACAGGGAGAGATTTGATAAGAAAATCATTGCGGCAAGCAAGTCAAAGGCGCCTGTTACGTTTGCTGATTTTGAAAACAGAAGAGATGAAAATATCTTTCTCATACGCGATATAGATAAAAAGATAAAGGCGGGAGCTGTATTCAGCGACTTTGCGGTGCTTTTCAGGACAAATACCCAGCCAAGACAGCTTATAGAGCAGCTTATGAGCTATAATATCCCATTCAAAACAAAGGATAACATACCTAATATATATGAGCACTGGATTGCCAGAGACTTGTTTACATACCAAAGAATTGCAGGAGGCAGCAGAGACAGAGCTGATTTTTTGCAGATTATGAACAGACCAAAGCGGTATCTGTCAAGAGACAGCCTGTGTGATGCAACTGTGGCATTTGATGAGTGGATTAAGCTGTTTGATGAGAAGCCGTGGATAGCTGAACGGATAGAAAAGCTTGAGTATGACATGAAGCTTATAAGCCGGATGAATCCATATGCCAGCATAAACTATATCAGAAGAGGGATTGGTTATGACGACTTTTTAGCTGAATATGCCGAGTATAGGAATATAAATAAAGAGGATTTATTTGATATACTGGATGAAATCCAGTCAGGAGCCAAGGGTTTTGCTACTTATGAAGAGTGGTATGAGCATATAAAGGAATATACAAAGCAGATGAAGCTTATGGCTTTATCGAAAGAAAGTGACCCTAATGCCGTGACACTTGCAACCCTTCACAGCTCAAAGGGGCTTGAATTTGAAAACGTGTATATAATTGATGCAAATGAAGGGATAATGCCGTATAAAAAGGCTGTGCTTGAAAAGGACATAGAGGAGGAGCGAAGGCTGTTTTATGTCGGCATGACCCGTGCAAAGACAAGCTTGTCTGTTTACTCGGTCAAGTCGGTAAACGATAAATCAGCCCAAGCCTCCAGGTTTGTCCGTGAAAGTAAAGAGCCTAGACAAAATAATAGTAGAGATGATTAAATATCATCAAACATTTCGTCATCCAAAAGCTCATCGAATCTGTCGGCAGCAGCCTCGTACTCGTCGTCGGATTCGATGTTTTCTATTCTCGGAAGACCTTCCTCGTCCTCGAAATAGCGATACAGATACACTTCGCCACTCTCATTCTCGTTGCCATTTTTGTCTAACGGTAGAAGAGCTATGTAATCCTTGTGATCTGCATCAAAAATGGTGATAATCTTGCATTCGACACTTCCGTTGTCCAGATCAAGTGTTACGCGGATATCGTCTGCCTCATCAGGTGTAACAGGTGTTGCTTTTTCTGCCATATTGTACCTCTTTCTTTATAGTAATCTAAAGTAACTATTATATTATATCAAATTATTCTATACAAAAAAAGTCAAAACTAGTATAATAAATAAATACTAGAATTATTGATTGGATGGTGTTGCATGAATTTTCGATTAACAAAGGGAAACTTTTTAAAAACAGGTGCTTATATTGAGGGGGATAGTGCGGTATTCACCTTTGCAGCAGAAAAAGAGGATGAATGCAGCATTGTTTTACTTGATAAATCGGGAAATACCGCCTGTGTGATTGATATACCTGCCGAGTATTCGACAGGCTCACTTTACTCTGTGAGACTTCATGGTTTTTGCGGTAATGAGTATGCATATTATTTTAGAATTAATGGAAAAAGGTGCATAGATCCCTATGCCACAAGAATTTTCGGCAGAGAAAAATGGAATGATAAAACAAGAAGTGACAATGATTACGAAATAGCCTGCGGGATAGACAGTAGTGATTTTGACTGGAAATATGACAGCTTTCCTGAGATAACCAGGGATCGGATGAAGCTGTATAAGCTGCATGTTAGAGGTTTTTCCATGGATGTTTCAGGGGACAAAAAGCATAAGGGCACCTTTGAGGCTGTATCGGACAGAATAAATTACATCAAGAAATTAGGCTTTACTTCAATTCTTCTCATGCCTGTTTACGAGTTTGAAGAAATGACAATCCCTGTAAAGCACGATATTCCGGAATATGCAAAGCCGAATTATTCCTTAAAGGATGAGCAAAGTGTGCACACCGACAGGCAAAATGACAAGGTCAATTTTTGGGGCTATACCTCCGGCAATTATTTTGCCGTAAAAGCATCATATGCCAGTGACGCTTCAGATGCCTCCAATGAGCTTAGGCGTCTCGTTGAAAGGCTGCACAAAAATGGCATGGAATGTATCGTAGAGATGTATTTTCCGGACAGAACTGACCACAATCTGATACTTGATGCGCTCAGATACTGGGTCATGAGCTTTCATGTAGATGGTTTTAAGCTGCTTGGGGACAGGCTGCCTGTTACTGCGATTGTGCAGGATGCTCTCCTTAGCCGGACAAAGATACTCTATGATGGCTTTGATATGTCGGTTGTACCGCAAAACAGGACATATGAAAATCTCTATATTGACAAGGAGGAGTACCAGTTTGCGGCGCGTATGATGTTAAACCATATCAACTGCAATATGTATGAGCTTTTAAACCAGCAGAAAAAGCAGGGGGAGAATGTCGGATTTATAAACTATATATCAAGCAATAACGGCTTTACCCTGAGTGATTTATTCATGTACAATGACCGCCACAATGAGGCCAATGGTGAGAAAAATGCTGATGGTCCTTCATGGAATTTCAGCAATAATTACGGTTGTGAGGGGCCTTCGCGAAAGAGATTTATCCGTGAGATAAGAAAACTTAAGTGGAAGGATGCCATGCTTCTTTTGTTTTTGGCACAGGGAGTGCCTATGATTATGGCAGGTGATGAGATCTGTAATTCACAGGATGGCAACAACAATGCTTACTGTCAGGACAACCCTACAGGCTGGGTGAACTGGTCAAATGAGCAGAGCAGAAGGGAAAACATCAGGTTCTTAACCAGACTTATCAAATTCAGGGATGAGCATCCTGTTATTTCCTGTCCAAAGCCGTTTAAATTCAGCGATTACAGGGCTGTTGGGTATCCTGATTTGTCCTACCACTGCAAGAATGCCTGGATAGGCGAGTGTGATGCCACAAAGCTATGTGTAGGTGTGATGTACTGTGGGGATTACAATGAAGTGAATAAAGACTATGTATACGTAGCTTACAATTTTTATTCATCCAGGGAGAAGTTAGCTCTTCCTAAGCTAAAGAAAGGAATGAAATGGTATAAAGTCTGCGATTCTACGCTCAAAGAACCGTTTTATGACACTCCGGTGCTGTGTGAAAACCAGCAGTATGCAGATGTCTCACCGCAGTCGGTATACATCCTCATAGGCAGATAGACATATGAAAGCAATAAGACATTTTATAACAATTACACATCACAAGATTTTGGTCATGCAGGGGTGCTTTAGGATAGGGCTTTATAAACAGGGACTTCTTCATGATATGTCAAAATATTCACCGACTGAGTTTCTCGTCGGCTGCAGGTATTACAAGGGGTATATGAGCCCGAATAATGCGGAGAGAGCCGACAGGGGCTATTCATCTGCGTGGCTTCATCATAAGGGACGCAATAAGCATCACCTGGAGTACTGGATTGACTATGCTGTTTCAAAGCCGGGGGACGATAAAGCACATACAAAAATGGAGGGCATGAAAATGCCCATAAGGTATGTCTGCGAGATGTTTATAGACCGTGTAAGCGCCTCAAAAAACTATCAGAAAGAAAAGTACACCGACAAAAGTGCACTGGAATACTATGAAAAAAGCGTGGATCACTACATGATTCATCCCGATACAAAAGCAATGCTTGAGTATCTGCTTGTCATGCTCTCTGTAAAGGGAGAAGAATATACTTACAGCTACATAAAAAAAGAGGTTTTAAAAGGGCATATCCCATACGAAAAGGATAAAATAAACCAGCTAGAACAGGGACTTCATGTCTGATGGAATATCAGATATGAGGTTCATTTTTTGTCCTGTGACAGGGTGCGTGAAAACAAGACGCCCTGAGTGCAGTGCTTGTCTGGATATATATGTATAGTCGGGATTATATAAAAAGTCACCTATCAGTGGAAAACCGATATACTTCATATGGACGCGTATCTGGTGAGTGCGTCCGGTAAGAAGTCTTAGCTTGACAAGCGATAAATTATTATCAGGGTTATATTTGATCCTGATAAAGTCGGTTACTGCATATTCACCGCGTTTGAAATCAACACACCGCTCTATGGTGGAAGCATCCTTTCTTGCAATCGGAGCACTGATGCGCATGCATATAGGTGTACACCCACTGCAGACGGCGTAGTATGTCCGGTGTATGGCACGCTTTGCGACAGCGTTGCCAAGTATCCCGCCTGCAAGTGCATGCTTTGCGACAATTGTAAGCCCTGTGGTATCTCTGTCCAGCCTGTTTATGCATCTGTATACAAACGGCTTGTTCTGACTGCCATAGTAGTACATGAGCGCATTTGCAAGCGTGTTGTCATGGTTTCCGGCGGAGGGATGGGCAGGCATATCAAACGGCTTGTTTATTACGATGATATCATCGTCCTCGTATGCTATATCAAGAGGCAGATTTACAGGTGCTATATTATCAGAGCATTCGTTTTCGACAATTTGGACTGTGATTAAATCGTCCTTACACAGCCTTTCGTTTGTATAGGCCCATACACCGTTTCTTAGTATACCATGGTCTGTCTGCTTCAGCCTGACAAGCACCTGATGTGTGTAGCCATGCTCCTTCAAAAAGCCTTCTACTGTTTTTCCTGTATCATTTTCATTGATTTTGTAGTCTATTTTTCTATTCATGGCAAAGATTATATCACAAAATACAGATTTGAACATAATATATTATAAGCAAATAATGACAGGGTGCTATGTGAATACATTTTTATCACCGCTTAGTTTAGAACGTGAGACGGAATGTCTGAAAAAAGTGGCTCAAAATGATAAAGAAGCTAAGGATGAGCTTATATTACACAATATGCGCCTTGTGGCACATGTTACAAAAAAATATGCAGTAAGCGAGGATGAGATGGAGGAGCTCATATCCATAGGCACTATAGGACTGATAAAAGCAGTGTCATCATTCAAGGCTGATTACGGAAATCGTTTTGCAACCTTTGCAATCAGATGCATCGAAAATGAGATTCTGATGCACTTTAGAAGCCGTAAAAAGAGCCGGGGTGATGTGTCCATATTTGAACCTATAGGCACTGACAAGGAGGGAAACCAGATTCATCTGGTGGATGTGATCGAGAATGGACAATCTGATGTGGTATCGGATATAGAGGTGTCTGAATCACTTAAGATTTTAAGGAAAAATATGAGAAGCGTTTTATCGGACAGAGAATATTATATTATTACGAAACGCTTTGGCCTAGACGGTGAAAAAGAGCTGACACAGAGGCAGATTGCTAAAACGCTCAGCATTTCGAGGTCATATGTTTCAAGAATTGAAAAGGCCGGTTTGAAAAAATTACGAAAACTGCTCGAATAGGTGTTTACAAAAGGCAAAAATATGTTATCATAGAGCCATGTCTTTTGTGCATTTGTCTATGCATTTACCCCAATTGGAATAGGAGTATATATGTACAGTACAGTCAGAACGGCTGTTTTGGATGGAATCAGTGCGATTCCGGTACAGGTGGAGGTTGATATTTCAACCGGCATGCCTGTTTTTGATATGGTTGGAAATCTTACCTCAGAGGTGAGAGAAGCAAAGGAACGTGTTAAAACAGCGCTGCACAGCGTTGGCATTGTTTTGCCTGCCAAGCGTATCACAGTAAATCTATCGCCTGCAAATATTAAAAAGACCGGAACAGGCTTTGATCTGCCTATAGCTGTTGCTGTTTTAACAGCTATGGGGGTGATTGACGCTGATAGCATAAAGGGCTGCACACTTGCAGGTGAGCTAAATCTAAACGGTGAAATTTTGCCGGTCAGCGGTATTCTGCCGATTGTATTTGATGAGTACAACAAAGGCATTGGAAAGTTTATTATTCCAAAGCAGAATGAAAATGAAGGCAGACTCGTCTGCGGTGCAAAAATATTTGGGATAAGCCATTTAAATGATGTAATTGCACAGTTTGATGAGGCAGCATTTACGTGTCAGAAAACTGGCACAGCACATGAGCTGCAAATGGATGAAAAATACGCCGATTTTTGTGATGTTAACGGACAGAAATTTATTAAAAGAGCATGTGAGGTGGCTGCTGGTGGTATGCACAATATACTGCTTGTCGGACCTCCCGGTGCAGGCAAAACAATGATAGCAGAGCGTATGCCGTCCATTCTGCCTCCTCTTAGTGAAAATGAGAGACTTGAGCTGTCAAAAATATACAGCATCTGTGGTCTTTTGGACAATGACAGCTCCTTAAGGGACAGCAGACCATTCAGAAATCCCCACTATTCCGTCACCCAGGCCGCATTAATCGGCGGAGGAACGAGAATTAATCCGGGCGAGATATCGCTTGCACACAATGGCGTTTTGTTTTTGGATGAGCTCGCAGAGTTTAAGGGCGGCCTGCTGGATCTGCTCAGGGCTCCGCTTGAGGAGCACTGCATCAGGCTTTCAAGAGCCGGCAGAAACGTGACTTATCCGGCTAATTTTCTGCTTTTTGGTGCGATGAACCCATGCAGCTGCGGATATTATCCCGATATGCAAAGGTGCCGCTGCTCAGAGCCGACTCTGCGCAGATATTTTGATAAGGTCTCACAGCCTATAATAGACAGAATTGATATATGTGTGGAGGCGTCACCGCTTAGCTTTGAGGATATAAACAGTACTACATCCAATGAATCATCTGCGGACATAAGAAAGCGTGTTATGCACTGCCACGAGCTTCAAAAGGAAAGGTTTAAAGGTGAGAGCTTTTCTTATAATTCAAAAATATCAACTGACAAGCTGGAAAAATACTGTTCCCTCGGCAGTCGAGAGAAAAGATACATGGAAAATATGTTTGACAAGCTTGGACTGACGGCACGCACATACCACAAGATACTTAAGGTTGCGCGTACAATAGCTGATCTGGACGGCTGTGAAAACATAAAGACAAAGCATCTCAACGAAGCTATATGCTACAGAAGCATCAATGAGAAGTTCTGGGGAGGTGCTGTATCATGAAGTTCAAATACTGGCTTACAAGCCTTACAGATATAAGCAATGCGAAGAAAAAGCTTCTGCATGATTGCAGTATAACGGCAGAAAAGCTGTTTTTTATGCCAAAGAATGAGCTTTTTGATATTTTATTTTTCACAGATGATGACAGAAAAATAATCCTTGAATCAAGAGCTTCCTATGACGTAGAGAAGGAGTGGATATTATTTCAGCAGAAGGATATCGGCTTTGTAACAATGGAGGATGAGGCTTATCCGGACAAGCTTAGAAATATACATAATCCGCCGTATAGTCTTTTTTACATAGGCGCTCTTCCCGACAAATCAAGAAAAAGTGTCGCTATAGTCGGAGCACGGGGCAGAAGCGCATATGGCTGCGAGGTGGCAAAGGTACTGGCAGCAGCACTTTCAAGGCAGGGAATACAGATAATCAGCGGCATGGCAAGAGGAATAGACAGAGATGCCCATATGGGGTGTCTGGAGGCTGGTGGAAATACATATGCTGTTCTTGGCTCCGGAGCAGACACCTGTTATCCGAAAGAGAACCGCTTTCTATATGATAAAATAAAGGTCTTTGGAGGCATAATCAGCGAGCTTATGCCGGGCACCGACCCGCAAAAGATGTTTTTTCCGATGAGAAACAGAATAATTTCCGGGTTATCCGATATAGTAGTTATAGTTGAGGCAAAAAAGAGAAGCGGTTCACTGATTACGGCTGATTTTGCAATGGAGCAGGGAAAGGACGTATATGTCATTCCGGGGCGTGTCACCGACACCTTAAGCTACGGCTGCAACAGTCTGATAAAGCAGGGCGCAGGCATTATTTATAATATTGATGAATTTGTCTCAGACATTACAATGACTGGGTTTACAGAGTGCACACAGATGGATTTCAGAAAAAATTTACTTGATAAAAAAGAAGCATTGGTGTATAGTTTACTCGATTTTTGTCCTATCGCAATCGGGACATTGTCTCAAAAAGTGCCGTATGAATTATCGGAACTATTTGAAGTGTTAGAAAATCTTATACAAAAAGGATTTGTTAAGGAGACAATTCCAAATTACTATATAAGGAGTTTATAATGGCTAAATATCTGGTTATCGTAGAGTCGCCTGCAAAAGTAAAGACTATAAAGAAATTCTTGGGAAAAAACTATGAGGTAATGGCATCAAACGGTCACGTGAGAGATCTGCCAAAGAGCAGCCTTGGAATAGATGTGGACGGAGATTTTGAACCGAAATATATCACAATCCGTGGAAAGGGTGAAATACTCGCTAAGCTTCGCAAGGAGGCTAAGAAAGCCGATAAGATATATCTCGCAACCGATCCCGACCGTGAGGGAGAAGCCATCTCATGGCATCTGCTTCACGCACTTAAACTTGAGGGCAAGGATGTAAGCCGTATCAGCTTTAATGAGATCACGAAGAATGCTGTCAAGGAATCCTTAAAGCACCCAAGAAAAATAGATATGGATCTTGTAGACGCACAGCAGGCCAGACGAGTTTTGGATCGTATTGTAGGTTACAAAATCAGTCCGCTGCTTTGGGCCAAGGTCAAGAGAGGGCTTAGTGCGGGAAGAGTACAGTCTGTTGCGCTTCGTATCATCTGTGACAGAGAAGATGAGATCAATGCGTTTATTCCGGAAGAATACTGGAGCCTGGAGGGAGATTTTCAGGTGAAAGGTGAGAAGAAACCGCTGCAGGCGAAGTTCTATGGAACAGATAAAAAGATGGATATCCACAGCAAAGAGGAAATGGATAAACTTCTGGCTTCTCTGAAAGATAAAGAATATGAGATCAATGAAGTAAAGAAAGGTGAGAGGATCAAGAATGCACCGCTTCCCTTTACTACAAGTACCTTACAGCAGGAAGCAGCCAAGACCTTAAACTTTTCCACACAGAAGACAATGCGTCTGGCACAGCAGCTGTATGAAGGAATTGATATCAAAGGAAATGGAACGGTAGGTGTGATCTCTTATCTGCGTACAGATTCCACCCGAATCTCAGAGGAAGCAGATGCTGCTGCAAGAGAATATATCACTGCTCAGTACGGAGAGGATTATGTTTCAAAGTCTGAGAAAGCTGTGAAAAAGGGACAGAAGATCCAGGATGCTCACGAAGCGATCCGTCCTACAGACATCAGCCGTACACCGGCTGTACTGAAGGAATCTCTTTCAAGAGATCAGTTCAGACTGTATCAGCTTATCTGGAGACGTTTTGCGGCCAGCAGAATGGCTCCTGCAAAATACGAAACAACATCTGTAAAGATTGGTGCAGACCAGTATATTTTTACAGTCTCTGCCTCCAAGATCATATTTGACGGATTTATGTCTGTATACACAGATGAAGAGGACCAGAAAAAAGGAAATGTTCTGAATCAGAGTCTTGAAAGAGGAATGAAGCTTAGTCTTAAGGAACTGAAACCAGAACAGCATTTCACGCAGCCGCCTCCCCGCTTCACGGAGGGTTCGCTGGTCAAGATGCTCGAGGAAAAGGGCGTCGGCCGTCCCTCCACCTTCACCTCCACCATCACCACCATCATCGCGCGCGGCTACGTCCGCCGCAATGGCAAGCTGCTCGAGCCGACCGAGCTCGGCCGGCTGACGACCAAGCTGATGAAGGATTCCTTCCCCGAAATCATCGACTACGGCTTCACCGCCAAAATGGAGGACGATCTGGACAAGATTGAGAACGGGCAGGCCGAATACCTCAGCGTGCTGCGGGATTTTTATACGGATTTCGAGAAAGAGCTGAAGGAGGCCGACGAAAAGCTCGATAAGCTGGAGTATGTCAAGCCCGTCGAGGTCACCGACATCATCTGCGACAAGTGCGGCGCCAATATGGTCATCCGCGAGGGACGGTACGGCAAATTCGCTGCCTGCCCCAACTTCCCCAAATGCCGCAACACCCGCCGCCTCAACGACGATGCTTCTGCCGCCGAGGGCGCGGAGGAGGTGCTCGCCGACGAAAAATGCCCGGTCTGCGGGTCGGACATGATTCTCAAAAAGGGCGCCTACGGCAGCTTTTACGCCTGCCGGAACTACCCCGACTGCAAAACGACCAAGCCTTATTATAAGGATACCGGCGTCGCCTGCCCGCAGTGCGGCAAACGCATCCTCGTCAAGCAGAGCCGCAGCCGCAAGACCTTCTATTCCTGCGAGGACTATCCCAACTGCAAGTTCTCGGTTTGGGACGTGCCGCAGCAGATGAAATGCCCGCGCTGCGGCGGTCTGGTGCTGAAAAAGAAGAATAAGGAGCACTATTACTGCTACAACGAAGCATGCGGCTGGAGTGAGACCAAATGAGCCATAGGATCATCGTCGACGTGATGGGGGCCGACAACGGCAGCG
>ERZ779861.3214-NODE-3214-length-13969-cov-3.908222_pt1 | contig 13969 bp, 7 predicted proteins | sample MGYA00511558_ERZ779861 | MGnify/ENA primary metagenome ERZ779861 (study PRJEB29588, sample SAMEA2163432) | human gut metagenome | biome: human gut; feature: human-associated habitat; material: faeces | place: Denmark | collected 2008/2010 ... | reverse complement strand
GGAAGCGGCGATGGAATCCCTGACGGAGGAGGGCGGACGCTTCGCGCCGGTCGGCGCGGGCTGCGGCGGAAGCCTGGGGGCCTCGTCGCTGGCGCTGGCAGCTGCATTCTTCGCGGCGTTTGCGCTCGTCGCAGGCAAGAGAAAAAAGAGATAAAAAGCCGGGAGGCTAGGAGGTTTACATGAAAAAATTTTTAAGTCTGCTGCTCTGTTTCCTGATGGCAGGTACTGCTTGCACCGCTCTGTTCGGCTGTACCAGGGGCGGAGATTCGGGAAAACTCATCGTCACGATCCTCAATCAGGAGAGTGAAGTCAACATGTTCACGAAAGTGGCGGAGGCGTTCTGCGCGGAAAATCCCGGGGTGGAAGTGGAGCTCATGCCGCTCGGCAACTATGAGACGGAAGTTCTGTACAAGCTGCATTCCGGGGAGCCCATCGACGTGCTGCACGTGCCCGACAACTACGTGACGCCCTTCCAGAAGGACGGCGTTCTGGAGAATCTGGAGCCTTATATCGAGCAGAGCGGGTTTGACCGCAGCCTCTATTTCGACTCCATGATGAATATGGGCAAACTCTACTTCGATCCGGCGGAAGATCAGTACATGATCCCGCGCGATTACTCCAAATTCGTGGTGTATTACAACAAGACGCTTTTCGACGAGTGTGAGGTGGAATATCCGAAATCCGGCTGGACGTGGGAGGACTTCAAGGAGACCTGCCGCCTGCTCTCGCTGAAACTGCCTGAAAAATACTACTGCGTAGACGCTTCCATGACGTACGCCATCCTCAATTACGGCATCATGGCCTCCTGCGGCGTGGAGACGTATGTCGACGAGGAGTTCAATGCGCCCGCGGATACCGCGGCGATGGAAAACGCCTTAAAGATGATCAAGTCCGATCTCATCGATCCGGGATACGTCATCAAACCCGAACTGTATCAGGCGGGGGACTTTGTCAAACAGGTCGCCGCGATGAACATCGGCGTTCGCCCCGCTTTTGAATCGTTCAAGACGGCGGGAATCGACTTCGACGTGGTGGAATTCCCCGCGATCGGGGAGAACCCCAAAGTCGCCACCGGTTCCTCCGGTTTCTGCATCAGCTCCGGGTCTTCGAACAAGGACCTCGCCTGGAAGTTCATCTCCTTCGTCGTCTCCGAAGCGGGGCAGAAGATCCTCAGCGAATCGGGCAACACCGTCCCCGTGCTGAAGTCTCTCGCCGAAGCGGAGGACGCGGAATGGAGACAGGTCACAAACGGAAAGGATAAGGCCATCGATAACGAGCCGTTCTTTTCGCTGTCCGAGCGCGACGTCGTAGGGGCGTACTGGGGAAAACTCCCCGCCAATGCGATCACGTCTTACAATACCTTCTGGGCAAACTGCATGGGGGATTATCTGAACGGGAAAAAGGATCTCTCGATGTGCCTGAGCAATTATGCCAATGCCATCACTGCTTACAAGAGAATGTATCCGGAGTATTTTAAATAAATGAAGAAGCAACCGGCGGTGCGGGAAAGCGGAGAACTCCGCCGTACCCGCACCAGAAAAGAACTGAAAAAAATGGCGGTCGGATACGCCTTCATCGGCCCCGTCGTGCTGGGACTTTTGATCTTCAACCTGTATCCGGTGATCTATTCGTTCATCCTCAGTTTTTTCAAGACGTACAACGGGATCGGCGTTCCGTCCGGATTCGGCGTCTTCAACTACATGAAGATGTTTAACGGCGAACTGGAACAGCACTTTTTCAAGAGCCTGGGGATCACGTTTGAATATACGCTGATCACCGTGCCCCTTTCCATGGTGCTCTCGTTTGCGCTCGCCGTTCTGCTGAACTCGAACGTGAAGGGCATCGGTATTTTCCGCGCGTGCTGTTATCTTCCGGTCGTCATCCCCGTGACGATCATGGGACTGCTCTGGTCGGATTTTTACAATACGCGCTTTGGCCTTGCGAATGAGATTCTCACCTCGCTGGGGCTGCCGCCCTCCCAGTTTTTCGACGCGGCGGCGAGCTCCATGCCTACTTTGATCTTCAATTCGCTGTGGGGCTTGGGCGGGGGAATGGTCCTGTGGCTTTCCTCTTTAAAGAGCGTGCCGAAAGAGCTGTACGAATCCGCCAATATCGACGGGGCGAACGCCTTTGTCCGGATGTTCCGCGTCACCATTCCCATGTGCACGCCGATTATCTTCTATAACCTGGTGCTGAACATCATCAGCTCGCTGCAGAATTACGCGAACGTCATGACCCTGGGCATCCCGAACGGCTCCGGCGTAGATCAGTGCCTCTACTTTTACGCTTACAAAATTTATGAAACGGCGTTCCGGGGGCGGGAGATGGGTTACGCTTCCGCGCTTGCGTGGGTGCTGTTCGTCATCATTGCGGCTCTGACGGCGCTGACGTTCAAGACCAGCAAATGGGTTTACTATGAGGAGTAAGGCGATGGAACAAAGAGCGATGAAAAGACTTTCTCCGCGCGAACGCGCGAAAGAAATTACTTGTAAAACCGTCAATTACTTTTTTTTGGTTTTAGTTTCCCTGTTTTTTCTGTTTCCCTTTTTCTTCATGCTGTTCAAAGCCATGATGGGGGATGCAGAATCCATCGGCAATCCCACCGTGCGTTTTTTGCCGTCGGTATGGCATTTCGAGTATTTCGCGGAGGCGCTGGACGCAGAGATCCTGAGCTACCTGAAAAACACGCTGATCGTCGTCCTGTGCAACTGTATCTCCGTGCCGCTCTCGTCCGCGCTCTGCGCGTACGGGTTTGCGCGGCTGAAGTTCAAGACGCGCGACTTCTGGTTCTTCGCCACGCTGGCGACCATGATGCTGCCGGCGTCCGTCACGCAGGTGCCGCTGTACGCGCTCTTTTACAAACTCGGCATGATCGGCAACATTTCCTCGCTGATCATTCCCAACCTGTTCGGGGGCGGCGCAATGAATATCTTTCTGATGCGGCAGTTCATGCGCACCGTTCCGGTCGCGCTGGACGAGGCCGCGATCATAGACGGCGCGTCGCGGTTCCGGATCTTCTGGAACATCATGCTGCCGGCGTGCGTTCCCATTTTCATCTTTACGATGATCAACGCGTTTCTGGGCAGCTGGAACGACTTTACTTCTCCTCTGATCTATGCGAACAGACCGTCCTCCTACACGCTGGCGCTGGGCATTTATCAGAAGTTTTTAAATAGTTCCAAGGTCTTTTCCAATATCAAAATGGCGACGGGCGTCCTGATGTCCATCCCGCCGATCATCGTCTTTCTGATCATGCAGAAACAGCTGATCAACGGCGTGGTGACGACGGGCGTCAAGGGATAAACTCAATTATGAAGGAGGATCATGAAAAAATGAGAAAAAAACTATTCACAGCGCTTCTGCTGGGGCTTGTGCTCAGCCTGTGCGGCGTGGCCGGGGCTTTTGCCTCTTACGACGAGGTTTCCGCCTGGACGCCGATGGCGGGCTGGCGGGACACCACTGTCGTCGTCTCCTATGACAACGAAGACGGCAAGGGCGTCAACATCTATCAGAAGAGCGGGACGGACTTTACCGCCTGCTATACCGAGAAGCCCTTTTACATCGACGGCTTTGAGTTCCGTTTCTGGCTGAACTACGGCGGAAATGCGGGGAACCTGAAGATCATCTTCTCGTGCGATACCACTTGGTGGCTGGATTCGGATGCCTCCTTTTCCATCGACATGGCGTACCGCGCGAACAACAAGTGCAGCATTACGCATAATACCACAAATCCAAACGGCTACAATAATCTGGCAAAGCCTGCCGGACCGGACGCGCCCCTTTACTGGGACGGCTCTCAGGAAAACGTCTTCAAGATGTATTTCAAGGACGACGGTCTTCTGTATTTCTCCGTGAATGGGGTTGAGCTGGACTCCAGTTCAAAAAATCTGGATACCGCCCGCCTGGAAGAAATGGGGATTTTAGAGAGCTTCATCAACGGCAAGGGATATCTGCAGATTTGGGGACAGACCATGAACGCGCGCTGCGTGCTGGACGTCCGCACGGCGCCCGTCGAAATGGCGGAGCCGCAGTTCGCGGAATTCGGACAGGATGCGAGCTGGAAGGTGGAAGCGGGCAGCGTGCTCTCTGCGCTGGACGGCGTCCGGATGCGCAGCTTTAAGAGTGCGGACGGAAAGGGCTTTTCCATCGCCAAAACGGAAGACGCCACGCTGAAAAACGCGTACGTCAAGCTGAATCTGGCGGCGGAGGAGAACGAGGCGGTCGACCTCCTGTTCGGCGGCAACGGCGGCAATGAGATCCGCCTCTCGGTCAAAAACGCCGCGGAAAACAACGTGGAACTCGCGATGGCGGCGGGCGGGAAGGAGACCGTCCTATACACGGGGACGCACGCGCTCTCTTTCATGGATTTGCAGAATCCCTCGTATACCGAGAGCGTTTCCCTGCAGATCAGGCGCGTCGGCGTATACTATAAACTGGTTGTCAACGAGGCGCTCGTGGACTGCGACCTGAAAGAACTCACTGCATTCATCGAGCAGAATTACGACAACGAAGCCTGCAAACTGACCATCCGCACAAACGGCGAATCCATCGTCAAAGCGGTCGCGGTCAAGAGTCTGGAGGACGCGTCTTTCGTCAGCCAGTACGAAAACACGGCCGGTTCTTCCGCCGTCATTACCGCGGACGGCTCCAATCAGCTCATCTATTCTCCGCTGGACGGCGGCGCCTATCAGGTTATCAACACCGCTTCCCGTTTCTGGATGGACAGCTTCGGCGTTAAATTCCGCATGGATAAGTATGACGACAGCGACAACAACGCGTTCAACGTGATTCTTTCGTCCGCTGCCGGCTGGTATGAGACGGAACAGGCGCCCGCGCTCATTCTTGCTTTCGTACGGGAGGGAGAAAATACGAAAATTTCAATCCGTACGTATGACGGGAATGAAGAAACCGAATGCGCGACGGCGTCTTCCGCGGACTTCAGCTGGAAGTACGACGTGGAAAACAACGTCAACTTCGGCTATACCAATTACGGCTGGATGCTCCGCGTCAACAACAGAGAACTGACGCTGAGCGGGAATCTCGAAGAGGCTTTGGTCGCTGTCCAGGATTCTTTTGCCAGCAACATCGCGTACCTGCAGCTGGAGAGCGAGGGCGGCGCGGGAACCACGATCTCCATATCGGGTTATTCTTACATGGTGGAGGCGTATATCGCGCCGGACGGCTGGCAGCAGGGGCACTATCTCGTTGCGCCCAACTGGGGCGAGGCCTCGCCCGATACGGAGGCGACTTTCTCTTTGGCCGGAGAAGGGTATACTGCGGAAAAGAACGTCAAAGTTCCCTTCGACGGATTCCGCATGGATTTCGCCCTGGCGCCCGGCAACGCAGTCACGCAGATGAGCGTGGCGCTCTCGGACGGCTCCACTGACTGGTACAACACCTGCTGGTCCATCGGCGTCATGATGACGTACGATCCTGCGGCGGACATGGTGAATCAGGAGGAGATCCAGATCGGAATCATCTTCGCCAATCCGGACGAGGGGCTGGAGAGCTACCGCGTCAATAACATTACGGTGCCGTTTCAATGGTATGAAAAGAACAGCATGGAGATCAGGCTGTACCGCGGCGCGTATCAGTTCCTGCTGAACGGCGAGGAGATCTTCAGCAATTTCGATTCTTATGTACAGAAGATTAAGGACGCCTATATCGACAACAACGCCGAGCTGCAGTTCTTTATCTCGGGCGACACCACGATCCGCGTGTACGAGACGACGGAAATCGAGACGGTCGATCCCCCCACGCGCGTTTTATCCGAGGTGTCCAAGTACGACGGCGCTTCCTATGAGGCGGGCAAGGAGATCTCCATCGATCTCACCAAGCTGTTCAAATCCGAGATATCCCCGCTGAGCTTTACCGTGAACGTCGGTTCGGTGGAGAACGGCGTCTGGAAATACACGCCCGATCAGGCGGGAACGCTGGAACTCGAGATCGTCGCAAACGACGGCACGCAGTCTTCCATGCCGCTCACGCTCACGCTGAACGTCACGGGCGGCGGCGGTTGCGGCTCTGCCGTCACCTGCGGGAATGCCGTCCTGTTCGCCGCGGCGCTTTTGGCGGGCGTCCCGCTGCTTATGAGAAGGAGGAAAAGAGATGAATAAGAGACTGATGAGCATTATTCTCGCGGTTACGGTCGGTCTGACCGGGCTCGCGGGCTGTAATCCGGAGGAAAAGAAGACCGAGGCGAAGATCGACCTGACCGAAGGAGAATACAGAACGCTGAAAACGGCTTCCGAGGTGGACTGGCTGAACGGCTTCAATGAAGATTATCTCACGTATCCGTTCTTCTCCGACAAGGAAGACGACGTGACATATACCGCGAACGCCATGTATTACCGCTACACATATATGACGGGCGCGGCGGGAGACGCGGTCATGTGGTTCGGCACCGAGCCGACGTGGTACGAGTGGATGGCGGTCCTCACCGGGCCGCACGACAACGAGGCGCGCAAAAATCAGCTGAAAAACTACATCATCGACCGCCCGATCCGGGAGGACGGCTTTATCTGGAACTGGTACGACAGCCCGCACTGGCCCACGAAAAACATCGCGGGCGAGACGGACGACCATTACCATTACGACCAGATGTTCCGCTATATCAACGGCGTCTACGAAGTGATGTGCTGGGAAAACAGCACGGACCTTCTCTCGCAGAAGGATACCAAGCTGGTCGTGATCAGCGACGACGCGCAGAAAGAGCACGTCAAGGACGACGCTTCCGTCGGAAAGACCGTGCGCCAGAAGGTGGATATGGCGATGAACTATATCCTCAACGACATGCACGGCAAAGACGGCCTCGTAATCCTCGACGATACGGTGAACAACGGCAAGAATCTCGGCAGGATCGGCGACTACGGCTCCAATTACTGGGACAACTTTCTGTTCGGCTATCTGGACGCCTATGAAAACATGCTCTTTTACAGTGCGCTGATTTCCATGGAAAAAATCGAGCTCATGTGCGGCAACGACGGCGAAGCGGAATATTACCGCAATCTCGCCGCCAAGACCAAACAGAAGTTCAACGAGACGTTCTGGAGCGATACGACGAACCGCTATATCGCCTGCATCGACGTGGACGGCACGAAGTACGATTACGGCATGACGTTTCTGAACATGGAGGCGATCCATTACGGGCTGGCGGACGAGCGGCAGGAAGATCTCATCTACACCTGGCTGGTGGGAAACAGCGAAGTGGAAGGGGACCGCAGCACGGGCGAAGATATCTACTATTTCCGCATCGCGCCGCGCGTCACGACGGTGGCGATGGAGGATACCCCCTCCAAGGAAGTGGACGGCAGAAAACAGTACTGGTACTTTGACTGGTACGGCCAGGCAAACGTGGAGACGACGCATTCTTACGGCCAGCACTTTCAGAACGGCGGAACGATCTTCTATCCCGAATATTACGATATCATGAACCGGATCGACATCGTCAGCCCGGAGAGCGCTCTGAACCGGTGGAAGGTTCTGGCGGAGGAGTATGCGATCGACGAGCTGTACCGCCGCCCGCCCAACGCTTACGGCTGGACGGATATGATCGGGATCACCAACGAATTCCCCGAGAGCGGACTGATCCCCATGACCTGGCTGAACGGCTTTATGGGAACCACGGCGGAATACGACGGACTGCATATTGTGCCGGCGATCCCCGAGGACTATGAATATATGGGCATGCGCGACCTCACTTACGGTGGAAAAGCGTACGATCTCACCGTTTACAGAGACGGAAAGATCGAGCTTTCCTGCAAGGAGGGCGCGGGACTGGTCGTGCGCCTCGGCGACGTGCACGCCAAGGGTTCCGTGACCGTCAGGGTAATGAGCGGCGCGGAAGAGCTGAAATCCTTTGATTGTACGGCGGAAAACGGCGTGTTTACGATCGACCTTTCGTCCGATTACGTGCGTTCCGCCTGTACGCTGATCATCGAATGAAAAAAATGTTAAGGAGGAGTAAAATGTTGAAAAAATTACTGCCGCTGCTGCTTGGTCTGCTGATCGCGTTATGCGGCCTGGCTGCCTGCGAAGAAACCCCTAACCCGGGGCCGGGACCCGACCCCCAACCGTCCGACCCGACCTTTGAAGTCCTGAGCACGCTGGAGTTCTATAACTGGAACGACACGAAGGATCTCGTCATCTCCTACGAGGGGACGGGAAGCGTCGATTCGGTCTCCGTCGGCACGACGGCGCTGAGATCGGGCGATTATACGGCGGAAGACGGCGTTCTCATCATCAGCCAAGCCGCGCTGGACGCCTTCGTAGAGGGAAAATACTCCCTCGTGATCAAGAGCGGGGAACGCTCCGAAGAGCTGGTGCTCTTCGTCGGCGAACAGATCCAAAACGGAAGCCGCTACGTCCGCAGACAGCCCGCCCGCGGCGCGGACGTGGATTTCTTCTTTGACGCGCAGGGCGAAACCGTTTCGGTGAAGAACGGCGACGCGGCGCTTACCGCCGATCAGTTCTCCTACGACGCGGAAAATTATAAACTCACCGTCAAGGCGTCCTATCTGGATACGCTGACGGCGCAATCCTGTATCTTTACCGCCGCGGCGGGCGAACGGACGGAATCCTTCTCCGTCTCTCCCAGCGGCGGCGCGGGAAAGGCCGCTTCGTACGTGCTGGGCGGCACCTTCGGCGGCGTGAAAGACGTCGGCTTGACCGCGGATCTCGGCGCCGTGAAAACGGAGTACGAGATGGCTGCGGACGGCGTGAAACTGACGGGCGCGCCTGAAGCGCTCGTATTCGGCAGCGGGCTGGAGCAGGCCGTCTATCAGCTGACGTTCTCCGTCAAGACGGAAGCGGCTTACCTCACGCTGTTTTACGGGGAAGAAGAACTGCTGACGCTCACCGAAGACGGGCTTCTCTCCCAGGCGGACGACCGCACGACGGCGGTGAAAGCGGGCGATTTCTGGAAGGTATCCGCATACTTTACGGGCGGCGCGGGCGCGCTCTCCTTCCGCAAGGGGGCGAGCGACGTTCACCCCGTCACGCTGGCGGCGGTTGACCTCGTCAAGACGAAGATGTCTCTCACGAACGAGGAGATCGATCTGGGCGAGGCGACCTATTACGTGGGCGGCGTTTCGGATATTTCCGCCGCGCTTCCCTTTGACGTCTCTCTGATCGAAGGCGTATCTATGGACGGTGCGGCCCTCTCTTCCGGAGACTATCGGGTGGAAAACGGAACGCTGACCGTTCTGAACGCCTATCTGGCGGATAAGATCACCGAAGTAAATGCGGAAAAACAGATCACAGTCGCGTATACGAACGTCCTCGACGCGGCGGGCAACGTATCGGATGAGGCGAACCGCGCCGTTCTCACCGTCAAAGGCGCGGAAATTCTCGCCATGAGAACGGAGAGCATCGTCGCGTGGGACGAAGGCCATCCCGTATCCTTCCGCGCGGATGCCGGCGGCGGCGCGGTCACCGGCGTAAAAGTCAATCAGAAGGAGATCGGCTCCGATCTCTACGCGCTCGAAGACGGCGTCCTGACCATCGAGGCGGATGCGTTTGCGGAAGTGACCACGACGCTCGCGGTGATCGAAGTCTCCAACGACAAGGGGACGTCCGTCATCTATGCCCACAAGGGCGCGGCTGTGGCGACCTTAAACGCGGAGAGCGGCGTTTACGAGGAGGGGTATGATTTCTATGTGCAGTCCACGCAGGACGGCTCCATCGTCTCCGGAAAGGACGCGCTGAGCGGAAATTACTCTTATTACCGCTACGGCGCCGCCACGAAGGACAACTGGAACACCTTCCTGAAAACGGCGGGCGGGGTCTCCTTCGTCAACGGGGATTACTATATGATCTCCTTCCGCATCAAAGTGCTTTCGCGGGACCTTCCCGAGACCGATCAGAACTATAACGAGCTGAGAACGCTCTTCGAGATCCCGAACGCCCTGAGCGAAATCACATACGACGGCAGAATCAAGGCGGACAACGGCGCGCTCTCCTACGGAAAGGCGAGCGTCTATCAGAACGCGGACGGCAGCATGAATATTTCGCTCACGCTTCCCGCACTGACGGGCGTGCTCGAGATGGCGTTCTGCTTCCCCGGAAGCGTCGTGTTCGACGATCTGGTGATCTATCACCTGGAAGAACAGACCGTTCCCGATTTCCTGATCCCCGCGATCGATCAGCCGATCACGGCAGCCTGGAACGGGCAGGAAGATTTTGTCGCGGAAGTGGAGTTTACCTCCGCCGCGGCCGTCAAGGTAAACGGTGAAGCGCTGGATCCGAACGCCTACTCCATTGAAGATAACGTGCTCACGATCAAGCGCAATTACCTTGCGGAGATCAGATCCTATTCCTATGCGATTGAGCTGACCGAAGGAGAAGAGAGCGCGACCATCATGGTTGTATACGGCGAATCCGTTTGGGAAAACAAAGCGGGCGGCTCTTCGGCGGTAGACGGGGTGTGGAATCACTTCTTCACCACGGGTGTTCAGGATAACTTTGTCTCCGGCGACTATTATATGGTCACTTACAAGATCAGCACGGTGAGAGATCTTCCCGAATCGCAGAAAGACCAGAACGAGATCCGCACCTATGTCGAGGGACTGTCCTCTTACAGTGAAATTTCCTATCAAGGCGCCGTGATCAAAGACGATTACAGCGATACCTGGGGCGCGTCGCGCGTCGTCGTGCTGGAAGACGGCAGCATGCTGCTCTCCGTGGCGCTGAAGATGGCGGATTCGAAGGAGATCATCGCGGCGTACTGCTACAAAGGCTCCGCGACCTGGTCGGGAATCATCGTGACGCACGTCGGCAGCGAACTGAGATCCAACACCGAAGCCCCCGCTTCCAATCCCGTCACACTGGCGTGGGACGGGGCTGCGGATTTCTCCGCAGCCGTGACCTTTACCGATCAGGCTTCCGTCAAGGTAAACGGGACGGCGGTCGGCGCGGAACATTACAGCCTTTCCGATTACGTTCTCACGCTGAAAAGGTCCTATCTCGACACGGTTCAGTCTTATTCCTACGTTGTCGAACTGACGGAAGGAGATCAGAGCGCGAGCTTCATCGTGATCAGGGGAGACGTGGTTTCTGAGAACAAGGCGGGCGGCAGCGTGACGGCGGACGGAACGTGGAACACGTTTTACACGACCGGCGTGCAGGAGAGCTTTATAGCCGGCGACTACTACATGATTACGTACGAAATCGAGACCACGCGCGTGAGAGGAGACGATTACAAGGCTGAGTCTGAGATCAGAACATACGCAGAGGGGCAGTCGTCCTTCAACGAGGTCGAGTACAACGGCAATATCAAGAAGGATTTATTTGCGGATACGGCCGGAGCAACCCGCGTCGTCCGCTTGGGCGAGAAGCATTTGATTCTTTCTTTGGCTGTGCAGATGACCGCAAGCAAAGAAATCAAGGCGGCGTTCTGTTATGCGGGATCCGCGACTTATTCCAACGTCGTCGTGACGCACATCGGCAGCACGCTGGAAATCGCCGCGCCCGCCTCCACCGTATCCTGGGACGGCACGGGAGACCTCTTTGTCCCCGTGACGGTCGCGGCTGCGGGCGTCAAAGTGAACGGCGCGGCTGTGGATGCGGAGAACTATTCTCTTAAAAATTTCGGACTGACGCTGAAAAAGGCTTATCTCGATTCTCTCTCCGCAAACGCTTATGCCGTGGAATTGACGGGAGTCAGCGAACCGTTCGGGTTCATCGCGGTGAAAGGCGACGTAGTCGCCGAAAACCAGGCGGGCGGCAAAGTAGAGGTGCTGAACCAGACCTGGAACACATTCTATTCGACGGGCGTACAGGAGAGCTTTGTGGTCGGGGACTATTATACGATCGCGTTTGAAGTGGAGACCACGCGGGTGAAAGGGGATGACTACGCTGCGTTCAGCGAGATCAGAATCTATGCGGAAGGCGGTTCGTTTAACGAAATCAAGTACAACGGGGATATCCTGAAAGATTACTCAGAGGGTACGGCCGGAGCTGCCCGCGTCATCAAACTGGGGGCGAAACACCTGATCGTCTCCGTGACGGTGCAGATGACTGCAAACAAAGAAATCAAGGCGGCGTTCTGCTACGAGGGTTCCGCGGTTTATTCCAACGTCATCGTGACGCACGTCGGAAGCAGCATCGCATGAAGGAGCGCCGCATAGCAAAGTGGATTTCATATCCCGGCGATCATGAAATCATGCTGCTGAACAAACTGAATATGCGGAGGCGTGACAGAGAGCTGATCATGCCTCCCATCTGGCACATGTGCGAGGTGTATTCCTGCGTGAAGTTTGCGCGCAGGTTCACGCTCTCCGCGCCGGACGAAATCCGTATCGAGGCGGACGGGCGTTACAACGTGGAACTGGATATTCCGGGAAATTACCTGCACGGCGACACCTCCGTCCTCCGCCTGGAGGCGGGCGAGCATTCGCTCACGGTCTCCGTCTTTAACGACCGCACGCTTCCGGCGCTGAGGGTGACCGGAAGCGGGATTGTGTCGGACGGAAGCTGGCAGTGCACCGCGTTCGACGGAATCTGGAAAAACGCCGCGGAGACAAACGGCAGGCGCGCGGCGCGTTCCGCCTGCCCCGCCGCGCCGTCGCATACGAGTGCGTGCGGGAAGAAAACGGCGGCCTGCTCTACGATTTCGGGAAAGAGATCTTCGGCGCGCTCTTCTTTACCGGCGTGACCGGCAGCGGGACGATCAATATTTTCTACGGGGAATCCGAGCGGGAAGCGCTCGATCCCGCGCACTGCGAGACGCTGGACGTCATTTCCGTAAAGGGAAATAAGACCGCCCGCGCGGAGGATGCGCGCGGCTTTCGCTACGCGCTGATCCGTACGCAGGGCGTCCGTTACGGGGCGCTCGGCTGTCAGATCGAATATGCGCCCCACCCGCGCGCCGCTTCCTTTTCTTCGGCCGACCGCCGCCTGACAGAGATCTGGAATACCTCCCTTTACACGATGGAGCTCACCGCGCGCGAGTTTTATATCGACGGCATCAAGCGGGACCGCTGGGTGTGGATGGGCGATACGGCGCAGAGCGTCATGATGAACTGGTATTCCTATTATGAGACGGAGATCGTGCGCCGCACGCTCACCGCGCTCGGCGGCAAGGGAGAAGTGACCCAGCACATGAACACCATCAACGACTACACGCTGTTCTGGTTTTCCGCGCTGCTGGATTACTGCGAACACACGGGGGACGAGGCGTTTCTCCGCAGCATATACGGCAGGGCGCTCGCCTACATGTCCTTCATCAGAAGCCGGCTGAACGAAGACGGCATGATGGAGGGGCTGGAGGGCGATTGGGTGTTCGTGGACTGGGCGGACGGACTCGTGAAAGAGGGAACGCTTTCCTACCTTCAGATCCTCCTGTGGCGCGCTTACGTAAGCATGGCTGAAATTGCCCGCGTCGCGGGAGATCGGGGGGAGGAGCAGTCCTATCTTCGCCGCGCGGCCGCGTTGAAGGATGCCGTGAACCGCAAGTTCTGGGACGAAGGGCGCGGCGCGTTCGCCTGGTCGGAGGAGAAAACCTTTTTCCGCCAGCCGAGCGTGATCGCCGTGGTGACGGGATTCGCAGACGGCGCGCAGAAAAAGCGCATCCGCGCTTTCCTGAAAGACGACGGCGTTCCGCCCATCGTCACGCCCTATATGCGCTTTTACGAGCTCTCCGCGCTGGCGGAGCTGGGCGAAAGGGAATATGTCCTCGGGGAGATCCGCTCGTACTGGGGCGGTATGCTCGACCGGGGCGCCACTTCCTTTTGGGAACGGTACGATCCTGCGGAGGAGGGAGACGCGTGTCTTTCCATGTACGACCGTCCTTACGGAAAGAGCCTGTGTCACGCGTGGGGCGCGTCGCCGCTCTATCTGCTCGGCAAATACTTTGTCGGGCTGACTATGAGTCCCCGTTCCTTCACGCTTTGTCCGGCGCCCGAGCTGCCCGATTTTTCCGCGCGTTATCCCCTTTCCCGGGGAACGCTCACCGTCCGATCGTATGGCGGGG
>ERZ779861.3212-NODE-3212-length-13976-cov-23.831334_pt1 | contig 13976 bp, 8 predicted proteins | sample MGYA00511558_ERZ779861 | MGnify/ENA primary metagenome ERZ779861 (study PRJEB29588, sample SAMEA2163432) | human gut metagenome | biome: human gut; feature: human-associated habitat; material: faeces | place: Denmark | collected 2008/2010 ... | reverse complement strand
AGGAGGGCGGCGGCCTGGGCGTCCAGGAGGTCGTTCTCGGCGCGCAGGATGTCCGCCGTGCGGGCGATGTGTGCCGCGGCGGCGGGGTTGATCGCCAGCAGCTGGGGCATGATGTCCAGCCGGAGGCGGTTGCGGGCGTAGTGGGTGTCCAGGTTCGTCTCGTCGGTGACGTAGGGGAGGCGGTTCTGCGCGATGTAGTCATCGATAGCGGCGCGGGGCGTATCCAGTAGGGGGCGGATGATGCCGTCACGGACAGGGGGAATGCCGGTAAGCCCCTGGGGGCCGGTGCCGCGAAGCAGCTGCAGCAGGACCGTTTCGGCCTGGTCGTCGCGGTGGTGGGCGGTGGCGATAAAGTCCGCGGCAAGGGCATCCGCCGTGCGGCGGAGGAAGTCGTAGCGGGCGCGGCGGCCCGTCTCCTCCACCGTCAGGCGCCAGACGGCGCAGAGGGCGTAGACGTCCACCGTTTCGGTGTAGAAGGGAATGTTCCGTTCGGCGCAGAGGGCGCGGACCAGGTCCTCGTCACGCTGGGCCGTGGGACGCATACCGTGGTTCAGGTGGGCGGCAGCCACGCGGAAATCGCGGGCCCGGCCCAGCTTCCACAGGCAGTCCAGCAGGCAGACGGAGTCGCGGCCGCCGGACACGGCGCAGAGGATCAGCCCTTCGGGAGGTGGGAACATCTGCCAGCGCGTCATCCACGCGGTCAGGTCCAGGGGCTCACTCATCCTCGTCATAGCGGGTCTCCAGCGTGCCGAAGGCGGTGTACTCGGGCATCCAGCGGAGCTCTACCTTGCCGGTCTCGCCGTGGCGGTTCTTGGCTACGATGCACTCGGCCACGTTGCGCTTCTCGGCGTCGCTGTTATAGTAGTCGTCCCGGTAGAGGAACATGACGATGTCGGCGTCCTGCTCGATGGCACCGGATTCGCGCAGGTCGGACAGCATAGGGCGCTTATCCTCGCGCTTTTCATTGGCACGGCTCAGCTGGCTCAGGCACAGCACTGGCACCTGCAGCTCCTTGGCCATGATCTTCAGCATACGGCTGATATCGGACACCGCCTGCTGGCGGTTTTCGCCGGAATAGCCCTTACCGCCGGCGGAGGTCATCAGCTGAAGATAGTCGATGACCACCAGGCCCAGATTTTCCAGGCGGCGGCACTTGGCGTTCATATCCGCCACGGTCAGCAGTGGGTTATCATCGATACGGATGTCCATGCGGCTGAGGGCGGAGGCGGCCTCGGCGATGCGCTGCCAGTCGCTCTCCCGCAGGTTGCCGGTGATCAAGCGCTGGTTTTCCACCAGGCCCTCGCTGGCGATGAGGCGGGTGACCAGCTGCTCCTTGGACATTTCCAGGGAAAAGATGGCCACGGTCTTGCCGGACTCGCGGGCGGCGGACAGGGCCACATTCAGGGCCATACTGGTCTTGCCCATACCGGGACGGGCGGCCAGCAGGAGCAGGTCGGACTTGTTCATGCCGTTGATCTTAGCATCCACAGCGGAGAGTCCTGTGGACAGGCCCGGCACGGTCCGGCCTCCGTTAGCGGACAGCTCGGCCAACTGGCTCATCACGTCGCCCAGCACCATGCCCACCGTCACCATGCCCTGGGCGCTGCGGCCACGGCGGATGGCGTAGATCTGCTGCTCGGCGGCTTCCAGCATATCGCCGGCGGCGCCGCCGCCCTCCTGCACCATGGCGGTGATGCTGCCGGCGGCCTGGGCCACCTGGCGCATGAGCGACTTGTCCTGCACGATGCGGACGTACTCCATGACGTTAGCGCTGGTGGGAGTGACCTCCATCAGCTGCAGCAGATAGGAACGGGTATTGTCGTTATACAGTCCGTTCTTCTCCAGCTCGCCGGCCACGGTGACGCCGTCGATGGGCTGGGAGTAGACGAACATATGGTAGATCGTCTCGAAGATCTCCCGGTTGGTCCGCAGATAGAAATCCTGGGCCTGCAGCTTGTCCATCACGTCCTTGACGCAGTCGGCGTCGATGAGCATGGATCCCAGCACCGCCTGCTCCGCCTGAGGGGAATGGGGCATGGACGGCGTCAGCAGGGCGTCGGTGTTGTTGGCCATGGGAAGACCTCCTTTCAAAATTACGGTAATAGCCGCGCCTGCGGCGCGGTGCTTTCCCCGCTTATTTCTCTTCGATGACGTGGACGTACACGGTGCCGGAGACCTCGTAGCCCAGCCTGGCCTTGACCTCATAGCTGCCGAAGCTCTTGATGGGCTGGTCCAGCACCAGCTTCTTGCCGTCGATGGTCAGGCCGTGCTGGGCCTGAAGGGCATCGGCGATGGCGGCGCCGGTGATGGCGCCAAACAGCTTGCCGCCCTCGCCGCCCTTGGCGGCGATCTTCACCTGGCAGGCCTTCAGCTTTTCGGCGATGGCCAGTGCCTCGGCCTTGGCCTCGGCGTCGGCTTTGGCCTTGGCCTTGGCCTGGAGGTTCATGGTGTTGACGGCGTCGGCAGTGGCCTCCACAGCCATGCCCTTGGGGATCAGAAAGTTGCGGGCATAGCCCTCGGCGGCCTCGATCATCTGGCCCTTCTTGCCCTTGCCTTTGATGTCCTGCTTGAGAATGACTTTCATATCTGTATCTCCTTTACCTTAATTTTCAAAGTACTTGTCGATGGCCTCCAGCAGCTTTGCCTTGGCCTCGGCCACGGTGATGTTGTCCGCCTGGCCGCCGGCGGTGGTGGAGTTGCCGCCACCGCCCAAGGCCTCCAGGATCACCTGGACGTTGACCTCGCCCAAAGAACGGGCAGACATATACACGCCGTCACCTTTTTTATACAGCACAAAGCTGGCACGGATGCCCTTGAGGGTCAGCAGCTCATCGGCCGCCTTGGCGGCGGTGACGCGGTCGCACTCCTCATCCAGGGCCACCACGGCGATATCGTCGCGGTACAGCTCTGCCTGACGGATAATGTCATAGCGGGCGATCATGGAGTTCAGGTCCCCCTGGAACATCCGCTGGACATCCTGGGTGTCGGCCCCCAGACGGCGGAGGTAGGCCGCCGCCTCGAAGGTACGGCCGCCGGTGCGGTTGGTAAAATTCTTGGTATCCAGCACGATGCCGGAGAGCAGGGCCTCGGCCTCGCATTTCAGCACGTCAGACGGCTCCACCAGATACTGCATCAGCTCCGCCACCAACTCGCTGGCGGATGAGGCGTAGGGCTCATGGTAGTTCAGGGCCATCTTCTCAATGTAGCTGCTGCCGCGGCGGTGGTGGTCGATGACGGCCACACGGTTGCACGTCTCCAGCATTTCCTCGGACTCCACGCTCTCGGGGCGGTTGGTGTCTACCACCACCAGCAGGGAGCCGGGCTGGCACTTGATAAAGGCATCCTGGCCGGAAATGGCGGTATTGGCGTATTCCGGCTGCTCGGAGAGACGCCGCAGGATGGGGTGAGCGGCGTTGTTCTCGGTGTCGATGATAATCTGGCAGGGCTTGCCGCGCTTGCGGGCGATACAGCAGATGCCCACGGCGGCACCCAGGGAGTCCATATCCGCGTATTTGTGACCCATGACGTACACCTGCTTGGCATCGTCGATCAGCTCACCCAGAGCGTTGGCCATGACGCGGGACTTGACCTTGGTACGTTTTTCGGTGGACTTGCTGCGGCCGCCGTAGAACTCGAAGTTCACACGGTCCTTGACCACGGCCTGATCGCCGCCGCGGGAGAGGGCCATCTCCAACGCCAGGGAGGCGTTCTTGAACAGCTGCTCGAAGCTGTCCTCGTCCCGGCCCACGCCGATGGACAGCGTGGCGGACACACCCTCGCCGGCCTGGACCTGGCGGACCTTTTCCAGCACGTCGAACTTGCTTTCGGTGTAGCCGGTGTAGTCCTTCTCCTCGAAGAGGTAGAGGTAACGGTCGCGGTCGTAGCCCAGCAGCAGCCCGCCGGAGCCGGCGGCCCAGTTATTCAGCTGTTCCTCCAGCGCGGCCAGCAGCGCCGAGCGCTTATTCTCGGGGCAGGCCTTCATCAGCTCCTCATAGTTATCCACCATGAGGATGGCCATAAGGGGCTTGGTCAGCTCCAGGGTCTGGCGCATCTGCTCAGCCTCAGTGATGTCCATCCAGTAGGTGGTGGCCAGGGTGGGCTGGTCGCCGCCCTCCGGCTCCGGGCGGCTCAGGGCGCCGAAGACGCGGTAGATACGGTCGTTCCAGCGGAACTGCTCGGGATATTCACGCTTGCCGTCCAACAGCCAGCGGTAGGTGAAGTCGGGAATCACGGCGTCTACCGCCGTTTCAAAGATCTTATCCTTCAGGCCGGTCAGGTCCGTGAACATATCGTTGCACCACAGGATCTCGCCGGTGGCTACATCGAACACCAACATGGGCAGCGGCGCGTAGAGCATATTGCTGGACCGGGCGGTGTCCATACCGCCGGAGACGCGGTCCATGTACTGGCGGACAGAGGCCTGGGCCATCTTGTTACGGCGGCGGCCCACCAGAATGACCAGAAGGGCCACCAGACCCTCCGCCGCCGCCAGCAGCGGCTGGAAGGGCACCGTCACCGCCACAAAGGCGATGAGGCACAGGCTGTACAGCGTCATATTGGTACGAAATCCGCGTATGATCTTCTTGCTCAAGGGAACGCGCCTCCTTCCCGCCGGGGATACTACTCCATACTGAGAGTAGTTTATTATAGCACGAAAGCCGGGCGGGGACAATACGCTTTTCGGGAAATCAGCGGGGAATTTTCCCGGCGGGGCGGCGGGTGTCAAATACCATCAAATGCCGTCGGCAAGTTGGGGGTGTACAAATGGGAAAAACTGTGGTATACTTTGTGAAAAGTGCTGAATATGGCACGTATTTTTTGGCTGTTTCGCGGTGCGTGGATGCCGCGGTCAATATAGCAAACGAGGGCGTTCCCCTCTATATCGAGTGCTGACGACGGGCGACAGACTGTTCCCTCCCCCTGCGATGCAGGGCAGGCGGGCGGGGCAGAACGCCTTTGTTTCCGTGCGGTCATTTTTACCCGCCGCGACGCGCTCTATCTTATCTGAAAAGGAGCATTTATTCTTTTATGGCAGAAAAATTCAAGATCATTCCCCTTGGCGGTCTGAATGAGATCGGCAAGAACATGACCGTCTATGAGTACGGCGGCGACATCATCGTGGTGGACTGTGGCATGGCCTTCCCGGGCGACGATATGTACGGCATCGACTGCGTCATTCCCGACGTCAGCTATCTGGTGAAAAACCGCAGCCGGCTGCGGGGTCTGTTCATCACCCACGGGCATGAGGATCACATCGGGGCCATCCCTTATGTGCTCAAGCAGATCAATATGCCCATCTACTGCACGCGGTTCACCGCGGGGCTGATCAAGCTGAAGCTGCAGGAGCATGGGCTGGCCAGCTCTACGAAGCTGATCACCGTGGAGCCGGGTCAGACGGTGCGGGCAGGCAAGTTCCAGGTGGAGTTCATCCACGTGAACCACTCCATCGCCGACTCGGTGGCCTTCGCCATCCACACGCGGATGGGCGCAGTCGTACACACCGGCGACTTCAAGATCGACTCCACGCCCATCGACGGGGAGGTCATCGACCTGGCGCGCTTCGGTGAGCTGGGCAAGCAGGGTGTGCTGGCGCTGCTGGCGGACTCCACTAATGTGGAGCGCCCGGGCTATACCATGAGTGAGCGCGCCGTGGGCGCCACGTTCAAGCGGCAGTTCACCGGCTGCGACAAGCGGATCATCGTGACCACCTTCGCCAGCAACGTGCACCGCATCCAGCAGGTGCTGGACGCCGCGGCGGCCTGCGGGCGGAAGGTGGCCGTTACCGGCCGGAGCATGGAGAACATCATGAAGGTCTCCACGGAGCTGGGGTACATGAAGGTTCCCAAAAACACACTGATGGACATCAACCGCATCAAGGGACTGCCCCTGAACCAGCAGGTCATTGTGACCACCGGCTCCCAGGGTGAGGAAATGAGCGCCCTGTACCGCATGGCGTTCTCCACCCACAAGCAGGTGGACATCGGCCCCGGCGACAAGGTCATCATCTCCGCCAGCGCCATACCCGGCAACGAAGTGACGGTGGGGCGGGTCATCAATGAACTGTTCCGCAAGGGCGCGGACGTGGTGTATGACAAGGCGGATATGCTGCACGTGTCCGGCCACGCCTGTCAGGAGGAGCTGAAGATCATCCACGCGCTGACGAAGCCCAGGTTCTTTATCCCCCTGCATGGCGAGCAGCGGATGCTGCAGATCCACAAGCGTGTGGCGGAGAGCATGGGTATGGCTCCCACCAGCATCGTGGTGGCCGACAACGGCAGCGTCATCGAGCTGACCACCAAGCACATCAAGTGCGAGACCACCGTGCCCGCCGGCGAGGTGTTCGTGGACGGCGGCGGCGTGGGCGAAGTGGGCGCGGTGGTGCTGAACGACCGGAAGCTGCTGGCGGAGGACGGCATGGTGGTCATCGTGCTGCCCATGTCCAGCCACGACCACCAGCTGCTGTGCCCGCCGGAGATCGTCACCCGCGGTTTCGTGTACGTGAAGGAGTCCGAGGAGCTGCTGGAGGATATGCGCCGGGTGGCCACGGAGGCGGTGGATGGAATGTCCGCCAAGAAGCGCCGGGACGAGGGCGACGTATGCCGCACTGTGCGCTCCGCCGTGAGCAGCTATCTCTATAAGCACACCAAGCGCAGCCCCATGATCATCCCCATGGTGACAAAGCTGTAAGAAAACAAGGGCCGCCCAAAAGGGCGGCCCTTGTTTTGTATTCCTCTATGAACAGATCCCCGCACGGGGAACTCTCATAGCGCTGGATTTAACGCGCTGCGCGCAGGTCGAGGCAGTGAGTTCAAACCTGCCCGCGGCATTCCAAAAAGAAAACACCATCCTGACGGATGGTGTTTTCTTTTTGTGATTGTCCACAGGCTTTGTTGTCTGCACTCCCGCCCACCGCAAGGAAGGGGGAGTGTGAGGGGGGAACCTTTGACGGGTTCCCCCACTCGCGTTCAATCACCCGCCCGCAGGCGACCACTTTTGCGTAGCAAAAGTGCTGCTCCAAAAAAGAAAGACACCCCGCATGGGTGTCTTTCTTTTTTGGAGCGGGCGACGAGGCTCGAACTCGCTACCTCGACCTTGGCAAGGTCGCGCTCTACCAGATGAGCTACGCCCGCAAACGCAAGGTGAATTGTAGCAGAAAACACGCTGCTTGTCAACCCTGCATTTTTATTTTTTGTAAAAACGCTTCCGGCGCAGCATGAGCTACCGCATGAGGATCTCCACCACGCCGGCATTGGCGGCGTTGGGATAGAAATTCGTCACCCAGCCGCTGCCGCCCATGGCGCTCTGCACCTGGTACACCGTCTGCTGCACCTGATAGGACTGCCCTTCAAAGGCGCTCAGCTGCACCACCAGCTCCGTTTTGCCTGCCTGGGCCGCCTCGGTCAGCAGATCGTGCAGAGCAGAGACATTGGTGGCATGGACGATGTCGATGAGCTGCTGCTCGGTCTTCTTATAGCCGATGGTCACGGTGATCTCGCTGTAATTCCGGGCGGAATCGTCCACGGTGTACTGGATATAGGACACCGCATAGGAACCCATGGGCGTGTCCTTCTCCACCTCGCGGCAGGCCTTCTCCGCCGCGTCACCGGCATCCAGCCCCTCCTGGGCGTAATAGAGCCAGATGGTCCCCTCCTCCGCGTGGTTGCCCACGAAGATAAGGATATTGTTCACCAGATCCTGATAGGTATCTGCCCGCAGCACGTCCCGGCCCTCGCCCTCATAATAGGTAGGGCTGTGATCCTTGACCTCGTACCACTCCCTGTCCAGCAGGCTGCCGCAGCCGGTCAGCGACGCCGCCAGCAGCGCGCACAGCAGCGCCGCGCACCATCTCTTTACCATGTCCGCGCCCTCCATTCCATCTTGTTACAGCAGCTCCAGCTGCTTCTCCTCGCTGTCCTCCGGCTTCAGGAGCGCACCCGCCGCGGGGATGGTCCGCGTCCGGTAGCGGGCACCGTTGACGATGCCGCATTCCGCCGCGGGAAGCACCTTTTCCAGCCGGTACTTGGGCTTGATGCTCATCACCTGCACGCCCTGGGTAGAACGGGTGGTCTTGGGCGAGAGCAGCGCCGTGTGCACCAGCAGAGCCCGGGGCTCGTTGGTCTCCAGCGCCAGCTCCGTATCCTCCGTCAGGTGTACGGCGCACACCAACGGGAACTTGTCGCAGTAGGCGCCGGTGAGCTTCCGCCGATTGGACACCGTGGCGTAGGCGCTCAGCGCCACACGGGCGGCACGGCCGTTCTCAAAGAAAAACACCACGCTGCCGCTGTAATCGCCCGGCAGGCACAGCCAGATCACATTCTCGCCGGCGTCCATGCCCAGCTTGGCGGGCAGGTAGTCGCCCAGGGCGGAGGCCTTCGTCTCGCCGAACTCACTGGCACGGCTCTTGTACACCTGGCACTTATCCGTGAACAGCAGCAGCTCCGTGCTGTTGGCGGCCTCGAAGTACTGCCGCAGGCTGTCGCCCTCCTTGAACTTCTGCTCGCCGGACATCCGCAGGGACTGGGGCGTGATCTTCTTGAAGTACCCCTCCCGGCTCAGGAACAGGTGCACCGGATAGTCCTCCGCAGGCTCCTCCTCCGGCTCCTCTGGCATCTCGTGGCTGTACACGATCTCCGTCCGCCGTGGCACGGCGTACTTCTTCTTCACGTCCTCCAGCTCGCCGATGATGATCTTGCGGATGCGGCCCGGCTTGGCCAGGGTGTCCTCCAGGTCCTCGATCTCATCCTGCAGGGCGCTGGTCTCCGCCACCCGCTTGAGGATGTACTCCTTGTTGATGTTCCGCAGCTTGATCTCCGCCACGTACTCCGCCTGCACCTGATCGATGCCGAAGCCGATCATCAGGTTGGGGATGACCTCGGCTTCCTCCTCCGTCTCACGGATGATCCGGATGGCCCGGTCGATATCCAGCAGGATGCGCTTCAGGCCCTGCAAAAGGTGAAGCTTTTCCTTTTTCTTATTCAGGATGAAGTACACCCGGCGCTTGACGCAGTCAGTGCGCCAGGCGGTCCACTCCTCCAGGATTCCACCCACGCCCAGCACGCGGGGCATACCGGCGATGAGGATGTTGAAGTTGCAGCTGACGGTATCCTGCAGGGGTGTCAGCCGGTACAGCTTGGCCATAAGCTTGTCCGGGTCCACGCCACGCTTCAGGTCGATGGCCAGCTTCAGGCCGCTGAGGTCCGTCTCGTCGCGCATATCGGCGATCTCCTTGACCTTGCCGGCCTTCACCAGCTCCGCCACCTTGTCCAGAATGGCCTCGATGGTGGTGGAGTAGGGGATCTCGTACACCTCGACGACGTTTTCCTTCTTATCGTACCGCCATCGGGCGCGGACCTTCAGGCCGCCGCGGCCGGTGCTGTAAATGGCCCGCAGATCGTCGCCGTCACAGATGATCTGGCCGCCGGTGGGAAAATCCGGTGCCAGCAGCGTGGAGGCGATATCGTGGGCGGGGTTTTTCAGATAGGCGATGGTGGTATCGCACACCTCACCCAGATTAAAGCCGCAGATCTGGCTGGCCATGCCCACGGCGATGCCCTGGTTGGCGGACACCAGCACATTGGGATAGGTGGTGGGCAGCAGGGCGGGCTCCTTGGTGGTGTTGTCGTAGTTGTCCACAAAGTCCACGGCATCGCAGTCCAGATCACGGAACAGCTCGGCGCAGATGGGGGCCAGCTTGGCCTCGGTGTACCGGCTGGCGGCATAGGCCATGTCCCGGGAGTACACCTTGCCGAAGTTGCCCTTGCTGTCCACAAAGGGGTGCAGCAGGGACTCGTTGCCCTTGGCCAGGCGGACCATGGTCTCGTAGATGGCCTGGTCGCCGTGGGGGTTCAGGCGCATGGTCTGGCCCACGATATTGGCGCTCTTGGTGCGGCTGCCGGTCAGCAGGCCCATCTTGTACATGGTGTACAACAGCTTTCGGTGGGAGGGCTTGAAGCCGTCGATCTCCGGGATGGCGCGGCTGACGATGACCGACATGGCGTAGGGCATATAGTTCTCGTCCAGCGTGGCGGTGATGGGCTGCTCCACCACCGCACCCCGCAGGCCCATCACGTTGGGATCGCCCGCGTGCCGTATTTCTTTTTCCTCGGTTTTCTTTTTTGCCATAGGAACGGTGTCCTTTCACTGTCTAAAGCCTGCTGCCGCAGGCCTTTTCTTTATAGCTTTGCACGGAGCAGATGTCCGGAGCACCGGCAAAGGCGTCAGATCTTCCGCCAAGACAAGGCGCAGGGGCGCAGCCATACTTTGTGTATGGCAAGCCGCTGCAACAAAGTATTGGCGCAAGAGATACGCCTTTGTCAGCTTACATCGATCATATCAAGGTACTTATAACCATTTTCAGCGATATAGTCCTTTCTGCCGGACAGGTTATCGCCCAGCAGCAGGTCAAATACCCGGGCCGTCTCCTCGGCGTCCTCCGGCAGCACCCGGATGAGCCGCCGCGTCTCCGGCGACATGGTGGTCATCCACATCATCTCCGGGTCGTTCTCGCCCAGTCCTTTGGAGCGCTGGACATTGACCTTCTTGCCCTCCAGCTTTTTCAGGATATCCGCCTTCTCCTTCTCAGAGTAGGCGAACCAGGTCTTCTCGCCGGACTTCTCTTTGCAGGTGATCTCGAACAGGGGCGTCTCGGCGATATAGACGTAGCCCTCCCGGATCAGGGTGGGGCACAGCCGGTAGAGCATGGTCAGGATCAGCGTGCGGATCTGGAAGCCGTCCACGTCGCCATCGGTGCAGATGACCACCTTGCTCCAGCGGAGGTTGCTCAGGTCAAACTGGTTCAGGTCCTTGACGGCCTTGCCGCTGACCTCCACGCCGCAGCCCAGCACCTTCATCAGGTCGGTGATGACGTCGCTTTTGAAGATACGGGGATAGTCCGCCTTCAGGCAATTGAGGATCTTGCCGCGGACGGGCATGAGACCCTGAAATTCCGCGTCGCGGGACTGCTTGCAGGCACCCAGGGCGGAGTCGCCCTCCACGATGTATATCTCGCGGCGCTCCACGTCCTTGGTGCGGCAGTCCACGAACTTCTGCACCCGGTTGGCAATATCGATCTTTTCGGTGAGCTTTTTCTTCTGGTTGATGCGGGTGCGCTCCGCCGTCTCGCGGCTGCGCTTGTTGATGAGCACCTGAGCGGCGATCTTCTCCGCCGCGTCACGGTTCTCGATGAAGTATATCTCCAGCCGGCTGCGAAGGAACTCCGTCATGGCCTCCTGGATGAACTTGTTGGTGATGGCCTTCTTGGTCTGGTTTTCGTAGCTGGTCTGGGTGGAAAAGCTGCTGCTGACCAGGATCAGGCAGTCCTGCACGTCCGGGAAGGTGATCTTGGCCTCGCCCTTGACGTACTTGTTGTTGTCCCGCAGGTATTTGTCGATGGCCGACACCATGGCCGAGCGGGTGGCCTTCTCCGGGCTGCCGCCGTGTTCCAGGAAGCTGGAGTTGTGGTAGTATTCGCACAGGGCGGTCTTGTTGGAGAAGCACAGCGCCACGCTGAGCTTCACCTTGTACTCCGGCTTGTCCGGCCGATCCCGGCCCTTGCGCTCCGCCTCCCAGTACACCGGCTCCGTCAGGGCATCCAGACCCGCCAGCTCCCGGATGTAATCCTCGATACCGTGCTCGTAGACGAACTCTTCTGTCTCGAACTTTCCGGCGGCTGTCTCGTTTTTCAGCCGGAATGTCACGCCGGCGTTGACCACCGCCTGCCGCCGCATCACGTCCCGGTAGTAGTCCACGGGGATATCGATGTCGGTAAACACATCCAGATCCGGCAGCCAGCGGATGGTGGTGCCTGTACGCTTTTTATTGCCGGTCTGTTCGCTGACCTCCAGCTTGCCCGCGATCTCGCCGCGCTCAAAGTGCAGGCGGTACTCCTTCCCGTCGCGCCAGACGGTCACGTCCATATAGCGGGAGGCATACTGGGTAGCGCAGGAGCCCAGGCCATTCAGGCCCAGGGAGAACTCGTAGTTCTCGCTGTTCTCGTTGTCGTACTTGCCGCCGGCGTACAGCTCACAGAACACCAGTTCCCAGTTGTAGCGCCCTTCTTTTTCGTTCCAGTCCACCGGGCAGCCCCGGCCCTGGTCATCCACCTGGATGGACCGGTCGGCGAACCGGGTCACGGTGATAAGCTTGCCGTGGCCGCCCCGGGCCTCGTCAATGGCGTTGGACAGTATCTCGAATACCGCGTGCTCGCAGCCCTCCAACCCATCGGAGCCAAAAATGACGCCGGGCCGCTTCCGTACCCGGTCCGCCCCTTTCAGACTGGAGATACTTTCATTATCATAAGTCGCTTTCTTTGCCATATCTATCCTCCGGTGTATACCGATCACAATTCATTATACATTATATAGTATCGGCAGGCGTTTTGCAAGCGCTCACACGCCCCATTCCCCGCCGCTTCCGCAAGAAATGTTAGGTCCCCTGAAATATTGACTGGTTTACACAAAAAATAACCCGGCCGCAACCGGGCGCAGCCCTTTGTGTATAGGGTTTTGCACAGTTTCCACACCTTTTTCCACCAGCGTTATGTTACCTGATAATTCTCGTAAAAAGTTGCAAAAACACAGTTAATAGACATAATCAGGCGTCTTTTACTCTTATGCGTGTATACTTGCGTGCATATTCATTTGCTGTGCGCGCCTATCGGACGACACGCTGTTGAATAACCGTGAAACCACCTGTCCCCCAGGGCTTTTCGCCCACGCCCCCGACAAACTGCACAACGGGACAACGGCGGCGCGGCGCAACTTTTCCGTCACGGCGCAAAAAAGCCTCTTGCGCTCTCCCAGCAGGTGTGCTATGATATGAATACAGTTGTTCGCAAGTGGCGGACACAGGGAGGAACGATATGGAGAAACAGAAATTTTACTTAGTCGCCGCCGACGCTCTGCCGGAGGTCTTTCTCCGGGTAGCAGAGGCCAAACGGATGCTGCAGGTAGGCGAGGCCGCCACCGTGGGCGACGCTGCCCGCCAGGTGGGCATCAGCCGCAGCGCCTTCTATAAATACAAGGACGCCGTACAGCCCTTCCAGAATATGCACGCGGGGCATATCATCACCTTTTATGCCCTGCTGAAGGACAACCCCGGCGTGCTGTCCAACTACCTGTCCATCTTCGCCAATTCCGGCGCCAACATCCTGACCATCAACCAGACCATCCCCACCAACGGCTGCGCCGGCGTGACCATCTCCGCGGAGACGGGCGATATGTCCGAGGAGCTGGATGATCTGATGACCCGTGCCGCCGCGGCGGAGGGCGTGCTGAAGTTCGAGATCATGGCGGGATAATGCTCAGACGCAAAAAACAGGCACACTATGTGTGCCTGTTTTTTTGCAAGAAATATCCCCCCGGCTGACGCCGGGGGGATGCGTATTGTGCAGGGAGTTACTCCGCCTTGGGAGCCTCAGCGGCCTCGGCAGCAGCCTTGGCAGCGGCGGCCTTCTTCTCGGCAGCGGCCTTCTGCGCGGCCTTGAACTTCTCCTTCTCCTCAGGCGTGGGGATAGGCTCAATGGCGTTGCGCGGGCAGGCCTTGGCGCACATGGTGCAGTTCTTGCACTTGCTGTAGTCGATGACGGCCACGTTGTCCACAACGTGAATGGCGTCGAACTTACAGGTACGCCCACACATACCGCAGGCGATGCAGCTGTTGGCGCAGACCTTGGTAACGGCGGGGCCCTTGTCCTTGTTGGAGCAGTTGACAAACACCTTCTGCTTGTAGGGCACCTCCACGATCAGGTGGTGCGGGCAGGCAGCGCGGCAGGCACCGCAGTTGGTGCACTTCTCCTTGTCGACCACGGCAACGCCGTTGATGACATGGATGGCGTCGAACTTACAGGCCGCCACGCAGGAGCCGAAGCCGAAGCAGCCGTATTTGCAGGCCTTGGCGTCGCCGCCGCAGACCTTGGTGGCAGCCAGACAGTCCTTCACGCCGCGATACTCGAAGTTCTCTTTGGCGTTGCAGCCGCC
>ERZ779861.3206-NODE-3206-length-14017-cov-7.509239_pt1 | contig 14017 bp, 15 predicted proteins | sample MGYA00511558_ERZ779861 | MGnify/ENA primary metagenome ERZ779861 (study PRJEB29588, sample SAMEA2163432) | human gut metagenome | biome: human gut; feature: human-associated habitat; material: faeces | place: Denmark | collected 2008/2010 ... | reverse complement strand
GGGGCTCTGCTCCGCCCGCTGGTACTGATCTCATCGGAACCACGGGCGCAGCAGAGCCCCGCCCCTACAGGGTGCACCCCCATGCCTTCCCCGACTTGCGTTCTCATATCAAGTGGAACCAGGGAGGGCTTTTTCTCACTTGTTCTGTTTTCTATACTGCCCCGGCGTGCAGCCGACGCTTGCTTTGAATACGCGGATGAATGACTGTGGGGGAAGAGAAACCGGTCTGTTCCGCCACTGCGTTGACTGACAGCCCTCGTTCCAGCAGCTCGCGGGATCGTTGGACCCGGTAGCTGCGTAAATAATCGATAAAATTCAGATTGATGCTGGTTTTGAACAGCTTGCTCAGGTAGTTCGGATGGATCCCGAGTGCCTCTGCGACCGAGGCGAGCGAGAGCGTCGGATCGCTGTATTGCTCCTGCACCAGCTTTTTCGCGGCCAAAATGTACTTATTCTGCGACTTCAGATAGCAGCCGCTGCACAGCTGGATGACCTGCCCCAGCAGCTCCCGGCAGTCCGCGTCCGGGATCGGCTCCGCCGTGCCCAGGCGCTGCGCCAGCTCGATCCCGGCCGCTTCCGCCTCTGAAACAGAAAACACAAGGAAGAGCTGGTGGATCCATGCAGCGATCAGATCATTGCGGTAAAGCCCTGGGTCCTCGCTGAGACGCTCCTGCAGGAACTGCAGCACTGTCTCCTGCGCCAGCGTCAGTTTGCCGCTGCGGATCTGCTCCGCGACTGCCTTCAGATGTGCCTGTGTCTTCTTTTCCGCCGGGAGATATGGGGCCGACGCATCCGTCGGCGGCTCTGCCTGCAGTGGAACGCGGCTGAGCTGCTCTGTGAGATAGTCATCGACCGAGTGCAGGTCAAGCAGCGAATAGCAGATGCAGCTGCAGACCGGTACGTCGGAGATCCGGCTTCTTTCAAGCGCGCTGCGCAGGCTGGCCGTGCAGCTTTCGTTGATACTGAGGACGGATTCGTCCGGGTGGACGATCAAAAACAGGTATGCGTTCGGTCCGTCGGCCAACAGATGCGTCCGCGCATCGTCCCAACCGATCTTTTGCACGAACCGCGGCAGCAGCGTCGTCAACTCATTGCGCAGTTCCTGCTGCTCCGGCAGCCGCAGCAGCAAAACGACAATCCGATCGTTGAACTGATACTGGAAGCCTAGGTCAGAGAGCAGCGCCTGCGTCTCCGTCGGATCAAATGCGTCACCGTGCAGCAGGCGAGAGAAGGTCTGGTTAAGGATCTCCGGCCGCATCCGCGCAAGCATCGAGGCGTGCGAATTGGTCTGCTGCACCAGTTGCTCGCGGGCGTGGCACAGGAGCGCAAGCTCGTTCTCCGCCTGCTGCGGCAGTTCGACAGGTGTCTGCTGCAGGATCCCCTGTAGCGGTTGGATGACCTGTCGCTTGAAGAACAGATACACGAGGACCGCCAGCCCCAGTAGGCAGAGCAAAAATGGCAGGCTGGCCACCAGCGCGTTGCAGAAGATCTGCATGCCGGTCGCTGCGGGCGTTGTGTGATAGAACGTCCAGCCGGTCAGGGAGGAAACAGACTGGCAGATATGCTGTCCCTGCCCAGAGAGGACCGAGCGCTGCGTGCCGTCCGACAGAAGTGTCTGCAGTCGGTTAGACGTGTTTTCATAGATGACAGCACCGGCCGGATCCATGATATAGAGCGCGTTGCGCCCGGACTGCAGCGATTCAGGCAGGACAGAGAAGATCGTATTCAGATCCAGCTCAGCAAAAACCAGCGCCGGTGCGCTGCGCATAAGTTCATAGGCAATATAAAAATGAGAATCAAATGGGAACAGGAACCCAATTCGTCCATCCACGTCCAGCGTGTAAATGGCTGTTTCCTGGCTGGTGTAAGCCTGCACAGCAGCATAAAAGGGGGAGTTCTGCGCCGCTCGCGCCGCACTGTGCGCGGAGAGGATGACATTGGCGTCCGGGTAGTTACAGATAATAGTTAACAAGATCCGGGTTGTTCTCTGTCGATAAATAAATATAGTACGTCAGCTCCACCTCTGCCTGCAGATCACGTTCTGTGGCGGAGGCATATTTTTTCAGATCCGGATTGTTGATGAACTGCGCAATGGTGCTGCAGCAGCCGGATAGCTCCGCGTCGACGCTCTGCGCCGCGGCGGCAAGGGCGTCGTTCTGCTGCTGCAGCTGGAGCTCGGCGCGGTTTTTTTCACGCAGAACAAAGCTGGTGAGCAGAACCAGCGCGGCCGCCGCGATCCCCAGCAGATACAGCCGCATGCTGAGCTTCAATACGCTCTGTTTTTTCAGTTGTTAATTATATCAAAAACAAGGTCACGAGCAAGGAAATAAAAGGATATTTCGTGAGCACTTTTCTCAGAAATGAACAATTTCTAACTTGAATAGCGAAAATAATTCAAAGCAGTGACAATTATCAATTTACAATCGGGAACTTGGCGTTTACGCTTGAGACAAGCAAAGCGCATGGCGGCCGCCGCATCGCTCCATAGACCGTCATACGCATGCAAGCCCGCAAAAGCATACACAGCAACAACGCAGACAACACAAAACAAAGATGAAAAGGAGAAACCAGAAATGAAAAAGATCCTCGCATTCTTATTGGCCGCTATGCTGCTGTCCATTGTCGGCTGCGCAGCACAGACACAGTTCGATGCGCAGCCGGCTGCGGCAGAACCTGCAGCCGACACGTCTCAGCCAACGCAGGATAGCGTGTCTGCCGCCGACGGCGACACGGTCACCATCGGCTACTATCTCCCACTGTCCGGCGCGAATGCGACCTATTCCCCGTATTACCTCAATGCCATCAACCTCGCCATCAAGAAGATCAATGCAGAGGGTGGCCTGAACGGCAAGCAAATCGTAACGGCTTCCTACGATACGACCTCCTCCACCGAGGAAGCGGCCAAGGTCGCAACGAAGCTGGTGACGGTCGATAAGATCTCCATCTGTATCAGCAGCCCGATGTCCAGCGAGGTGCTTGCTTCGTCCAAGACGCTCAACGACGCAGGTGTGTTCACGATGGTTATGGGCATTTCCAGCGCGCTGCTCGATCCCGAAAGCTTTGAATATGGCTTCCGCGGCTCGTTCAATACGGACAACACTATCCCCGCCTGCCTGAACATGATCGATACGCTGGGCGCTAAGAGCGTGGCGATCCTCTTCAGCCAGGGCGACGCGTCCATCACCAACGCCACCCAGTTCCGCGATCAGAGCACCGAACTCGGTTATGACTGCACTGCCTTTGAGACCTTTGACCTCGGCGAGATGGACTACTCCGCCCAGTGCATCAATATCGTCTCCACGAATCCGGACTGCGTGATCCTTGCAGTCGAGGGCGACTATATGGGTACCTGTGTCAAGCAGCTGCGTCAGTACGGCTTTGAAGGTACGATCATCAGCCGCGAGGAGCTTTCCATCCCGCAGCAGGAGGTCGTCGGTGACGCCATGAACGGCTATGCTTTCCCGTCCCTGTACGTATCCTGGCCGTCTCTGGAAGAGGCCAAGCCGAACGTCAACGAGCAGATGTATAGCTATCTCGAGAGCTACTACAACGAATATGGTGAGCTGCCTGCCTCCATCTGGGCTTATGAGGTCTGGGACGCTATGATGACGCTGCAGCAGGCCGCAAAGCTTGCTGGCTCCAATGACCCCGCAGCGCTGCGCGACGCGATGAACCAGCTGACCTATACCGGCATCGGCGGCACTATCGACTACACCGACGGCCGGCATGAGAGCTACTCCGCAGACGCTTTCAACGTGTTTATCTACGAGGACGGCAAGGTCGTCAGCTTCGCCAAGTAAGCGTTTTGCCTCATATTCCCTCCGGCAACCGGCGATCTGTGTGCCGGAGGGATTTTTTACGCCTTTTTCCGCGGATCCAAGCGATTGGAACCGGTTTACCTATGATCTGACCCCAAGAGAAGGAGGATACCCATGCTGAAATTTCTGACACTTTGTATTTCCGGCGTCATGCTCGGCTGCATCTACGGCCTGATCGCGCTGGGATACGGCCTTATCTACAAGGCCTCCGGCCTGATGAGCTTCGTTCAGGGCGACATGCTGACGCTCGGTGCGTTCCTCGGCCTGACGTTTTATTCCATCCTCGGTCTGCCGTACTGGCTTTCGCTGCTGCTTACAATGCTCTGCGCATTTGCCTTCGGCATGCTGCTGGAAAAAGGCGTCATCCGCCGCCTGCTCAATAAAAAGGTCATGCCGATCTATGTTGTGCTGGCCACGATCGCAATTTCCTATATCCTGCAGAATGGCTCCCAGCTGATCTGGGGCACCTGGACGCTGAACTTCCCGTCCGTGTTCAAGGTGTCGACCGTCAAGCTGTTCGGCCTTCTGGCGGTACAGCCGGAGGTCATCCTCTGCCTGATCCTGTCCATGGTCAGCATGATCGTGCTACACCTGTTCATGAACAAGACCAAGCTCGGCACCGCCATGCGCGCGTCTTCCATGGACTCCATGGCTGCGGAATCCTGCGGCATCAACGTTTCCCTGACGACCGGCATCACCTGGGGCGTTTCCGCCATGCTGGCCGCAATGGCCGGTATCCTCATCGGGCCGATGTACGGTGTGTATTCTTCCCTCGGAGCCAATCTCGGCAACAAGGGCTTTGCTGGCGCGATCGCCGGCGGCTACGGAAATATGTATGGCGCCATCGTCGGCGGTATCCTGCTGGGCCTGCTCGAGATCCTGGTCAGCGGCTATGTGTCCTCGGCCTATAAAAACCTGATCGCGTACGTCGCGCTGCTGCTGTTCCTGTGCATCAAGCCGACAGGCCTGTTCAACGAATGCGCTATTCAGGACGTCTGACGCGGGAAGGAGGAAATCATGAAGCAGATCCGTCAACTCAGTAAAAAAGGCATTTTGCCCATGCTGGCAATCGCCATTCTATATCCGCTCATAATGGGTGCGTTCCATCAGAGCTACCTGATCCTGCTTGGCAGCTACGCGATGCTCTATATCATTGTTGTCTCCGGCATCGACGTCCTGTTCGGCTTCAGCGGCCAGATCACGATGGGCCACGCAGGCTTCTACGCCATCGGCGCCTACGGCACGGCTATCATCCACAATTATCTGAATCTGCCGCCGATGCTCTCCATCCTCTCGCATCTGGCCGGCTACGTCAGCCCGGATACCTTTGTACGCAAGCAGTCGGTCATGTTTGTGACGATGCTGCTCTTTGGTGGCTCGGCCTTGCGCCGATCACCATCCGCGAGATCTTTGAGTCGATCAAGCGCATCAACGCCGAGGGCACGACGATCCTCTTCGTCGAGCAGAACGCCAGGATCGCGCTGGCAACTGCGCAGCGCGGCTACGTCCTGCAGGCCGGTAAGATCGAGCTGACCGACACCTGCGAAAAACTCATTTCCAACGAAGAGGTACAGAGGATCTACCTCGGCACAAACTGACCGGCAGACGCCGGAGGGCAGGGAGGAACTATTTTATGGAGGATAAACGGGAATTTCTTGAAACAAAGGCCAGGCAGGCGCGCGAGCTTGCGCTGACGGTGATCGCGTCGTTTGGCAACGGCCATGTCGGCGGCTCCATGTCGATCATGGACGCGCTCGCGGTTTTGTTCTATGACGCCATGCGCCTGGATGATCAGGACCCGGACTGGTCGCATCAGAAGCTGGATAATCTGACGGTCCTTCTGGATTACAACAAGGGGCAGATCGATGGCTTCGTCGCCGATATCGAGGCGGTCGCTCCGCACGAGCCCAAGTGGGAGGCATTCGGCTGGGATGTACAGCGCGTCGACGGGCATGACGTGCTGGCTGCCGCGGCGGCGATCGAAAAAGCAAAGACGGTCAGCGGCAAGCCGCAGCTGATCGTGCTGATACGGTCAAGGGCAAGGGCTTTGTGCCGTTTGAAGGAAAGCCTTCTACCCACTCCATGGCCGTGTCCAAAGAACAGGCGGCCTATGCCATTGAAAAGCTGGGGGAGGGACATACGGTATGCTGAACGATCAGACTATGAAGGAAGTATACGCACCGTTTATCTCCATTGTGAGCGCGCCGCCGAGCTGCGTTACGCCACTCGGCAAAATGATCCTTGAGGCGGACGTTGACCTTACGGCAAGGCTTCTTTTCATGCAGAAGATGCACAAGACCCATCCCGGCACCGGCGCAGTCTGTACGGCAGCAGCCATCCGTATCCCCGGCAGCATCCCGCACCGGCTGCTGCGCCGCAGCGCCGATACACGGACGATCATTCACATCGGCCATCCGGCCGGGATCATGGACGTCGAGAGCGTCAGTCATATGGAGGCCGGAACTCCGGTCATAGACAAGCTTGCTTTTTACCGTACAGCCCGAACGATCATGGACGGACTGGTGTACGTTCCGTTCTGCCGCTTGGCGGACTGAACCCCTGCCTGCCCGGCGGTGAGATACCGGGCGGGCATTTTGAAGATCGGAGGATACCTTATGGGAAAAACAACATCCGAGAAGATCCTCGCCCGCGCGTCCGGGCAGGAAAGCGTCTCGGCGGGCGATATCATCTGGGCGAACGTCGACCGCGCGATGATGGATGACATCCTCGGCCCGCGCGTACAGATCGCGGAAAAGATCCAGGCGCTGGGCGGCAAGGTCTGGGATCCGGAGAAGGTCGTTATCATCTCCGACCACTACACCCCGCCCGCGAGCATCCAGCAGGCGGAGATCGTCAAATTCACGCGCGACTGGGCCAGGCAGTACGGCGTAGAGCAGTATTTTGAGTTTGCCGGACCCTGCCATCAGGTCATGGCGGAGACGGGCAATGTCCGTCCCGGCAGCGTTGTGCTGGGCACAGACTCGCATACCTGTATGGGCGGTGCACTCGGCGCATTTGCCACCGGCATCGGCTCAACGGAGATGCTTGGCGTGCTCGTCACAGGGCAGACCTGGCTGAAGGTGCCGGAGACCATCCGTGTTTTATGGCAGGGAGCGCTGCCCGCTGGCGTGATGGCCAAGGACATCTCGCTCAAGACCATCGGTATGATCGGCCACGCGGGTGCGACATACAAGGCCGTGGAATATGCCGGCGAGACGATCCGCGCCCTGTCCATGGACGAGCGCATGGCCATCGCAAATATGGCCGTTGAGATGGGAGCAAAGGTCGGCCTCATGCCGGTGGATGAAACAACGAAGGCGTATCTCGCCGCGCGCGGCATCACGAACTATCCCGTCGATGCCAGTGACCCGGACGCCGTATTCTGCGCGGAGCACAGCTTTGACGCCTCCGCGCTGGTCCCGCAGGTCGCCTGTCCGCATGGCGTCGATCAGGTGACGGAGGCCAAAACCGTCCGAGAGCCCATTCATCAGGCCTATCTCGGCTCCTGCACCGGCGGGCGCTTGAACGACATCCGGCAGGCCGCACAGCTGCTCAAGGGGAAGAAGATCGCCAAGGACGTACGGATGCTGGTCTCTCCGGCGTCGTGCGCCATCTGGAAGCAGGCCGATGAAGCGGGCTATCTCCGCACGCTCGCCGACGCGGGCGCGGTGATCCTTGCGCCGACCTGCGGTGTGTGCGTGGGGCTGCACAGCGGGCTTCTCGCCGCGGGCGAGACCTGCATCTCGTCGAGCAACCGCAACTTTATCGGCCGCATGGGCAGCAAGCAGAGCAGGATCTTCCTCGGCTCGCCGCTCACCGTCGCAGCCAGCGCCGCCACAGGCCGGATCACCGACCCGCGGACACTGCTGTAAGGAGGAAGACAATGGACATGATACTATCGGCAGGCTGATGGATGCGGTGAAAAGCGGCGTGGACGCCAATGAGGCGCTCAAAAAAGCGACGGGCAGCTATGGCCGCTTCCGGGAAGCCGTCAGCACCATCGATCCGAGAAAGGAGTGAACCATGACGCTTTTTCAGAATTACGACCAGCGCATCGGCGCTGTGGAGGCATTTTTAAATATGTATGGCATCTCGTCTCTGGGTGAGGCGGGAAAGATCTGCGCGGACGCCGGGATCGACGTCTTTTCAATCGTGCGCGGCGTGCAGCCTATCTGCTTTGACGATGCCTGCTATGCCTATCTCGTGGGCGCGGCTGCGGCGCTGAAAAGCAGTGCGAAGACGGCAGGGGAGATCGCCCTGATCCTTGGCGAAGGCCTGCAGAGCTTCTGCATTCCGGGTTCCGTCTCCTCCGAGCGGCAGATCGGTCTTGGGCACGGCAAACTGGCCTCAATGATCTTGTCAGAGAACGTCAAGTGCTTCTGCTTCCTGGCTGGTCACAAGTCGTTCGCCGCGGCCGAGGGCGCTCTCGGTATTGCCCGCAGTGCCAATCAGGCGCGGCAAACACCTATCCGTGTCATTCTCAACGGCATGGGCAAGGACGCGGCAGATAGCATCGCCCGTATCAACGGCTTTACCTATGTCAGAACACATTTTGACTTTGCGGAAAATAAGCTGTATATTGATGACGAGACACCGTATTCCACCGATGAGCGGGCAGATGTGCGCTGCTATGGCGCGTTTGAGCCGCGGGAGGGGATCGCCATCATGACGCATGAGCAGGTGGACGTATCCATTTCCGGCAACGCCACGCATATGATCCGCTTCCAGCATCCGGTGGCCGGCGCCTATAAAAAATACTGCAGCGACAACGGAAAACGCTATTTTGCCTGCGCCTCCGGCGGCGGCATCGGCCGCACACTGAACCCCGATGATACCTCTGCCGGTCCGAGCTCCTATGGCCAGACCGATCTCATGAGCCGCATGTACGCCGATGCGACCTTCGCGGGCTCATCCTCGGTCCCGGCGCATGTGGAAATGATGGGCTTCATCGGCATGGGCAACAATCCCATGGTCGGCGCGACAGTCGCCATGGCCGTCCGCCTGGCATCGCTGCGGAAAGGGAAGTAGGAGACGGTTATGAATTACGCTGCATTTGAACGGATGCAGACCGGCGCGCTTTCCAGACTGGAAAACGAGCCGGAGCAGGACTATATGACGCGCGTGTTCCGAGAGATCTGCCACTGTGACGGTTTCTGTGGGCCGGACACACCCTGCGGTGAGCACCGCATCAACGACATGCTCGCACCGACCCTGATCGCCTGCAGTGCGGAGGAGCAGACACTGGAGCTGTCGTTCCATGTGCGCGGCTGGATGTGCAATCCCAAGGGAACGCTCCACGGCGGGATGATGGCGACGATGATGGATATGACGATGGGAATGCTCACGCGCTTCTGCCGGAAGACAAATGCGGTCTCTACAGTCAGCTTGTCCCTTAATTACCTGCGCCCGGTGCGCGAGGGCGCGGTCTCGGTCCGCGCGCATATCCGCAAGGCTGGGCGGGCCGTCGTGTTCGCCGAAGCGGAGCTGACGGACGAACAGGGCAGACTCTGCGCGGACGCGATCGCGACGTTTATGTGAAAAGAGAGGAAAAACCAATGGACCTGAATCTGGCGCATATCGGCGTCTATGTGCACGATCTGGAGCGGTCTGTCCGCTTTTATCAGGATGTGCTGGACTTTGTGCAGATCTTCCGGTATGAAAACCAGGGAACGCCGATCGCGTTCCTGCAGAACGGGACCTGCGTGCTGGAGCTGATCGAAAAGCCGGCCTCCGCCGGCAGGACCGACGGCCGTGTGGATCATATCGCTCTGGCTGTCACAGATCTCGCGCAGGCGCACCGGGAGCTGCTTGCCCGCGGTGTCGTGTTTGAGACAGACAGAGTCACGACCTGCCCGGCCTGCTTCCCCGGCGGCGCAAGCTGGATCCTGTTCCGCGGCCCGGACGGCGAGCGTCTGGAACTGAATCAAACCGGCGGCATATGAAAAACGCTCCATCCAGAGCGGCAGATTGGACAATGCATGAAAGCCTCCGGCCACCGCCGGGGGCTTTCCCCATAAAACAGCTTCCCCTATGAGGGGAAGCTGTCAGCCGCAAGGCTGACTGATGAGGTGGACAGCTCTTGACTTTCCCCGCGCATCCTGTATAATAAGAACCAAATATACCCGGTTTTCTCATCCGAAGACGTGTAGCTGGAGTCGTAAAAAGCTTCCAGCGAAAGAGCAACGAACCTACTCGCCCGGAGCTGTGAGGATGAGTTCTTCCCCGAATCAGCCGCCGCCCCAGCGTCAGACAGCGCTGGCCGCCCGGCTGCCTGGCCGAAAGGCCGCCATTGCGGGCCCGCCCGTGAGAAGGTAGGGGACGAACGCGGACGCGAGTCCATAGTCCAAGTCAGAAGAATCGCTGTCTTCGCCCGCAGCGCGCCTGTCTGCGCTTTTTGCCCGCGGAGGAGGGGAGACCTTTGCCGATAGCACGATGACTCTATCGACCGATCCGGAGCAGGGCGCCGGTCTGTTTTCGAACAGACCGGCGTTTTTTTATGCCGCGGCCCCGCCGCACCTCAGGAGGGATCCATGATGAAGAAAATCCGTAAATTCGCCGCCCTTGTCCTGACGCTCTGCGTCCTCGCCTCGCTGGCCGCCCCGGCCCTGGCCGCCTCCGGCGTCCAGAGCGAACTGCAGGGCAGCGCCGCCTACATGCTCTCCGCCGTCAAAGCGCCGGAGGTCGGCTCCATCGGCGGCGAATGGGCCGTCATCGGCCTGGCCCGTTCCGGCTATCCGGTCCCCGCGAATTACTTTGACGATTACTACGCGCGCGTCGAGAAGTACGTCAAAGACTGCGCCGGCGTGCTGCACGAGCGGAAATACACCGAATATTCCCGCGTCATCCTCGCCCTGACCGCCATCGGCCGCGACCCGTCGAACGTCGCGGGCTATAACCTCCTGACCCCGCTGGGCGATTTCGAAAAAACGATCTGGCAGGGCCTCAACGGCCCCATCTGGGCGCTCATCGCCCTCGATTCCGGCAGCTACGACATCCCGAAAAACCCCTCTGCCAAAACCCAGGCCACACGCCAGCTCTACGTCAACGAGATCCTGAATAACCAGCTTGCTGACGGCGGCTGGAACCTCACCGGCACCGGCAATTCCGACCCCGACATGACCGCCATGGCCCTGCAGGCCCTCGCCAAATATCAGGACCAGAAATCCGTCCAGTCCGCCACCGACAAGGCCCTTACCTGGCTCTCCAAAGTCCAGGACAGCAAGGGCGGCTACGCCTCCTGGGGCACGACGAACGTCGAATCCGCTGCGCAGGTCGTCGTCGCCCTCTGCGAGCTGGGGATTTCTCTGGACGACAGCCGCTTTGTGAAACGCGGCCACACGCTGACGGAAAATCTTCTCTCCTTCCGCCAGTCGAACGGCGGCTTCTACCACGTCCTCGACGGCTCGGACGGCAACAACCAGATGTCCGCCGAACAGGGCTTCTACGCCCTCGTCGCCATCGACCGCGCCGAAAACGGCAAAACCACCCTCTACCGCATGGGTGACGTGACCAAGAACACCTCGAAACCCGCCTCGAACGTCAGCAAGGGCAATGCCGACGCCTCCGTCAAGGTTCCCGGCGTGACCGCTCCCGGCACAACGTTCACCGATGTGAAAAATCATGTGAACAAAGCTGCTATCGAAGAACTTGCCTCGCGCGGCATCATCAACGGCATGGGAAAAGGTACATTCATGCCCAACAAGACCATGACCCGTGCGGAATTTGCCGCCATCGTCACAAGAGCCCTCGGTTTGGCAGCCAAGGACACGAAAGCCTTTACCGACGTTCCCAGCTCCAAATGGTACGCCGGTTACATCGGCACAGCCAACAGCAGCGGCATCGTCAACGGCGTCGGCAGCGGCAAATTTAACCCCGACGGCACCATCACCCGGCAGGAGGCCGCGGCCATGGTCGCAAGAGCCGCGAAGCTCTGCGGCCTCGATACCGCCATGTCCGCCGCCGCGACCAAAGACATGCTCGCCCAGTTCGGCGATTACCGCGGCGTGGCCAGCTGGGCCAAGGAGCCGCTGGCGTTCTGCTACGCGGCGGGGATCCTCGACCAGAGCGACCTCAATATCGAACCCACCAAAGCCATCCTGCGCTGCGAGATCGCGCAGATGCTTTACAACATGCTGACCGCTGCGGAGCTGATCTGACATGACTTTCTGGAAGAAAAATAAACTCAAAATTATCATCCCGGCGCTGATCGTCCTCGCGCTTGCTGCGGCGTTTGTCTTTGGCGACCGGAATATGCCGAAGCAGAAAGACACGTCAGCGCAGCCGACCGTTGCTGCTCCGGTGGAGGCACCGGCGCAGAACGCGGCGGAATCAAATACGCCGGACAAGGTTGAGACAGAACCGACGCAGACGCCCACAGAAAACGTCTCAGAGCCGTCTGACGACCCGCAGACTGGAGAATCTGCACAGGCTAATACCGAACAGCCAGAATACGTTTCGCCGGAGGAAATCCAGGCAAGTGCAACCGGCGAATATGAAGAAGTGGGCGGCATGCTGATCGACACCGGCACGGGCAAGGACAAGTACCAGACTGACCCCGTCCCGGAGGGCAAACCCATCCCCGTCGAGCCGGAGGACGTGGAAATTGGCGATGCGGAATACACCTGCACGCTGTCCATCTCCTGCGCCACGATTCTTGACAACATGGAGCTTTGCAACAAGGAAAAGCGTGAGCTGGTGCCGGAGGACGGCTGGATTCTGAAACCGATGACCGTCACATTTTATGAGGGTGAGAGCGTTTTTAACATCTTACAGCGCACCTGCAAACAGCAGAAGATCCACATGGAATTTGAGAACACGCCGATCTACAATTCCGCCTATATCGAAGGAATCAATAATCTCTATGAGTTTGACGTTGGTAACACTTCCGGTTGGATGTACAAGGTCAACGGCTGGTTCCCCAATTACGGATGCAGCCGGTATCAGCTGCAAAACGGCGACGTGATTGAGTGGGTCTATACCTGTGACCTCGGAGATGATGTGGGCGGCGGCTACGCGACTGGAAGCGAATGAGAAACAAAGACGCCTTTTCAGGCTACCATCCGACGATCAATTTTTTATACTACGCGCTCGTTCTTCTCTTTTCGATGTGCCTGATGCACCCGGTCTATCTGGCAATTTCCCTGACCGGTGCGCTGGCGTATGACATCTATCTCAAGGGCAGAAAAGCGGTGCGCTTTGCCGTCATGGGGCTTCTCCCCATGGCGGCCGTTGCCGCGCTCGTCAACCCGGCGTTCAATCACGAAGGTCAAACGATTTTGACCTATCTGCCCTCCGGCAATCCGCTGACGCTCGAATCCATGTTCTACGGTGTGGCCGCGGCGGTCATGCTGGCAAGCGTCGTATTGTGGTTTTCCAGCTATAACGAGGTGATGACGTCAGATAAGTTCGTGTACCTGTTCGGGCGCGTCATTCCCGCGCTGTCCCTCGTCCTCTCCATGGCGTTGCGCTTCATCCCAAAATTCAAATCGCAGATGGACGTTGTTGCCGAAGCACAGAGCTGCATCGGGCGCGACACAAAAACCGGCAGCGTGATTCGTAGGGTTTCTAACGCAATCAAGATTTTCTCCATCATGGTAACGTGGTCACTTGAGAACGCGATTGAAACAGCGGATTCCATGCGGTCGCGCGGCTACGGTCTGCCCGGACGCACGGCGTTTTCCATCTATCGTTTTGATGATAGAGACAAAAACGTTCTCGCGTGGCTGATCTTCTGCGGCGCGTACATTCTTTCGGGCTGGTTGGCAGGCGGAATGTATTTTAGGTATTACCCTACTGTTAAAACCGCCTTATGGACGCCCATGACCGTGAGCTTCATGTGTGTTTATCTTGCACTGGTGCTAACACCGGTGATTCTTGATCGAAAGGAGGACAGGCAGTGGAAGTCTTTACAATCAACCATCTGAATTTTGCGTATCCGGAACAGGAAAAGAACGCGATTTCCGACCTCACACTGTCTGTCCGACCGGGGGAGTTTCTGGTCCTCTGCGGTCCCTCCGGGTGCGGCAAATCGACGCTCCTGCGGCAGCTCAAGACTGTCCTCGCGCCGCATGGACGCAGAAGCGGCGAGATCCTGTTCGACGGCAGAAATCTTGATTCCCTAGACCAACGCGAACAGGCCGAGAAGATCGGCTTTGTGCAGCAAAGTCCGGAGAATCAGATCGCGACCGACAAGGTCTGGC
>ERZ779861.3203-NODE-3203-length-14034-cov-10.841262_pt1 | contig 14034 bp, 9 predicted proteins | sample MGYA00511558_ERZ779861 | MGnify/ENA primary metagenome ERZ779861 (study PRJEB29588, sample SAMEA2163432) | human gut metagenome | biome: human gut; feature: human-associated habitat; material: faeces | place: Denmark | collected 2008/2010 ... | reverse complement strand
GCGCCCAACAGCAGATGGTACAGCGGTGCCGGAATCTATCGGAATGTGTGGATGATCCGGCTGCCCAAGACACATATTCCTCTGGACGGCATCTATACATCTTCTGTTGAGACAAAAAATGGTTATGATCTGACCATCGACACGGAACTGGAATGGGGAACAGATAGTGGAAATTATGAACTGGAATACTGTCTGCGAGATGCTGATAACAGCAAAAGTCCCATAGAAACAGAAAACCAGGAGCTCTTCCGGGTAAAACAGCCTCTCACCTGTGGACAGAACAAGATATCCATAACGATCCCTGTGGATAACCCGAGGAAATGGGACATTACGGATCCTTACTTGTATGATCTGCAGGTATGCCTGTGGAGAGAGCAGGAGACCAACAGCCGGGAACTATGTCAGCAAGAACATTTCCGTATCGGTTTCCGCACCATGCAATTTGATCCTGCCAGGGGCTTTTTATTAAACGGCAGAAAAGTGCGCCTGAACGGTGCCTGCGATCACCATGACCTCGGAGCACTGGGAGCGGCTTTTCACAAAGAAGCCATGCGCCGGAAATTTGAACTCATGCGTTCCATGGGTGTCAATGCTGTGCGGACTTCCCACAATATGCCCGCTGTGGAACTGATGGAACTGGCGGATGAGATGGGATTTCTGATCGTATCCGAAGCGTTCGATATGTGGGAGATGGCAAAGAATCCTTATGATTATGCCAGATTTTTCAAGGAGTGGATGGAGAAGGATGTACGCAGCTGGATCCGCAGAGACCGCAATCATCCTTCCGTTATCATGTGGAGCATTGGCAACGAGATTCCGGATACCCATGCGGATGCCCATGGACAGGAGATCACCCGTAGCCTCCTTGCAGCAGTCAGAAAGTGGGATTACCGGAAGGTGGCACCGGTGACGATCGGTTCCAATTACATGCCCTGGGAAAATGCCCAGAAATGTGCGGATATCGTGAAAGTGGCGGGCTATAACTACGCGGAAAAATATTATGCGGAACACCATGAAAAGCATCCGGACTGGATAATCTACGGAAGTGAGACTTCCTCTGTGGTACAGAGCCGAGGGGTGTATCATTTTCCGTTGGAGAGGGCGAATCTGATCGAAGCGGACGAACAGTGTTCTGCGTTGGGCAACAGTACTACCAGCTGGGCGGCGAAAAATACGGAATACTGTATCACTATGGACAGAGATACCCCTTATTCCTGTGGTCAGTTCATCTGGACAGCCATTGACTATATCGGTGAGCCGACCCCTTATCAGACGAAAAACAGCTATTTCGGACAGATGGATACGGCGGGATTTCCCAAAGACTCCTACTATGTCTTCCGTTCGGAATGGACGGATGGGAAAAAAGATCCCATGATCCATGTATATCCCTACTGGGATTTTAATCCGGGACAGCAGGTGGACGTGCGGATCACCAGCAATGCTCCGGAGGTGGAACTGTTCGTAAACGGAGTGTCACAGGGAAAACAGCAGATCGATCATCAGAAAGGAACGGTATTGCAGCCTTCCTGGAAAGTACCGTATGCGCCCGGCAGTATCTGTGCCGTGGCATACGACGAAACGGGTAGGGAGATAGCCAGACAGGAGAGACATTCCTTCGGCAACACAGATCATTATGTATTAAAAGCAAATAAATCAGCCTTGCATGCTGACGGCGAGGACATGATCTTTGTGGAGATCTCAGCGGAGGACCGGGACGGATATCCTGTGGAAAATGCCTCCGATTATGTGAGAGTGACCGTGGAAGGTGCTGGAAGACTGGTGGGACTGGACAATGGTGACAGCGCCGATTACGATGCCTACAAGGGAACCGTACGTAAGTTGTTCCAGGGGAAATTACTGGCTATGATCGCAGCAAAAACTACGCCGGGGGAGATTCGTGTGACTGTGGAGGATGCATGGGCAGCCACAGTGAACAGCATGACCAATGAAACCGGTACTGGAACAGCAACGGCAGCTGCCGGGCACCGCACGGCGACAGTGACGTTACAGGCAGTCGAAGCACCGATTCGTCCCGGTGTCTGCGCAACAGAAGAAAACAGAGAATATCCGCCCGCCTTTGTGGATCCCGGATTTGTTCCGGTGCGGAAACTGGAAATGAGCGCTCCCTATATGAGATTGACACCGGAGAAGCCGTATGTATTGCTACATACCCGTATCTATCCCATGGAAGCCACAGACCGTAAGCTTCTCTGGAGCATTACTGACGCTTCCGGTATCCCCAGCCCTGTGGCAAAACTGGAGGAACTGGAAGACGGCGAGAGCATCCGGATCACAGGCGTCAGTGATGGTAGTTTTCAGGTAAGGTGTATGACCTGTAACGGAACAACCAATATTAAAATGATTTCCCAACTTGACTTTGCAGTGGAGGGCATGGGACAGACGTTCCATTCTCCGTATGAGCCGGTGACGGGTATTTCTTATGTCGGAAGTTTTGGCGGAGACGTAAGCCGCGGAGTGGAGAACAGTGCCGGAACGGACAAGGCACAGCCTACCGGACTGGTCTATGAAGCGTTAGACTTTGGTGAATTCGGAAGTGACGAGATCACGCTGTCCATTTTTGCCAACGATAATGATCCCCACCGGATTCAGATATGGAAGGGAGAGCCCGAAGAGAGCGGTTCCGGGACACAGGGAACACTGGTGGGTGAAATAACCTATCAGAAGCCGGGCATCTGGGAAGTCTTCCAGCCGGATACCTTCGTATTGCCCCGGAGATTAAAGGGTGTAACAAAACTGACAATAGTGTCAGAAGATAAAATTTTCCTGAAAGAGTTCCATTTCACCAGACAGGAAAAAGCTTATGCAAGACTGAGTGCTCTCACGGACGGAGTTACCTATGGTGACAGCTTTGTGAGAACCGGGGATGCCGTTGAACAGATCGGCAATAATGTCTCTCTCGAATTTACGGATATGAACTTTGGAGAAGCGGGAACCGATAGCATTGTCATCTGCGGAAGAACTCCTTTACAGCAGAATACGATCCAGCTTAGGTTTACCGATGGAGCTACACAGGTACTTCCCTTCCCACACAGCGAGGAATATAGGGAACTGCGTTTCCCTCTGGAAAGAGTGACGGGAGAGCAGAATGTGACCTTCGTTTTCCTGCCGGGATGCAATTTTGATTTCAAATGGTTCCGGTTTGAAAAAAGCGGATATGAGGAGTAAGCGATAACTATGAGCAAATGGAACAGAAAAATATGGGCAGCAATACTGGTGGTGGGAATGACAGCGTCTCTGACTGCCTGTGGAGGCAGCAAAGGAGAAAACAGCAATGCGTCTGCTGCCGGTACACAGAATGAGACTGCCACCGTACAGGATGAGAGCGCGGACAGTAACACTGACAGCACCGGCAGTACCACGGCACTGGTGCAGGACAACCGGGTACTGCAGATCCCGGACGACAACTACCGTACCTACTATGAGCTTTTCGTATATTCCTTCTATGACAGCGACGGTGATGGCATTGGAGATCTACAGGGCGTACTGGAAAAGCTGGATTACCTGAATGACGGTGATGATACCACAGATATGGATCTGGGAATCAATGGTATCTGGCTCATGCCGGTGATGCCCTCCGTCACCTATCATAAATACGATACCACGGATTATGAGAATATCGATCCGCAGTACGGCACTCTGGAAACATTTCAGGAGTTGCTGACGGCCTGTCATGACCGTGTGATCCGTGTGATCCTGGATCTGGCAATGAATCATTCTTCCAGCAGCCATCCCTGGTTCCAACAGGCTGCGGAGTATCTGAAGAGCCTGCCGGAAGGGGCGGAACCGGATAGTTCCGAATGCCCGTACGTGGATTATTACCATTTTTCCAGAGAATACCAGGGCGGGTATGCACAGCTGGATGGAACGGCCTGGTATTATGAAGCGAGATTCTGGGACGGAATGCCGGATCTGAATCTGGAGAATGAGGCGGTACGCCGGGAATTTGAGCAGATCGCGGACTTCTGGCTGGATATGGGTGTGGATGGCTTTCGACTGGATGCGGTGAAAGAGTATGTTACCGGATCCACAGAGGACAATGTGGAAATTCTAAGCTGGTTCGCGGATTATGTTCATGGCAAAGATCCGGAGAATTATCTGGTGTGTGAATGCTGGACGGATCAGAATACCTATGCCAAATATTATGAGAGCGGCGTGGACAGCATGTTTGATTTTGCTTTTGCCGACAAGTCCGGTATCATTGCCAATGTGATGAACGGTAAGGCATCGGCAACATCTTATGCAAAGAATCTGGAAACAGAGCAGGGCATGTATGCGCAGTACAATCCGGATTATATCAATGCTCCCTTCTACACCAATCATGATATGGGACGCAGTGCAGGCTACTATGCCGGGGAGAATAGCGAAGCTCAGACGAAAATGGGCAATGCCCTTAATCTCTTAATGAATGGCAATGTATTCCTCTATTATGGGGAAGAACTGGGCATGAAGGGCTCCGGCAAAGACGAGAACAAACGGGCCCCCATGTACTGGAGCAAGGACGGCAATGCGGAAGGCATGTGTAAGGGCCCGGCAGATATGGATGATTTCCGGATGAAATTTGACAGTCTGGAAGAACAGCAGGAGGATCCCGATTCCATCTATAATTATGTGAAACAGGTGATCCGTGTCCGCAACCAGAACCCGGTGATCGCCAGAGGCACCACCGCTTATCTGGAGCAGTATTCCGGTGAACAATGCTTTGCCCTGACAAGAAGCTATGAAGGCAGTAACTTATTATTGTTGGGAAATACCTCTGCGGAGGCTGTGAGCGTGGATCTGACCGGACTTACCGTAGGAGGCACCACAGCGGAGGAACTGGTACTGCTGGGGGAACTTTATACCGGAGAAGAGACCGCGGAGCGTGCCGGTACTGTAGTTACGCTTCCGGCTTATTCGATCCTGATCCTGGGAGAAGAATAAGACGAGCAAAACAGAATACAGGAACAAAAACAGGTCTGTGGGCGAACCCTACAGACCTGTATGCTTTCTTACAAAATCTTCAAATTCGTTTACCGGTAACGGCTTCGAGAAGTAGTAACCCTGAATATCATCACAGTGAAGATTCTTCAGAAACTCTACCTGATCCGAAGTTTCTACACCCTCTGCGGTAATAGTCATACCGAAGCTCTGCAGCAGCTGTGTGATGTGCAACAGCAGCTTTTCACCGTTCCGGTCACCAATGTAATCGATCAGACTCTTATCCAGCTTGATCGTATCGAAATGCATGACATTCAGCGAAGACAGAGAAGAATAACCGCTTCCGAAATCATCCAGCAGTAAAGTAAATCCTGCTTCATGGAACTGATCGATCAGGGAGGAAATATCACTGTTATCAATGGTAGCACTCTCAGTGATCTCTAACGGAACATATTTCGGATCGAGCCGGAATGAATTCAAAATCTCCCGGTACTTATCTACCACATTGCTGTAGTATAGGCTGACTCTGGAAATATTTACAGAAATCGGATACAATTTTGCTCCAGCCTGCAGCCATCTCTGCTGTTGTGCGCACACCGTGCGGAACACATATTCGTCCAGTGTTGTGATATTACCGTTTTTCTCAAATAGTGGAATGAACTTGCCGGGAGAGAGCATGGTGCCGTCGGGGCGCTTCCAACGGATCAGAGCCTCCGCTCCCAGAATGTTTCCGGTGACGGGGTCTACCTTCGGCTGATACCACAGCTGGAATTCTCCGTTCTTCAGGGCATCTTCGAAGACATCTTCCATCAGACGATCCTCGGAGAGCTGTTTGATATCCAGCTCATCATAAAAAGCATAATGCCTGGTACGTTTTCCTTTTATCGGATACATGGCCTGTACAGCCTTGCCGTAATTCTGTTCGATTTCCTTATGATCGGCGGTCTCATAGATGCCGCACAGTGGGAACAGTTTCGGAATATTAAGCTTTGTGGACAAATTGGAAATATCCTGACACAGGCACTCCAATCTGGGTTCTAAGGTACACCGGTCATTATCCCGCAGGAACAGGATGAACCGGTCTGCATTGATGTGGGCAGAAAATTCACCCAGATGTGTACCGGTTTGCAGGATCTTCCATACTTCCAACAGTGTTTCGTCACCCTTGGCCACACCACAGGTATTATTGATCAGCTTGAAATCCTGAAGATCCAGGGCAACATAGAAGCCGCTGTCTCCGCCTCGGTGGGATAATTTCTCCTTGAAGCAGGCAAAATTATCACCATTTGTCAGAGGATCCACATAAGCCAGACGATATAACTGCCTGCGCCGTGTCCGGATACTGTGCACAAAAGCAAAAGTACCGACTCCGGCGATCACAATGATCAGCAGGATCAGCAGCCGCACCTGAAACAATATCGGAGCGGAACGACTGGAAAGTACCTGATCGGGAACAATAGTCAGGGCGAACCACTGTCTGTCGCTGCGGAGATTGTCCATTGCAGCCGCATAGTAATAATACTTCTGACTGCCTCCATAGAAATAACCACCGTTGGAAGAAGAACTCTGAAGCAGCGTATGCAGATCCTGCAAGGGCTGGTCGTTACGGGCATCCTGAGTCAGATAATCGGACATACGGTCGGCTTCCTGCAGGGAAGCCGGTGCATTGGAAGATGTGGCGATCAGGTCACCGTCCTGATTTACCAGACAACTGAATCCCTGATTATTAAAGGATTGCACGCCTAAAATTTCTTCAAAATGCTGGTTCCGATAGGTGGCAAATAAAACACCGATAATGGAATCACTCTGATCATATACGGGAATGCTGAATACATTGATGGGCTCCGGAGTACCGAGGCGATCCTGGAGGGTATTGGTAATACCAGGAAGTCCCTGCATACCATCCTTAAAAAAATCTCTGCTGGACAGATCCTGTACATAGCCATCGGTGCTTATCACCTGACCGTCCGGTGAGACGAAACCGATCCGTTTAAACTCATAGGTGGAGACAAAAGATCCCAACTGTGCAGCAATGGATTTTGCATTGACTGCATCCGGGGAAACGCTGATCGCATCGGCAAGGCTGTATAATAAGTTGAAGTTTTCACGGAGCTCCTGTTGTACGATCAGGGCGTTCTGCGTGGCAACATCCCGGAGAGTGGACTGTACTTCTTCCTCTGTATCCTGTGTGATCTGGGCAGAACTCCACATAACTGTGGAAATTACCAGCACCAGAGCAATGCTCAGAATGATCAAGGCCTGTTTTGGTAATTTACTTTTTTTCATTTTATATCCTCTTATGTATGTTATAAAAATTACCTTATATAATATACCATTATACACATTTACGATTGCATGGCAACAAAAACTGCATTGACAGTCCGGATTTCCTGTGCTACTGTAAGAATACGCAAATGCAATGAGGAAGAGAGTATTTATCATAGAAGTTTTACAGAGAACATTCCGTATGGCTGAGAGGAATGGAACGGACAGATAGAGAAGATGACTTCTGAGCGGCGCACCGAACGGATACCGGAGCAGAATAGGAACGGTAGAAGCAAGGCTGCGACAGGATCCGCCTGTTACAGCGGATAGGGTTACGGACCCGAAGAGGTCTGTGTTGCGAAACGCAGACGAAGAGAAGTGGTAACACGAGACAACGCTCGTCTTCTTGAAGAACATAAGGTTCTTTGAGGAGACTTTTTTATTGCAACAAGGTCACAAGTCAAAAATTACGATGTGCTTGCACAAGAGTAATTTTATGACTTGATGACCTGCCCCGATATGAGCATAAAAGTGGAGCGTAAGCTTCACGATATGCGAATATTGGGTTGGATTGTGAGAGTGCGGAGCACGGAACGATCCGTTGGAATTAAAATAAATAAGAAAAGGAGAATGTGATTTATGGAAAGCAAAGGAAAATATTATCTTACCACAGCGATTGCCTATACATCTGCGAAGCCCCATATCGGCAACAACTACGAGATCGTACTGGCTGACAGCATCGCGCGTTTCAAGAGAAAGGAGGGCTATGATGTCTTCTTCCAGACCGGTACTGACGAGCATGGACAGAAGATCGAACTGAAGGCTGAGGCAGCCGGCATCACTCCCAAGGAACATGTAGATAAGATCGCCGGTGTCATCCGCGGTCTGTGTGATCTGCTGAACATTTCCTATGATAAGTTCATCCGTACCACGGATGAGGATCATGAGAAGCAGGTACAGAAGATCTTCAAGCGTCTCTATGATCAGGGGGACATCTATAAGGGAGCTTACGAGGGAATGTACTGTACTCCCTGTGAATCCTTCTGGACCGAGTCCCAGCTGGTGGACGGCAAGTGCCCGGACTGCGGCGGTGTCGTAAAGCCTGCCAAGGAAGAGGCTTATTTCTTCCGCATGAGCAAATATGCAGACAAACTGATCAAGCACATTAATGAGCATCCCGAGTTCATTCAGCCCGTTTCCCGTAAGAACGAGATGATGAACAACTTCCTGCTCCCCGGACTGCAGGATTTGTGCGTATCCCGTACCTCCTTTACCTGGGGCATTCCGGTGACCTTCGATCCCAAGCATGTCATCTACGTGTGGCTGGATGCACTGACCAACTACATCACCGGTATCGGCTACGATGCAGATGGCAACAGCACCGAGCAGTACAAGAAACTGTGGCCCGCAGACCTGCATCTGATCGGCAAGGACATCATTCGTTTCCATACGATCTACTGGCCTATTTTCCTGATGGCACTGGGTGAGCCCCTGCCGAAGCAGGTATTCGGACATCCCTGGCTTCTTATGGGCGGTGGCAAGATGAGCAAATCCAAGGGAAATGTGGTCTATGCGGATGATCTGGTAGATTATTTCGGCGTAGATGCAGTACGTTACTATGTACTGCATGAGATGCCTTTTGAAAATGACGGTAATCTGACCTGGGAACTGGTAGCAGAGCGTACCAATTCCGATCTGGCCAACACCCTGGGCAACCTGGTGAACCGTACCATTTCCATGAGCAACAAGTATTTTGGTGGTGTAGTAGAGAATAGGAATGTACAGCTGACCGAGAACGATGCAGCAGTGGATGCCGATCTGAAACAGACTGTGACCGGCACTTATGCAAAAGTAGTAGCCAAAATGGAAGAACTGCGAGTAGCAGATGCCCTGACCGAGATCTTCGGCATCTTCAAACGCTGTAATAAATACATCGATGAGACCGAACCCTGGGTACTGGCCAAGGACGAAGCCAAGGCAGATCGTCTGGCTACCGTTCTGTACAATCTGGTGGAAGGTATTATCATTGGCGCATCCCTGTTAGAGCCTTATATGCCCGAAACCGCAGAGAAGATCGCAAAACAGCTGAATACCTCCCTGCGTGACTTTGATCAGTTAGAGCAGTTCGGCCTGTATGAGAGCGGCAACAGGGTGACAGATCAGCCTGAGATCCTCTTCGCCCGTCTGGATATGAAGGATGTAGCAAAAAAAGAGGCAGAGCTGGAAGAAGCCATGATCAAGGCAGCAGCGGAGCATGAAGCGGAAGAGGCAAATGCCGAGGCAGAAAAGGCAGAGCAGGAAGCCATCGATATTGAGCCCAAGACAGAGATCGAATATGACGACTTCGCAAAAATGCAGTTCCAGGTAGGTGAGATCATTTCCTGTGAGGCAGTGCCCAAGTCCAAGAAGCTGCTGTGCAGCCAGGTGAAGATCGGCAGCCAGGTACGTCAGATCGTCTCTGGCATCAAAGCACATTACAGCCCGGAGGAAATGGTGGGCAAGAAGGTTATGGTACTGGTGAACCTGAAGCCTGCGAAACTGGCAGGAGTAATGTCCGAGGGCATGATCCTGTGCGCAGAAGACGCGGAAGGCAATCTGGCTCTGGTCACCCCGGAGAAGAATATGCCTGCCGGAGCAGAGATCTGTTAAATAGTATATGACAACGCAACTTTACGAATGAGGCGGGATGAACTGTTACTATTTTACAAAAAAAGCAATATAGGGCTTAAAATTTTATAAGAAATGATATATAATGAATAGGACGCCAAAGCAGATGCTGTAAAATTGACATTTGTTTTGTGCGTCCTATGATTTTTCCGTAACCAAGGAGGTCTTATGATTAAGGAAGAATTTTACTTTGATTCCCGGGACGGCGAAAGCCGTATCCATGCAGTGAGATATACTCCCGATGACGGCAATGTAAAAGGCATTGTGCAGGTAGTGCACGGAATGGCAGAGTATGTGGAGCGTTATGAGAACCTGGCTGAATTTCTGACTGCCAGAGGAATCCTTGTTACCGGAGAAGACCATCTCGGACATGGAAAATCTGTGGCGGAAGGCGGCACTTACGGTTACTTCTGCGAACAGGATCCGGCAACGGTAGTGGTAAGGGATGTACATCGGCTGAAGAAGATCACAGAGGAAAGCTATCCGGAGGTGCCCTATGTTATTTTGGGACACAGTATGGGTTCCTTTATTACGAGGAATTATCTGTGTCGTTACGGTAAGGGAGTCGACGGGGCGGTAATTGTCGGAACGGGAATGCAGTCCGGGGGATTGATCCTTTGTTCCAAAGCCATGGCAGGCATACAGAAGCTGTTCTGTGGTTCCAGGCATGTCAGTCATTTTATTGATAAGGCTGCATTCGGGAACTACAACAAGCGGATCGATGTACCCAGAACCGCAAGTGACTGGCTGAGCCGGAATCCGGAGAATGTGGACCGCTATATAGCGGATGAGCTGTGTGGATTTACCTTCACTGTGAACGGGTTCCAGACGCTGTTTGAACTGATCCGCAGACTGCAGAAGCAGGAGAATCTGGAGAAGGTACCGCAGAACCTGCCAATCCTTATGGTATCCGGTGCCGAGGACCCAGTGGGAGATTACGGTAAGGGTGTCCGGAAGGCATGTGATTCTCTGAAGAAGGCTGGTGTGAAAAATATTACCGTCAAACTGTACGAGAATGACAGACATGAGCTTTTGAATGAGGAAGACGGTGAACAGGCCATGGAGGACATCTATCAATGGATCCGCAGGGAGATTCCGGGACTGGATTAAGACCGGAAAGCTTTCGGATCAGAGAGGCGGTGCATCATGTCGGATACGGCAGCGGGCACTTACGAGATCAGATGGGCGGAAGACAAAGACTGGATTCCTGCCATGCATATGATCTGGAAGACATTTTTAAAATTTGAGGCGGTGGATTATACAGAGGAGGGAATCCGTAACTTTTATGATTTTATTACGGATGAACACCTCTATAAGTCGTTCCAGCAGGGAAGATATCAGATGATGGTGGCGCTGGACGGTGAGAGAGTCATCGGAGCGGCTTCCGTGCGGAATTATAATCATTTATCACTTCTTTTTGTTGATGAGGAGTATCATCATCGGGGAATCGGACGGGATCTGATGAGAAGAATGTGTGAATATCTGAAAAAAGAGGAAGGGGAACGGTATATGTCGCTGAAAGCAGCTCCGTATGCCGTAGAGTTCTATCGAAAACTGGGGTTTCATGCGGTACATGAAGAGGAGGCATTTTCCGGAATACGTGTGACCCCCATGGAAAAATTTTTATAAAACAGAAAAGGATAAGATATAAATGAAAATTTTTGATCTGGATAGCCCTTTAATGAATGTACTGAACAAAATGGCAGATCTGATGTGGCTCAATATTCTGACACTGATCTGCTGCATCCCTGTCATTACCGCTGGAGCTGCGCTGACTTCCATGCATTATGTGGCATTGAAGATCGTGCGTAACGAGGAGAGTTATATTACAAGAAGCTTTTTTAAATCCTTTAAGACCAATTTCCGTCAGGCAACCCTGATCTGGTTGCTGCTTATGCTGGTAGCGGCGATCCTTGGCGGTGATTACTACATTATTACCAAATCCGGAATGCAGTTCAGCCAGGTGTTGGTGGTACTGATCATGGCAGCAGGAGTGCTGGTGATCTGCACTTCTTTATATGTATTTCCGGTACTTGCCAAATTTGACAATACAATCATGGGAACCATTCGAAATGCATTTATCATGAGTATTTTACAGCTGCCCAAGACAGTTGTAATGTTCGTAATGGCATTTTTCCCGTTGATTATTTATCTGGTATCTTTAAGACTGATACCCATTATTTTCCTGTTTGGTTTTTCACTGCCGGCTTATGCCTCTGCCATGCTGTACAATAAATTCTTCCAGAAGCTGGAAGATCAGTTGTTGTCAGAACAGGAGCCTGCACCGGAAATCTCGCCGGAAGAGGATGAGAGAGTATTCCATGATGAACTGGATGAAAGCCTGAAAACAGACGTGAAGTAACAAAAATGTCCTGCGGGGGCATCAGACGAGAGGTGTTCGGAGTATGCAAAAGAGAAAATTTTGGGAAATTTTTTTCCAGTGGGTCTTTCCCTGCGCATTGCTGGTAGTTGCACTGGTTCTGAGTATTTACGAATTTAATAATAAAATGAATTCAGCCATACGGACGGTGGTGGATGATCAGGCAGAGCAGATCGGCTATTACTATTCCGCGGGAGTAGATGACAAGCTGGGGGCACTGGGAGATATCACGAGTGCCATGGCAAACATTATGGCGAGCCGGCCGGACAGAAGTGATGCTTTTGTATATGAGAAGCTGGACACCATTGTAAAAGCCAGCAACGCCTATATGTCTGCTTATTGTGCTGTGAACGGAAACGGAATGCTGAGTGACCGCCGGGAGTTCGATATGTCGGAGTTAAACTATTACGGCAGCATCAGCGGAACCTCCGCCCATTATATTTATGCCGGCACGGATGGGATCAACGGACAGACTGCCTTTATCTATGTGTGTCCGATTGCGATATCCGGAAATGTCACCGGATATCTGCTCAGTTATATGAACCCGGATAACATGAAGGAATTCTTCGACAATTCTGTATATGGTGACAAGGCATTTTTCTCTCTGGTCAACCGGAACGGAACCATTATGGCATGCTACGGTGCCACTGACGGAACGGCTATTTTGCAGAATGATTTCTGGAATTCCCTGAAAGATATTTCGGAAAGCCTGGGAAGCTGGACCTTGTTTGAAAGACAGCAGCAGAAGGGCAACAACGGCATTTTACATGTTAAGGAAGACGGTGTAGGCAAGATCATCTGTCATTTTCCAATCCGCGGTACCGAGTGGAACCTGGTGGTCGGTATTAATGAATCCTATCTGTCTGGAATCCAGCAGTCCTTCCGCGGCCCGATTGTGAATCTGATCGTCAAGATCAGTATTTCCATTGCAGTAGCGCTTATTATTATCACCGCAATCAATATTCTGGTACGCATCAAAGCCTCTGAACACAGTAAGGTGTTGGAGGATAAAGCGGATACCGACCTATTGACGGATCTGAACAATAAGATGGCCACAGAGCGTAAGATCCGGGAATACATGGAAAAGTACCCGGACAAGCAGGGCGTATTGTTCGTACTGGATGTTGATAACTTTAAGAAGATCAATGATACTATGGGACATGCCTTCGGAGATGAAGTGCTCCGCAACCTGGCAGTACGTCTGCAATCCATGTTCCGGGCTACGGATATCGTGGGTCGTACCGGTGGCGATGAGTTCATGGTGTTTCTGAAGGATATCCGCGAGATCAGTATGATCGAACGGGAAGGCAAGAAGATCGAACAGTTCTTCCATCAGTTTGAAGTGGGAGAATATGTAAAATATTCCGTAACGGCCAGCGTGGGAGCAGCGGTCTTCCCCGGGGACGGCAAGTCTTTCGAGGAACTGTACAAAGCCGCAGATAATGCGCTGTATGTGTCAAAAAGACATGGCAAAAACCAGCTTAGCTTCTATAAAAAGCCGGAAAATGAGACAAAGTAGGGCAATTCTTGTTGAATATGTCCAAGAAATGCGGGCGGATTTGTTCAATCTGACAAGCATTTCGAAAAAAAACAAACTTTATAAGCAATTCTTACAATATGATTCAAAATCTTTGTGAAATAGTGGTATGGCACATTTTCGTGATTTTCGTTATACTGAATTCAGATTCAAACGAGACATATCGTTTCACAATGAGAGAAAATAACATTGGTAAATATGAAAGGAGTATTTTCAAATGGCAAGTTTATCTTTAAAGAATGTCTGC
>ERZ779861.3199-NODE-3199-length-14038-cov-11.581563_pt1 | contig 14038 bp, 9 predicted proteins | sample MGYA00511558_ERZ779861 | MGnify/ENA primary metagenome ERZ779861 (study PRJEB29588, sample SAMEA2163432) | human gut metagenome | biome: human gut; feature: human-associated habitat; material: faeces | place: Denmark | collected 2008/2010 ... | reverse complement strand
GATAATAGTCCGGCGCCCGGAGACCGAGATCGTCAAAAAACACCTGATTGAGGGTATAGTCATAGTTCTGACCGGTGTGTACGAGGATCTGCTCGAAGTACCGGTCACAGCATTTGATTGTGGCAGACAGCCGGATGATCTCCGGCCGCGTGCCGACGATGGTCATCAGCTTCAGCTTCCCCATGTCTAATGTCTACACCTCCTCAAAGTAGGTATCCGGTCGGTTCGGATCAAAGCATTCGTTTGCCCACATGACTGTTACCAGCGTGTCGGTATCGCTGAGGTTCGTGATGCTGTGGGTATACCCCGGCAGCATATGGACAGCCTCGATGCGCTCGCCGCTTACCTCGAATTCCAGAACCTCATCCGAGTCCAGCCGGCGTTCGCGGATCAGTCCGTGACCGGCAACGACAATGAAAAACTCCCACTTGCTGTTGTGCCAGTGCTGTCCCTTGGTCACGCCGGGCTTCGTGATATTCACGGAAAACTGTCCGCAGCTCCGCGTCTTCAGAAGCTCCGTAAAGCTGCCGCGCGCGTCCGCATTCATCTGCAGGGGAAACGCGACCTTTTCCTGCGGCAGGTAGGAAAGATAGGTGGAATACAGCTTCTTTTCCAGACTGCCCGCAGGCATATCCGGAAGCAGCAGCGTCTCGGGCTGGGCGCGGAAACTGCGCAGCAGCGCGACGATCCTGCCTAGTGTCACGCGGTGCGTCACCGGCACATGGCAGAAGCGCTCACCGGGAACCGGCGTCAGTCCGTCATACTCGCAGCGGTGTGCCTGCCCGGACAGCGCGCCCAGCAGTTCCGTGACCAGATCGTCGATATAGAGCAGCTCCAGCTCTGTTGCCGGATCGCTGACCGTGATCGGCAGATCGCGGGCAATATTGTGGCAGAAGGTCGCCACGGCAGAATTATAGTTCGGGCGGCACCATTTCCCGAAGACATTGGGGAAGCGGTAAATCAGCGCCTCCGCGCCGGTTTCGGCGGCATGGGCACGCAGCCGCTCCTCGCAGGCGCGCTTGGCTTTGCCGTATGCACTGCCTGCGTAACGCCCGACAAGCGACGCCTGCGCCGAGCTTGCCAGCATCACGGGACAGCGGTTGCCTGCCTGCTTCAGGGCGGTCAGCAGTATTTCCAGTGAGCCGATGTTGCCGGGGAGGTATTCCTCTGCCGTTTTCGGGCGGTTCACGCCCGCGAGATGGAACACAAAATCCGCTGTTTTGCAGAAATCGGCAAGCTGCTCCGGCGTGTTGTCGGTATCGTACCCGCAGATATCCCGGATTTCCAGTCCCGGATGGGTGCGATCCTTGCCGTCGCGGATAGCTTTGAGCGCCTCCGTCAGATTCTTCCCCACGAATCCGCGCGCACCTGTTATCAGAATGTTCATCAGCAGGAACCTCCGAACAGCCTGAGCTTCAGCAGTAATTGCTTCATTTCCTCCACACACAGCCGGCTGGTATTGTGGGAGGTGTACGCCCCGATCCTGCCGAGTTCCGGATTTCCCTTGCTGAAATAGTTGTCATAGTTCAGGTTCCGGTTGTCCGCCGGAATGCGGAAGAACCCGGGCAGATCCTCCGCACGAAGCATCTCCTCTGCCGTCACCAGTACCTCAAAGAGCTTCTCGCCGTGCCGCGTCCCGATGGTCGTTATGCCCAGATCCGCATGCTTCAGCTCCAGCACTGCTTGCGCCAATGTCCCGATGGTCGCGGCAGGGGCTTTCTGCACGAACAGGTCGCCCTGCTCGCCGTGCTCAAAGGCGTAGAGAACAAGGTCAACGGCATCCTCCAACGTCATCATGAAGCGGGTCATATCCGGGTTCGTGACGGTCAGGGGCTTTCCCTCGTCAATCTGGTCGCAGAACAGGGGAATAACCGAACCGCGGGACGCCATGACATTGCCGTACCGCGTCAGGCACAGAACGGGATCCCCTGCCAGCATCTGCCGGGAGCGGGCAATCACATTCTTCTCCATAACGGCTTTGGTCATACCCATCGCGTTGATCGGGTAGGCTGCCTTGTCGGTGGACAGGAAGATTGCCTTCCGTACATGGTTGGCAACGCAGGCAGAGATGACATTGTCCGAGCCGACCACGTTGGTCTTGACCGCCTCCATGGGGTAGAACTCGCAGGATGGCACCTGCTTGAGCGCGGCGGCGTGAAACACGTAGTCCACGCCGCGGAACGCGTTTACAATCGAGGTATAATCCCGCACATCGCCTATGTAGAACCGGATTTTCTCCGCATACTCCGGCATGGTGGTCTGATATGTATGCCGCATATCGTCCTGCTTCTTCTCATCCCGCGAGAGGATGCGGATCTCCGCAATGTCGGTGGTCAGAAAGCGGCGCAGAACGGCGTTCCCGAAGGAGCCTGTCCCGCCGGTAATCAGGAGCGTTTGATTCTGGAAGGATATCATCTGGTCTTACTCCTCTGTGTGATTATTTTTTGAAAACGCCGGTTGCATGCGGGCGCCGAAGCGGTGCCGCCGCCCCGGTCAGCGTTCCCTTGCTTTCCCCGGCAGTACGCCGCGCAAGAGAACGGCATCCAGCATCAGTTTTGCGTTCGGACGCAGTGGGCGGATCAGCGCCGGAAGCAGGATCGTGGTGGACGCCTGCGTAATCAGGGATGCCGCGGCAGCCCCGGACGCGCCCCACAGGGGGATCAGGGCAAGGTTCAGCACAACGTTGAGCGCGGCGGCGCTGATGTACAGATACTTGAGGTACTTCTGCTGATTCTCGCACACAACCCATGCGTTTCTGGCAACACCGAGATAGGAGAACGCCGTGTACCAGACCACAATGCGCAACGGCATGACAGCCGCCAGGTATTTCTCCCCGTACAGAGTCACAACAAAGGGCTTTGCAATAAGGCATATCAGAGCGGATACGAACAGGGATGCATATATAACGATTGCGTAGAGCTGTCGGTTCTTCCTTTCGTAGCGCAGGCGATCCTTCCGGAAGCTCTGCACAATCTCGGGGTAAAGCGAGTCAATGACCGCCGAGAGTAAAAAAGCCCACGAAACGCTGACCGTTGAGGCAAGAGAGTAGTGCCCGACGGCATCAGCCCCGAGCATCTGCTTGAGCATCAGCTTGTCCGTGCAGGCATAAACAGATATCATCAGACCGGATATGATAAAGCTGTAACTGCTTTGCAGGAGTTCCCTCGCCTTTTTCAAGGAGCAACAAAACCGCACCCCGCCGTTCCGGAAATAGGCAATCAGCAAAAATACCGCCAGCACGATGTAATCCAGCGCGCTTGCAACGGCGAACCACTCCACGCTTTTTCCGAGCGCCAGCAGAATAATCTTGTACGCGGACATCGCCGCATACGACACCAGCTCGGCAATGGCAGAATATTTGGACTGAAGCCGGGACTGGAACCAATAATTCAGCGTATCAAACACCTGGAAGACAAGTCCGATGCTGTACAGTGCCACGACCGCAACGGTCAGCGGCTCCCCCTTGTCCACAACGCTTACGATGCCGACGATAGCCAAAGCCGAGAACAGGCTGGAAACAGCCCGCAGAAGCAGGGTTGTTCCGATTGTTTCGCCTTCCTGCTCCGGATGATCCACGAAGTTTTTGACGAGGATGCTGTTGATGCCAAGCGTGCAGAGGGAGGCAAAAAAGGTCGCATACGCCGCCGCGTAATTGATCAGACCGTAATTGCCCGGTCCCAGGTTGCGTGCCGCAAAAACGCCGACCACAAAAGCCAGCAGTTTGTTTGCCACCTTGCCGGCTATGATCCAGCCTGCGTTTTTGACGACTTTATTCTTTCTGAGCGTCTGTAGCAAGATCCTCAAGCTCCTTTATCACTCTGGCAGGGACGCCGGCGACCATCGTGTCTGCCGGCACGTCCCTGCGAACGCAGGCGCAGGCGGCAATGACGCTTCCGTCCCCGATGCCGGTATTGTTCAAAACAGTCGCGTGCGCGCCGATCCAGACACCGTTGCCTACGGAAATGCGGTATGTCTCCCCCTCGCCCGCGCACCGGGCGTGACTCCCGATCCGGTGTCCGCCTGTCAGAAAGGTGACGTCCGGGGCAATGTCACAGTTGTCGCCGATCGTGACCGTCCCGTTTCCGGAGACTGTCAGGTTGCATCCGACCCAGCAATCCGCGCCGATGCAGAGCGTTCCGGTGTTATGAATGGGCCCGACGATCTTGGTATTGTCGCCGATCTCATAGCCGATGGAACGCAGAAGGCGCCTTTTGGCGGCAAAGAAACGCGTCCCCGCCAAAGTATGGTTGACCATGTGGAGCACAATCCGTTTTTTGATAGATCTCAGCTTCATTTCCTGTACCAATCTTCCCTCAACAGGCTCGCCGGGCTACAGGGACCGTCCGCAAACAGCTTTGTCGCGTCACGCCCGTCCAGCAGTGCCTGCGACAGCTGCAAAAAGCGCTCCGCGGCAGTCTCGGCATTCCATAGACCGGTGATGGTCCGGTAGGCGGCTGATCCGAATGCGCGTTGCGTGGACGGATCATCCAGCAACCGCCGCACCTTTTCGTACAACTCCTGCACATCGCCGCTATGATACACGCTTCCGTTTGCGCCGTCCTGTACAAGGAAGGGCGTTGCCCCTGCCGCATCGCCGGCAACGACCGCACAGCCGCTGTTCATAGCTTCGTTCAGAACAGCGCCCCAGCCCTCCTGCCGGTCACTGGTAAACAGGTAGATGCCCGCCTTTTCCATGTGTCGGCGCACATCCTCCGGGGACATGGCGCCGAGGAACTGTATGCTTGTATCCAAAAGCCCCGCTTCCGACGCCAACTGCCTGAGCCGCGGCTCCATTTCGCCGGAGCCGATCATCTCGATCCGGAAGCAGCAGCCCGCGTCCCGGAGCCGTCTTGCGACCTCGATCACATCATCCGGGTGCTTCCAGTCCAGATATCGTCCGCACCACAGGATGGTCGCCTTTTCCTTGCGGTCGATCAGCGCGTTCACATCCGGATACCGTACCGTCTTCGGGAAATAGCCCCATTTATAGCATCGCCCGCGAAAAAGTCCGAATTTCGCGTAATCTCCCGCCGTAAAAGCACTGGCGCAGAGCATATAGGTCTTCCGCCACGGCGGATTGTAGTAATGCCATTTGAGAAAACGCGGCAGGAACTTTACCGGCGGATTCCCGCCCTTCAGCGGACGCTCGGAGTAACGGAAGAGCAGTTTGCATCTCCGAGCCGCCCATTGCACCAGTGCTTCGGGCGCAGAGCCGACAATGACCACGTCACTTTGACGCAGAACAGCATACTCCGCCGTCCCGTCTGCGGTGCAGACATAAGGGACATCTGTATCTGAGGTCCATCCAAGAGCCTTGCGCTCGACATCCAATTTCTGCGTGGAAATAAAGGTATACTGCGCAGTGCCGGACATCAAAGCGTCAGACACAGGTTTCTGGTGGTGATTGAAGTAGTTACTGAGAAAAGCTACGCGCACGGGAAGCCTCCGTTCTTCGTTCTTCGTCTGATTCTTTGCCTATATCTGTCATCGCCAGGAAAATTCCGAAGAAAAGATATACACTCAATCCGCCGGAAAACAATGCCGCCTCGCCGACTCCGAGAAAAAGCGCGCAAATGAAGCCGAGCAAGGGGGTGCTTGACGCCGAAGGCTTTACTTTCATTTGACTGTCCCTCATGAGCAAATAAAGGTATACGCATACCAAAACCAGAACGGACAACCCGTAGGAAGTCAAAATATCCACGTGCGTGTTGTGCATCTGGGACAGCCCGGTTCCGCCGCTAATCTGATAGTAGGCTCCGAATACAGGAGAGGACTCAAATGCCTGAAAGGCGGCTTTCCAGACTTTACTTCTGGAATTCAATAGCTTTCCCTCACCGGCAAAGAAGGAAAGCAGCTTCACAGAGTCGGCGTTGTCGATAAAAAACAGGTACGCAATCGCGAACAGGATGGGGAAAACTGCTACCAGTCCAAGTACACCATTCCGAAAAGCGATACGCCTCCTTCGCAGAAGAAACCAAACCGCGACAATTGTGAAAAGACCTACTGCCAAAAGCGCATTTCTGGACTTTGTCAGAAAAAGAAACACAAGCTCGGCGGCAGCCACAGCATACAGCAGTATTTTCATGGGAATGCGTCTTTCCTGAAAAGCTGCAACCTCAAGGAACATCGTCATACAGGCAAGAAACAGCGCTGTCAGATTCGGATTGTTAAAGCGGAAGGTAAGGTAACGTGTATATCTGCCATTGAGCAGGTGCATCTGCTGATTTCGGAAGAAAAACATGAACAGCATGAAGATCCCGACAATGAGAAAAAGAACCTCCAGAAAACGAAATGTCCCCCGATCCAACGAAATTCGCCGGATTGCCGAAAGAAAAACCATGCTGCAGCAAAACATGATGTATTTCTTCAGGTACTCAAAAGAAAAAACCGCATCAGTAATGGCTGCGTTGATGGCAACATGGATAAGCGCCAGCATGATAATTGCGATAGTCAAACGATCCAGCCTGTCCAATGATTCTGTCGTTGTACAAATCCACAGTGCGATAGAAACCAAAAAGCTGAGATAGAAGAGAATGCTTACCATTTGGCGTATATATAGTATCTGACAGATAATGATTGCCGTTCCGAGCAGATAATCCAGGCGCAACAGCACTATCTTTGCTCGCCGCATAGAACCTCCTGATAGAGTGCCTTGTATTTATGAATCATAGTCTCTTTTGCATAGAGCTTATGCGCCGCCTGCGCAATCTGCCGCCCGTCATACGGGATCGCAAGCATCTGCCCGATGCATTCCCGTAAGGCATCCAGCTCTCCGTTCGGAACAAAGCGGCTGTACTGCGGGATGGATATCTGTTCCGGCGCACCGGCACAGAAGCCAGCCACCGGAGTTCCGCAACAAAGGCTCTCCGCGCAAATCAAAGAGAAAGTTTCACGCTTGCTTGTCAGTACCGTCAAATCGGCAAGGCTATAATAGCGTGCGAGAAGCAACTGGTCGCGGATCTCTCCCAGCAGGATAACATTTGCGGGAAGACTACCGTGCAGCCGGTGCTTCCCAGCCACAACGAAAACGGCGTCCGGCATTTCTTCCGCGAGTCGCAACACGTACCAGCCGCCTTTGGGATCTTCCTTTTCATCGCTGAACATGGCAGTGGCATGGAAGATTACCCTTTTATAAGAAACATTGTGCAGTTCCTTCAGATCTTCTGCTCTGCATGGGCGGAAGATCTCGGTATCAATACCGTTCAGAATGACACAATGGCTATTGTCAGCAAAAATCGGGGAGCTTTTGGCACGTTCCATCAGCCAAGGCGAAACAGATACGATGCGCAGGTTGGTATCAAATCCGGAAAAAGCACGCTGCATTCTGAGGAAACTCGCATGTGTGCGATCAAACAGCAGGCTTTTACTTGCCGCATACTGTCGTGGACACCTGCCACAGCCGCTCTTCCAGCGTTCACAGTCAAAGGCATGGGAACAGTTGGCTGTATACATGAATTCCGCATGCAACGTTACGACAGTAGGGATCTGATGCTCCTTCAACCAGGAAATCAGTCTGTAAATATTTATGAAATTGCCGTTGATGCATTGCAGATGCACCACATCCGGCTGTTCTTTCAAAAGAATGCGAAAGGCTTTGCCCGTCGCAAGGTTGCAGCCACCGTATCTGAGCCCGGTGAGCCGCGAGAGCAGGCTGTTCGCCCTTCCATACAAATTACGGCAAAGGCGGTAGACGCCAGGCGCATCCGCATCCGGTCCGCGCCCATACAGGACAATAGAATCAGCGCCATCTGCAAGCAGCGCGGTGTGCAGCGCTTGCGTTATTTTTCCGGTGCTTCCAACGCCATACACACTGTTGATTTGCAGAACCTTCACGAATTCACTTCCTATCAGGCATCGCCCCGCACCGAGGGAGATATTTTCCCCCTCGGCGCAGGAACGACGCATCAGATTACGATATCAATCAACAGTCATTCTTCCATTGTCATCAAAGGTATAGCTCTTCTCCGGCATCAGTCCGTTGGTCTTGGTGATCCAGTAGTTGCGTCCGTGAACCACCTCGCCGCTCGTCCTGACGTAGTAATAGCTGCCGTCGATCTCGATCAAACCGGCATAATAGCGAACGCCATCCCTGTAGTAGTACAGGCTATCGTTCTCTTGCACGATGCCGTCCTTGCTGGTATCCTTGATTTCGGGGTTAATCATCTTGCCGTCCTCGGCAAACTGATAGCTCCGCTCACCCATCAGACCGTTGGTCTTGGTGATCCAATAGCTACGACCATGAACCACCTCGCCGCTCGTCCTGACGTAGTAATAGCTGCCGTCGATCTCGATCAAACCGGCATAATAGCGAACGCCATCCCTGTAGTAGTACAGGCTATCGTTCTCTTGCACGATGCCGTCCTTGCTGGTATCCTTGATTTCGGGATCAATCATCCTGCCGTCCTCGGCAAACTGATAACTCCGCTCACTCATCAGACCGTTGGTCTTGGTGATCCAGTGGCTGCGGCCGTGAACCACCTCGCCGCTCGTCCTGACATAGTAGTAGCTGCCGTCAATCTCAATCAGACCGGCATAATGCAGTGCACCGTTCAGGTAGTAGTACAGACTGTCGTTCTCTGCAACGATACCGTTCTTGAGCTTTCCGTCTGCATCAAAGCTATACGTACCCTCCGGGAGGCCGCTGTCGCTCATCCGTTCGCAATAGTAGGTCCGGTTGACGATCAGCGCGCCATCCGACTTGGCGTAATAGAAACTGCCATCAAGTTTGAACATACCCATGTGAACACGGATACCGTCGATGTAGTAGTACTTGACGCCGCCTTCCTCGACAATGCCGTTCTGGAACTGCTCGTCATGGGGAATCACGCCGTTTTCATCGAAGTAGTACCCCCACTCAGGCAACAACCCGTTGGTCTTTTCCGCAGGGATCCAGAAGTCCTTACCGCCATCCGGCAACACATTCTTCACAGCCTTGCCGTCCACATCAAAGTAGTAGTACAGATTGTGACCGTTCGCATCCTTCACCTGTGTAAGGCCCTTGTCCCGTACATGCCGACCGTTTTCCAACCAATACGTGCCGTTGTCTTCCTGGCACAGACCGTTCTTGCCGACCGAAGTGAACTGCGCGGTATAGACGGTATCTTCGCTTACGGCTGCAAGCTCCTTATCCCAACCCTTGAACTCGTAACTGTAGTGCTTATTCTCGTTCTTCTTCGGATCCTCGCCGGTATATTGGGGAACGGATCCCTTAAGAATCGTATCAGTGCCCAGGACACTACCATTCTCGTTCTTCCAAGTGATAGTGACTCCGGTCTTGGGAATCTCCGAGCCCTGCTCGATCAGTTCCTCGCAGACAGAGCAGTAGGTGTCGCCGGTGTAACCGGGTGTCGTGAGCGTTGCTTCGACCGCATTGCGAACCTCCGGCTGGTGGCCAGTAGCCGGGATCACTTCCTGGGCAACGAGGACTTCGTTGCAGACAGAGCAGTGCTTGCCCTCGGTCTTGCCGGGTGTGGTGCAGGTAGGTTTGACTGCCGGGTCGATGACCTCGGTGTGTCCCTTCGCGGGAACCTCTTCTGTTTTGGTCGTATTGCAGACCGTGCAGGTAAAGGTCTTTACGCCCTTGTCTTTGCAGGTCGGTGCGGTCGTGACCTCGCCCTCGTTCCAGCTGTGTCCCTTCGCGGGAATCACTGTTTGTGCCACGAGAACCTCATTGCAGACCGAGCAATGCTTGCCCTCGGTCTTGCCGGGTGTGGTGCAGGTAGCTGCAACAGCTTCGTCGATTACCTCGGTATGACCCTTAGCAGGAATCTCTTCCTGTGCTACAAGCACTTCATTGCAAACCGAGCAATGTTTGCCTTCGGTCTTGCCGGGTTCGGTGCAGGTAGCTGCAACAGCTTCGTCGATTACTTCCGTATGCCCCTTGGCAGGGATAACTTCCTGTGCAACAAGAATCTCATTGCAGACGGAGCAATGTTTGCCTTCGGTCTTGCCGGGTGTAGTGCAGGTGGGTTCAACTGCCGGGTCGATGACCTCAGTGTGTCCCTTCGCGGGAATCACTGTTTGTGCCACGAGAACCTCATTGCAGACCGAGCAATGCTTGCCCTCAGTCTTGCCGGGTTCGGTGCAGGTGGGGTCAACTGCCGGGTCGATGACCTCGGTGTGTCCCTTGGCAGGAATGACCTCCTGTGCAACGATGACCGCGTTGCAGACCGAGCAGTGCTTGCCCTCGGTCTTACCGGGTTCCGTGCAGGTAGGCTCGACTCTTGCATCAATGACCTCAGTGTGGCCCTTAGCCTGAATAGGTTCACCCCTGGCAATTTCCTTGCCGCAGACGGCACAGACCGTATCACCGGTGTAGCCATCCTCTGTGCAAGTGGCATCCTTCTTGTTGATCACCTTGGTGAGAGAATGATTGTCCTCCCACTGGGCGTAGAGGGTGGTGCTCTCGGTCAGGTTGACGGTGGCACCATCCGCATAGGAGGTGCCGCTGCCGTTGGCTACGGTGTTCCAGCCCTTGAAGTTGTAGCCCTCGCGGGTGAAGCCGTTCGCATTCAGCGCCGTTTCGGTCTTTTCGAGCACGGTCTGCGGGGTCATCGTGCCTTCGACCGGGTATTCCGCACTTCCGTTGGCTTCAAAGGTAACCGTCAGCTGGACAGGCTCTTTGCCGCCCCAGACGCCGTTGACATAGTTAATGGTGTCGCCAGCCTTGGCGTCCTTCGTCTCGGTGTAGGAACCGTCGGCGTTGTGCAGCTTGGCGGGGGTAATGGGGATGGTCACCGCATTATTCCCGTTCGCATTATACTGATAGATCGCGGTTTCTTTGCCAAGTGCGCCCTGCTGAACATATTTGCCGGTGCCTTCACTGGAGCAGATATCCGCGCCGCTCTTAGTAGTGTAGATAGCACCGATAGCCTTCAGGCTGCCGTTTACATCCACCTTGGCATCCTTCAGGTCTGCATTGGTGCGGTTATAGGCTTTACCGGGCGCATAGGCAACAGACTTGAACTTGCAGGACCCCCAGACAAAGTTATCGGAGTTCCATTCATCGCCGTCATAAATGTAGACATTTTTTCCACTGGAGACCGTCAAGTCAGCCCCCTCGGCAATGCTCACCTCAACACCAGCCAGTAGTGCGGTATCCTGGTTAATAGTGACCTTTCCGGACTGAATGTTGATAGAAATGTTGTTGGTGATGGGCAGCACATAGCTTGCAGAGTTGACATCCATGCCCGCAAGCGTTAGCGACAACGTGTTCAATGCCGCCTCGCCGTTTACTGTGAATACAAGGCGATCCGTCTTTTCATCGTAATCCTTGGTAAAGCTACCAGATTCCACTTTGAACATACCGGTGTCGCCAATGAAATTAATGGAGGTGGTATATGTGGTGCTCATTGCATAAACGCCGCTGTAAACTATCTCGTTGGCGCCGGCATTCAACGTCAAGGGAACTTCGATGTTTTGTACGAAGTACTGCGAAAATGGGAACACCCCATGGCCCATGCTGGAAGATGCGCTGCCGCCGCGGAAGTCCGCGATCTGATAGAACTCATACACGGTTGCACCGGATTCCGCCTGAACAGAACCGCTACCGGAAATAAAGCCCCATGCATAGAGATTTCCGCCGTTCTTCACCGTAATGGAGCTGTTATCCGCCATTTTGATATAGCCATAATCGCCCACAGGACGACCCTGCTGACCGCCGCCAGCTGCAAAATATCTGCCGCCCAGGCTGATGGCACCATTGACGGTGATGGAAGTGCCTTCGCTCATCGTCAGTGTCCGGAACGGCTTAGACGCCGGGGCCGTGCGAATTGCCGCAGGAGCATCCGTATACAGCGTTCCCGCTGCATCAAAGGGAATCAGTAGCGTGATACCCGTCGGGATGGTATAAGTACCACTGATAGAACCATCGGTAGCCAAGGTAATCTTGGACTGACCGTTTGCCTGTGCGTAAGCAACCGCTTTATTCAGGTCTGCAAACCGCTGACCGCCAGTCTCAAAAAGCGCAACGGTTTTGCTTGCAAATTTTGCCGTAATGGTGCAGTTGCTTTCAACATTCAGCGCAGTGCTTGCGGCAGTTGCTATACACTTGCCGGTGGTCAGATTGTACCAGCCAAGGAACTGATAACCATCTGCCGGGGTTGCCACCACCTGATATGCAGTCATGGAACTTTGCGTGTTGCTGTATTCCTCTGTGACAGTCTTGCCATCCACTGTGTAGGTACCATTTTCGGCAGGCACAAAGGTCGTGGTCGCTGTTACATCTGAGACCAGTGCAACATTGGTCATAGTAATTTTTGTGGCTGTGGTACTGCCGGATTTGATATAAACCGTGATGGTTTCACCGGCGGCAAGCTCTTTACTGAAGCTGTTACCTGCAGTGACGGCAGTCCCATCTACCTTAATCGTACCGCTGTTCTGCTCAATGGCATAGTTAAATGACAGCGTGGCTTTCGTGTCTTTGTTGTTTTTGATAGTCAGTGTGGAGTTGTAGCTGGTGTCACTACAGGTTCCCCCGACAGAGACAACCGTTCCTGTGATTGTTGTACCCGATGCACCCCAGGCGTTGTCCGCGTCGCCGGAGAAACTCAGCCCGATGTTCTCGTCAGCCAAGCCTGTCACGGTTCCGCTTGTCGCCGCATGGACCGGTACCGTTATGACAGGCACCAATGCCAGAACCATAACGGTAGCCAACAGCAACGACAGGAATCGTTTGGTAATTCGTTTGATCATAGTCATTTTCTCCTCTTCTCTTTTGATTTTCCGGATTTAATCTCTGCGTTTACAGCGGTGCCGATAATCAGGGCAAGCACTGCCCATATGTGTGACCGATGGAATACCATCTGCGTGTCCGCTTCCCGGAAGAATTCATTTACAAATCGGAATATTCCATAAGCCATCATGTAAATAGGATATGCGCGCCCCTTCAGCCTGCCCTTCCAGATCTGCGGACACAGAACGGCAAGCAGAATCACATAAAACACGAGCTCTATCTCCCGCGTCGGGAAGCGCATCGCGTTCGTCCCCGGAATCAGCATCCCCCGGCAACAGCCGGACAGAATACAGTTGACCCGGGCACACATAACCGTGAAAATCATGCACGGCGTGAAAATGTCAAAAACCTCACCCATTGGTCTCCTGGATATTTTGGCACCGAGCCAATACGCCAGCGGCATGAAAAACACTCCGCCGAACAGGCTCATGTTCCCGATACTTGCCTTGTCAAACCCGGTTTCCAAAAACGCAAACACCTTGACAGTCAGCACGCCGTAGAGCGTATGGACGATTGCAATCGGTATCGCCGCATACCACGCCATGTTCAGCCGCTTGCGCAACAGGATAAGCCACACGGAGGTAAACGTTGCGCCTGCCGCCAACAGCAGCAAAAGCGGAAGTTTATCAGCCAATTACATCGCCCCACTTTCTGTCCTAAAATGTGGAGAAGCAGATACTTCCCTTGCCTGCCGCATGGTACTTTGACACCATGCGGCAGGTTGTTGATTCACTGTGCCATCTTTCCGTCCGCGCCGAAGGTATAGCTCTTCTCCGGCATCAGTCCGTTGGTCTTGGTGATCCAGTAGTTGCGACCGTGAACCACCTCGCCGCTCGTCCTGACGTAGTAATAGCTGCCGTCAATCTCGATCAGACCGGCGTAATAGCGAACGCCGTCCCTGTAGTAGTACAGGCTGCCGTCCTCCGATACGATGCCGTTCTTACTGAGGTTCCTGATTTCGGGGTTAATCATCTTGCCGTCCTCGGCAAACTGATAGCTCCGCTCCCCCATCAGACCGTTGGTCTTGGTGATCCAGTAGTTGCAACCGTGAACCACCTCGCCGCTCGTACTGACATAGTAGTAGCTGCCGTCAATCTCAATCAGACCGGCGTAATAGCGAACGCCGTCCTTGTAGTAGTACAGGCTGTCGTTCTCCGCGACGATGCCGTTCTTACTGAGGTTCTTGATTTCGGGGTTAATCATCTTGCCGTCCTCGGCAAACTGATAGCTCCGCTCCCCCATCAGACCATTGGTCTTGGTGATCCAGTAGTTGCGACCGTGAACCACCTCGCCGCTCGTCCTGAC
>ERZ779861.3194-NODE-3194-length-14052-cov-2.968922_pt1 | contig 14052 bp, 11 predicted proteins | sample MGYA00511558_ERZ779861 | MGnify/ENA primary metagenome ERZ779861 (study PRJEB29588, sample SAMEA2163432) | human gut metagenome | biome: human gut; feature: human-associated habitat; material: faeces | place: Denmark | collected 2008/2010 ... | reverse complement strand
TCATTCCCCCTTGTTCCTGCTTCCGGCCGTCTCCTTTCTGGAAGACACATTCACCCTGACCGCTTTCCTGTCCTTTCCGAAAACCTGTTCCGGCGTCATATTCTCGTAAGTGCCGCACCGTCTTGCGTAATCCAGTAATTTATTTGCAAGCACCGTCGCGCTTACCTTTAATGTTTCGTCGCTTAAATTAAGCGGCGATTTCCGGACTCTGTTCGTTCGTAAATCAATATCCACACGATTCTCTTCTCCCACTTTCCCTCGTTATTATTACTTGTGCGGATACTATGTTCTCTCTCCGTTAAACACAATTTTCCTCCTTATATTATAGTTATACTCTCTTTTCGTACTCTGCTTTTAAGGCTTCGTACCCTTTATAAATCAACAGAACTTTCGTGATATGGTGTTTCGCCAAAAATTCGTTGATTTCGTCGAACAAATCGCGCGGAATCATTGTTCCGAAATTTCCGCTCGTCTGCTTCCGTTTGTCTTTGTTCCGTTCCTCGTAACTTCTTCTTGCCGCCCTTCTCGGCGTCGTTTCTTTCTTTTCCATAAAAAACTCCGTTATTTTACGTAAACGATTTCGTTTAAAATTTCTTCTTCGATTAGTCGTTGCATTTTCGTTTCCCGTTTCAGATTTTCCATAAAGTTCTCCGACTTTTTGAAACGCTCTTCTTTTGAGAACTTTTCATACATCGTTTCATACATTTTGTCGGCGGCTTTATCTACGCCGTGCAAGTATTCGGGAAGATTAACAATCGTCCAATCGATTCCTTTGTCCTCCAAATACTGCTTTGCAAGCGTTCCGTATTTCCCGTAAACGTGTTTTTGAGGTTTAACAGTCTTTTGATAAACCTTGATTTCCGCCACGGTCAAACCCTCGCCCGCTTCCGCTTTTAGCATTACTTTTGCTTTGTTCATAGTTCCGCCTCCGTTTTTCTTTCATCGTATCAATACGATAGCGTGTAACTATGCTTTTGTCAAGCGTTTTACTCAAAAATCTGAATTTTCTTTTATGTTTATTTTGAACTTCCCCTGAAATTCACTTTCTAATATCTTTCAACATTCGGATTTCTTCGCGTTTCAGATAGTCAGGCGTGTCTTGATAGTACCCTCTCACAAACGAATCGGCGTCGGATATTCCGTCCTCTAACGTGATTGCTCGTTCGTTGAATAGCGAACACACGAGCGATTTCGTTATTACCTCGTTCGCTATAATCTCTTTCATAAGCCGTACCATCTGAAAGTAATACGCGTCCTCGTTGTACTCGTTCGGAACGCTTACGGACGTTTCCTCACCGTCGATTTCTACCGTATCGAACAGTCGCTTACACAGTGTGGGCAAGCCAAACATCAATGCCGAATTTATGACCTTATTGAAACTCTTGGCATAATCCGGATGTTTCATAATCTTGTCGATACGCTCCCACATGTCCACATCGGTTATGGTTATGTATCGCCTTGCTCGCCTGTCGGTTACTCTTTCTCCTCTCATTTTGTCCTCCTCAAAAAAGAAGCGGGTATCCCGCTTGCTTTAATCTCGAAAATCCCAAGTGTGGGATTTTCTTTATCCTGCTTTGTCTTTTTCGTGCAAAATACAACAAATCTAAATCCAATCCATAAACACCTCCCACTATTAAAGGACATTTCAAAGGGGTGATTATAACGTTTTTCACAAAAAATATTTTGCAATTCAATAAAAATTTTAAAAATAAAAAGATTGCCGCCACGTTAAGTAAGCGACAATCTTCTGTCTTAATATTCTTCTTTGATTTTATTGACGCACTCGGTAAAGTCATTTAATACGCTTTGCTGCGGTTTTATTTCACCTTACCCCGACTATTTTGTTGCAAATACGGGAACGCCGTCAACGATTGTCCAGTATGTGCTATCCCAGCCTTTAAGTACGCCTTGCGTAGTATCGTTGGCTTTAAGGTCGGCGAAACTTGCAAACGCACAAACAGCTTTGGCAACAAGGGAACCACCACCGCGAGCTTGCGTAAGGGTGTAACCCTCGGGGCAAACCGCGAATATGCCGTTGTAACCTTCATTGGCGCCGCCAATAAGCCTGAACGACGCCCCGCTACCCGAAAGAACGGCCTGACTTGCGTCTACAAACACATTGGTAATTTTACCACCACAATGGTTGTATATAGTACCGTTATAGTCGCTACCTACGGAAATTTCCGTATACTGCACGTAAACGTTTTCTATCGTACCGAGACCGCCCGAGCAAAGGAAGTTGCCTTCACCCGTGATTTTGACGTTAGTGAACGCGATATTTTTAATCACACCAGCTTTGGTCATCGTGGTAACGAACGCGTTACTGTCATAACTGCTTCTGTTAAGTCCGTCGATGACGTAACCGCAACCGTCGAACACGCCCTTGAATCCTTCGGTACCGTCTGTTTCGCCGCGAGTAAACATAACCATTGACGTAGCCGTAATGTTTGCGCCCAAGCGGAAATATCCGCCCCACAAAGTTGCGCTTTGCTCGCATGCCTTGGCAATCTTTATCCAGTTTGCGTAATCGGTAGCATTCTTCAGAACTTTGCTTACAAGCGTTGCCGCAATAGTAATTGTTTTGCCGTCAACGTCGGTTACTACAATCTCTTTTGCTCCGTAATTGTATCCGAACGCCGAGCGGACAAAACTCAACTTGTCGTTTGCAAAGGTAAACTTGCTTACGTCGAGCGCATTGCCTTCCATTGTAACGGAAGCGACGTTTCCGAACGTAAAACCTACTGCCGTACAATCGATTTCCAAGGCGGTGTCGTTAAGTTTAACGGCGTCGTTGTCTACGAGTATATCGAGGTCGATATACTTTGCTACGAGGTTAATACCGTTTGCGACATAATTTTGGGGTGCGGGTATGCCGTCGTTTACGGTCCAGAAACCGTTGTTGTTCCAGCCTTTGAGTACAGATTTCGTCTCTACATTGTCTTTAAGTTCGGCAAAGTCGGCAAAGTAAGCAATGGCTGCATAGTTGTTATCTCTGTCGATCGCTTGACTCGGGGTGTAGTTTTCACTCGGGCATACGCCGAACACTCCGTTAAATCCGTACTCTGTGTTACTTGTCAGAATTCTGAACTTTGTCCCGGATCCGCTAACAACCGCATTACTTGCGTCAACGAATATGTTACGCATTGCGCATCCACTCTGGCAGCTGGCGATCGTTCCGTTGTATTGGCCACCTGCGGAAATTCCCGTATACTGTACAAATACGTTTTCGATCGTGCCTTTACCTCCGGACGTCAGGAAATTACCCGCGCCCGTGATTTTAACGTTAGTGAACGCGATATTTTTAAGCACGCCGGTTTCGGTCATCGTGGTAACGAACGCGTTACTGTCTCCACTGTTTCTGTTAAGTCCGTCGATGACGTAACCGCAACCGTCGAACACGCCCTTGAATCCTTCGGTACCGTCGGTTTCACCACGAGTAAACATAACCATTGACGTCGCCGTAATGTTTGCGCCCAAGCGGAAATATCCGCCCCACAAGGTTGCGCTTTGCTCGCATGCCTTTGCAACCGTAATCCAGTTTGCGTATTGATCGGCGGTTGTGATCGTCATCGTAACGACAAGTGCTTTTACGATAACGTTGTACGTCTCTTTTCCGTCGGTTACGCTCACGGCAAACGTCTTTTCGCCGTAGATACCGAGCGGCAAAACGTCCGCGAGACCGACTACGCCGTTTTGAGCCGTGGCGTGGTAGGTCGTGTTGCCGACAGCGAGCGTTACTTCCGCATTTCCGTTATAACCTATGGTTGTCAAGTCTAGTTTACCGTCGGTCGTCTTTACCTGTCCGTTATCGACGGTCGCCGCAAGATCGATCGTCTGTTTAGTTCCGAGCGTACCCGTAACGTCCTTTTTACCGCACTGACAAGCTGCGGTTTGCACACCGTCGTTTTCACTTACGGTAATATCATGCTGCGGAGTAATCGTTAAAGTTTTCTCCGTGCCCGTATAGTTTGCGCTGTCGGCAACGGTAGCCTTAACGTAATAGGTCGTGCCATAGGTAAACGTAAAATCCCCGAGTTGATCCTTGGCGTAGAAGTCGTTACCGTTATCGGAGTAAGCAAACGTTACCGCCGTACCGCTTGTCGATGTTGCCGTAAGTTCGGGAACGGAATCTCCGCAACGTACGGTTACGTTATCGAGAGAAAAGTCGATACTGTCGGCAACTCTGGAAATCGTAATCGTTAATCGTTCTTCCGTCTCGTCGACATCGTAATTGTCGTGGGCTACGGCTTTCCATGCGACCGTATAATCGCCCGCGTCGGTTGCGGCGGGTATATTCGCCATCCATTCCCCGTCGCCGAGTTTGTAACTGATTGTCGCGCCTACCGCACTGCCTGCATTGACAAGCGCTTGCGCTTCGCCGCTATAGGACAATCCCGTCTTTGCCGTGGGAGCGGTTACTTGCGCATCGGCTTTTGCGACGGTGACGGAAATTTTTTGCGTTTCGTCGTCGATTAAGTCGTTGTGATTGCTGTCGCCGACGATTTTATAGTAAACGGTGTACGTTTTCGCTTCGGTTGCCGTAGGGATTTCCTTTGCCCACTCGCCGCCGCCGAGTTTATACCAAATTTCGCCGCACGTCGTCTCGCCCGCATTCAACAACGCTTGCGCCGCACCCGTGTAACTCAAATCAAAGGCTTGCGGAAGTTTGCCGAACGTCGAAGCCGCCTTGGCTATGCCGACGGTTACGTTCGCTTCGGCAATATCTTTGTGGTTGTCGTCTCCGATCACCTTGTAGTACACGGTGTATTCGCCCGCGTTCGTTGCCGTGGGAATATCCGACGACCACGTTCCGTTATCGCCGAGTTTGTACTGCATTGTGCCGCCGTCGGCAACGCCTGCCGTAATCAGATCGAGCGCACCACCCGTATAGACAAGGTTTGCAACTGCCTCAGGTGCCGTAGTAAGCGAGGCATTTGCGCGATCGATTTTAAATTCCGCCGTTTTTTCCGCGCCGTCGTAGTTGGCAGTTGCCGCAACCGTTGCCTTGACAACGTAGTTGCCTGCCGCAGTCGGAACGGTTTCGGTAAACGTTCCGTCGGCAGTCGCGGAATAAGTAAACGTCGGCGTGCCGAACTGTGTCTCGGCAACGGGTATTTTTGCTTCTTCGCCGTACGTCCAACCCTCCAACGACAGAGCCGTGATCCGGTTAGTCGCCTTAGTGACGACAAACTTTAACGTGACTTTGGTCGCGTCGTCACTGTCTGGCGTTGCCCATTCGTACTTATTTGCGTCGGTCAGTTCAAGTACGACGTCGTACTCGCCAGCGTCCGTGCCGCCCTCGTTGGAAATAACCCTGTAACCGTCGTTTTGCGGCACTTCGGCGGTCAACTTACTGCCGGTATAAACCTGCGAAGCAACGATCGGAGTTTCCAACTTCGTTTTCGGTTGTTCTTTTTCGCACGCGGCAAAAGTGGCAAGCACAGCCGTCAGTGCAAAAACGAGAATCAACGCCCTGATAATCTTTTTCATATCGTTTTCCTCCTGTTTTTTCGCATTGTCAAGTATCTTACAATGCGTAATTACCGTTTTGTTTTACTCTTTTGCCGTCAAAAAATCAATAGGCATAAAGTTTTTAAACCATCTGCAAAATTTCTTCAAGTTTATCAACCTTTTTGCAACACAGACAATCCAGCCCGCTTTGCGTTATGTTTCCGCTATTAAGTCCGACGACGGGGAAACCCGAAAACCGCAACGACAATACGCCCGCCGCGCTGTCCTCGATACCGATTACCGTTGTCGGATCGGTCACCTTTAATCCCAAATACGCAAGCTCTGTATAAATCCACGGGTGCGGCTTGGACGCTACTTCACCCAAAGTACCATAGTCGCCGATATCCTTTCGGCGGCCGCCGGTAATGATCGCGTCGTAGTAGTCTCTCGGATCGCCCATATTAAGCGCGCGAAACGCCGCAACGATCTCGGGAATGGCCTTGTAGTCCAAACCGCTTGTCGCCAAACCTATTTTTATCTTCCGTCTTTTTACTTCCGTCAAAAATTCTTTCAATCCTTCGGCGGGCTTAAATGCGTCGATTCGTCCCCTGCCCTGCATTATCTCCTCGAGCTGGAATTCCGCAATTTCGTGATAACACTCTATTGCCGAATTTATATCTTTATCGGGCGAGTATTTATTAAGACAATAATTGAGGTGGTCGACCGTGGTAAATCCCGAAACGAACGGAATATCGGCTTCCTCCAACGAAAACTTAGAGTTGCCAAGCAATTTTTGCATTGTCTGCTCTATTACGAAAACCCAGAACTCCTCGCTCGTAAGAGTGGTTCCGTCCAGATCCATAAGGATTGTTTTCGCCGAGCCGCAAAAGTCCACGGGTTTTATCATATACGAAGCGTTTACGCCGTAGTTAGTCAGATCGCCGTATAAATTACCGTCTCGTTCGGTAAAGACGACGTTTCCGAGGCTTTTGCCGATTAAACTCTTCATGCGGTCTCCTTTGCAAAGTCCGTTACTTCGATCGTCGCAACGTCATCGTCCGTTGCCCCGTATATGTACAAAGTGGTTTGTTCGCCCGCTTGTAAATCGACGTAATTGTCGGAATAGGTAAACCTGTAATTGTCTTTCATACGCACAATTACGCCTTTTGCAAATTGTTTTGCCTTAACGGTTACGGCATAGCAATCGGACAATTTGTCCACCTTGTAAGTATAGTCGCTCGTAAAACGGCAAGTATGCCACATATCGTAGGAGAACACCGTAGTTTGCTTTTCGCCGTCCAAGTCGTACTCTGCAAATAAATAACTGTCCGGTGCGTTGTATTTATCTACGATATCGACCGTACCGTTTCCTGCCGTCGTAAGCGTTGCGGTCCGCTGCCATACGGTTTTGCCGTCAAGCGTTCGCATTCCGTACGTTACGTCTACAGTTGCCTCGCGCAGATCGTCGTTAATCAACACCAGTTGCAGTTGTTTATCTTCGTTTTGCACATACGTAACGACAATCGGCGCGTAACTGCGTTTCATCTGATAATACGCCTGCTTCGGCTCGCAGTAGTAATCCACTACCGCCCACGTTGCCGACGGCCATATATCGCTGTACATCCAGTTCATAAAGCCGCCGCACGCAGGGTTTGCACGGGCAAACTCTATTTCGGCGCGCATGGATTCGGCGTGGCTCGTCATTCCTTTTGCCACAAATTGACGCAAACTGTCGCTCTTTCCGTACAGCGTGTCGGCGTACAACAGTTGTCTCTCGCAGAACGGGACTTTGAACACCGAATAGGGATTTTCCATCAGTCGATCGCGCCAATACTCGTTCATCGGCCACAGTTTGTCCTCCGGGAACATCCTCTTGTATATCTCCACGTACCCGGACCCATGTTGGCGCATTCCGACACGAACATAACGCCCGATTCGCTGACTTTGTTGCGATAGTTAAGCACCCCGTCGATAAGACTGCTTTCGTAACTGCCCGCATGCGACTCGCCCGAAGTCGTATCGTTGCCGACGTCGGTAAGCGAGCAAGGACTTTGTCGTGCGTAAGGCCGCGTACCGTCGTAGTTTTCTACCGTGCCGCGCAAAATTACGTCGATAAAGTAGTCTCCCTTGGTTATCTTGTGTCCGTAAGAACCTGTTTTTTCATTACCGCCGCACCAGTACACAAGCGACGGATGGTTACGCAGTCTGCAAACCTGATACGCAACTTCCTTTTGGCAAACATCCACAAACTCGGCGTTATCCTCGGGTATATCGGAACAGGCAAACATAAGATCCTGCCACACCATAATACCGTTGCGGTCGCAAATATCGTAAAAAACGTCCTTTTCGTACAATCCGCCGCCCCATACGCGCAACATATTGAAGTTGGCTTGAGCGGCTTGCCCGATCAACCGTTCGTATTTTTCCGCAGTAATACCGCCGATAAAACACTCGGCAGGCACCCAGTTGCTGCCCTTGACAAACACGTTTTTGCCGTTGATCTGCAGTCGGTACTGCATACGCGTTTGGTCGTACGGCTGTTGACACAACGCAACCTCGCGGAAAGCGAATTTGCCCACGTACTCGTCCATAACCTTGCCGTTACGCATAAGCTGCACTTTGTACTCGTACAACGGCTGTTTACCGTAGCCGTTGGGCCACCACAACTCGGGTTTTTCGACGGTAAAGTTGGCAAAGTTCTTTTCGCCGGTAACTTTCGTCTCGAAAACGACGCCGTTGCTGTCGGAAACCGGCTCGTCGGGACGCTTTGCGACTATATAGCGGAACATATCGTTTGCGCATTCCGGCGAACTTTTCCTTATCTGTCTGTCATCGGTTATATACTCACGAACGGTGTAGTTAAGATCCACGAATATACTCAGTTTCCCGTTGTTAAACGCGCGATAATGCACATTGCCGATACGGTTTTTGGCACACCCGACCAACTTAACGTCACCGCAAATACCGTAACCCGGCATGTCGGGCGCCCAGTCCCAACCGAAATGACACTGCGCCTTGCGCATAAACAAACGTTTTACGTTAAACACGCCGTAGTATCCGCTTGTGTCGATATTGTCCATCACCTGTCCGGTCGACAACATCTTAACAACCAGTTCGTTACCGTTTCTTTTGATTACGTCTTTCACGGAATAGGTATACTTCAAAAACATATTTTGGGTATGTCCCAAATATTTACCGTTGAGATATATGTCGGCATAGGTGTCGACGCTGTCGAATTCCAGTAAAATCTCTTGCTCGTCAAAAAGTTCGTCGGATACGTCAAACACCGTTTTGTATATAAAATCACGGTTGATTATCCAGTGCAAATTCTTATGGTTCATCCCGAAATACGGATTGTCTATTATGTTGTTGCGCCATAAGTCCAGAGTAACGTCTCCCGGCACGACGGCAGGCAATTGCTTGCCGTCGTAGTCTAACGTCCATTCTTTGTCTAATCTCAATTCTGTCATTTTTATCTCCGTATATAATTTTTATAGCAGTTGCGGCAGATCGGCGTCGATAAGGTCGGATTGCCCCAAAACGGCATCGCGTCGTCAAGCAATGCCCGATGATAAAAATTTTTGTACCGTCGTAATTTTTTTATATCCTGCGTCACTTTTTTCCTCCACTGTAAGACCGACTTCAAACATTCTGCTCCAAGGCATATAACAGTCGAAAATTTTGTACTCGGTGTAAATTTCGGGGAAGTTATCTCCGACGAATTCATCCAATTGCCGAGCCACCACGTCGGAAACTTTGCCGCGTTGTTCGCCGACATCGAAGTAGTTGTAACCGAGTCTCGGCAACTCGTTTGCGGTAACGCTGCCTCTGACGTGAGAGCAATAGGCAATATCCTCGTACACACGCTCGGCAGTAAAACGTCTGTGCGTGGGCGTGTTTTTGAAAAAGTTATAAAACACTGTCTGACAAATAACCGTACCCAACGTATTTGACGAAGTGTTCCACCCTGCGTAACCTGCGATGTTAAGCAGTCCTACCGACTCGGAAATCATGCGGGCAATTTCCGCGTCGCCTCCGTTGGCATACGCTACGTCGGCAACGGCAACGGCCTTGCCTTTTGCATGAAGTTCGGTAAGTTTTGAAACAAACTTGGGCAAGTCGCGATCGACGTACTGCTTGTTGGCAACATTGTCAACGCCGTTTGTCTTGCCGATATACAAACTGCAAAAGTCCAGCATTTGTCCGACCGGCAAATTGCAAAACAGATAAATGTCGGCGTCGTTTTCTTCGGAAACCGTGCAACCTGCGCTTTCTATCTGTGCGGTTATACTCTTGTACACCGCCCTGTCCTCGAACAGCGGAATAACGTCCCTGCACTCCGGTTTGGGATAGACGGGACAAATCTTGGGTGAGTAACCTTTTATTTTTGTCAGCACTCTGGCAAGCAACGTCAATCCGCCCTCGTCCGAACCGGGGTAAATGTCAATCTCGATATTGTTGTCGCTAAGACATTTTTTTATAATACGTTGGTCCAGCGCAGTGTAGCCGTACGGGTTGGAGTCGTCCTGCAAAATAACAAACTCGTCTATTACGTTGCCGACAAGTTTAAGTACTTCGGTAAGCACCTCGATGTTTACACTGCGTCTGTCAGTATAATCTTCAATTACCGATTGTGGTACGTTTAACAAGGCTTTCTGCGATAAATACTCCTGTTTGTCGATCAAGCCGTCCAGATACTTATGCTCGTTGACGCCGTACTTGAAGATTCGCTCGCCGTATTGCTCGTAATAGTCCGGTTCTTCGTCGGAAGAGGAGTACGTCGGGCAACGCATTACAAGCGAAAAGACAAAAATCTTCAGTTCGGGATTGTTGCGCTTGACTGTTTTGATTACTTCGATGCGCGACGAAACTTCTTCTACGTCCATATGATGCAGTCTTGACGGCACCAGACCGCCGAACAACAACATATCTACGGCAAGTATCAGGTAGTCGGCATCGGCGCATTGTTCGGTTAAAAACGTTGCAACTTTTTGATAGTCTGCGGGCTTCTTTTTAAGTCCGAGTATCGACAACGGCGGACAAACCAGATTTATTTCGTTGTTATTCTGTGCGAGAAATTGACAAAAAGTATTGTTGCACGGACGTTCGTCAAGCGGTAAATATACGATTTTTTTCATAGTCGTTACCTTATATTTTGTTTTTATTTTCCCGGCGATAAGTAGTCACGTAACATCACGTAACACGCCGGCACGTGAAATTTGCCGCACATCGTCGGATTTAACGCAAACAAATGCTTTTCCATCTCGCCGCCGTCGGTTTCCAGTCGGTAAGCATTGAAGTAAATTTCGTCTATGCGCATGCCCGACTTCGCCTTATCTACGGCAATATTCACCGCGTAACCGCTGCTCGTTTTCCGAGCTGTCGAACTGAAAAAACACTCCTTTTCGTCAACAAAGTCTATATGCAGCTTTGCCGCGCCGTTGCCGTCAAGTTCCGTCACCGTCATTTTTGCAAGCATTACGGCATTGTCGGGATTCACTTCCAGCTCGTAGTAGGTTTTACGCGCAGGATCGGTTCCGATAAGAACTTCCACCGCGTCGCCGCAAGAATGTATATCGTTGTAGTTGCCGTACGGGCAGTAGTAATCGCTGTGCTTCGCCACAAAGTCGAAATATATATATCGCTCGTCCTGCGACACGTCTACAGTAGTTTCGTATACGGCGGCGGCACCGTTGCGATTGTTTTTAAGTAGGTATTTCATTTAATTAACCCCGATGATTGTGAATCAGAACTCCGGATCGTAGTGCTGTTGGTTGTTGACGTAACTTATTTCGCGAATCACAATATCGTGAATTCTTAGCATTGTGCAGTACGGCGAAAAACCGATATGTCCCTTGTTGAGTCTGAGTATGCCGTCAAGATGCTCGGCAACAAGTTTGCCGTCCACAAGCATAAAGCAATGTCCGTCGATTGCGCCGAAAGTAAATTCGATTTCTTCACCCGCTTTATACTTGTAACTTGTTTCCGACATTCCACAAAAGTCGCCCACGCCCGCCTTGTATCCTTCGATACCCGCTTTATCGTCGTACCAACCGTTCAGACCGCACACATAGTAGTCTCCGAGATAGTCCGTTTTTTCGTCCCACTCTGCGCAGAAAATGCCGTTTACGTCGCGCGTAGCAGGCAAAACGGTACTGATTTTGCAGGTCAACATTACGTTGACGCCGTCAAAACGTTGTTTGAAAAACAATACGCCGCCTTTGTTCCCGCGCTCCACACCGATAAGACAGCCGTCCTGAACGCTCCACTCGCCTGCCATTACCTGCCAATCGTTTTGCCAATCGTAGGCAAGCGGTTTGTCGTATATAATTCTCGAATTATCCACGTCGATGATTTTGTTTACAAGTTTTATCTTATTCATTTTTATCATCCTTTAATTGTATCGTAAGTTCGTTTTCTCCCGCATTCAACATGGTTGTTTTGCCGTCGTAAACCACGTTTACATTAAGTCCGTACGTAACGAAAACGCTGTACCGTATCGTGTTTTTCGTTCTCTTCCACCGCACTTCGACAGGCTTTCCGTCGTACAGCGCACTGCCCTCGGCGTAGCGCAACTTGCGAGGGAAGCGCGGTTGCAATACCACTTCGTTCGTACGTTCTTTATCGGGAAATCCAAGTAGCGTCTTTGGCAAAAACTCCGCGACCGCACCGAACATCGGGTGCGCGTGAGAACACCACTTTGTATCGAGATATTCCCAGATAGTCGTTTCTCCGAGCCGCTTCAGGTAGCCGAACGAACCTTTCTTAGTCGCCGACAATAAATCGAACGCAACATCAACCCTGCCGTGCGCAATCAGTTGTTCCACAAGCACGTACGTACCGATAAAACCCGTATCGAAACGGCAATCTTCGGTGTACTTTACGACAAGGTTGTCAAGCGTGCGCCGATCGCCCAAGCCCGCTGCCAACGCAAAGGCGTCGGCGCCTTGTACTCCGCCTGCAAAACTGCCTGTTTCGTCGTCAAAAAACGCGTTCGTTACCGACTCTCGATATTGTTTTTGCAATTCGGAAAACCGGTTTGCCAAGTCGCGGCGTCCGATTTCTTCGGCAAGGAAAGCGGCTTTATCGAGCATACATATAAACAACGTCGTATTGACAAACTCCTGCGGTATGACAACGTTTAACGTCGCCCAATCTCCGAGACACCATCCGCCGTTTTCCTCACGACAAACAAGTCCGTTGTCAGTGCGCGATACAATGTAGTCCACCCATTTTGCAATATGCGGCAACGCTTCTTGTACCAACGACTTGTCCCCGTAATGCATATAAAAGGCGTATGGAACTTGCACCACCGCGCCTCCCCAACCGACAGGTCCGCCACCGCCGCCATAGAAAGGCGCGGTATGCTGCACGTGACCGTTATCGATATTCTGACAGTCGCAAATATCCCGTATCCACTTACGGTAAAACGCCTCGCAATCAAACATCGTCATTGCCGCGGATGCCGTAATCTGTCCGTCGCCCGTGTAGCCGAGCCTCTCTCTATGCGGACAATCCGACGGAAAACCGTCGTGCATATTGATCAGTTGCGTGCGCTTGTATGCGGTGTACAACCAGTTGAGTATGCCGTTGCCGCATTCAAACGTCGTGCGCTCGGGCAAATCGGTATGTATCACCTCCACGCTCACGATATCGGCGTTGCCTTCCACCTCGAAATATCTGAACGCTTGTTTACAGAACTTGGGGTAAAGTTCACGATCCGTTCCGTCAAGCACATATCGCACCGATTGCAACTGTCGTTCTCCGCGGTCGTTTAAGATATCGCCGCCCGACGAATTGACGTCAAGCGTACCGTCCTTGTCAATGCGCTCGCTATGGTTTACCGTAACCGTATCGCCGCCGTTACCGCACGCACGCAGACGCACGCGACCGCTGACGGTTTCGCCCGCGTCGTACACGCGTTTTTTACCGCTTTGTCCGATAAGCCTTGGCGCAATCGTGCGTATCACTCGCTCGGCGGGACAGGTCTGCTGGGTAAAAGCCGTTTCAAAATCATCTTCTACGGTTACGTTGCCGTATTCCGGCGTTTTGACGAGTACTCGCAAATCCTGCGTTTCACCGTAAAAAAGATTGTTTTCCGTAACTTCGGTTCGTCGCCAGACCTCGGTACCGTCGGACAGTATTTCGTGTTCATTGCCCTGTTCGTCAACGTAGCGCAAACTAAACCGAGCAATCAATTTATCGCCGAACTCCAGATGCCCTTCGGCTGTGCGCTTTGTCTGGCGGTACCAACCGTTACCAAGGTACACCGACAACACGTTATCTCCGTCATTAAGCAAATCGGCAACATTGAAACGGCAAAAATACACGCGATGCGTCATTCTGTCCGCTATCGGATACAGCAAATTATTCAGCGAGCGCACGCGATAATCGGAAAAAACGGGGTTAAATAGATCGTCGGTAACGTTCTTTCCGTTAATTTCGGCGTAGAAGTACCCCAACCCCGTAATATCCAATATTGCAGACCTCACGTTGCCCACCGAAAACTTCTTTTCGATGCATGGCGCCTGTTCCTCTTCCGTCGCGGCAATCCACTTTGCGTTTTCTATCATACAACCTACCGTTCGGCGCACAAGCCGC
>ERZ779861.3185-NODE-3185-length-14083-cov-2.673296_pt1 | contig 14083 bp, 11 predicted proteins | sample MGYA00511558_ERZ779861 | MGnify/ENA primary metagenome ERZ779861 (study PRJEB29588, sample SAMEA2163432) | human gut metagenome | biome: human gut; feature: human-associated habitat; material: faeces | place: Denmark | collected 2008/2010 ... | reverse complement strand
CGATCCGGACGGTGTGCGGTTCACCAAGCTCTACCGTTATATGGACGCAGACTTCGTAAAGGAGCATCCGTATATCTATCTCTCTGTGGATGGTGAGGACATGATTTTCCAGATCACCGCTCTATTCGTCACGGATATTGGTTTTGACTATATTGCGCCTGATCCCACGGGAGATGACCTGACCAGCTTCTTTGAGACGGTTGTCCTTCTTTCCAAGGGAGAAATCGACTCGAAAAAGGTGCGTGTGGAGTTCTCATTGGAGAATATGGATATGTCCGGATTCCAAAAAGGCGCAACGTATCCGCAGATCAAAGAGTATGTGCAGGAGCATAGCGGGCTAACCTCTATTTGCGAGACTGTGCAGAGACCCGCAGGCAGATACCAGTGCCCCGTCAGTAATAGGCAGAGCGACATCCAGAAACGGATGTCGCTCTTTTTCTTTGTCTGCTGTAAGCTGGTATCCCCCGCGCAGCGCCTTTCCGGATACCCTGTGATATACTTTTGGGGTTCTCTTTGACGATTTTGCTTCCGATTTTTGCGTTGCTGCAGTTTCGTATCCCCGACGATGCCGATTTTCTATCAGGCAATGATATGATATTTAGTTTCTCCGCACGGACCGCCCAAAGCATTCGTGTCGAATTATGTAATTTTCAATAAGTCTTTCGCGTTATTTGATGCGATATTTCAATTAAATTCGATTGATTTTTGCGCGAATATCTGTTAAACTACGCTCAGAACCTTTAAGGAGGTTGCATTATGTATAGAAAAATCATTAGCTTCCTGGAAGTGTGGAAAGAGGACGAGCACCGCAAGCCCCTTATTTTGCAGGGTGCAAGACAGGTCGGTAAGACGTACTCCATCTTGGAGTTCGGGCGCACACACTACGAAAACGTCGCCTATTTCAATTTTGAGACCAATCCCAAGCTGAACGAGACTTTTGAGGAAGACATCAGCCCCGATTATCTGATTCCAATTTTGTCCCACATCGCAGGTCAGACCATCGTCAAGGAGAAGACCCTGATAGTCTTCGATGAGGTGCAGCTCTGCGAAAGAGCTCTGACCTCTCTCAAATACTTCTGTGAGGACGCGCCAGAGTATCACATCATCGTTGCAGGCAGCCTGCTGGGTGTCGCGGTCAACAGGGCGAAGTTCTCCTTCCCCGTCGGCAAAGTCGACATGAAGACGCTCTACCCTATGGACATGGAGGAGTTCATGCTGGCGCTCGGAGAGGATGACTTAGTCGCGCAGATAAAAGAGAGCTTCAATACCAATGCGCCGCTGCCGTCTGCACTGCACGATGCAGCGATGCAGCTCTATCGCCAGTATCTCGTGGTCGGCGGCATGCCGGAGTGTGTGATGCAGTTCGTGGAGACCAGGGACTATATCCTTGTCCGTCATACGCAGGATACGATTCTTGCGAGTTACCTCAACGACATGAGCAAGTACAACAACCTGAACGAAATCAAGAAAACCAGGCTTGCCTACGACAACATCACTGTTCAGCTCTCGAAGAAGAACACGCGTTTCCAGTACAAACTGATTAAGAAAGGCGGGCGTGCTTCCGAGTTCGAGAAAGCGATTGAGTGGCTGTGCCTGTCTGGTATCGTCTCTCAGGTCTACAAGGTCGAGCAGGTCAAAAAGCCGCTCGGCGACGGCATTTCCGGCGAGGACTTAAACGCGCTGGCAGGCTCCGGCTTTGAAGCGCAGCTGCTCGCGCTGTTGAAAGACCGCTGTCGGCTCACGCCGCGGGAGCTCTCCACGGCGGAGCTGACGTTCGTTCCGGCCGGACAGGCGCGCGATGTTGGCTTTGATGGCAGTCTCATTGCCGCCTATGGGCAGGACGACAAAATCTGCGCCTATGCCGCGCTGCAAGCGCTGCTGCAAACAGCGAGTCCCGTCTATACGAGTCTTGTGATCTTCGCCGACAAGGAGGAAGTCGGAAGCGTGGGTACTACGGGTATGAATACCCGAATGCTTGAAAACTTTGCTTCGCAGATGCTCTCTCGTCTGGACGGCTACAGCGAACCCGCCCTGCGTCAGGCGCTCGAGCGTTCCGAGTTCATCTCCGCCGACGTAATCGCGGGCTTTGACAGCAATTACCCCTCTGCCTTTGAGCCGGACAATTCCGCGCGCCTCGGCCACGGCCCGGTACTCATCAAATACACCGGCCAGAACGGCAAAAAGGGCAGTAACGCGGCGGGCGCCGAATTTTTAGCCGCGCTGCGAGACACATTCGACGACGCAGATGTTCGCTGGCAGCTGGGTGAAATGGGCAAAATCGACCTTGGCGGCGGCGGAACCATCGCGCCCTTTGCCGCGCAGTATGGCATGAGCTGCGTCGACTGCGGCCCGGCGTTACTCAGCATGCACGCGCCGTATGAGATCAGCAGCAAAGCGGATGTCTATGAGGCGGTGAAGGGCTACAAGGCATTCCTGTTATACGCGTAAGTCAAAGAATGCACTCCGCAGGGCGTAAGCTTTGCGGAGTTTTTTTGCGGCAAAAATGCAAAGATGTCCCAAAAACCATCGCGGCGCAAGGCACTGCAATGCAAAGAAGCATCCCGCAAAGCCCTGCAATTCGGTAGGAAATCCTTGCTTTGTGCCCACAAATGTGGTATACTAAAAAATACAACATTTGCATACTGCGATGAAATGACGTACTGAAGTATAACCAATGCAAATTCGCTTGTCACTGCGTGACAAAATTAAAAGAGAAGGAGAAGAAGCGTTGTCTAAGTATATTGTAAAACGTGTTTTTCTTGCCGTAGCCACCTTGTTGATCGTTTGTGGAATCACATTCTTTTCGATGAACGCGATTCCCGGTGGCCCGTTCGACGGAGAAAAAGCGACTTCACCGGCAGTAAGAGCTGTGCTGGAACAGAGATTCAATCTGGATAAACCGGTTCCGGAGCAGTTTGTGCTTTATATGAATAATCTTCTGCACGGTGATTTCGGCATTTCGACAAAGACCGGCAGAGATATCAAAACCACTATTTTCAGCTCATTTGCTGTATCCGCAAGATTAGGAGGTCAGGCCATTGTGGTCGCTGTCATCATCGGGGTTGTCCTAGGCAGCATCGCGGCACTGAATCGAAACGGATTCCTTGACCGCCTGATTATCTTTCTTTCCACCCTGTTTACATCCTTACCGAGTTTTGTGTTCGCGACCCTGCTGCTGCTCGCGTTTTGTATTAAGCTGCAGTGGATTCCGTCCTGGAGTCCGGAAAGTCCGAATTACATCCTGCCGGTTATCGCGTTGTCGGCATCTCCGATGGCGTACATTACCCGCTTGACAAAGACCAGCATGCTGGACGCGCTGGGGCAGGACTATGTGCGGACGGCGAAGGCGAAGGGCGTAGCGAGGTGGAAGATCATCTTCAAGCACACCCTGCGAAACGCGATGATTCCGGTCATCACCTATGTGGGACCGATGACCGCCTATATTTTGACCGGGTCTCTGGTTGTAGAAAGAATTTTTACCATCGGCGGACTGGGCGCGAAGTTTGTTGACTGTATCATAAATCGTGATTACCCGATGATCATGGGAACCACCATTTTCCTCGCGACGCTGATGATTACGATGAATCTGATCACAGACATCGTGTATAAAATCGTTGACCCGAGAATCAAGCTGGACTAGAGGAGGATGAAGATGCAGAACGAAATGAATCAGATCGATCGAATGCCTAAGAAGAATCCTCTTAGTTTTCAGATTGATTTATCGAAATTTGAAAAAGCGACAGATGAAGAAAAAAAGCAACAGGACGTGATGAGCGAATCCGCTTCCTTTTTTAAGGACGGTATGCGCAAGCTGATGAAGAACCCGCTCGCGGTGGGCAGCATCATCGTACTGGTCGCGATTGTTTTGATGATCGTGATCGTGCCGCGCGTCGTGCCTTACGGATATTCGGATATCGTGACCATCAACGGCGTGCGCGACACAGCGGCGCAGAATATGGCACCACTCCAGTGGTCCGAAGCGGAGCAGGCCTATATCGATGAGGGCGGCAGCCTGTTCCCGCATATTATGGGAACCGACGAAATGGGACGTGACTATTTTGTCCGCGTCGTCTACGGCACGAAGGTCTCACTGATCGTAGGTATTTTTGCCGCGCTTCTGGTTTTGATCATCGGCGTGGTATACGGAAGCATTTCCGGATATCTGGGCGGCAAGGTCGACCTCATTATGATGCGGATTGTTGATATCATCTACTCCCTGCCGGATATGCTGATGGTAGTACTGCTCTCCGTTGTGCTGCAGGAGGTGCTGAGCGTAGACCAGTTCCCGCTGCTCAAGCAGCTGGGCACCAATATGCTTTCAATGTTCATGGTCTTTGCCCTGCTCTACTGGACGGGTATGGCAAGAATGGTGCGTGGACAGATCCTCACGATCAAATCCAACGAATATGTGCTTGCCGCGAAAGTAAGCGGCGCGAGCGCTGGACGCATTATCCGCAGGCATATTTTACCAAACAGCATCAGTGTCATCATCATTACGGCGGCACTGCAGGTGCCTTCGGCGATTTTCACCGAAAGCTTCCTGAGCTTTATCGGTCTGGGCGTCAAGGCGCCGATGCCGTCTTTGGGTTCGCTTGCGAACGCCGCCAGAGCCGGTATTTCGGAGTATTCCTACAAACTGATTTTCCCGGCGATGATGATCTGTCTGATCACGCTCGCGTGCAATCTTTTGGGAGATGGTCTGCGTGACGCGTTTGACCCGAAATTAAGGAGGTAACGGAGCATGAGTGAAACAATACTTTCTGTACAGAATCTGCACACCTCTTTTACAACCGGCAAAGGCGAGGTCCATGCGGTCAACGGGGTGTCGTTTGACTTGGACACCGGTAAGATTCTCGGCATCGTAGGAGAATCCGGCTCCGGCAAATCGGTAACGGCGTATTCCATCATGCGAATTTTGGAATCCAACGGAAGGATCGAGGAAGGAAGCGTTCTCTACAAGGGGAAAGATGTTACCAAATATACAGAAAAAGAAATGCGGGACTTCCGCGGAAAATGCTGCTCGATTATTTTCCAGGACCCGATGACGAGTTTGAATCCGGTCTTTACTGTCGGCTCGCAGCTCAAAGAGGCGATCGAGCTGCACACGAGCCGCAAAGGAAAAGAGGCGGAGGCGCGCGCGATCGAGATGCTGACGCTTGTCGGCGTTAACGAGCCGGAAAAGCGGATCAAGCAGTATCCGTATGAGCTTTCGGGCGGTATGCGGCAGCGCGTGATGATCGCGATGGCGCTTTCGTGTGAGCCGGACATTCTGATCGCGGATGAGCCGACGACGGCGCTGGACGTTACGATTCAGGCACAGATTTTGGAACTGATGCAGGATCTGCAGAAGCAGCTCGGGATGGCGATCATTATGGTAACCCATGACCTCGGCGTCATTGCGGATATGTGTGATGAAATCATCGTGATGTACGGCGGACGCGTCTGTGAACGCGGTACGGCGGAGGATATTTTTTATCGTCCGAGTCACGAATATACCAAGGGCCTGCTTCGTTCCATCCCGAATGTCGGACGTATGGGCGAAAAGCTGGTTCCGATTCCGGGCACGCCGATCAATCTTTTGAATATGCCGAAGGGGTGCGCCTTCTGTCCGCGTTGTGAAAACGCAATGAAAATTTGTTTGACAGAGCAGCCGCCGGAAATGCAGGTACAGGATGGTCATCGTGCCTCATGCTGGCTGAATGTCAAGGCAGAGATGGAAAAAGGGGAGGTGTAGGCTGTGGCAAATGAAAATGCAAAAAGCGAATATTTGCTGGAAGTCAGAGATTTGAAACAGTATTTCCCTGTCAAGACGGGCTTTATGAAAACCCTTCCGCTGAAAGCGGTCGACGGCGTGAGTTTTTCCATCAAGCCGGGAGAAACGCTGGGGCTTGTTGGAGAGTCCGGCTGCGGGAAAACGACGGTAGGCCGTTCGATTCTGCGGCTATATACCCCGACAGGCGGAGAAGTTATCTTTGACGGAAAACCGGTAGACGAAAAGAGCATCCACGAAATGCGAAAACAAATGCAGATGGTGTTCCAGGACCCTTATTCCTCGCTGAATCCGCGCATGACCGTAGAGGATATCATCGGAGAACCACTGGATGTTCATAAACTATATCAGACAAAGGAAGAACGCAGAGCGCGCGTGCTTGAGCTGATGACGCTGGTGGGTTTGAACGCGGAGCACGCGACACGTTACGCGCATGAATTCTCCGGAGGACAAAGACAGCGTATCGGGATCGCGAGAGCTTTGGCGACGAACCCGCGCTTTATCGTCTGTGATGAGGCGGTAAGTGCGCTGGATGTATCGATCCAGGCGCAGGTCATCAATATGTTCGAGGAGCTGCAGGAAAAGCTGGGCGTCGCGTACCTGTTCATCGCGCACGATCTGCTCGTCGTGCGGCATATTTCGGACCGTATCGCGGTCATGTACTTAGGACGGATCGTGGAGATCGGCGACGCGGATGAGGTGAGCGAGCATCCGCTGCATCCCTATACGCAGTCCCTTTTGAGCGCGGTGCCATATCCGGACCCAAAGCTGGCGAAGGAACGGAAGCGTATCGTTCTGGAGGGCGATGTGCCGAGTCCGCTGCATATGCCAAGCGGCTGCGCGTTCCGCACGCGCTGTAAGTACGCGACCGAACAATGCGCGCAGGCATGTCCGCCGCTTGTGGATCGCGGAGACGGACACCAGGTTGCCTGTTGGAATCAATAAACGGACAGCGCAATCATCGGATACCTATGGCCGGGAAGTAAGACGTTTTATGTAAAAACGGTATCCTGACTCAAAATGAAATGTTGTGTCAATGCGAGGGAATGGATTGGCATGATGTTCATTAATACATTAAAGAGGAGTTTGTAAGGAGGAGTTTTTTATGAAAAAGAAAGTCTTAGCCATTATGCTTTCACTGGTCATGGTATTTACCTTAGCGGCGTGTGGCAACGGCGGAAACGGCGGGGATACGGGCGAAAGCTCTGCGCCGGAATGGAAGTCCTATGACGAAAAAATCAAGGCGATCAGAGCCGAAACCGATCTGGCAAAGCGCGAAGCGCTGATGCACGAAGCAGAGGATCAGCTTATGTCGACATGGGCCGTTATTCCGCTGTACTATTACAATGACGTATATCTGCAGAAAAAAGATGTCAAGAACATCTACAGCAATCTTTTCGGATTCAAATACTTTGGATTCGCGAAGACCCCGACGAATGAGCTGGCGCTTCAGATCGCTTCGGAACCGGATAAGCTTGACCCGGCGCTGAACTCGACCGTAGACGGCGCTTGTCTTGCGATTCTCGCGTTCTCCGGACTGTACGCTTATGATGAAAAGGGAGAGCTGGTGCCGGAGCTGGCAGAGAGTCACGAAATGAGCGAGGATGCGCTGACCTATACCTTCACGATGCGTGACGGTCTGAAATGGTCTGACGGCGAAGCACTGGATGCAAGCGATGTCGTATACAGCTGGAACAGACTCGCGGATCCGGCTACCGGATCGGACTATTTCTACCTGGCGGACGTAATCGCGAAGAATGAGGACGGAACGCTCCAGATCGAGGCATCTGAGGACGGCAAGACCTTTACCGCGCACCTGAACGCACCGTGCGCGTACTTCCTTGACTTATGCGCGTTCCCGGCGTTCTATCCGGTACCGCAGCACGCGGTAGAAGCTGCTGAGGGCGCGGATGTCAATCCGGGCGCTTGGGCGCTGGAAGCAGGCTTCGTAACCTCCGGTCCGATGAAGCTGACCGCGTGGAAGCACAACGAGTCCATGACCTACGAGCCAAACGCGAACTACTGGGCGGCGAACAAGGTTTCTCTGAAGAAGATCAACTTCATGTTAAGTGCTGACGATACCGCTGTTTACAACGCGTTCAAGGATGGCTCCCTGCAGTTCATCGATACAGTCGCGACTGATATCATGGCAACTGTAAAGGATACACCGGAATTCCACAAGATCGATACGCTCGGTACTTATTACTGCGGCTTCAACGTAAACAGCAAGCTTTTTGCAGGCAAGACCGTAGAGCAGGCGGCAGGCATGAGAAAAGCCTTCTCGCTTCTGATCGACCGTGAATATATCGTAAAAACCATCGCGCAGGCGGAACAGGAGGTTGCGAACACCTTCATTCCGACCGGTATGGCTGACGGGCAGGGCGGAGAATTCAGAAAGAATGACGACGCTTACACCTATCCGGATAAGGAACATGTCGGATACTACGATCCGAAGCTGACCGACGCCGCTGTAGAGGAAGCCAGAGCGCTGTTAAAGGAAGCCGGTTACGAATTTGACGATAACGGTATGCTGTCATCCAGTACCCCAATCGACATCACTTATCTGACGAATGACTCCGAAGGCCACGTGAAGATCGGTCAGGCGATCCAGCAAGACATGTCCAAAATCGGCATCAACTTGACCGTTGAGACCCGTGAGTGGGCTGTATTCCTGAATGAGCGTAAGGAAGGCAAGTTTGACTTCGCGCGTGAGGGCTGGTTGGCTGACTACAATGACCCGATCAACATGCTTGAAATGTGGGAAACGACATCCGGCAACAACGACATGCAGTTCGGAAGATAATCGAAGATTCTGCGATCGAAGCTGTAAAGTCTAACAGATAAACGAAGATGCGCCGACAGAAGGAAAGGCAGGGAAACCTGCAGGGAGTTTTGTCGGCGCTACTTGATTTTTTGCCGGAAAAAGTATACAATGATTCTATATGCTATCCCGTCTTGAATAAGATTTTATAATTACGAGCAATTCTTTTGATTCTAAACAGAAAGGTGCAGCGCAGAAGGTTAGCTGCAAACGGTAATATCCAATGCCAAGAAAAAAAGTGATTACAGAGGAAGTTTCTGATAAAAAGGTGCTGACCGAGATTTCGGACGAGGGTCCGTTTCTCGCGGTTACGGACCCGGTGACTGCGGAGATCCGCACCGAGGACGTCTGCGGCGGTGCGCAGCACGCTACCGCGCAGCGTGCGGACGTTCTGCCCGCGGAGGCAGAACAGACCGCGGACGCAGAGGAAGCGGCAGACAGCGTGCGCCCTGCGAAGCGGGAATACTCTAAGGAGGAACGCCCGGAGGTCGAGGGTATCCTGGAAATTCAAGAGGAAAACAATTTCGGCTTCCTGCGGTTTTCTAATTTTTTGACCAGTGATAAGGATATCTATGTGTCGCCGACGCAGATCCGCAGATTCAACTTAAAGACCGGAGATAAGATCCGCGGTATTACGCGGCTGCCAAAGGAGGGGGAGCGTTTCGGTGCGCTGCTCTATGTTGTGACGGTCAACGGAGATGAGCCGGGTGCGGCGATTCGCAGACCGGATTTTGAGGACTTGACGCCGGTATTCCCATACCAGCGGCTGCGCCTGGAGGACGGCACGAAGGATCTTTCGATGCGGCTCATTGATCTGGTCGCGCCGATCGGTAAGGGACAGAGAGGCCTGATCGTGGCACCGCCGAAGGCGGGCAAAACCGTCCTGCTCAAAAAAGTCGCCAATGCGATTGAGAAGAACTATCCGGAGGTGGAGCTGATTGTGCTGCTGGTCGATGAACGGCCGGAGGAGGTCACCGATATGAAACGTTCGCTGGTCGGCGGCGAGGTCATCTACTCGACCTTCGATGAGCTGCCCGCGCACCACGTCAAGGTCGCCGAGATGGTGCTAGCGCGTGCGCAGCGTCTGGTTGAACACGGCAAAGATGTGGTAATATTATTAGATAGTATGACAAGACTCGCCAGAGCCTATAATATGGTCGTTCCTGCCTCCGGCAGAACCCTGTCGGGCGGTCTGGATCCGGGCGCGCTGCACCGCCCTAAAAAATTCTTCGGTGCGGCGCGTAAGATGGAGGAGGGTGGCTCGATCACGATTCTGGCGACGGCGCTGGTGGAGACGGGCAGCCGCATGGATGAGGTCATCTTTGAGGAATTCAAGGGCACGGGCAATATGGAGCTGCATTTGGACCGCAGACTCTCCGAAAAACGGATTTTCCCGGCAATCAGCCTCAACAAATCCGGCACGCGGCGTGAGGATCTGCTGATGGATCAGGAGGAAATGGAAGCGATCTGGGCGATGCGCCGCGCGATGGCAAATCGTGATCCGCAGGACGTGACGAGCGAGATCATCGACAATCTGGCGCACACCAGAACAAACAAGGATTTTATACAGGTGATCAAAAAGGTATTGATGGACTAGATATAGAGAACAAGCAGAGGATAACAGATGGATTTAAAACGAATATTTTTGAAGGACGCGTGCCCGACCTCAATCGGCGGGCAGGCAATCATGGAAGGCATTATGATGCGCGGACCGAAGCGCACAGCGATCGCGATCCGGCTGCCGAACGGCAAAATTCACCTCAAGACACAGCCGACGCCGCAGGGAAACAAATGGGGTAAGATCCCGTTTGTCAGAGGTGTCATCAACTTTGTGGCGTCCTTAGTCTACGGCACGAAGGTGCTGATGTACTCCGCGGACGTGCTGGAAGCGAATTATCCGGAGGAGTACCAAAAGGATAAATTCGACCTTTGGATTGAAAACAAGGTCGGCAAGGACAGGGCGTGGAACATTTTGATGGTGCTGTCGGTCGTTCTGGCGCTGGTGATGTCGATCGGTATTTTCATGCTGCTGCCGACGGCGATCGTCGGCTGGTGCGCAAAGCTGACAGAGAATATTATTCTGCTGAATCTGATTGAAGGCGTGATGCGGATTCTGATTTTCGTGGTCTACATCGCCCTGATCTCAAAGATGCAGGACATTAAAACCGTATTCCAGTATCATGGGGCGGAGCACAAGACGATCCACTGCTTTGAGAACGGGCTGGAGCTGACGCCGGAGAACGCGCAGACCTTCTATACGTTGCACCCGCGCTGCGGGACCAGTTTCCTGATGTTCGTCATGGTGGTCGCGATCATCGTGCACGCGTTCATGGGCTGGCCGAACGTCTGGCTACGTATGGTGACCAGACTGCTCGTCCTGCCGGTTATCGCAGGCATTTCCTACGAACTGCTCAAATGGGCAGGCAGGAGTAATAACATTATTGTTGAAATTCTCAGCCTGCCGGGTCTGTACTTGCAGAAGCTGACGACGAAGGAGCCGACACTCAAGCAGTTGGAGGTGGCGATCGCCTCGGTCAAGGCGGTGCTCAACGATGGAGATGACGTTCCGTACTTTGAGGGCGTCTGCGATCTGGACGGCAGACCGGTGGAAGGCGAGGTGCGGTATTACGACCCGTCCAAAGGCGATATCAAATATGAAGGTCCGGTCGGCAAGGCGGCAGAGGCGGCAGAATCGGCGGCGCAGGAGGCAGATGTTTCCGCGGCAGCGCCCGCGGAGAACGAGGTCGCGAAGGAGGAAGAGGCGTGAGTCTGGCGTTAAAGGAAGTGATCCGCATCGGAGAACAGATGCTTGCCGACGCGGGGGTTGCCGACGCGGCAATCGACGCGAAAGAGCTTTATTGCTATATGGAGGGGCTCGATCGCACCGGCCTGATGATGGCGTGGCAGCGCATCCTGCAGGATAACCAGTGTGAAGCGTATTTTAAGCTGGTGGAGGAACGCGCATCGCGTGTACCGCTGCAGCATATCACCGGAACGCAGGAGTTCATGGGACTGCCGTTTGCCGTCAATGGAGACGTGCTGATCCCGCGGCAGGATACGGAGACGATGGTCGAGGACGCGCTGGCGCTGCTTGGAACCGGTAAGCTGCGCGGCGCAGACTACGCGGATGAAAAGGTCTTTCGCGGAGGTGTCGAGGTCTTGGACCTCTGCTGCGGCAGCGGCGCAATCGGCGTTTCCATTGCGAAGCTGCATAAGGGCGCAAAGGTGACCTGCGCGGATGTGAGCGCGAAGGCCTTGGCGGTCGCCAAAAAAAATGCTGCGGCAAACGGCTGCAAGGGCGTGAAGTTTGTCGAGAGCGATCTGTTTGCAGCGTCTGATTTCCATGGACGCTTCGGCAAGGGGAAGTATCAGCTGATCATCTCCAACCCGCCATACATCCGGCATGAGGTGATCGACACGCTGGAGCCGGAGGTGCGCGCGCACGAGCCGATGCTGGCGCTGGACGGCGGTGCGGACGGGTTGGAGTTTTACCGCAGGATCATTGCGGAAGCGCCGGAGCATCTCAAAAAGGCCGGCGTACTGATGATGGAGATCGGCTATGATCAAAAAGAGGCGGTCAAAGCGCTGCTGCACGAAAGCGGACGCTTTGAAAAGATCATCGGGCTGACTGACCTGACCGGCAAGGACCGCATCGTGGCAGCGACGGTGATTACTGTGAAATGAGGGAGAAATGCAGGAAAGAAGCGCAGCCGCCGGAGCTGTTGGAATGTCATAGATGCGGCGGCTGATTTAGTGCCTGTCCGGAAACGATACAATTGAAGCAGCGAAGTTCGCTGCTTTTTCTTTTATCCCGGGGATCTGCAGAGCTTCGCCGGGCGCGTTGGCGGTCTCCAGCAGCGCAAAGCGCGGCGGCAGAAGCATATTTTTGTTCATGTTCATCGCGCCGATGATCTGCTGCGCGACCAGATCACCGCCGCTGTAGCCGGAGACGATGATCGCGTAGACGCGTTTCGCGCTGAAATCGTTGACACGAAAGACCGAGGTCAGCCGATTGATAAACGCCATGATATTGGCACTCACAGAATCGTTGTAGTTCGGACAGATCAGTACGACTACATCGCTTTTGATGATCGCGGGATAGACCTTTTCGGTCATGACGCCGCCGTAGAAGCAATCGCCCTGCTCGCCGAAATGCAGACAGTCCTCGTATTTGCAGCCGCGGCAGTCCCAGATCTGACCGTTACGGAGGGAGATCTCTGCGATGTCTGCTTTATCAGCCAGTGCGACAGGGACAGGCTGTTGGAGGTCTTGTGATTGCCCGCGTGGACAGCAAGAAGCTTCGGGCGAGTGATCTGCACCGGTGCGAAAGTGCGCAGCTTCTCAACGAGCAGACGGCAGCTTTTGAGATAGGCGGTATATCTGTCTGTCTGCCAGAGCGAAGCTAATACAGTGAAGCTGTGCAAATCTGAGGTAGACTCCACCAACGGCTTGCCGGGGAGGGCGCAGCCGCAGAGGTTTACGGCAGCCAAGATCCTTGGTAAAAAAGTTGTTTTCACCGTCAATTAAAATGCCCGCGCGGGAACCCGCGAGCGGCTGCTCCTTTTCATGCAGATGCAGAAAGCGCAGCAGCGCGAGGGTATCCGCGTCCATGCCTGCAGCGTCCGTCTGGGCGGCAAAGAGCAGGACGGCGTCACGCAGAGAACCGCGCTGTGCGGCATGTGCAAAAGCCGCCGCGGAGGAGAGGACGGTGAGGTGCGCGTCTTCCTCTGCGGAGGCAGTGTCCTGCACAAGGCGCAGTGCCTCCGCGAAGTGCGGGCGTACAGCGGTCGTAAAGGTTTGAATCAGATAAAATTCCATGGTTTCCCCTTCTTTTTTTGTGTCTGCCGCGCGGAAACGAGCGGCAGTCAGATTGCCGGAAACAGAAGCTTTGTGTGCGCGGCAGCAGACACCTGGTTGCTGCGGGCAGCGGCTTCACATTAGATCAGTGCGCACAGATTGCGGTAGGCGTGTTCGATCCGCGCGTACAGTGCAGGCGGCAGCAGGAGATCCTCGTATTCGACCTGTTCCGCGGACAAGCGGTTGCGCAGACCGAGGAACGCGCCATCGGCACCTTTCCCAAAGTAGACCGAGCTGTAATGCCACGCACCCTGCAGCGTCAGCAGCAGGGAAATCGCGCCGGACGAAAAGGCAGGCGCCAGATACGGCTTGAAGCCCAGCTCGCGAATCGCCAGATTCGCTTTGACGGTCAAGTCGGTCAGTTCACGCGAAAGCGCGTCGTCGTAATGCGCGATGCTGTTTGCGATGACCAGATCCGCACCGTGCGGACCGAAGGCGCGTCCTTCGGTCAGGTAATCCGCGAAGCGTGCGTCTTTTTTGGCGTAATATTCCGCGCGCTTGTTCATGACGCCCAAGCCGTAGCCGCGGATCTGCGCCGGGGCGAGACCCGATGACAGCAGGACTTCCTTGCAGAGCGGATCGACCGGGTCGGAGACAACCGCAAAAAGACCCTGGTATCCGGCGGCTTTCGCAAG
>ERZ779861.3184-NODE-3184-length-14094-cov-7.490633_pt1 | contig 14094 bp, 13 predicted proteins | sample MGYA00511558_ERZ779861 | MGnify/ENA primary metagenome ERZ779861 (study PRJEB29588, sample SAMEA2163432) | human gut metagenome | biome: human gut; feature: human-associated habitat; material: faeces | place: Denmark | collected 2008/2010 ... | reverse complement strand
GGTCGCCATCGTCAACCTGCCGCCGCGCAAGATGATGGGGCTCGAGAGCTGCGGTATGCTGCTCTCCGCCACCCACACCGAGAAGGGGCAGGAGGTCCTGAACCTCATTATGGTGGACGATAAGATCCCCGCCGGTGCAAAGCTGTGCTGAAATAGAAGCAAAGGGGCTATCTCTTAGTTGAAGAGATAGCCCCTTTAGAACCCCAGAGACAACGAGGGGCTTCTTCACCGTCGCGGCAAAGCAATTCCCGCGCCTCTTTGGGCGCGCCAATTGCGCCGCTTCCTCGAAACCGCCTCGCTTTTTCCGCCACCGGCGGCGCTTCGGCGCTTTCCCCTCGACCCCACGAACTGCCAATAGGAAGCTTTATTTCAGCAGCCGTATGAAGTCATTCTCCCTCAGTCGATTTGACGTACTTCTTGTTCCGCTCAGCCGCTGCTGCCATGCGGTCACGGAGCCGGCAAAAGGCTTTTCCACAGCAAGGCTGTACACCGTTTTTAAAACTGCCCTTTTGCTGAGGATCATTCCCTCTAACAAAAAGAAAGGACATCCTATGAGCTTGATTTTTGACACCCACGCGCATTACGACGACGAGGCGTTCGATGCCGACCGTGAGACGCTGCTCGCCTCCATGCCCGAACACGGCGTGGGACGGATCCTCGACCCTGGCTGTGATTTGGAGTCCTCCCGCCGCGCGGTGGAGCTGGCATCCTACCGGTTGACCTCGCCCGGAACCGGCGCCGAGGTCGGCGCGACCATGGGGCAGAACAAACCCATGTACAAGGGACTTTTCTATGCGCCGCACACGGTGGCGCAGGCGTTGAAGACGGCGCATCTTGCGGCGTATATTTTCGATGCACTGGGCTTCCGGGTGGAACCCGCGTGGAACGAGCCGCGCTACGATATCATCCAGACCGTCATCACAGGGTCTGCGGAGGGACTGTGTGCCTTCTGTCGGGGCATCCAGTCGGCATCGCCGGTGGATTCACACGTCACGCCGGAGCCTTGGGCAATGCCGGGGTATGCCGACCAGGTGATCATGGCGGCGGGCGCGTTCGTGCAGGGCTCCTCAATTGAAATGTCGGCTGACGGACCGCTCCGTCCCCCTTACACCGCCTTCTTTCAGGGCGGCTTGACGTATGAATCCGGCAAGCTGGGCATTCTGGCGGCGGCGGACGCCATGCTGCGGGCGCAGAAGAAGTAGTATACAGGAAGGATTTTTATGATGCGGATGCTCAGATATGCGGCGGCGGCGCTGGCTGTCCTGCTCCTGCTTGCCGCTTTGCCCGCCTGCTCGGGGGAGAGCGAAGTGCCGAAGGGATACCAGTATGCCACCTGTGCCGGAGAATATTTCCGCCTGTTTGTTCCGACCCAGTGGACGGTCAACACGGGCAGCGGTGTTTCCGGCGCTTATATCACGATTGATACGACCGTGACCATGCGGCAGGTCGTTTTTACACCGGAGGATGCCTCGACCGACTCCGAGGAGACGGTATCCGGGACAGATGGCGGTGACAGCGGCGCCGGCGGAAATACGCTGGAGGCTTTCCGGCAGGCATACGTCCGGGAGATCGGCGCGTTGCATGACTACGCCGAAACCGATCCGCCGCTGGCAACCACGGTAGATGGCTACCGTGCGATACTGCTGCGGTACACGGCGCGTATAGCGGGAACCGTGTACCGGTTCCGGCAGGTGCTGTGCAAGGTTGAAGGGCGGTTCTACGTCTATTCTTACTCCTCCCCTGCCGACAGGTTTGACACCTATGCCGATATCGCGGAGGAGATACAGGAGGAAATCCGTTTCTACCATACGCCCTACGAAGGCAGTGCGGCAACGCGGAAGATCCCGGAGGACGCAAATGCTCCCGAGGGAATGAAGCTGGTGTCCACCGACGCCGTGGCATTCCGGTTCTATGTGCCGCTGGCATGGGAGACTGACATGGAAAACTCCGCCAATCTCGTCTATGTGACCGAGGCGGACGATTCGCGTTCCAATGTGACCATGATCGGGTATATGCCGGAGGACGAGGGCTTCAGCATTGACGATTACTGGGAGATGTGCCGTATGCAGTACGAGGACGCACTGCCGTCCTTTACCGTCCTGTCTGCCGACGCGGAAGGTGAACCCGGCGGTGAAGCGGGAAAGATAGGCGACAGGCAGGCAAAGCTCTACACCTACACCTACAGGATGGGCGGGTATACCTACAAGGTGCGGCAGGCTGTCTGTACCTATTCCACCATGGTGTATACTGTGACATATACGGCGTTGGAGCCGCATTTTGACAGCCATCTTGCCGATGTGGATGCCATGCAGGCGGCGGTCGTGTTCCGCTCGCCGTTCAAGAAGGGGTAAGGCGATGCAGACATGGCATTATCTGGACAACAGTGCGACCACGCCGCTGTGTGAGGAGGCTAAATCCGCCATGCTGGAGGCGATGGAGGTCTTCGGAAATCCGTCCTCCCTGCATGGCGCAGGACAGGAGGCGTCCCGCCTGCTTGCCCGCGCGCGGGCGTGTGTTGCGAACGCGCTGGGTATCAGCAGCCCGATGCCGGGAGAATTGATTTTTACGTCCTGCGGCACCGAGGCGAGCAACACAGCCCTGCTCGGCACCCTGCTTTCCGGCAAGCATCTGGCGGGGCGGCGGGTTATCACGACCGATTGCGAGCATCCGTCCGTGGAAAACGTTATGCGCCGACTGGAGCAAGAGGGCTTTGAGGTGGTGCGTATCGGCGCTCCCCGCGGGGTGCTGGACACCGACGCCGCCCTTGCCGCGCTGGAGATTCCGACTGCACTGGTCAGCCTGATGATGGTCAACAACGAGACCGGCGCACGCTTTGACGTGGAGCATGTATTCCGCGCCGCCAAGCAAAAGAATCCTGCGACGTTCACGCACTGCGATGCGGTGCAGGGGTTCCTGAAGGTGCCGTTTACCGCCGCTTCGCTCGGGGCGGATCTGATCACGGTCAGCGGGCACAAGGTACACGCTCCCAAGGGAGTGGGTGCCCTGTACATCAAGCCGGCACTGGTGCGGTCGCACGCCGTCAGTCCCTACCTTATCGGCGGCGGGCAGGAAGCCGGGTTGCGTTCCGGCACGGAAAATATGGTGGGTATTTGCGGCTTCGGTGCTGCCGCCGCACGCGGGGCTGCCGCATTTGCCGCCGACACGGCGCATATGCAGGCACTGCATGACCGACTGGAGTCGGCGCTGACCGGCACCGAGGTGCGCGTCAATCGCCCTGCGGGCGGCGCCGCGCCGCATATTCTGAACCTGACTTTGCCGGATATCAAGTCCCAGACCATGCTGAATTACCTGTCGGAACAGGGAATATGCGTTTCGTCCGGCTCTGCCTGCTCCGCGCACGGCGGGAAGACAAGCCCCTCGCTCCTGTCCTTCGGACTGTCGCCGCACGAGGCGGACTGCTCCCTGCGCGTCAGCTTTTCCGCCCGCAACACCGCGGAGGACGTGGATGCGCTGGTCGCCGCGCTGTCGGCGGGCGTTTCCCGCCTTGTGCGGATGCGCGGTAAACGGTAAGCGTTAAAGGGCAGTTCGGCATATGCGGGGGCGGAGGGTCCTTGCGGCATATCACGAAAAAGGAGACACGACACCGTATGAAGCAGTACATACTTGCCCTTGACGAGGGGACAACCAGTGCGCGCAGCATCCTGTTTGACCGCGAACTGCGCGTGGTCAGCATGGCACAGCACCCCATTGCGCAGAAATACCCTCACCCGGGTTGGGTGGAGCAGGATCCGATGGAGATATACGCCAACCAGTACGCTTCCATGACCGAATGCGTGGCGCGATGCGGCGTTTCACCGGAGGAGATTGCGGGGATCGGCATCACCAACCAGCGCGAGACCGCGATCCTGTGGGAGCGGGCAAGCGGACGTCCGGTCTGTAATGCCATCGTCTGGCAGTGCCGTCGCACGGCGGGGCTGTGCGAGGAGTTGGAGCGCGCCGGGCATGGGGAGTACATCCGTGCGGTGACAGGTCTGCGCCCCGATGCCTACTTCAGCGGCACCAAGATCAAGTGGATGCTGGATCATATCCCCGGCGCGCGGGCGCGTGCCGAGGCGGGCGAATTGCTGTTCGGCACGGTGGACAGCTGGCTGGTCTGGAAGCTGACCGGTGGGCGCGTCCATGTGACCGATGCGACCAATGCCTCGCGCACCATGCTGTACGACATCGGGCGCGGTTGCTGGGACGAGCAGCTGTTGCATATTCTGGTTATCCCCGCCTGCATCCTGCCCGAGGTGCGTTCCAGCAGTGAGGTCTACGGTTACACCGACCTGATGGGGGCAAGACTGCCCATCTGCGGCATCGCAGGCGATCAGCAGGCGGCGCTGTTCGGCCAGGGATGCTTCCGGGCGGGGGAAGGGAAGAACACATACGGGACAGGCTGTTTCCTGCTGACAAACACCGGACGCGAGCGCGTCACGTCCTCCAACGGTCTGCTGACTACGGTCGCGGCGACCTGCCTCGGCGATCCGACCGAGTACGCTCTGGAGGGCTCCGTGTTCGTGGCGGGGGCGGTCATTCAGTGGCTGCGTGATGAGCTGCACCTCATCAACGAGGCGGATGACAGCCAATACTTCGCCGAAAAGCTGACCGACAGCGGCGGCGTGTACGTTGTTCCGGCGTTTACCGGACTTGGCGCGCCCTACTGGGATATGCACACGCGCGGGGCAGTGCTGGGACTGTCGCGCGGGACGGGCGCAAAGCACCTGATCCGGGCGGCGCTGGAGTCGGTCGCTTACCAGACAAACGACGTCATACGGGCAATGGAGGCAGACATGGGGGCACTCCGGGCACTCCGCGTGGACGGCGGCGCGGCGGCGAACGATTTCCTGATGCAGTTCCAGGCGGACATATCTGACCTGCCTGTGTTCCGTCCGGAGTCCATGGAGGCGACCGCACGCGGTGCTGCATCGCTGGCAGGGCTTGCGTGCGGGCTGTTCCCCGATCGTGATGCCGTGCAGGCAACCCTGCGTGCCGGGACTTCCTTTACGCCATCCATGTCCCCGGATCAGCGGGAAGCGCTCCTGTCCGGCTGGCATCGCGCCGTTGAGGCGTGCCGCGTGTTCTGACAGGCGGAGAATACGGGGCGTTGCGAGGGCTTCCCCACACGCAACGCGGCGCGGAGGCTAAGAAACCTACCGGAGAGGTACACACGAAAGCGAGAGAATGCTATGAGTATTCAGTATGAAGAGATGCGCGTTCCGTCCTCGGACGGTATGCACACCCTTGCCGGGCGTGTATACCGTCCGGAAGGCAGGGTGCGCGGGCTGTTCCATGTCGTGCACGGCATGACCGAGCACATCGCCCGGTACGATCCGCTGTTCCGCCGCATGGCGGAGGACGGCTACCTTTGCTTCGGCTACGACCATTTGGGGCACGGTGCCACGGCGCGTGACGCAGGGGAGCTTGGCTACATTGCAGACCGGGACGGATGGCGGCGTCTGGCACAGGATGTGGCGGTGTTCGCCGATGCAGTGGAGAGGCGCTATGCGGCACTGTGGGCGGGGGAGGAATGCCCGCCGTACTTCCTGATGGGGCACAGCATGGGCTCCTTCATTGTCCGCACGACGGCATACTTGTACCGTAAGCCCGACAGGCTGATCGTTATGGGAACCGGTGGGCGAAACCCTGCGTCCGGCATCGGGCTGGCGATTATACGCCTGATCCGGCTGTTCCGGGGCGGTCACGCCGTGTCGCCCACTGTGGACAAACTGGCATTCAGCGGCTACAATAAAAAGTTTGCCGCGGAGCAGGATCCGTATGCATGGCTGACGCGCGACCGCGCGGTGCGCGATGTCTACCGTGCCGATCCGCTCTGCACCTTCAAATTCTCACTGTCCGCCATGCAGGATCTGGTCACGCTCAACCGTGTATCCAACAGCGGAAAATGTCTGGATTCCCTCGCCGCCGGGTGCCCGATACTGCTTTTGTCCGGTGACAGCGATCCGGTCGGCGGCTACGGGCGCGGCGTGACGGATGTGTATAACCGCCTGCGCGGGCGCGGCGCGGATGTGCGCATGAAACTGTACCCCGGCGGGCGGCACGAGATTCTTAACGATTCCTGCCGCGATGAGGTTATCGGGGATATCCGGAATTTCCTTGACTGCCAATGATTCCTGTATTTTTATATACACCGAAAGGAACACAACTTCTATGAGAAAAACCAAGATTGTCTGCACACTGGGACCTGCCTGCGATGACGAGGCGACCCTCACCGCCATGTGCCGGGCGGGCATGAATGTTGCCCGGCTCAACTTCTCGCACGGCGTCCACGAGGATCATTTACGCCGTATCGTCATGATACGCAAGGTACGTGAAAAGCTGGGACTGCCCATAGCCATTCTGTTGGACACTAAGGGACCGGAGTACCGCATCAAGACGTTCCGGGACGGCAAGGTGACGCTGAAGGACGGGGACCGCTTTACCTTCACGACTGACGACGTGGTGGGGGACGATACGAAGGTCTCGGTCAATTACCGGGAGCTGGCGCACGAGCTGGAACCGGGGGACACCATCCTGCTGAGTAACGGACTGCTCAGCTTCCGCGTGGAAGAGGTCGAGGGGGCGGATATCCACTGCACCGTTCTGATCGGCGGAGAACTGTCCGACCGCAAGAGCATGAGCTTTCCCGGCAAGGTGCTCCGGCAGGTGTATCTCAACGAGCAGGACAAGAGCGATCTTGCCTTCGGCATCGAGAACGGCGTGGATTATGTTGCCTGTTCCTTTGTCTCCTGCAAGCAGGATTTGCTGGATGTCCGCGAGTTTATGCAGGCGCACGGCGGTTCCGATATTGATCTGATAGCCAAAATCGAGAACCAGTCCGGCGTGGACAATATCGAGGAAATATGCTCCGCGTGCGACGGCATCATGGCGGCGCGCGGCGATATGGGTGTGGAGATTCCCTTCGAGGAGCTGCCTGCCATTCAGAAAAAGCTGATTACCAAATGCCGTCTGCTGGGGAAGCGTGTCATCACCGCAACCGAGATGCTGGAGTCCATGATCCACAATCCCCGCCCGACGAGAGCCGAGATATCCGATGTGGCGAACGCCGTGTATGACGGCACCAGTGCCATTATGCTTTCCGGCGAGACGGCGGCAGGAAAGTATCCGGTCGAAGCGGTCGAGACCATGGCACGGATTGCCGAGACGGCAGAGAAGGGGATCAACTACGCCGCCCGCTTCGCCGAAGCGGAATTCAAGATCAAGAACACCGTGGATGCCCTGTCGCACGCCACCTGCGGACTTGCCATTGACATGAATGCCAAAGTCATTGCAGTCTGCTCGCTGTCCGGTATGACGGCGCGCATGGTTTCCCGCTTCCGCTCCCCGGTGGACATTCTGGGACTGACTACCAACGAACGCACCTGGCGCAAGCTGGCACTTTCGTGGGGCGTCACGCCGGTGTTGATGGAGCAGTACGAATCCATTGATGTGCTGTTCTACCAGGCAAAGCAGGCGGCTATCAAGACCTTCCGCCTGCGCAAGGGGGACAGGCTCATCCTGACCGGCGGTATGGTGAACGGCACTTCCGGCAACACCAACCTGCTTAAGGTTGAGACGGTCTGAGCAGCTATGGGGATCGGAACCGGGAATCCCGCTGACCGGGCAGTGCGGGAGCAAATTTTTCAGTGCATAGCCGATGCGCAAACGGTCGTCCTGTGCCGTCACGTCCGTCCGGACGGTGACGCGGTCGGGTCAACCAAAGGCTTTGCCGCGTTGTTGCGTGCCGGGTTTCCGGACAAGCGCGTGCTGGTCATCAACAGCGACAGCGCCGACTACCTTGCCTTTGCGGGCGGGGAGGATGCGCCTATCCCGGCGGATGCGTACGCAGACGCGCTGGTGCTGTGCCTGGACTGTGCGACGACCGACCGCCTGTCCAATCCGCTGGCGCTCACGGGCGGGACAGTCGTCAAGATTGACCACCACCCTGACGTGGATCCCTACGGCGACATTTCCTGGGTGGATCCGACTTTTTCCTCCACCTGCGAGATGGTGACGGATTTTTATCTGACCTTTGCCGATCGCCTGACGCTGACCGCCGGGGCGGCGGAGTACCTGTACCTTGGTATGGTGACGGACAGCGGGCGATTCCGTTTCCGCGAGGTGACGGGGGACACGTTGCGCCGGGCAGCAGTCCTGCTGGATGCCGGCATTGACACCGAGCGTCTGTATGCCAACCTGTACCTGGATGATGCCGCCAAGCTGCGCCTGCGGGCGTATGTGTACAGTCATATGCGGATCAGCGAAAACGGCGTGGCGTCGGTGTATCTTAGCCTTGCCACGCAGGAACGTTTCGGACTGAACACCGAGGCGGCGGGCTCCATGGTCACGGCGCTGGACAGCATCCGCGGGAGCCTAATCTGGATTGCTTTCATTGAGTACAGGGAAACCGAGGGAGCGCGCGCCGGGCTTGTGTCGGTACGGGTGCGTTTGCGTTCGCGGTTTGTATCCGTCAACGGGCTTGCCGCACAATACCGGGGCGGGGGGCACGCCTGCGCCAGCGGTGCAACAGTGTACAGCAGGCGGGAGGCGAACCGATTGCTTTGTGAAGCGGACGCACTGCTGAAAGAGTATAAACAAACGCACGAGGGGTGGCTGTGAGCTACCCCTCTGATACGTTATTCGGTGTGCTCATACTTCGCCGCTTTCATCAATTCCTCTGCTTCCTTGTTCAAAAGCGCAATCAACGTTTCCTCCACGCTGTTTCGCACCAATTCGTTCAATTCGCTCTTGACAGTTTCCATGTTTAGGTGTATAATACTGCTAAAGTATGCAAAAAATGCAGAAAAGATATTTTTGCTTGAACTGTTGCAAAAAGGAAGGAAATTCTCTAATAAGGGGTATATAAAAATGGCTTATTGTACAAATTGCGGAGCGCAGGTCGATGATAACGCAAAATTCTGCGGTGCTTGCGGAAACAAAATGGCTTCCAATCCGCAACCGCCCAAGTCAGCCGCTCGTAAATCAAACTACGATGGAGCAATACATAAATGCCCCAATTGCGGTGCTGGATTAGCATCCTTCGTTAAAAATTGCCCCGAATGTGGCTATGAACTTAGAGGAGCAGACGGTGCCGAGTCTGTCAGCGATTTTGCGCGCCGATATGCATCGACAACCTCAAATGAGAAAAAAGTTGACTTGATTCGCACGTTTGTGATTCCAAATACGAAAGAAGATATTTTGGAGTTTGCTATTTTAGCTTCTTCCAACATTGATACATCTGCCTATACACGTGATACTGTTGTTGAGTCTGGCGGTGTTTCTCAGCAGGAGATTTCTGAGGCATGGATGGCAAAATTTGAGCAGGCATGTCAAAAGGCTTCTTTAATGCTAACTGATACGCCCGAGCTAAAAAAGATTGAAGACTTATATGAAAAAAAGAAAAAGTCTTTGAATACTGCTAAAGTCACATCCGTGGGTGGGAAAGTGGTTAAGGGCATCTTTGGAAATGAGTTCGTCAAAATTATGCTTCCTTTTATACTGCTAATGGCTTTTATTCCCCTATTATTTATGGGAATCGGCAGATTTATAGGAGTCGGCGGCGGCGAGGAAAAACTTGAGAAACAAGTTAAGCAAGTCGAAGCATATATTGCCGAGGGAAATTATGATGCCGCATTAACCGCAGCATATGCTATGAGCGATAATTACAGTAGCAGTTGGACCGAAACACGATCAAATTTAATTGCAAGAATTAAAGAACTGCAAGGTCAAAGTGAAAACCACGACGGTCAAGTTCAAATCCCGACAAAGAATTTTTATGGAGATCGATATACAGATGTGGTAACAATATTTGAATCGGCGGGTTTTACAAATGTCAAAGCCGAGCCCTACACCTATGATGCCATCGTGGGTTGGATGGACAAACTCATGAATGCGGAGGGCGAAGTTGAGGAAATATCAATCAATGGTGATACATCCTATGACAAAGGTGGATGGGTTTCTGCTGACGCACCTGTTATAATCAGATATCACCACAAATAATCAAAGACCGAAAGGAGAGAATCAATGGGCTTGTTAAAAAGAGGCGGCATTATTGCCGATGTTATCCGTTGTGATGAGCCGGATTATTTGATTTGGAAATGGCATCCGGTTGGTAGCGAATCCGGCAATAATAAACGTGAGAATGCAATCAGATGGGGCTCGTCATTAAGAGTAAAAGATGGCTCCGTTGCTGTATTTGTATACAAGCAAAAAGGCGGAGTGTTCCAGGATTTTGTTGAGGGACCTTTCGACGAAATGATTTCCACAAAGAACCTACCGATTCTTTCCGGGTTCCGTGGCTTGGCATACGATGGAAATTCTCCGTTCCAGGCAGAGGTATACTTTATCAATCTTGCTAAGGTTGTTCAGTCCAGATTTGCAATTCCGTATTTTGATGTATACGATCCGCGCTTTCAGGATTTTGGAGTGCCGATTGCCGTTAGAGGCACTATGACATTCCAAATTAAGGATTACCGTGAGTTCATCAAACTTCACCGTCTGGAAGAATTCAACCAAGAGACTTTTGATAAGCAAATCAAAGATGCCTTGACAAAATATGTAAAGAATACGGTTACCAATGTTCCTGCCAAAAATGATATGTCCGTAATTCAAATTGAAAGGCAAATCGGGCAAATCAATGACCTGATTGTTTGCGACGTTCAGGACAGATTAAGTAATGAATTCGGCGTTACCGTTACAAGCATTGATGTCGCAAATATTGATGTCGATAAGTCGAGTGAGGGCTATACGCAGTTGAAAGCTGTTACCCAAAATATTACTTATGCCACTACTGTTGCCAAGGCAGAAGCCGAAATCAAAACCATTCACGATACGCAAAGAATCAATATGGAAAATTATGAAGAGACTTTGCGTATTCAGCGTGAAGAAGGTGCCTACGCGCAGCACAAACAGACTCAAACCGCAAACCTCGGTGCTTTCCAAACGGAGAAGCAAGCGGAGGTCGGTATTGCCGGAGCAAACGCGCTCGGTCAAATGGGGGCAAACGGCGCCGGTTCTGTGAACCTGGGCAACGGGTCTTCTGCGGGATTTAACCCTGCCGCGATGATGACCGGAATCGCTATGGGCGGTGTTATTGCAAATAACATTGCGGGTACAATGCAGGACGCGATGAGCGGTATGAATAAAATGAATGGAGCCGTTCCACCGCCCGTTCCTGAAACTGTATACAATGTTGCCGTGAACGGTCAAGCCGCCGGTCCATTCAATTTTGCCACTTTAGCTCAAATGGCGCAGGCAGGTCAGTTTGGAGGACAGTCCTTGGTTTGGAAGCCGGGAATGTCCGCTTGGGCGAAAGCCAACACCATCGAGGAACTGAAAGAAGTTTTGAAATCTGTTCCGCCGGTTCCTCCAACCGAAGGATAAAATATCAGAGGGCACGGCGGTGTGCGAAGGGAAGGAGTGGGTTGACTGCCAGCAGGATCAGCGTGCCGGTTCCGCCCGCCGCCGTGCAGAGTGTCGGAACGAACTCCGGCAACCCGAAGAGCACCTTTTCGGCTCCGAGCTGAGCCAGCCCGAACCAAAACGCACCGAAAAACAGGGTATTGAGCAAAGCCCGGAGCATCAGACGGATGAATGAAGGCGAGGAATCTGCAAGCGGGCTTTTCGAAGCGCATAGCGATTCTGCGATGGTCTTTGATCTTCATGAAAAAGCATTCAACAAGATGCCTTTTTTGTAGTGATAGAAATCGGTGTGGGGCCTGCGGACATAATCCTGGACAGGAAAGAAAAAAGAAAGGGATTATGTACACATGGATAGCAAGTCGCGATAAGCCTTGGCAAAAGCCAAACGGTTTTCGCGGGGTCAACACCGCAGAACACCCGTGGCATCCGTCAGTGAATTTGAAAATTTCTGCAATCAGGACTTGTTTTGAAGAGCGCAAAATATTTTTGCAAAACCACTTGACAAAAACGTCGTTATGTGGTATACTATGCAGGTCGGCAGGAATGCTGGTATAGCTCAGTTGGTAGAGCACGTCATTGGTAATGACGAGGTCATCAGTTCGAATCTGATTACCAGCTCCAGAGAGGCTCGTTGTGAGAACAGCGAGCCTCTCTTCATTTTTGCCTTGCTGCAGCCTGCGACAGTACCGGATCGGCAGAGGCGTTACGAAAAGGTCGTTCCCATAAACCGTTTGGCGCCGAGGGGAGAATAGACCCATCGGTCAATATGCGGGACGCGGTCGCCTCGGATGAAATAATCCAGCCGGGGGGCAGGCAACGGCTCGTTCCGGCAGGCGTCGATCAGCACAAGCTTGACCTTCATGCGTTCCGGCGTGATGCTCTTGATGAATACGGCAGCCGTCCTGCCGACCAGCGCCTGCGCCATTTCGCGGTCACCGTCCCGCAGCTCAGCAAGTCCTGCCAGGTTTGGCGCCAGTTCAACGAACACGCCGTACTCCTCCACACTCCGGACGATGCCCGCGACCGTCTGCCCCGGTTCAAACCGCGCGGCATTCTCCGTCCAGGTTCCCAGCAGTTCCCGCATGGTCAGAACAATCCGCCCGCTGTCCCGATCCACCGAGCGCACGACTGCCCAGATCAGCTGCCCGTTATACAGTCGTTCCCGCGGATGCCGGATGCGCGAGACGGACATGGCATCCACGGGGAGCAGGGAACACAGACCGCATCCGATATCTACGAATGCTCCGAAGCTCTCCAGATGCGTGACACGTCCCCGGACGACGTCGCCGGGAGCCAGATCGGCGATATATACGGCGGCGCACTCCGCCTGTGCCGCACGGCGGGACAGGCGGACGGTCGTCAGTCCTTCGGCGTCCGGTGTGTCAATGCCCTGCACCTTGAAGCAGACCGCTTTGCCGACGCGCGTGAGAATGGCGATATCCTTGACCGGCTCGCCGGGACGTGTGTACACCGCCTCCTCGCGTGGGATAATGCCGCGAACCCCGGGCAGGGCGGGGAAGTCTATGTGCAGATTCAGTTCGCTGTCGCAGAGCAGTGCGGTGCCCTCCAGAATGGCACCCGATGCCTGCGCCCGTTCCAGCATCGGCAGGGATGAGCAGGCGTCCCGATTGGCGGCGGAGGTCAGCAGCTGACCCTCCGGCAGATAGTTTGCTTCCATATGTAGCTCCGATCCTTTCTTTTGCGTACTTCACCGGGGATTCCGGCGTTATCACCCGCAGTGTATGAAGCAATCGTCCGACGTATGCCACTGAAAAAGCGAAACGGCGAGGCAGGGACATACAGAAAAACACGCGAAAACGCAAGGAAACGGGAGCTTGCATACCTGTAAATCAAAAAATCAAAATAATTTCGAAAAAGGGCTTGACAGGCAGGGGCAGATATGGTATAATAGCGCCGTTGTGCGGGAGAGGTATGCCATGCGTGGCGCCGCTTCCCGCGAAAAATTGATTGGAGGAAGACAAGATGTCCACATTCATGCAGAAAAAAGAGTCTGTGGTGCGCAAGTGGTATGTCATCGACGCGGCTGAGAAGCCCCTCGGTAAGACTGCCGTCGCCGCCGCCGACCTGTTGCGCGGTAAGAACGACCCGACCTTCACCCCCCATGTTGATTGCGGTAACTTCGTTATCATCGTCAACGCGGAGAAGGCGGTGCTGACCGGCAACAAGATGACCGATAAGTACTACTACCATCATTCCGGCTACATCGGCGGTATGAAGAAGGTTCAGTACAAGACGCTGATGGCGACCAAGCCCGAGAGAGCTATGGAGCTGGCAGTCAAGGGAATGCTGCCCGATACCGTCATCGGTCGCAAGGCATTCACCCGTCTGAAGGTGTACGCAGGTGCCACCCACAACCATGAGGCGCAGAAGCCTCAGGTGTACGACCTGTAATCAGAGGAAAGGAAGGACAAATTCATGTATACAAGTGCAAAGCCCTACTTCTACGGTACCGGTCGTCGCAAGAAGTCCGTCGCCCGCGTTCGTCTGTACCCCGGAAACGGTGAGATCACCATCAACGGGCGCTCCATCGACGAGTATTTCGGACTGGAGACCCTGAAGCTGATTGTCAACCAGCCCTTCGGCGTTACCGGCACGGTCGGTAAGTTTGATATCGTGGCTACCGTCAGCGGTGGCGGTATCAGCGGTCAGGCG
>ERZ779861.3183-NODE-3183-length-14100-cov-3.252973_pt1 | contig 14100 bp, 9 predicted proteins | sample MGYA00511558_ERZ779861 | MGnify/ENA primary metagenome ERZ779861 (study PRJEB29588, sample SAMEA2163432) | human gut metagenome | biome: human gut; feature: human-associated habitat; material: faeces | place: Denmark | collected 2008/2010 ... | reverse complement strand
CGGCAGGCTTATTCACAATCAGGACATCCTCATCTTCATAAACAATATCCAAATCTATTACCGGATAAATCACTTTTTTAGTCTCTCCGCGAAATTTCTCAAAGGTCTCATCTGAAAAATACACAGTTACTTTATCGCCCGTTTGCAGCATTTCACTGCCCGTTGCCTTTTTGTCATTTAGCTTGATATTTTTCTTTCGCAGCATTTTATACAAAAAACTTGTCTGCGCCTCTTTGAAATACTTTTCCAGAAACTTAGAAAAACGCTGTCCGCTTTCCTTTGCTCCAATCGTCACCTCTCTCATCGCCTTCTCCACTACATCGCAAGTGAATGTAAATAATCCACCAGTGTTTTTTCCGAATTTTCTGACGCTTCTTCCTGCGTTAAGCGCTGCAGGTGTGAAATCAGTTTTTCATCCGACTCAAACAAGCGCACATGATACGACGGTGCCGTCTTTTTCACAACATCCGTCAAATATTGTTTCAAATACGGCACATCCTGTTTGGACTTCGCAATCACGCCAAGAACATTACCATTTTTCACAAGCAAAAAGTCTAAATGCATAATTTTTTCCGTCGAGGTAAATACATAATCGGTATACAAAACCGCTTGTCCTGCTGCCGTTTTTACTTTATCATACCGCTCTTTCGTAACTCCTTTTTTACGAAACATCGCAATCAGCGCAACCAGATGTTTCGCCGCCGGAAGCACGAGTAGCACTGCCATTACAGTAAAAATATTTGCACGCACACCACTCCACAAATATCCGGTTAAAAAAATAGCAACGCCAAGCACTACAAAAAATACAATCCATAAAATTTCTGCTTTCTTACGTTTCGTAAGATATCCCAAGGTACATTTTTCGTACATCATTCTCTTTCCTTTCTTAAATCATGCTTTTTACACACAAATAAAGTTTATCACAAAAACCGTGCGGTGGAAAGAGGCTTTTCCATCGCCTTTAGAATTGAATACGGGTTCACACTGATTTCTTTGTCACCTGCCGTAAAGTAAATTCCAAAATGCAGATGAACCGGAAACTTTCCAACCGTTCCCTCTTTTCCATAACCGCTGTCTCCCATATAACCTAGCAGCTCGCCCGCTTTCACAGTCTTTCCCTGTTTCATCCCCTCCGCGTAGGAAGAAAGATGAGCATAATAAAAATAAGTGCCCGTTTTACTGCGGATTCCAATGCGGTAGCCGCCTAATTCCAGCCATCCGATTTTTTCCACAACACCATCACAGACACTTACAACAGCAAACGTATCTCTTTGATTTTTCGGTGGCATTAAATCCGTCCCCTCATGGAGCCGTTTTCCTCCATAACTGCGGGACATCCCCCATGAATCCTCAAAAGAAATCCCCTCTTTTTCTTTCTTATCCGAGACAACCGGAAAACATTTTATCCCGGAAAGAAGTTTTTGATAGTAAACGGCATAGGGCTCCCATGTTTCTCTTTCCAAAAGGATACGATACCACGATAAGGACGGAAGTGATTTGCTTGTCTTTTCCAGTTTACCGTCCGCATATAAAAAGTCCTTTGCGAACTCTTCATATTCGTCTTTTCCCCATGTTTCAAATCCGGCAAGCCGTTTTGGTACCACCTGAAAATCCCGGATATTTTCTGTGTTTTGCTCCCATTTCGGAGCCTTTTTCACTTCCATTTTCCAAAATAACAGTCCACATAAAAACGGCGTCCAGAAAAATAAAATCATGCAAACAAGAAACTTTTTCCAAAAAATCCTTCGCTTCATCTAACGCCTCACATTTTTCTATCTCTAAAATGTATGCGTTATTAACTAATAAGATTCAATATCTATCACCGTTGTATTTTCCACCTGATATGGCAGAATGGAATTGGCAAAAGAACGGAACTGGTCCACACCATCACTGACAAAAAATTTGTGCTCCGGTTTCTCACCGGATACATTCAGTAAATCTTTTTCCTTTAACAAATCCTTTAACGATTTTGCCGTTTCATAAGCAGGGTTCACCAGTTTTACCGACTCACCCATTTCACGCCCAATCACACCGCGCAAAAGCGGATAATGGGTACATCCCAAAACAAGCGCATCAATCTCATACTCTTTCATATCATGCAGATATCTGGAAACAACATCTTCCGTAATACGGTCTTCAAACAACCCCTCCTCAACAAGAGGTACAAATAGCGGACACGCTTTACTCACTACCGTCAATTCCGGATTTATTTTGTGAAGATAGCTCTCATAAATTCCACTTTTTATTGTACTCTGGGTTCCAATCACACCAATTTTGTTATTCTTAGTCGATGCCGCCGCCATTCTCGCTCCCGGCTGTACCACGTCAATCACCGGCACATCCACCATATCTTCAAGTTCCTCTCTGGCAAGCGCACTGGCTGTATTGCAGGCAATTACAATTGCTTTAACATCCTGTGTCAGGAGAAATTTAGCAATCTGCTTGCTGTATTTACAAACTGTATTTTTTGATTTGGAACCATATGGCACACGGGCTGTATCTCCAAAATAAACAAGACTTTCCCCCGGAATCTGCCGCATAATTTCTTTTGCTACCGTCAATCCGCCAATTCCCGAATCAAACACGCCAATCGGTGCATTCATAATCCTTCCTCCAATCTACTCTTATTCTTTTTCGTCCATTGCTTCTTCTATCATAGATTCTTCATCTACTGTTTTTTCTCTCATATCTTTTTTGCGGTTTAACAAATCATAAATACATGGTACAACAAACAGCGTAAGCAGCGTACCATATACCAGACCGCCAATCGTAACAATTGCCATCGGTCTTGTCATATCCGTTCCCATACTGCTACCGGCAACCATTGGAATCAAACCAAGTACCGTCGTCAATGCTGTCATGAGAATCGGACGAAGTCTCGTTACACCTGCTTCCTCAATTGCCTGTCGTTTCTCGACACCGCTTCGGCGTAACTGATTGATATAATCCACGAGCACAATACCATTGTTTACAATAATACCGGAAAGCATTACAAATCCAATCATGGCAATGACACTGACATCACTTCCCGAAATCCACAGTCCAAGGAAGCCTCCCGTAAAGGCAAGTGGTATCGTGAACAAAATGATAAATGGAGATAACAATGACTGGAACTGTGCCACCATAATCAAATACATCAAAAGCACACCAAGTGCCATCATCAAAAGCACCTGTCCCATTGCTTCTGTGGTTGCTTCATTTTCACCATCTAATTCCATTTCATAACCGGCCGGTTTCTTTGTCTGGTTTACAATTTTTTCAACCTCTCTCGAAACGTCGCTTACCACATAACCATCCTTGATATCCGCTTTTACAGCAATATATCTGGTCTGCCCTTTGCGATAAATCGATTTTGGCGAATCCGCAGTGCTAAAATCAGCAATCTTACTAAGAGAAACCTTTTTTGTCTTCTGGGTCATCGAATCGGTGTAATCAATTTTCAGATTTTTGACATCATTTCTTGTCAAGTCCTCATCCTCCGCCGAGTTGACATAAACACCTAAATCATCGGTATCATTCGATACCGTAGAAGCCGAAGAAGCCTCTTTTACTTTTGCATAAATCTGCTGATAAACCTGAGCCACCGTAAGTGAATAACGCATTGCTTTCGCTTTATCCACGGTAATGCGGTACTCTTTACCGGCATCTTCCAGACCATTCGTAATGTTATCAAGACCATCTACTTTTTCAAGTTTCTTCATCATATCTTCCGAAATCGTCTGCAATTTATCCAAATCTTTTCCTTTAATATTGATGGTGACACCATCGCCCATCAGGGCACTCATATCCATCGCAGAAGCATTTACTTCTACTTTCCCCTCAATATTTTTCGTTTTTTCCGTAATCAGTTTTGTGATTTCTTCATTGCTTAACTGCCTATCGTCCTTCAAAATGATATACATAGTTACGGTATTTTCACCGCCGGAACCGGTAAGCATCGACATGGATGAACCCGTTCCTGTATAGGCACCAACTGATTCAACATCCGAAATCTCACGGATTTTTTCAACCACTTGATTGGACGCTTTTTTCGTATCTGCCAGTTTTGTTCCATTATCCATCGTAAGCGTAGCCGTCATCTGCGTACTCTCCATATCCGGCATCATGGAAAATCCTCTGCCGGCTGCCAATGCCGCAAACAATACAAGGAGAACAACCGAGCCCAAAAGTACAAACCACTTAAACCGCAGCACCCATTGAATTGCCCTGCCATACGCACGCTGAACTACCGCAATAATCTTTGACTCTTTCTTTGGCTTTCTCTTAATTAATCCGGCCGACATTGCCGGAACTAAGGTAAGTGCTACAAGAAGACTTGCTCCCAATGTGTAAGCAAGGGTAAGCGCCAAGTCGACGAATAACTGCTTTGTCACACCTTCTGTAAAAATAATCGGTGCGAACACACAAACCGTTGTCAGAGTAGATGCCACGATAGCTCCTGCCACCTGGCTTGCTCCCTCAATTGCTGCACGCTTGGTTGAAATTCCATGCTGCTTAAGACGGAAAACGTTTTCAATTACGACAACCGAGTTATCCACAAGCATACCAACACCAAGTGCCAAACCGGATAAGGAAATAATATTCAGTGTTACACCGCTAAAGTACATCGCTACAACTGCTGCAATTACGCTGAGCGGAATCGAGCAGGCAACGATAAAGGTTGGCCGCCAGTCGCGCAGGAAAAACAGCAGAATCAAAATAGCAAGCAAACCACCAAGCAAAAGATTTTGCACTACAGCATCCACTACAAGGTCAATGTATACCCCCTGATTCATCAAAACAGATACATGTAGTCCCTGATTGTCTTTCTGCAACTGGTCAAAACGTTCCGTCAGTGCACTCGTTACGTCTCCGGTTGAAAATCCGGACTGTTTCTGTAAGGTAACAAGTACCGCCGGGTTGCCGTTTACTACAGTATAAACATCATCCGAGTTATCCGTAACCGCAATATCTGCCACATCTGAAAGTTTAATTGGGTCTAAACCATCCAAATCCATATCGCAGACAACGAGGTTTTTGATTTCTTTCTCGGATTGAATCTTATCACCTACACGTACAAGGTAAGAAGCATCTCCTTCGGTAATATAACCGGACGGCATATCAAAGTTCTGCGCTTTTAATACATTTTCAACCATTTCCTTTGTAATAATTTTTTTCAGGTTCGCATTACTTTTTGTCGTTTTTTTCGAATCCTTTAACTGTTTATCTGCTTCATCTAACTTATTTTTTCCATTATCCATCTGTGCTTCCGAAACACTTAACTGGATACTAGAAAGAATTTTCTGTTTATTTAACTGTTCGGTTGCTTCCGTTGTCGAAATCTGACCTTTCTCTAATTTCTTCTTTGTTGCATTTAGTTTTTTCAGACCGGCATTGATTTTTTTCTTTGCCGCTGTAATTTTGGCTTTATTCTTTGCCAGCGTTTTCTCTTGGGTTTCCACCTGCTTAAGTCCGCTGTTTGCTGAAGTAAGTGCCGTATTCACTTCGTTTACTTTGGATGGAAGCATTTCTTCCGTAATACCGGCATCCTTCAATTTGCCACGGACAACCTGTAATTGTGCCTGAACCGACGCTAAAGAAGTACTCAGTTCCTGTGAATTTCCACCGACATTCTCAAGCTGCGTTTTCAGAGATGTCTCCTGAACTTTGAGCTTTTCAAGCGTCGTCTTCAGTGTCGTAAGCTGCGTCTGCGTCGCCGTCAGTGTCTTAATTGTATTTGTCAGTTTTGTTTTATTGGCAGCGAGCGAGGCAAGCCCCGTATTTAACTGTTTTTCACTCTTTTTAAGCGTTGCCTGCTGCTTTTTAATATTCGTAATATTTTCATTAATAACTTTCAGGCCATCCTTAATTTTATCCGATGCCTGACTAAGTTTCGTCTCTCCCTTCGCCATCTTATCGGCGGCGGTCTCTTTTCCATTCTTTAATTTGTTTTTGCCATTTTCCAGTTTCTTCTTTCCTTCATCAATCTTATCCTGTGCATCACTTAATTTTCCTTCAATCGCCTTTTGCACAAGCTCATTCATCTTGTCAATCTTATCCTGCTGAATAATGACCTGAATCTTTTTCTCAATAGAACCGGATTCATTGACAGAAGCAACTCCCTCCACACTCTCTAATTCCGGAATGATTTCTTTTTCCGCCTTTTTCGTTACTTCTGCACTGTCTAATTTATCATAATCCAGTGCCGCTACCATAATCGGCATCATGTCCGGATTCATTTTCATAATTGTCGGACTTCCGATGGAATCATCAAACTGCGATGTCACCATATCAAGGCTTTCTCTCATATCTACAACTGTAGAACCCATGTCCGTCCCATCATTAAATGACATAACAACCATTGACATATTCCGGATGGAAATGGATTGCAGTTCTTTGACGTTGTTGATACGCTCCATCGCCTGCTCCACCGGTTCGGAAACAGCCTTTTCTACTTCTTCCGGACTTGCTCCCGGATATGTAGTCATAACAAGTGCATACGGAAATTCCATATTTGGCAGAAAATCCGTACTCATATTTTGAAATGACAAAAATCCAAGTACAAGACATATAACAACCGCAACCAATACGGTAAATGGTTTGCGAACACTGAACTTTGATAACACCTGAAAGTTCCTCCTTTTTTTCTAAAATGACTATTAGTCGAGTATAACACCGTTTGATTCGCTAACGCAACTCTAGGAGAGACATAAAATGTGAAATTTTTGTGTCTTTTACTCAATCAGCTGTTTTTTCATTTATCACTTCCACTGCTTTTTGCAGCTGGTAATCGTCTTTTCCACCGAATTGCTTCAAATCAGAAGGATTCTTTGCTTCCACATCCGGAGTCAATCCTTTGCCCTGAATACATCTGCCGCTTGGCAGCAAATATTCCCCGGTTGTCAGTTTAATTCCGCCACCACACGATTTTTCCAGAGAAAAAATAGTCTGTACAATTCCTTTCCCAAAACTTTTCACACCGACTAACGAAGCCGCTTTCCGGTCTTGCATACAGCCGGCAAAAACTTCCGAAGCACTGGCACTTCCCCCATTAATCAAAACTGCCACCGGCTTATCAAAATGCTTTTCATCGGTTGAGGTATATACTTTATCACCATTTACTTTATTTTTTTCCGTTATCAGTTTTCCTTTTGGAAGCATCCGGTCAAGAATATCCACAACCGCCGTCAGCGAACCACCGCCATTGCCTCGCAAATCTACAATCAATCCCTTCTGTCCCTTCTTCTCTAAGTCAGAAAGCGCATTCTCATATTGTTTTACCGTTTCCTTTGTAAAAGAAGTAATGGCAATATAACCGGTTTTCCCGGACAACATCCGATATGTAACCGTCTGATTAACAATCTTTTCACAGGTCACCGTAATTTTCTTCTTTATCTTTTCTCCATTTTCTTCCCGCAAAACAACGAGTTCTGATTTTTTTCCTTCTTTTCCTTTAATCTTCTGAATCGTATCATTTAATGACAATTTTGTTACGTCCTCGCCATTTACAGAAAGCAGAATATCTCCGGCTTTTAATCCGGCTTTCTGTGCCGGTCTGCCTTTCTGCACTTCCTGAATCGTCTTGTTTTTTGTTTTTTCATCGTAGCGCACACTTGCACCGATTCCCTCGTAATCTCCTTCTACATCTTCCATACTGCTTTTTAATTCTTCACTGGTAAAATACGCTGAATACTTATCGCCTAGTGCCGCTACCATTCCTTTTGCGGCATATTCCGAAATTGTTTGATCCGATACATCGTCCTTCCAGTAATAGCTGTCAATGTACGATTCCACAATTTCTGCACGGTTTCTAATATCCGACGCAAGAGAGGACGCCGGCAGAATCTGTATATCTAAAAAATACATGACAAGAAAAAATGTCATAGAAAACAATACGCCAACAAATATTCCGGCAAAAAAACCACTGCCTCGTCTTTTCCTCATCTTTCACTATCCTCCATTATCTCGAAATATAATTTAACGGGTTCACATAACTTCCATTTTTCGTAACACCAAAATGGAGATGTGCTCCGGTCGATATACCGGTCGAGCCAACATACCCGATTACTTGTCCTTTTGTTACCTGTTTTCCGGCACTCACTGCAAGTCTGGAACAGTGCATATATACCGTATACAAACGGTTGCCATGCGAAATCATAATATAATTTCCGGCACTCGAACTATACGTAGCGGTCACTACTTTTCCGCTGCCGGCTGCTAATATCGGCGTTCCCGAAGGTGCAGCCAAATCGACACCTTTATGATATATGCTGGCACCTGCAGTCGGACTTTTTCTGCCACCAAATCCCGAAGAAATACGTCCGGCGCCACCTTTTAACGGCCAGCCAAGTCCTGTTGTGCTGCCGCCGGAATTTCCTGCCGCCATTTCACGGTCAATCTCATCCTGTTTTTTCTGAAGCAGTGCTTCCACCTGATTTTCCGCTTCCAGCGCTTTTTTCGTGTACTCACTTACTTGATCCTGCGATTTTTCCATCGCTTTATCAATCTTATCCAATTCTGTTTTTTTATCCGCCTTTAACTCGGACACCGCTTGCTTTTCTTCCCTTGTTTTTGTTTCTAATTCCTTTAACTCATTTGTCTGCTGTTCACGCTGTTTCTCCTTTTGCTGCACCGTAAGTGCTGCCTTCTTAAAATGCGCAAACACTTTGTTATCATATTCGGAAATTTTTTCAACATACTCTGAGCGGTTCAACAAATCAGAAATACTTTTTGCTCCAAATATAATATCAAGATATTCCTGATTTCCATTTTCATACATATATTTTATGCGCCGCTTCATCGTCGTATACTGCTTTTCTTTTTCCTTCTGTGCCTTTGCTAATTCCTTCTGAATTACCTTTAACTTTTTTCCAGACGACGTAACCTGTGCATGAAGTTTCTCTAATTCTTCTTCCAGAGATGCTGTTTTTTTATCTAACTTCTCAATATATTTTAAGGTATCGTCTTTATCGGCCTGAATCTCTTCAATTTCCTTTTGCAGACTATCCGCCTTGTTTTCCCATTCTTTCTGCTGTTTTTCTGTTTCTTTAATCTGCTTGTCATAGTTTGAGGCACCTACGTTTTGTCCAAACACAGAAAGCGACACAACGCCACACAATATGCCACACAACAGCCATTTTCTTCTCATCTTTATCACTTCCTAAATATTTAAATTTCTCCGCACCGTAATAAAACTGCCAAAGAATCCAATTCCAACACCCAAAATCAGTGAAATCGGAACTAACATCACAAAAACTTCTCCTGTCGTAAGGAAAGCAAGTCCCTCCGAAAAAAGAGAAAAATGTGTTGTTATATAAGTAAGAATCCGTCCATACGAAATTCCAAGCACAATAAGCGGAAGAATTGAACCAATCAAACCAATCACTACGCCTTCCACAATAAACGGCGCCCAGATAAAAAAGTCAGACGCTCCCATCAGACGCATAATCGCAATTTCCGGTTTTCTTACGGCGATTCCGGTCGCAATTGTCGAATGAATCAAAAATACGGATACAAGTAAAAGCACAACAATCAGCACCAGTGACACACCACCAACCAGTTTATTAACACTCGAAAAGCCTTCTTCGATTTCATCCGCTTCCTTAATCCTTCGGATTCCTTTTACGTTTTTTAAGTATTCTACTAACGTAGACTGTCGTTCCAAATCCTTGCAGTAAATAGCATAAGATGCTGATTCCGCTAACGGATTATCATCCCCAAAGCTTTCTGCCAGTTCCGGTGTCTTAGAAAAGTTTTCCTGTTTAAAGTCTTCCCATGCCTGTGCAGCAGAAATGTATTCTATCCGCTCCACTTCATCTCTTTTCTCAATTTTTTGTCCAATATCAGCAATCTGTTTTTCCGAAAGATTTTCTTCAAAAAATACAGAAATTCCCACTGACTGTTCTGCCGAGTGAAGAATATTCTGAAAATTACTAAGCACAAAATAAAACAAGCCGAATACAAATAGACAGGCTGCAATCGTTCCCATGGAAGCTAGGGTAAACATCCGGTTTTTTCTCAGATTTGCTAGTCCTTGTTTGATGCTGTGAAAAAATAAATTAATCCCCTTCAACCTGATAACCACCTTTCTTTTCATCTCTTACCAAAACGCCATCCTCTAAATTTATAACACGCTTTTGCATGACATCCACAACATCATTATTATGAGTTACAACAACAACTGTTGTACCCATTTTGTTTACTTCCTCCAACAACATCATAATATCCCATGCTGTCTTGGGGTCAAGATTTCCCGTCGGCTCGTCCGCCAGCAAAATGGTCGGCTGGTTAATCAGTGCTCTGGCAATCGCTACACGCTGCTGCTCTCCGCCGGATAATTCGTGCGGATACATCTTCTCTTTCCCTTTTAATCCAACCATCTCTAACATAATTGGAACATTTCTTGCAATATCCCTTTTGGTCATGCCGATGATTTCCTGTGCAAAGGCAACATTTTCAAATACCGTCTTATTCTTTAATAGACGAAAATCCTGAAATACCACACCAATCTTTCTCCGGTATAACGAAACCTGTTTGCGCTTCAAATTCGTCACCTGTCTGCCACCGACAAATATACGGCCTTCGGTCGGATTTAACTCTTTTAAAAGCAATTTAATAAAAGTGGACTTGCCAGATCCACTTTTACCAACTACGAATACAAATTCGCCTTTATGAATGCGAATGGATACATCACTTAGCGCTTCCACACCTGTAGAATACTGCTTACTGATATGATCCATTGCAATAATAGGTATCACCTTTTTCTTTGTTTCCATGATACAAAACCTCTCTCGTCAATTAATACTCAATGGTCTCCAAATAGTTCATATACTTCACAACCATCAACGCAATGCGGAATGTAATCGCATCCTCAAACACACGCAAATCAAGTCCGGTGCTCTTTTGCAATTTATCCAAACGATAAACAAGCGTATTTCGATGGATGTAAAGCTGTCTCGATGTCTCCGAAACATTTAAGTTATTTTCAAAGAACTTGTTAATTGTCGTCAAGGTTTCTTCGTCGAAATTATCCGGTGTGTTGTCATCGAAAATTTCTTTAATAAACATTTTGCAAAGTGGCAGCGGAAGCTGGTAAATCAGCCGTCCAATTCCCAGATTACTATACGCCATTACCTTTTTGTCACTGTAAAAGATCTTTCCAACATCCAGTGCCATCTTCGCTTCTTTATAGGATCTTGAAACTTCCTTGATATCCTTGATAATCGTTCCAAACGCCACACGTACACGTGCCATTGCCTCAGTATTTAACATATCTACGATAACCTGTGCGGTTTTCTCCAAATCCTCGTAAGTATCTTTGTCCTTAATTTCTTTTACGATAATGATGTTTTTCTCATCCACTGCCGTGATGAAATCCTTGTTGCCACCGGCAAACATGCTGCGTACAGTCTCTAAGGCACCATTATCTTTTTCCTTACTTGTCTCTACAATATAAACAACTCGGCGTGCGTTCATCTCGATATGAAGTTTCTTCGCACGGTTAAAAATATCAACCAAAAGGAGGTTATCAAGCAAAAGATTCTTAATAAAGTTATCTTTGTCATAACGTTCTTTATAGGCAACTAATAAGTTCTGAATCTGGAATACAACAATCTTTCCAATCATATATACATCCTCGGCCTCTCCCTTTGCCACGACAATGTATTCTAACTGGCTCTCATCATAAACCTTAAAAAACTGGTATCCCAAAATCGCCTGACTGTCTGCCGGCGAATCCGCAAATATCTTAACGGTCGCACAGTAATCTTCACTGTCACCTGCCGTCTCCGCTAATACATTTCCATCGGCATCCACTACACTAAGATCTATTTTTGTAATTCCTTTTACACCATCAATTGTATTTTGCAAAATCTGGTTTGATATCATTTATGCCCCTCCTTAACTACTCCTTTTGTACTTTTCGTTCACCACACCTCATTTCTCCTCATTGTACCATTTATTCGGGTTATTGTCAAAAGGTCTTAATCCTCGCAAATTGAAGGGCATCATTTTTCTTATACCATTTTTTGTACTTTTTCAGGGATGCTTTCGGCACATACACATCTCTAAAAATCGGAAGATAACAATAATTTTTATCATTATTCTGTGTCAGTTTCGGTGGATTTTTGGAGCGGAAATACACTTTTGTTGTCACATAACCGGCGCGGTAAAATTCACCCCATGCTCCCTGCAGCGTTTTTACACTTGCCCCGATATCCAGTTTTTTTAACTGACGGCTGCCGCAAAGAGAGGCATCTTCACTTATCAGTTTTACCTTATTTCCTATTTTTACTACATTCTTTTTCGCAATGGCAATTAATAATTTGCCACTCTTTTTCTCATAAACACACTGCCCCTGTTTGGCAATACTTTTATTTTTCTTGGCAATACTTACCTTTGTTATCTTCTTTCCGGCAATAGCATCTTTGCCAATCATTTTCACCTTCTTGCCAAGATAAACACTTGTTGCTTTTCCTGCTTTGAGTGCATTATCCGCAATCGAAGTAACACTATCAGGAACTGTAATTTTATTTTTCGCCGGCACTGCCCAGATAAGCTTTGTCCCCTTCTTATTTAATAACAAGCCTTTCTGCATTTTAAAACTTTTATTTTCCTTCGAAAGTGTGACTTTGGAAAGTTTCGGACAGGCGGAAAAGGATGTGTAATTGTCAAAGGAAGCAAGTGATTTTGGCAATTTCACTTCCTTAAGACTCTTACAGCCATAAAATGTTTCTGCACTAATTTTCTGCACACCATCCGGAATTATAATACTCTTAACTTTACGAAGTCCGCTAAGCGCTGTTGACTCTAATATCGTCAAGTTCTTTGGCAGAACAACGGATTCAACATTTATCGTCTTTTCGCTCCAGCCGTCAACACCATGTGCATACTCAACGGTCACACCGGAAATATTCTGGTTAAATTCATCTGCATCTTCCAATTTGCGAAGTGCCGTGTCATAACCTACTCTTGTCACAACAGCTCCTTCTACCGCATCCGGAAACTTTAAGGATTTTGTCTTGTTTGTTGTTTCTACAAGATAAATCCATGCATTTTTTCCATCTTCGGATAAATACGCATGATATGTAGCTTCCGAACCTTTATAGGTTACCTCTTTGCCTGTATTCCATCCCGCCAGTGTGCTTTGGCTTTTTGTGTCAGCCGCTTTCACAATAGCAGGTTGTCCGTTATTTGAAAATCCCATATTTAAACCGCCGCCAAGCAATGACATAGACAACAGTAACGCTCCACCCAGTATTCTTTTGTTTCTCATCATAATAAAACCTCCTTTTGTATTGTCTTTATATATAAGACGATTCAAAAGGAGGAAAAGTTGCAAAAAAAACAATTTTTTATATTATTTTTATTCCTTATCCGGCAGCGGTTTGATGATTTTTTTGTAAATCCTCATAAGAAATATCGTTGATACCGCAAGTGACATACTCTCCGCAATCGGGAATGACCACCAAGTGGCATGCAAGCCGCCAAAATGAGCCAGAAGATATGCAGCCGGAATCAGTACGACAAGCTGACGCATAACCGAAACCACCATGCTGTAAACAGCCTTTCCCAAAGACTGGAATACCGTACCTGCAATAATGCAGAACCAAGCAATCAAAAAGTGGATTCCAATAATACGAAGTGCCGGAACTCCAATTGTAAGCATCGCTGTCGAAGCCTCAAACAATCCCAGTAATTTGTCCGGAATCAGTTCAAATCCCAAGAAACCAATAAACATCAAACAGAACGATACAACCAGACTCATTTTAATCGTTTTTATCATTCTGTGCTTTTTCTGTGCTCCGTAGTTATAGGCAATAATCGGTGTAATTCCATTATTCAATCCAAACAATGGCATAAAGAAGAAACTCTGCAATTTAAAATAAACACCAAATACTGCTGTTGCCGTCGAAGAAAATCCAATCAAAATCCGATTCATGCAATAAGTCATAACAGAACCAATTGACTGCATAATAATGGATGGAATTCCAATCGCATAAATTGATCCGATAATTTTAGCACTCGGACGGAACCCTTTGATTTTCAAATCCACCTCATGATTAAATTTCACATTAAATACAGCAGAAAGAATCGCCGCTCCACACTGTCCGATTACGGTTG
>ERZ779861.3175-NODE-3175-length-14137-cov-2.937580_pt1 | contig 14137 bp, 18 predicted proteins | sample MGYA00511558_ERZ779861 | MGnify/ENA primary metagenome ERZ779861 (study PRJEB29588, sample SAMEA2163432) | human gut metagenome | biome: human gut; feature: human-associated habitat; material: faeces | place: Denmark | collected 2008/2010 ... | reverse complement strand
CAGCCGCGACGGCGATAATAAAAGATATCAAGTATTCCACGATGGCACCTCCTTCCTGTCACCAGTTTCGGAGGCGGTAACTCTGACATTATAGCATATAAATTTCTTTCATTCTACCGGCTTTCGTCGATTTTCCCCTCTTGTTGCGATATCGCAATGGCAGCCATGACCCAGGCTGCCGCGGGAGATATCCGGATCACCTCCTTCTACTGCTCGCTATCTCCATTTCTACTATCAATCTTGTTTTTTAACGCAGCTATGTACTTCATAAGCCAGTCAGGTACGGGTGCTCCCATACGTCCCGCGTTTTCTGTGATTGATAATGCTTCATTCAGCAGATACCACACCGTAACAAGTAAAGACAACATTGTATTCGGTAATGTGAATCCCAAAACATCCGAAGTCTGAATGATAATATAATCAATAACCATCGCCACGGCAATCACAAACAGATACGCCACTTTTTTTGCAATACCTTTGGCTCCTTTCCGGCTACTCCATCCATACGATTTGTCATCCGGATGGTCTAATGCCTCTATAGCACTCGCCGCCATACCAGAAAGATAATCAATTACCATCAAACATAGTAACAAGCCCAGAAGATAAAATGTCACCCCCAGCTTTTCGCTGAGCCAGGCAACTAATCCAGTTGCAAAGATTTGAGTGCTCATACATGTACTCCTTTTCATTTTTCATTTGTCTCCTTCCACAAATCATGTTAAAAAGGCACCCGAAAATCCATTTGCCGCGGATTCGGGTGCTTTTTTGTATGTCATATTAAATTGTAATGCGGTCGTTCCTCTCCGAACTTCCAATACCGGATCCAGTCATCCAACACAATCCCGGCTAGAGATACCGGTAGCCATAGCAGTGCGTACTGCGGGCACACCTGGCCTAAGATATTTCCCGGTAGATTGCTATAATCCCAAACTCCCCAACCAAGCCAAAGATTGACGATACAGCCGGTCAGGAACTCCAATATTGTAATTCCCACCGCACCAATCAAAACCTGCTGCCAAAGCGGCATGGACCAGGGAAGAACCTCATTGATCAATCCCAGATTGATGAAGCAGATTCCTCCCAGGATAAACATCGTCCAATGACTCCATCCGCGCCACGCCAACTCTATCAGTATGTATAACAGACCGCCAACGTCAAACAGGAACAGATATTTATTCAGTAACCTGTGCATTCTCATCACTTACACTCTCTTTCATTAATGCAATATATGCTTTTAGAACGTCTGACTGGTACTTTTCCGGAATATCCGCTCCGTAATAAATTGCCTGGAGTTCTTTTGTACTCTCGCATCCTAAGATCCACATATTGATGGCATTGCAGTAAGTAGTGTGATACGATACAAACTGCATCGCCGCGGCGATGATCAACTGCATATCGGTGGCGCTGTAATATCGGCAGGCCTGTCCATCGGAATGGTATTCCAACTGTTCCACGCCAGCCGCAAGCTGCACCTGCTTGCCGAATAAATTGAGCTGATCGTGTTCGGTCAGAGAAAAATGCTCCGCCGATCCATCTGCGAATGTCACATCCACTCCGGAATAGATTTCCTGCTCGCACGCCGCGCTGATTTCCTGCTTTTTGTACGCCTGCAGCTCTGCAAGTGTCGGCTCATATGGCTCTGACGGAGTAACCGGCTCCAGATCGGCAGGCGGAACATACACGCTGCCATCATCTGACAGATACATCGTCTTCCCCTCGTTGCGGTAAACTGTGTGCCAGCCAATCAAAATAGTTGCCAGGACACCACCCTCTGTGTACAGCTGGATGTCTCCCCATGATTCCGGCACTGCGCCTGCAAAAACAATTTGCAACACGTGTTCCGCCGTCTGGCGGATGCTCTTGATCTCATAGAACTGATCAGAGCTGGTGATTTTAATTTTTTCCATGTTTTTTCCTCTCTTTCCATTTTTATGTATAATAAAAGACCTTTCGACCCATTATTTTCAATTTCAGTATTCTTTGTGTGCATTTTCGTATTCTCACGAAAATGGTGACTCACATAGTTTGCTCAAAATAAAAAGCACAAGCGGAACTATAAATTTGGGAGCTTGGAAGTCTGCGGATTTAAGGGTTCCCGTTACAGCTCCAGAAGGATATACACCAATAGGACTAATGAGCTTCGATACAGCAGGGGCTATCCCTATATGCATTAATGCTATGATGATAAGTACTGTGGAGGTTACTGTTGGATTGACCAACCCTTCTGCCGATACGGCAAATAATACCGGTTTCACTCTTAGCGCCTTATATATAAAGAGCACATTCGTGTGCTAAATGGTGACTGGACTCTACCAGAAATTTTTTTGTGTTTAAAACCGCCTCTCAGAAGAACATAACAGCCGGAGAAGCCGGATTTTGGCACGAAAAAATCGAGATACCTTCTGGATATAAGGTTTTGTACGTCTCTGCCACGTATAACAACGCAGACTCTTGTATGCTGACTTCGTATGACGCTACCATCACTTGCATCGGAAATACATCGGATATTGAGCCTTGGTTCGGCTTCTATGCGACGCGGACGGGAACAGGGACGTTTACAGCCTATGCTGTTTGTGTAAAAATCTAATAGCAATACGTCTTTTAAATGGTGAGCGTTTTTCCGTTCCTGCATCCTACTTCCGAGATAATATAAACAAAACATATTCCTCTGTTGAGGTTTTGATTTTTGGGTATCTTGTTATAATGCGTATAAGTATTCTTATTGATAACTTTACAGATTACTTCGGCGAAGTCACCGACGATATCCGGCGCATTCCAGCTTTAAAAGAGCTGGCTCCAAAAGAGATAAGAGCACCTGGAATTATACGATCTGCTGATAATACAAAAACACAAGGTCACATTGGATCGCTAATGTATGATGGCAATAGCGGAAAAATATATGCCAATATATACGCTTGTGGAACTGAAACTCGCCCTGCATCAGTAACCAGTGGTTATGTAATCAGTCAGCTCATTACCTACTTAAAATGGTGACCTGTCCATCGAAGCCTACGAAGTCTTGAACCGGGGTTGCGAAATTATTAAAGCAAACTATGTTCGTAAATATGGAAAAGTAGTTCATGTGTATTTCAACTTTACAGTCAAAGCCGACCATGTTGCGCCCTATACTTCACTGTTTTCTCTGCCATGCAAACCAATATCTATGGCGGAGGTACTTCCTCCTTTTTTCAGACGTATCGATGGCACTCAAATTCCAACAAGATACCTTTCTGATTATGGAGTAATACAAAGCACCTATACTTTAGATGTTTCTTCGGACTACGTTTTTGAGTGGGTATTTATCTGTGAGTAACACCGCAAAATGGTGATGTCGAACTTTGGAATGGAACTTTGTCATCAGGACAAAGCCTAACTGTTCCAGGCATATCTAAATATCGGGCTATTTATGCAACAATTCAGGGTTATAAAAGAGTTATGTTTTTATCTGATACTCAAGCCGGTTTTTGCGGTGCTAGTGCTCAGGGTGCACAATTATCAATGTCTCGATTAGATATTTCCGGAGATACTGTAACCTTTTCTGGAATGACCATTAACTTTAACCCTGATGGTTCAGTGTCAAATACCGTCATTCCAGAATGCACCAGAATTTCCGGATACCTTACTAAAATAACAATTTAATAGCGAAAAACTTACTCTATTTTTGCCACCGTCCATTACTTATTCCCCTACCCTCTCCGCTCTCCCATTTTTATGTACAACAAAAAAGCCGCCATTTCTGCCGACTCAAAAAAACTACTTCTCTCCTCTTTTATGCTGCATATTTACGATATGACTCTCTCACGTTATCCTGCTTGATATTGCAGTAAATTAATGTGGTCTCTATCTTTGTGTGTCCCATCAGCACCATGACCTCCTCGATCCGCATTCCTCGATTCAAGAGATCCGTCGCAAATGTCCGGCGGAATCGATGCGGATGCACATTTCCAACTCCCGCTTTCTTCCCTAAAGTTTTCACTAGATATTGCACTCCTGCCACTGTCATGCGGCTATACGGCTTCTTCGCAGACGCAAAAAGCGGCTTCTGCGCCAGTTCTTCCATTGTCAGCCCCTCTTTTGCCATTCTCCACCTTAGATATCGGTAGAGATGAAAGCAAGCTACATCTGAGACATATAATCTCCTCTCCTTTCGTCCCTTGCCCATAACTTTGAACTCCTGTTTGTATAAATCTATGTCTCCCACATTTAAGCTGCATAGCTCAGACACACGCACTCCCGTCGCATACAAAAACTCTATCAGTGCTCTATCCCGCGGACGCTCACAGGCGATCCGGAGGGCTTCCAGTTCCTGTGCCGAAAATGCCTTTTTGATAGTACTTTCGATCCGGAGTGATTCAATCCGCGCCACAGGATTATCTTTCACAAGGTTTTCTTTTTGCAGGAAGGTCCAGAAGCTATTTAGATACCGCATCCGCCCCTGCAGAGTGACCATGCTGATTTTATTCCGCTCCCGGAGCATTCCAAAATACCACCTCAGATCCATCGTGGTGATGTCCTCAATGTTCTTCCGGAGTGTATTCCGGCAGTTGGTAACCTCCCGGATGTACTGCGCCAGCGTATTGTCCTGGCGCCCAGACACCTTTTTAGATGCCACAAACAAACGCATCTTTACGGTATCGCTGTCTGTGCCCGTTGCCTGGAGTTCATTCTTCTCTTCTACTACTCTCACGCCGTGGAAATTGATGTACAGGACATTCTGCAACTTGTCCAACTGCTCCTCATCCAGGCTGTTACTCATCGCATTTACTACATTCATCAGTAATTCTTCAATCATAAAATCTCTCCTTTCTGGTTCAGAGTAGCAAAAAGAAGAGCTTCTGTAAAATTTTCTTTATGAAATTGTTATTTCAGACATACATCTCATCGTTAAAGGATACATAGTTTGCCATAAGTCCAGAACTTGCTCTATCGCTATTTCGACTTATAAAGCCGCCCGTTGTATCGCACCAATTTGGAATTATAAAAGCAAAACAAAGCCGTTCTCCTTCTTTTACTCGTAAAACTCTGTCAACATAAACAAAAGTATTATCTTGCGTTAAAGGGCTTCTAATACTTACCCCTACAACAGGCACTGGAGTACCTTTTGAGTCGTTACTCTCTCTACAAACTGAAACCTGCAAATAAAAGTCATTATTCCAGGAGATAGACAAACACCCATTAAATCTGACCCTCCCATTCCGTTTAAATACAATCCATTTTTTATCATCTGATAGCTCAATCAAATTGCCTAAACTATTATCAGACGCTTCAAGCGGGATTATATTTCGGGTATCTTTGGGGTAGTCGGATAATTTTAAATCGGATGCTACATATCCATATAAATAATTAAAGGACAGATCACCATTTAACTTAGTAAGCATGTCCATCAGCGCCTTCCCTTGTGCTGCCGACAACGGCAGATCTGACCGATTTGTCACGCAGTTATTGACGATATGCCCCAGCAGACACGCTCCTTTAAATGCCGCCTTGATATTACTGAGCAACGTCGGCAAGCCAAACCCTGACTTAATCCCATCGATAGCGCTCGATGCTTCCGGAAGCAAAGCGCCGCCAGAGTAGTCCTCAAACGTTGGTGCATTTAACTTCTCCAGTTCTTCATCCGCCATGTCCCAGTTTCCATTCTGGTCTTGAACATCGTAAAAATCACTCTCATCTGGTTTCTTAAACTTAAAATTTTTCGTATTAGTTGCCATTTGGTAAATCCCCCTTTGTTATCTGGGTGTGAGTCAGCTGCCTTAGCTCCTCATACTGATATCCATTCATTTCCATTGCCCGCGTTTTCAAATGCCCGTTCCGAATCTTATAATGCGTATAGGCTACAAGCTGAGCATGCGTAAAAGTTCCGACCGAACCATAAGTGTTAAATATATACTCATATAAAACCTTGAGGTGCGCAGGAATCGCCTCTTCAATACTCGCTTTAATATCCGATATATTCCCTGGTATTCCTGATGTGCCGACAAATCGGGCGATCACCGTATATACCGAGAAGTTCTCCTGTAACTCCACAGCGGCGTTTGTATAGCTTTCCGCGATGTGCTGAATCAAAGATGCCGTAGTAGTTCCTGCTCCCGATACTCTTGCAGCAATTCTCTCACGTCTATACCGGTCGGATTTATCTGCATCTGGCGACAGACCGAACATTTTTTCGTAGCGTGATAGCATTTCGTTTCCAGATGCTTTTGACCAAAATGTATCATTCGTGGTCCTCTTTAAAACCGTTTCCAAATTTTCAGTAACCTCAGATAAAATTCTCTGCAATTCCTGCATCGTCACATTATCATCGTAATATTCAGGTAGTACGCTACTAAGCTCCAAGCACTCGCACCTCCTCCAGACTGACGGCTCCCATCACTGGAATTTCTTTTGCCGCAATCGAAATATTTCCAGAAGTACTGTTAAGGGTCAATTCATCGTAATCTTGCACTCCGTCTGTATTCAGCAAAATGCTTCCGACTTTTGCATAGCTGACCCGGTACTCTTTAAAAATTGTACTTTTGAGGTAATCGTCTAAGTTCGACTTGAAAGCTGCCAAAACATCGCTGATCGTCTTGGATCCGCCTAAAAGCACCTTCGCTGATACTACAACCGTATGAGCAGTTGGACTTGATACAGTTACGGATGCTCCAATCGGACGCACTGTTTCTATGTACTCGGATACCGGTGCCTCCAGGGATGCGTTAATCCTGCGATCGGAGTCCACAATCAACACACCGACCGTCCCCGGTCCCGAATCCAACGGAAATATTTTTGCATCCCCTACTCCAGGCACTTCCATCGCCCACTGGCGATACTGGTGTGCGTTTCCAGTTGTTGCTGGCTGTTGCACTTTCTCATAAAACCGCACTCTCAGAGCTTCGTCACTTTCTCTATCTGCTCCATCCGTAATGATATCTGTCACTTCCGCCGTCACTCCATTTACGGCAGACAGCGACGCCAGCTCCCCAGTATAAATGTTTCCGATTTTTCCTGCCGTTTCACATTCAGCTTCATATACATTCTCATCAAGCTTCTGCGTCACCGTATAAACCACATTTTCAATCGCCCATCTGCTGCCGATAGGAATTTCTCCCGACACGGTAATTTTCCTAATCGCCGCACTCGCCTCTTTCCGCGTAACGCCATACCCACTGACTGCCCGATCCAGATACTCGCCAAGGGCGGTGTCTGGCAGAAGCAAATCAATAAAGTTTTCAAGCTGGAAATACTGGTCTGCCAGGAAATAGGCAGCCGGAGCAAGAGCATCATAAATGATACTCCCCTCTCTTTTATCCACATCGTCTGAAACCCTATTAAGCATCTCCTGCAAGATGCTTTCATATGTCATCTTCTCATACAACACCCTCAACTCCTTCCTGCATCACTCCGAAAATGCTTACCACGTCAAACGTACAGCGGCAGACATTCCCTGAAAATTCGAACTTAAAATTCTCGACCTCCATGATTCTGTCATCTTCAGACAATGTCTCCTGAATCATCCGCTTGAGCTCCGGCCGCACATATTCCGGACTCTGCCCGATTAAATCCCGCCAGTTTACGCCGTAGTTAAAACTATAGATGGGATATTCAAATTGCTGGGTTGATAATCGTTTATGGATAGCTTGGGACAGCGCCTCCAACTCAGATACAAATCCCCGGATAGCCGTCCGAGACACGTTATAAGAACAGTTTGAAAAGCTCTCGGCTTCCAGCCTTGTATCTGTCTGCAATTTCAATTCATCCGCCATAATCAGCCTCCTGACGTCATGTACGGCTTATTGATTATTTCAAGGATATAAAACTCCTCCCATCCGGTCGACGCAAGCATCCGGACTTTGTCCCCTGCTGCCAATTTAGCCTTCATATTTCCGGACAGCTGAGCAGCAGGAATCGTAAGCCTGGCATCTATCTGCACACCTGCGCCGTTGTATGTGCCAATCAAGATAGCAGGCAGCTTCACCGTGTTCAAAAAAGCCTCTATAACAATTTTTAATTTCTCGTTGATCAATTTGCGATCACCTCCAGTTCCATCGTGTGTACTGGCAAATACTTATGAGTAACTGTTTTCACAATCACCCGCCGATTCAAATCAATATCTTCTACACTGCCGAAGATGCTGCATCCCGCTCTGACAGAGTGATCCCCCAAGCAGGAAAGCTTAATCGTTTCTTTCTCATGGTTATATAACTGCAAAAGCTTCTTCGCCTTCTCCTGCAGCTTTGCGACATCCACGCTCTTATCTGACATGTGCTCATAATATTGCAGATTGCCGTATCGATTCACCGAATCCTGATCGGATTCCTGTGCCGTCTGGGCTTTGCCGCTGTTCTCATCCATCCACGACAGCTTTACGATGTTGTAAAAATTATCATCGATTGATTTCTCCCAGCTGTAACCATGCGCCAAAGAGCCGTCGCCCAGCACAAGCGGTAGCTGCAAATCCCATAGGCTGTCTAAACGTATCTCGCCGTATACATCCGACAGACGATACCAATCTCCCTGCGGATTCTCCGCTGTCTTTGTGTTGAGCAGCGTATCGGATATTAAACCGTAAATTACATCAATCCAGGTATCCTGATATTTAACCTTGTCTGACGGAACCTTATAAGCGACCGCCGGCATCGTACCAGCTTTCAAGTTAAGGAACTTACACATAGCCTGTGTAACAGTGCAGATATCATCCTGACCGCCTTTCAGCGTGATGATATCTTTCGCCTTTCCATACCGCAGCTGATCGTATGCCTTGATTTTCACTTTGCGGTCTTCTCCCATACTTACCTTAAAAACCATGCCGAAGAATATACCATCCGTCTCACTGGTATTGGTAAGACGTACCACATCGCCGTTCTCAATCATCAGCTCGTCGTCATACAAATATGAAAATTCCAGAACAGACGAGCCGTTGTTCAATTCATCCTTCCAGCTGATCTCCTGGCACATCTTGGATATCTCTAAAATCTGTCCATTATTTTCAACACATAACTGCATCGGTCGCCCCTCCCTTCTTTACGACGGTATCGAAAACGTCTGTCCGGGATAAATCAGATTCGGGTTCTTAATCTTGTCCGAATTAGCGCCCACAATCTTTGAATACAGGCTTCCGTTCCCATAAAACTGTTTCGCAATCTTCCACAGTGTGTCGCCAGATTGTACAGTATACGTTTTTCCTTGCTCGACTGCGGGGTTTGCAGGCTGCGCTGTTTGCGGCTGCGCTACGGTAGCGGCAGGCGTTACAACCGCCATATATTTTTTACCGGGTGCTTTGTACTGCAAAAAAGAAAGAGAGAGGTATTTATCCCCTTCCTCTCCCGCTTTTTCCGTAATAGTACACGATTCAACCAGAACTTTTACCGATTCATCGTCCGTCTCCCCATTTGAATAAATCAGCCAGATCGGCTTCTTATTCTTCTGCGCCTTTGTGATAGCGCGGATATAACGATCCGGATCAGCTCGTCCGCCTGGCTCCATGTAATGCATCTCCTGATGTGGCAGCTCACAGCTGAAATCATAACTCCACAGCTCCGCATATTTGGGAACACATACCTGCCCCGATTGCAACACCTGATACTTTTCCACGTTTAACTTCTGCGTTTTCTTTATCTCTTCCGGGTTGACCGGAAGTTTATACTTTTTCCCACTGATTTTCAAATATACACTGTAGCTCATCAGTACAATCCCTCCGGTGCTGTGTCTATCTCATCCTGTAATATCTGTGCGACGGCTGGACCGATCTTCTCGTAATCCATTTCACGGTTAATATCGCCCGTAAAAGTAATCTGAATATTCGGTGCCAGCGTGTTCTGGGCAATTCGGGCAACATAATCACGCTCCGCCAACTCCCGAAGATAATCAACATCTTCATCTTCCAACTTCACGTTCATACTTCCGTTCTTTCCCGCACCTTTTACGGTTGCCGGATTTCCCGCTGTGCCCGCCGGGATACCGCTGAAATCAAGAGTGCTGCCGCCCGCACCGCTTATAAAATTCGACACCTTACTGCCAAGGGTCGAACCTTTGGAGTAGCCTTTACTCGCAGCCACCGTATAATCCATTAGCTTTGGCTGTTTTACAAACTCTTTCCAGCCACTCTCATCCTTTATGGATTTCGTTTTTGATTCTATCTGAATTTTCAAATTCTCTAAGCCAGATGTTATATCCTTAGTAACTCCAGGGATTCTATTGATAACACTTTCTATCGCTTTCGCCATATTTATAACATAGCTTATACACGTGTTTGCCATATCCAAAAACAGTACTTTCACTGCTGCCACGGGACTATGAAAAACATTTCCAATAAAATTCGCAAGCATCGCAAATCCGTTGTACGTTGGATAGATGAAAGTATTATAAATTCCAGCCCCCAGCACATAAACAGCCGCGCCAATAATTCCTGTCGCACTTACAGATGCCCCCGTCAATTTATTGAACGCGGCCACCCCTGCATATAACGCAACCACCAGTACAACAAGCCCTAATGCCATCAATCCAGCCGGATTCATCGCACATATCGCATTCCACACCCCTGCCGCCGCATTCAGCACCCACTGAGCCGCTGCCGCCCCATACGTGAAAGCTGCGTAAACCCCAAGTCCCGCTGCTATGCCTAGCAGGATCGGACCGATGATGTCCATATTATTGGCGATCCAGTTTAGTGCAGTTAAAAACGGCGCCGACGCCTGCTGAATTGCATTCATGGCCTGCGTCCACAGCTGCGCCCATGTCGTAGGCATGGAGTTAAACTGACGGTCTATATCACCCATCGCGGCAAGCTGGGCATTCTTAACAATCTCAGCCGTAACCGCCCCTTTCTCCGCATATGACTTGATAGAGCCTTCCGCCCATCCCATGTACTTCTCGATGTTACGGGCGATACTTGGCGCTGCTTCCAGGACAGAATTGAGCTCATCGCCACGTAGGGCACCTGCCCCCATCGCCTGCGTAAGCTGCGTCATGGCACCTGCCGCCGCACTCGCCTCTGTTCCCCCAATGACAAACTGTTTATTGATGGATTCCACAAATCCAATCAGCTCATTCTGATCTTTAAACGCTTTTTTTGCGTTCAGACCAAGGCTTGCAACACCGCCTGCCGTGCTTTCATAAGAGGCTCTGGAACGTTGCGCCGACGCGTAAACATCCTTCTGCAGGTTCTGGTTGATGACATTCCCGTCATTGTCTTTATTAATCAAATTCAGGCGGGTGTTAGCGTTCATGTAATTATCAGACGCGGACATCAACTTGCTGCCTACATCCACCGCGGTTTTTACGGCGAATATCTTCCCGAGGACACTGGCCGCTTTTTCGGCTTTGGACTGAGTTTTATCAACCTCATCGCCCATGCCCTTAATCTTGCGTCGGGCTTTATCCGCCCCTTCGCCCGCTCCCTCGATACCTTCTTTCATCCGTTTTCCGCTCTTCCCTGCCTTATCCAGGCTTGTTTGTACACGATCAGCCGCAGAACTGACACCCTCTACTGATTTTCCCGCTCTGTCGGCGGCGTGCAAAACACGGTTGATGCTGGATACAAAACCTGCGGACACCAATTCGAATGTCGCTCTTAATTTTGCCATCTATTTTTTGCCCCCTTCGCGGCACGTTTCTCCGCCTCGACTCGCATTTCACAACTGGCGGCAATAAAAGCCTTCTCCCGAACCGTCATGCCCGCAAGCTGGTCCGGGAGAATATGTAACTTCTGCAACGCAAAGTGCGCCAACAAGAACTCTGGATCACTTTGCTTTATTCGTTTTTTACGTCATTTTTTAAAGCCTCAAAATCTTTATCCGCACCGGACAGATTCTGAACAGCCTCAACCAAGGTATCATACTCACTTGCGTAAAGCATCTTCTTTAACAGCTTGGCTTCTCCCAGGACACCGTATGCTTTCTGCAGTTCTGCGTTCGTTAAATCTGGAAATACCACGGCCGCCACCGTAAACTCATCGACATACTTTGTACGGTCAAAGGTGCTATTGCCCTTTTTATCCGTCTTGATACACGTTCTCTGGATTCTATCGCAGACCTCCTGCTCCAGCGGACGGATCACAAACGGAACCGGCTTCCCGTCTTTCCCTTTAAACCGTGCAGATACAATAACTTCTTTTTCCGGCGTAATCTCCGGATGTAAAAAACCATATAAATCTCTTACTGTCTCGCTCATATGCTTCTCTCCTATCTCATATTTTCCGGAAGCTGGAACGCTTCCAGGCAATCGCAATCATCAAAGGTAAAGTCCGAATCAAAAGTAATCGGGTCTTCGCTATCGTCTTCCAGATACGCCAACGGGATTGTATTTAAGACTACATGGAACAGCGATACCGTCTGACGACCGACCGTTGACTGCGGATCTTCATTTGTAAATTGCATTGTAAATCCGGTATACTTGCCCGTTTTCTTATAGTTGACAAAATCTTTCAACGCATCTGAGTTCATAAAATAAAAGGTTCCACTTCCGGAGCCGGTCGCACCCACTACCTTATGCTGGCTCATTCTGTGCCCCAGCAGTTTCCTTTCGGTAACTTTCAGCTCCACATGAGCATCTACCTTGGATAACTCATAAAGTTTCCGATTCTGCCCGTTTATTGTGATATATCCGCTTCCTTCCGAACCTGCGAGAGTATCGGATAACATCGTGTAATTTTCTGCTGCCATCGTCTAACCTCCTTATGTCAGATTCACATTGATGTACGCCAGTTCCATACTGCCCACCAGCTGGATGCCACAGTTTACCAACACCGCATTGATTGCATTCCCCGCTTCGACCGTCACATTGTCTGAATCAAAGTTCTGGATCGCACCGCGGCGCTCAAGGTCCGCAAAGTACTCCACCAGCATTCCCTTGAAGATCATCCGGCCGGAGGCATTATTGTTGTACTTGCCTTTAATATTGGCATCCCATACCGACTGAATGTCGCTGCGGATGCCGCACGCAGTACGCACGGAGCGGTTCTGCTTCATCAGTTCGCCCTTGGTCTGCGTGGTCGATGTCAGCGAATTGACATCCGCAACCACTGTTACATTCTGGCTGCGATCCACATCCAAAAGGAACTTGCCCGCCTTAATCGCGTTTTCCTGTTCTGATTTTCCCATTCTAGGATTCACATCAATCGCCCCAACAAACCTCTGCGCCGTGTTCGATTTCGTGATGCTTGCCCCAGCTGTGATACCGCCGATCCACGCTGCCGTTTCATAAGCCGTCAGACTTGAGCCGTCCGAAAGCATAACCCCCTGCACACTGTTGATGATGTACTCTGAATCCGCTACATAGTTCGGTAAAACCGCCGTCACGTTCTTGCCCTCATCATCCTGCGCAGACTTAATCCATGTCGCGATTGTCTGCTGTGCTGCCGAACTGCCTGTTCCCGACTTGGCATACGGATATACCAGCACATCAAAATCGACTGTCTTTAGTGCCGCCAGCATCGCCTCTACGTGTTCATCTGTGTGGGATGCCGGGAGCTTATACAGCAACACAGTTTTGGCACCCAACAGCGCCAGACCTGCCAGTTTCTTATCCGCTGCCGTTGCATTTTCCGGATAATTCGCTTCTGATGCAGTAATCTCATAAATCTGATTGTCCGCGCCCTTTGAAAGCTCCTGTGCGATTACCACGGTACCGCGTTCTCCGGCGGTAATACTTAACGGCGTATTCGTCAGGATATTGATATACGCCCCTGGAATTACCTTGTTCTGGCTTTCCCATGTACCTGCCATCGTTATTCCTCCATTTCTACGTTCGTCTTCATTTCTTCCATTCTCGGTTCCGTTGCTTCTTTGAGCTCCGTATAGGTAACACTGAACAGAAAATGAAGAACATCGTCCGTTACGTTTGTATTTTTTTCTCTCACATAAAAGGAGACGCCATCTGCACTGATCAGATCAAAGCGCCGAAGCATCTCCTGTTTTACCTTTTCACATTCTTTTCTGCGATCCTGTATCTCAGCAGTTGGAAAATACTGGACATCAAAACTCTGCTTTACCCGCTGATTTCCAGCTAAACACCGGTTGCTCTCGGTATTCGTAATCAAGACCAAAACAAAGGGCAGCTCCGTATTCTGTGGGATGTTATCCCGGTAAACCCGTTTGAGATCCGGAACCGCCGCCCGGCGGTGCGGAACAGGCCGGGCGGCTCCTCAAGCTCGCCGGCG
>ERZ779861.3167-NODE-3167-length-14173-cov-3.059003_pt1 | contig 14173 bp, 9 predicted proteins | sample MGYA00511558_ERZ779861 | MGnify/ENA primary metagenome ERZ779861 (study PRJEB29588, sample SAMEA2163432) | human gut metagenome | biome: human gut; feature: human-associated habitat; material: faeces | place: Denmark | collected 2008/2010 ... | reverse complement strand
GGCGCAGGGATGGCCTGCGCTGCCTTTTGTCCGGAATCCAGGTAATAGATGCTGTTCGAATCGATTTTCAGGGTTCCGATACCTTCTATAATATAAGCGCCGCGCGCGGCGATGTTCTTTTTGATTTCGGCGGTAAATTCCTCGATCGCAGCCTGTGCGTCGCCCGGATTCAGGCCGTATGCCGAACCGATCAGTTGGATCAGCACCCCGTCGTCTTTTTTCAGGAACGGAACGAATGCAACGGTTCCGTCGTCCTTGTGGAGGAACGCGCCGAACTGAGGAACGACCAGTCTCTTGTTGGTTTTCAGGTAGTCCGCTATAATTTTGTTGACCATGGCTCGCAGTCGTTAGATTTGATTTCCAAAAATAGGGCTTTTTCGGAATAGAAACAACTCCCGGACGTATTTTCGTTCGTTCGGGATGGGTATTCGTCGGAAAAAAATAAAAGCGAAAATCAAAATAAATTCGGCCGAGTTGTTGTTTTTGTTGAAAAGAATTGTCTTCTTTGCGTCCTATAAGTTAAATGTAGCTTCGTTACTTCGCAGTTTATCGGATGAAGTAGCGGGGGCGGATTGGTCTTAAACAGGTTGTTTGAAGATGAAGAATAAGTATATCGATCTGATCGAGCAGACGTTCGAATTTCCTCAGGATGAGTTTTCCGTGGTCGACAACGAGCTGAATTTTCACGAAGTGCCGCTGATGGATGTGATCAAACAGTACGGGACACCGCTGAAGGTGACCTATCTGCCCAAGATCACGTCGCAGATACAACGGGCCAAGCGATTGTTCAATGTGGCGATGGCCAAAGTGGATTACCGGGGGAATTACAACTATTGCTATTGCACGAAAAGTTCCCACTTCTCATTCGTGCTGGAAGAGGCGCTGAAGAACGACATTAACCTCGAAACCTCGTCGGCTTATGACATTCATATCATCGACGCGCTGTACGACGGCGGGATTATCGACAAGAATATCTTTATCATCTGCAACGGTTTCAAGCGTCCGCAGTATGTCGAGAATATTGCGGCGCTGGTCAATAACGGTTTCGAAAATACGATTCCGATCGTCGATAACAAAGAGGAGCTCGATCTGCTGGACGCCGCTATTCACACCGAATGCAAGATCGGTATCCGGATCGCGTCGGAAGAGGAGCCGAAATTTGATTTTTATACTTCGCGTCTCGGTATTCGTTACAACGACATCGTGGAGTATTATAAGACCAAGATCCGCAGCAATAAGAAGTTCAAGCTGAAAATGCTTCACTTCTTTATCAATACCGGGATCAAAGATACGGCTTACTACTGGAACGAACTGAGCAAATGTCTGAGCGTTTACTGCGAGCTGAAAAAAATCTGCCCCGAACTCGATTCGCTGAACATCGGAGGGGGGTTCCCGATCAAAAATTCGCTGGGCTTCAATTATGATTACGAGTACATGACCGAGGAAATCGTCGCTCAGATCAAGAATATATGCAACCTGGCCGAGGTCGAGGAGCCGAACTTGTTTACCGAATTCGGGTCGTTCACGGTGGGGGAAAGCGGCGCGACCCTCTTTTCGATCATCAACCAGAAGCAGCAGAACGACCGGGAGAGCTGGTATATGATCGATAGTTCCTTTATGACCACGCTACCGGATATCTGGGGGATCAACCAGCGGTACATTCTGTTGGCTATCAATAATTGGGACAAGGAGTACCAGCGGGTGTTTCTCGGCGGCCTGACTTGCGACAGCGAGGATTATTACAACGGAGAGTCGCATTCCAACGCGATCTTTCTGCCGAAGCTGAACGGCGGACCGCAATACATCGGGTTTTTCCATACCGGAGCTTACCAGGAGTCGCTGGGCGGGTTCGGCGGAATCCAGCATTGCCTGATTCCGGCTCCGAAGCACATTATCATCGACCGCGAAAAGGGCGATAACGAGTATTACACCCGCCTGTTCGCCAAGGAGCAGAGTTACCGTTCGATGATGCGGATATTAGGGTATTAGCCGTCCTGGCGCATACGGGGTCAAAAACGGGAGTCCGGTGCGCCTCTTTGTCCCGGAGAGGCGCTTCTGCGGGTCATCATCGAGATAAAACGATATGAATCATTTTTGAAAGGACGCAGAAATATACCTCGATGCCGATCGTTAGTTAATTTTTCCAACCGCTTTCTGATACTCCAGCCATCTCAGATAGCAGTTTATCCGTGCTTCCACCTGTGTCTGCATGGCTTGTTGCCACAAGGTCTGCGCTTCAAGATAGTCGGACAGCGTTTCCACGCCTTTCTCATATTGCAGTCGGCTCGCACGCAGGTTCTCCTCCGCTGAGACAACGGACGATTCCGCTAACCTCTTTTCAAGGAATGCTTCGTCAAGGTTGTTGAACGACTGGGTCATCTCAAGCGTAAGCCGTTCGTTAGTATCTTCGCGTTCGGCTTGAACCTGTGTGTATTGCGCCTTGGCTGATTTGATCTTGTTGGTGCGGTGTCCGAAATCGAAAATAGGTATGGAGACTTGCACGCCGACAAGAAAGTTCCAACTGTCGAGCAGTTTTCTCCCATTTAGCTCAATGCCGTTCAAGTAGCCGTATTGACCGACCAATCCCACTTGTGGCAGATGCTCGCTTCTTGCTACGGCGATTTTCTGTTTAGCCAATTCGTTTTGCTGTTCAAGCATCAAGTATTCGGGACGGTTGGATATGCCGTCGTCCTGCATATAACCGGCATTCGTTTCAGGTAAAGAGCTATCTGTTTCTATCTTGTCCGTCAATGGGCGACCTATGTAGTGGCACAGATTCATCATGGCAAGTCGATGCCCGTTTTCCGCACGGCGCAAGTCCAGTTCGCTTTCATTCAACTTTACCTTCACTTTCAGCACGTCGTTCTGCGATTTCATACCATGCTTGCGGGCACTTTCCACGGTACGCATCAGTTCCGTCAATAGCTCATTATAGGACTCCGCAACCAGCACCAGTTCTTTGGCGCGCACCACTCCGGCGTATGCACGTGACGTTTCCACGACCACTTCCGATTCCGTCAGTCTTTTGTTCTGCCGGGCTATTTCATCGCCGATCTTTGCCATGCGGTAGCTTGTCCGTATTTTCCCGCCCATGTAAACGGGCTGTTCCACTTTGACACCTCCGCTGTATATCCAGCCGAGGTCGTATGCAAGGTCGATGCCCGGAAACAAGGCAGACTGTCCTGTAGGGATTCCATCCGCACCTAATACAGGCAGTTGTCCCATACCGCTTGAATAGGAACCGTCGGCAGTAGAATAAAGAGCGTTTCCTGTCAATGATAATGACGGGAGAAACAGAGCCTTGGTACTGCGCTTTTCAAACAGGGAAGCCTGTAATTGCTGCTCGGAGACTTCCATCCTTTTGTTGTTTTCTTTTGCCAACCGGATGCATTCATCCAGTGTCAGAACCGTTTGCGAATAGCATGCAAACGGTAATACGGCGAATATGTATATAAATAATCGTTTCATTTTATCTTGATTTTGAAGAACATGGCGTAAAGGATAGGCACAAAGAACAGCGTAGCCAGTGTGGAGAAGAGCAAGCCGCCCATGATGGTAGCAGCCATAGAGCCGAACATAGCGTCGCTCAACAGCGGTATCATGCCGAGAATGGTAGTAAGCGAAGCCATCATCACAGGACGCAAACGGCTTTCCGAACTGGATACAAGAGCTTCGGCCGGTGCGATGCCGGCACTTATCTGTTCCCCGATTTCATCCATCAGCACGATGCAATTTTTCATCATCATGCCGACCAGTCCCAATGCCCCGACAATGGCGCAGAACGTGAATGACTGTCCGCTTAGAAGCATGGCTCCGACGATACCGATGGCAAGCAATGGAACGCAGCAAAGTATGATTGCAGGCTTGCGGTAATCCTTGAACAGCATGATAAGGATGGCAATCATCAGGACGATACCCAACGGCACGTTTTTGAACAAGTAGTGCATGGTTTGCGTACTGGCATCTTTTTCGCCTTTCCATTGTAGTTGGTATCCTTCGGGAAGTTTTATCTGTTCGATCCTTTCGGCAATGGTTGCGCGTGCCTTTTCTGTTTCAATGCCAGGCGAAGGCGAACACATGACTGTCTGGGCACGCTGTCCATTGTAACGCGGAACGATGGGGTCTTCCCATTCCATGCTAATCCCCTTGCCGATTTGCTTCAACGGTGTCGTCTGCATGACCGATTCGATGAGGTCACTGCGGTCTGCCGTTCCTGATTTTATTTTCAGCAAAGCTTCTTCATCCAACACGCTGCTTATATTGGGCATCATTGAGAACAAAGGAACATTCTCCAGATTGTCCATTTTCTCTCCGTCCTCTCCTGTACATTTCAGATAAATCGTGTTCTTGTGTATGCCGTCATAGAAATTGCCAACGGGTATGCCTCCGGCTGCTGTCAGTACGGAAGTGGAAATATCTTGCCTGCTCAACCCGGAGCGGCGTGCGGACGATTGGTCATAGTCTATCGTCAATAACGGCATGGACGGTTCCCAGTCTGTCGTGACCAAGCAGACTTCGGGGGTCTGTTCCATAATCATGCGTGCGGAATCCGCTAACGCATGGAGTACGGCAGGGTCGGGTCCTGTGAACAGGGCCTCGATGGGATACTTCTTGTACATGATGTTGTACTGTTTCAACTTGACGTAGGCATCGGGATACCGCTTCAGAAGTTCCCGTTGAATTTCATCCATGTTTTCCACCAGCGCGTCGGGGGACTCGAAGTCGATAATCAGTTCGCCGTACGACAATGAGGGCGTGGCGATGCTGCGTACCAGATTGTAACGGGCGGGCGTACCGCCGATGGCGGTCGTTACGTTGCGTATCTCCGGGCGGCTTTTCAAATAAACCCTGATTTCTTCCAACTCGCTCGCCACCTGTGTGGAGTTCGTACCTTCCGGCAGTTTGTATTCCATATAGAGCTGGTCGTACACCATGTCAGGGAAAAAGCCGTGGCGCATGAACCGATAGCCGTATGCGCTTAACAGGACGAGCGCGACCGCGATGAGCACAGAGGATACGCGATGACGCAGCCCGAAATTCAAGGCTGCACGCAGCCAGCCATATACCCGACCGTTGTATAACGATTCCTCTTTTTTGCCGGGCGCGTCGGCTTTCAGCCAACCGTTTGCCATCAAAGGCACATGCACGAGTGCCAGTATCCAACTCAACAACAACGACACGGCAAGGACGATGAACAGGTCTCTCACGTATACGCCCGCCGTATCGGGAGAAAGGAAGACGGGCAGGAAGGCAAGGATGGCAATCAAAGTTGCCCCCAGAAGCGGCATGGCCGTCCTTTTACCTATGGAAGTCATCGCTTCCATGCGTGGCTTGCCCCGTTTCAGGTCTATCAGGATGCCGTCAATTATCACGATGGCATTGTCTACCAGCATTCCCATTGCGAGAATAAAAGCAGCCAGCGATACCCGTTGCATGGAACCGTCCATCATGCCCAATAACAAGAATGAGCCGATAACCGTGACAATAAGGCTCGTGCCTATGATAACACCGCTTTTGAAGCCCATGACGAGCATCAATATCGCCACGACGATAACGACCGATTCTATCAGGTTGATGAAGAAAGTGGCAAGGGCATCTGTCACTCGTTCCGGCTGGTAGAACACGCGATGGTATTCTACTCCTGCCGGGAAATGCTCCGCTTTCAATTCCTCAAGCCGCCGTTCAACTTGTTTGCCTACTTTCACGATGTCCGTACCCGAAGCGGCGGCAACGGCAATGCCCAAAGACGGCTCGCCGTTATAAGCCATCGAGTTGCGTACCGGAGTGACATAGTCATTACCTACTTTGGCAATATCTCCCAAGCGGAGTTGGTCATCCTCATGGCCCTGTATAATCATATTGCGAATTTGCTCTACCTTGCGGAATTTGTCATTGACAGTCACGCGCACGCGTTTTGGCCCGTTGTCGTAATATCCGGTATAATAGATGCCATTCTGCCCTTGCAGCGTGGTGAGTACCTCCGCAGGCGAAACGCCCAATGTCGCCATACGTTCAGGCAGCATCTCAATGTTGATGCACTCCTCTCGTTCTCCGTATATAGTGACACGTCCCACGTCTTCAATGTTTGTCAACTCCCGCTGGATCAATCGGGCATAGTCGGATAGTTTGCGCTCGTCCGTTCCGTCACCGGTCAGGGCGTAGAACATGCCGTATACCAATCCGAAATCGTCTTGCACCTTGACCGACGTGCCTTCCGGAAGTCCGGCTCCGGCATCGGAAACTTTGCGCCGCAACATGTCCCAGCACTGCTCGATTTCGTTTTCCGGAACCGTGGTCTTCATTTCGACCTGGAGGATGGTTAAATCATTATACGACCAACTGCATACGTTGTTCACTTCACCGATGGTGCGTATGTTTTTTTCCAACGGTTCGGTGACTTCCATTTCCATCTCGTGTGCGGAAGCTCCGGGCCGGGTCGCCACGACCATCGCCATTTTCACCTTGATTTCCGGATCTTCCAGCTTGCTCATGTCGTATGCGGAATAGAGCCCGCCGACCAGCAAGACGACAATAAGAAAATAAACCAGTTTCTTGTTGTCGAAAGCCCATTTTCCTACATCCATCACAATAAGCCTCCTACATTCGTTTCAGATTCATCAGCCATAGGCTTTACCTTTTGGCTGTCCGTCAGTTTATGTACTCCAGCAGTCACGACAAGTTCCCCATCAGAAAGCCCTTGCGCAATGATTGCCTTGCCATTGGTATGGAGTTGCTTGACGGATACGGCACGTAATCTTATCACTCCGTCCTTCTTATTATAAACCCAGACGCAACTTTTCCCGTCTTTCTTGAATAATGCGGAAGACGGTATTTCCGTCTTCCCGCTCGCGGTATCGCTTATCACCATATCTACCATCGTATTCATTCCGGGCGAAGGCTGGGGCGACATGTCCTGCGGAATGGAAAGACGTACTGTGTACAATTGATTGGCATTGGCTTTCGGTGCTATGCTAATCAAGCGGAGCGGGACTTTCTGGTTCGGCATGAAATCAAATGAAGCATAGAACGATTCCATTTTGTTGCGATGAATATAAGTAGACGCCGGGATATTGATTTCTATTTCTTGCTTACCCCCTGATACAATCGTGACAATAGGCATACCTGCTGCCACGACCGTTGGCGGATCAAACAAGCGTTTCTGAACATACCCATTGAAAGGAGCATATATTTTTGTGTCAGCTAATTGGTTTTGGGCATTTTCATATTTTGCGGCAATCTGCTGTAAGCCAAATCGTGCCTTGTCATATGCATCGGCTGTGCTTACGCTGTCCGCATAGAGTGCTATTACACGTTCGGCTTCCGATTTTACGTTCATATACTCCGCCTTGATAGCGTCCAATTGCACTTGATAATCACGCGGGTCTATTTCCGCTACAAGCTGACCTTTGCTTACCCTGCTGCCTTCCTCGACATAGACGTTCATCAATGTTCCACTGATCTTGAAAGCCATGTTCACTTCTTCCGCAGCCTTCACACGTCCGGGAAATTCTTGAACCGATGTAGCACCGGCGTTTTCAACCATGAAGAGCCGGACATTTGCCGTGTCCGTTTCCTCCGTCTGCTTACTGTGGCACGAGCTGTTTAGCAATAACAGTCCCATGAACAGACATGTTATAACATAATTTTTTCTCATATATGAATTGTCCTTAATTGCGGCTATAAAATTATGCAAATCAAAAATGGCACGCAAGAGCAAAATTGAGCGAAAATTGTATGATATGTTCGATTTACGGAAGATTCATAGCGAAATATGAGTTTGTTTTGTTTGTTTTTTTATCTTTGCCGAGGTTTAGATATACAAAATAAATGAGTACAATTGAAGATTCCAATATCGAGTTATTCGATATAGACAGCAAAAATATAAAGCAAAGAAATCCTTTCAGCTATCTTAATCAAAATGGATTCCTGCTTTGTAAAAGAGGAAAAATTTCTCTTATAATGGACGAACGGCTATACAATGTGGAAAAAGGCGATTTGTACATATATCCGGCATTCTCGCTGACACAAATCCATAGTGTCAGCGATGACCTACAGGGAGTGGCGGGAACGGCGGATTTCAATTTCATATTTTCCTCGCTCGATTCCATATCCGACACTCAAAGTCATATTTATATACGTTTCCATCCTCTTGTTTCTTTGACGGTTGAACAATTGCAACGTATAGAGGAAATCATTTGGTTTGTCCGTAAAAGGAAAAATATCCAGACCCAATTGGGGACACAAATCGTGTTATCGCTTGTTCAAGCCTTTTGTTACGAAGTGATAGATGCCTATATAACCAACAAATCGATGCAGTCTATGAAGCAGACTCGCAAGGACAAGACTTTCCAGAACTTTCTCGTTTCACTGTATCAGAATTTCCATATTCACAGAAATGTACAGTTTTATGCAAAGCAACAAGGCCTTACGCCCCGCTATTTCACGACATTAATTCATAAGGTATCGGGCAAGACACCATCTCAATGGATTACGACGTTCGTCATCATAGAAGCCAAACGTTTATTGTCCAATCCTAAGATAAGCATCAAGGAAACATCATGCAAATTACATTTTACCGACCAGTCTTTTTTCGGGCGCTATTTTAAGTTGTATGCAGGCTGTTCTCCGTCTGAATATAAAAACGCTACATTTAAGAGGAATTGTAGTATGGATTTGTAGATGTCCAAATATAAACCGATAGGTACAAGAAACAAGAATTTGCCGGCAAGAGTATTCAGCGAATGAGAATGACAACGGGCAGGTTTCGACGCCTGCCCGTTTCTTTGTTCGGTTCAGTTCAGAAGCCTGTCCTTTCGGTTTTGAGGAACAGCTCGAAGTCGGTGATGAATGCGGGAGCAAGCTCTTCCAAGGCAATGGCGCTGACTTTATAGCGTTCTTCGATGGAACTCCGCGAGGTGTTTATACACGGTGCAGTATTTCCAATAACTGTGCAGACTTTTGAGCTTGCCCGCCTGCTTCTGGTAATCCTCGTTGTGCTGACGGAATATCGCTAACAAGGTTTCATGGTTCATACCTAACGTCGAAAATCCTTTATCCGAACCGAAGTAGCGGGATAGTAATGCAACTCCGGTCTCACTTGGCTTTTCAAAGGTTTCGCTTGGCTTCTTTGTCCTCGCAGTCTGTGTTTTCTCTAAACCCTTTGTTTACAACCTTCTTGCCTCTTTCAGCCTACTATCTCGTTTTTTTCCGTACCTTTGTCCTAAATCACTAACCCGTTTGTATGCAGATTTTCCGAAAAGTTCTGATCGTTTTTGTATTGCTGGGAACCGCCGCTGCCTTGCAGGCGCAGGAACTTTCTTCTCGGCAAACCGCAACGAACGATTCTCTGAAATTGCGAAGGGATGAAAAAGGAGGAGTCGCCGGTATGGCCGATCCGCAGAAAACTTCGGCGTCTTCCCCGTCCGTCAAGCAACTAACCGGATCGTTCCTGCAAGAGTCGGCGTCCGATATCGATGCGTTTCAGGATACCGTCTCCCGTCACAAAAAGAATTTCATCGCCCGCATCATCGATTATTACGGCCGGTCGAACGTGGACCGCACCTTCGAAAAGAAGCTCGACTGGAGCATAGCGCCCGGTCCGAATTATTCGTCGGACGTGGGTTTCGGTATCGGATTCCTGATAGCCGGCCTGTATCGGCTGGATCGAACGGATTCGACGACGATGCCTTCCAATTTTGCCGTTTACGGAAACGTAACGACCCAGAAGTTCGCCTTGCTGCGTGTCAGCGGCACCAATATTTTCAAGCAGAATCGTTATCGTGTCTCTTATTCCGGGGCGATGGTCTATTTTCCCGGCGCTTTTTACGGCGTGGGTTACGACGCCGGAAAAGCGGGATACGTGCAGGAGCTGACCACGACGATGTATAAAGTCCGTGCGAGCGGCGGCGTTCGGATCGCGCCGAAGGCTTATGCCGGGATGACTTTCAGTCTGGACTATACGGGAGCCAAATCAAAAAAGTCCTCCGCTACCGAACGGTCGTTCCTCTATTACGAATCGGTGGTGGATAAGGTGCTCCAGGAGTCGGGCGGTACGATCGGCGGGGCGCAGGAGGCTTACGACCGTCTCGACGCGCAGGAAAAAGCGGTTTTCAACGGTTATTCCTACGGAGACGGGAAACGGTTGTACGATGCGTGGCGCAACGGTTATTACGATCCCGCGAAAGCCGATCCGTTCGACAACTATGTCGGATCGACCGGCGAAAATCCCAATGCGATGAATGTCGGTTTGGGGGCCTTCTTGCAATACGATTCGCGCGATGTGCTGACCAGTCCGTACAAAGGTATTTTCTTTAATCTGGATATCAAATATTTCCCGAGATGGCTCGGCAATTCGCTGCATACGTTCGGGAAGATACAGGTTACCTTCGACTGGTATCAGAAAACGTGGAAAGGGTGCGTGTTGGCTTACGACCTTTACGGGAATTTTACGATGGGAGTGCCGTCCTGGCACATGTATTCGTCGCTGGGCGGCATGGAGCGTATGCGCGGTTATTACGAAGGGCGCTACCGCGACCGGAACTGCGTGATGACGCAGGTCGAATTGCGCCAGCGGGTTTACCGTCGCCACGGGGTGGCCGCGTGGATCGGTGCGGGCAACGTTTGGGGCGTCGATTCTTTTGCCTGGAATCATACGCTTTGCAGTTTCGGCGTCGGTTACCGTTTCGAATTTAAAAAGCGGATGAACATCCGGTTGGATTACGGTTGGGGCGCACACGGCAATCCGAATTTCCACTGGGATAAAAAAAGGTGTACGGCTTTCCTGTTTACCGCATCGGAAGCATTCTGATCCGGCGGAATATGCGCGGGCGAGATTCGTAAATACGATCCCCGGGAAACGGAATCCTGTTTCCCGGGGATCGTCGGTATTGCGGCGCGGCGCGCCCGGCGGGACGACCGGTTTCCGTCTACGGAACGGAGTTATCGGCCCGCGTCTTTTTCCATTTCGGCAGTCAGCTTGGCTTTCCATTCGTCCGGCATTTCGAAAGAGTGCTGCTCGTCGAAATTGTAAGCCACCATGACGGCCGTGCATTCGGTCTTGATCTGTTCAGTCTCGGAGTTGATGAGCTGGTGGTGCAGCGTGAAGCTTTTGTTACCCACCCGGATGATTCGGGTGCGTACGGAGATCGGCTCGTCGCGGCGGGTCTGGACGAGGTAGTTCGTCTGGCTTGCAACGATGATCAGTCCGGCCGTTTTCCAGTACGGAGTCAGGCCGAGCACCTGCTTGTAAAAGTCGCACTTCCCGAGGTCGAAATAGTGCTGTTGATTGACGTTGTTGACGTGCCCCAGTACGTCGATGTCGGCGAAGCGCATTTGTATTTGTGTCTCTATCATAGGCTTTATGGTCTGATAATTTCAATTTCTCCGTTCACGCCGACCTTGACGATCGACGATGCTTTTCCGGTGGGACGGCCTTCCCACGCGCGGTCGATCACCAGATCGACGCCGTCGACGATCTCCTTTGCGATTTCGCTGAACGACATTGGGGTCGGTCTGCCCGAGATATTGGCCGAAGTAGAAACGAGCGGTCGATTCAGTTTGTGAATCAGTTTGTTGCAAAATTCGTGATCCGGAATGCGGATTCCCAGCGTCCCTTCGTTCGGAATCAGATTCGGGGCGACGGCGCAGGCCCCGGGCAGGATTAGCGTCAGCGGCTTGTCAGCCACTTCGTACAGCTGCCACGCCACTTCGGGCACTTTTTGGATGTACAGCGATACTTTGTCGATCTGGTCGAGCAGTACGAGCATGCTCTCTTTGTTGACGCTCTGTTTGAGGTCGTAGATGCGCGCGACTGCCCGTTCGTTGGTCGCATCGCATCCGATCCCCCAGACCGTATCGGTCGGATAGAGGATGATCCCCCCCCTTCGGAGGACTTCCAGCGCCTGGTAAATCGGATCTTCAGCCATGTTTTACATAATTTGGAATCGCACAAAAGTACGCTTTTTTTTGTCTATTTTTAAAAAAGAGTATAGCTTTGTACCTCTAAAAAAATGAAAACGAACAAAACATATTATGGGAAGAGCATTTGAGTATCGAAAAGCACGCAAACTGAAAAGGTGGGGCAACATGGCCCGTACTTTTACCAAACTGGGAAAGGAAATCGCGATCGCCGTGAAGGCCGGAGGGCCTGATCCGGCGGGTAATACCCACCTCAGAGTGCTGATTCAGAATGCGAAAGCCGCCAATATGCCGAAAGAGAACGTCGAACGCGCGATCAAACGGGCCACGTCGAAAGAGATGGGCGACTACAAAGAGATGGTGTACGAAGGATACGCTCCGTTCGGGATCGCGATGATCGTCGAAACGGCGACCGACAATACGACGCGTACCGTAGCCAACGTTCGCAGCTATTTCAACAAGCTCGGCGGTTCGCTCGGGACTTCGGGATCGGTGTCGTTTATGTTCGATCACAAGTGCGTTTTCAAAACTCCGGTGAAAGAAGGGATGGATATCGAAGAGCTGGAACTCGAACTGATCGATTGCGGCGTGGACGAGGTGTTCGTCGATGGTGAGGAAGTGGTGATCTACGGGGCGTTCGAATCGTACGGAGCCATTCAGAAGTACCTGGAGGATAACGGTTACGAGATTATCAGCGGGGAGTTCGAGCGAATCCCGACCGACACGAAGGAGGTGACCGAGGAGCAGCGCGCTACGGTCGAGAAACTGATCGAGAAACTGGAAGAGGACGAAGATGTGGCGAACGTTTACCACAATATGAAAGAGGCCGAAGGCGGCGAGGAGGAGTAGCTTTCCGGTTTTGGCGAAAGAGACGACGAAAAACGGTCGCGGATCGAAATCCGCGACCGTTTTTTGTTGTGATTTTCAGTTTTTATGACCAACTTGCGGCAACCGGAGGATTTTCGCTTTTACGGATTTTTTGGAAGCAGCGGTACTCCGGTATTAACGGATCATACGATGAGGATGTCGAAAATAATCTCTTGTCTGGCGATGCTTTCGGTGACGGTATGCGCTTGCAGCCCTTTACAGGGAGAGAATGTGAAAAAGGTGGATATTTGCGTTTACGGCGGAACCTCGGCCGGCGTCATAGCCGCCTATACGGCCCAGGCCGGGAAGAGCGTTCTGCTGATCGAGCCGGGGCGTCATCTGGGCGGAATGAGTTCCGGAGGGCTGGGATATACCGATATCGGGAACAAATACGTCATCCGGGGCCTGGCGCTCGATTTCTACCGTCGGCTGGGCCGGCATTACGGCAAGCTCGAACAATGGATTTTCGAACCGAAAGAAGCGGAAGCCGTTTTCAACGAGTACATCCGTCGGGCGGATGTGGAGGTGTGGTACGACAGCCGGATCGTCCGGGCGGCCAACCGGGGCGGAGTGATCCGGAATATCACGCTCGAAAACTCCGTTTCGCCGCGGTCGTCGCCCCGTAGAACGGTACGCGCAAAGGTATTTATCGATTGCAGTTACGAAGGGGATCTGATGGCGCGCGCCGGGGTTTCCTACACCGTCGGTCGGGAAGGTAATGAACGGTATGGCGAAACCTACAACGGGGCGCAGCGGATGAACGGCCACCAGTTTCCCGACGGGATCGACCCGTATATCGTCAGAGGGGACAGCGCCAGCGGATTGCTGTACGGCATCAATCCCGATCCGATCCTGCCCGACGGGACGGGGAACAAAAAAGTGCAGGCCTATAATTTCCGCATCGCGCTTACCGATCGTCCGGAGAACCGGGTTGAAATCACCCGCCCGGACAACTACGATCCGCAGCGGTACGAGTTGCTGGTACGGTTGAAGGAGAAGCTTCCGTGGAAAACGCCTTACGATGTTTTTATCTGGAGCAGAATGCCGAACGGCAAGACGGATATCAATAATTCCGGCGGTTTTTCGACCGACGTGATCGGTGAAAACTGGAACTATCCGGAAGCGGATTACCCGGAGCGCGAACGGATTCGAAAATTCCACGAGGACTACACGAAAGGGCTTCTCTATTTTATCGGACACGATCCGCGCGTCCCCGACTCCATCCGTAGGGAGATGCTGCGGTGGGGATACCCGAAGGACGAATATACGGATAACGGGCACTGGACGCACCAGATGTACGTACGCGAAGCGCGGCGTATGATCGGCCCCGTCGTGATGACCCAGCACCATTGCCTGGGCGAGGAGACGGTGACCGACGGCATCGGCTGGG
>ERZ779861.3155-NODE-3155-length-14217-cov-28.668197_pt1 | contig 14217 bp, 9 predicted proteins | sample MGYA00511558_ERZ779861 | MGnify/ENA primary metagenome ERZ779861 (study PRJEB29588, sample SAMEA2163432) | human gut metagenome | biome: human gut; feature: human-associated habitat; material: faeces | place: Denmark | collected 2008/2010 ... | reverse complement strand
TGTGGCCGGCCGCCGAAACGGAGCCGCAGCGCCCGAACAGCGCAGTCGATCCGACCGCTGCGACCGACCCGGCCCCGGATCCCTATCTGGCGGCCTGCCAGACCTACTACACCGGCGCGGACGGGCGGGAGTACCATGTGTTCACCGCCATGACGCCGAACCCCTATGACCCCACCACGCCGGTGGGCTACTGTTGCAGGCTGATCCCCGATGGGAGCGGCAATGACTTCCCCGCCACCGTCATGGTGCAGGACGCGACCACACAGGAGGACTGCCCGGAGGACTTTGCACCGCTGCTGGACAGCTGGGACGTGACCGTCAGTGCGCCGGAGGGCGTGGGCCGTGTGAGCCTGCGGGAGGCGGAGCTGGAGACGGCGGATACGCCCGCCCTGCTGTACCGCCGTCTGTGGGGCGACAACACCTGTACCCACAACGAGATCGTCTGGACTCTGCGGATGAAAAACGGCGACGTGCTGACCCTGACCCAGACCATCGAGCTGCTGCCGCAGGAGGTCCGGACCTATTCAACGGCAGACGCGCCGCTGGAAACGGCGCAGGAGCTGCAGGCACTGCTGGATCGACTGGCGGAGGAGTACGACGCGGACACGTCCATCACGGTGGAGCTGCCGGACGTGACCTATGACGCGCCGGTGTCGGTGGGCTGCGCGGTCACACTGAAGGGCAGCGGCACCGCCTTTGCCGCGCCGGTGACGGTGACGCCCCTGAGCGACACGGAGCGGTGCCACGCCTACGTCCGCTTTTCGGAGGTCAGCTTTGAGGGAGACGGAAGCGGAACCGGCGTGACCGCCAGAGCGCCCACCTATCTGGAGAACTGCCGCGTGACCGACTGGGACGTGGGAGCGCTGGCCGTGAACGGCGGCTGGGTCTATCTCCACGGCGGGTATATCGGCGGCAACGGGGTGGGCGCGCGGTACGACTCCGCGTACAGCAACTCCTATACATATACCATCAGGCGCATCGACTTTTTGAACAACACCACGGCGCTGGAGCTTCTGTGCCTGCCGCCGAACTCCTATGCGGCGCTGGATGACTGCCGCTTCCGGGGCAACGGAACGGATGTATACAACCCCGGAGGCTACCGCATCGAGGTGAACAACGGCACGGAGGTCACCTTGTGAGAACGTAAAAAAAGAACCGCCCGAAGGCGGTTCTTTTTTCGTGCGGGAAGGGCCGTTTACAGGTTCTTCTCGTAGGACTCGATCATCTTCTTGACCATCTGGCCGCCCACAGAGCCGGCCTCGCGGCTGGTCAGGTGACCGTTGTAACCGTTCTTCAGGTTCACGCCGACCTCAGAGGCGGCCTCCATCTTGAACTGATCCATAGCGGCCTTGGCTTCGGGGACATTCAGCTTGTTGCTGTTCTTGGTAGACATCGTTGTGTTCTCCTTTCATGTTGTGGGGCAAATGCCCTTGTTGGGTATCGCAACGGTAGTTTTGCCACCCGACAGCGCGATATGCATGAAAAACAGTGGCAAATGCTGGATACGGCGCCTAAAAAGGATGGACAAACGGGCGTATTCATGGTATACTGAATTCACTTAACAGCGAGGGGGACCTTCTTTCAGGAAGGACCGAGCAGGGAGGAAGAGGAAAAAGCGCGGCAGCTGCCGCGCTTTTTCGCGTCCTGCGCCGGACAAAAAAGAGGGAGATGACAACACCATCTCCCTCTCCGCTATGTAAAAAATAAGTCGGAGCAAGCATACAAACCTGCTCCGACGTGGTCCGAGTGTCGAGATTCGAACTCGAGGCCTCTTGAACCCCATTCAAGCGCGATACCAAACTTCGCCACACCCGGATATTCTGTTGTGCCTCAAACAGCCCACTTAGAATACCACAGTTTTCGGCGGTTTGCAAGTCCTATTTTGAATTTTTTTCAAATTTCTTCCGAGGCTTTTTGTTGACAAAGGCGTCGGCGCATGGTAATATAATACTCGCGTTTGGCACGAGAGACGCTTTTACGCACGGAGAGATGGCTGAGTGGTCGAAAGCACCGGTCTTGAAAACCGGCGATGTGAAAGCATCCGTGGGTTCGAATCCCACTCTCTCCGCCAGAAAATAAATATGTATGCGGAAGTACCCAAGTGGCCGAAGGGGCTCCCCTGCTAAGGGAGTAGGCCGTCAAAAGCGGCGCGAGGGTTCAAATCCCTCCTTCCGCGCCAGCAAAAAGAGACATCCGAAAGGATGTCTCTTTTTGCTTCACGCGGCTGATTTTGCCCTTCCCCCGTGAAACCACCCGTTGACAAACCGCGCCGAACGGTTTATACTTATTGCCATCAAAAAGGCAGTGACGAAGAAGAAGCTGTTTTTCCGCGGCCAAAGAGAGGGGCGCCCCCGGCTGAAAGCACCCCGCCAAGGACACGGCCCGTACCACTTCCGAGCCGCCTGCGACGAGCAGGACGGGTATCGCCCGTTACAGCGATCGAAAGCGACGGCGTATGCCGGATCTCTTCCGCCGATACTGCGTTGCAGAAGCTTGAAATACAGACCGTATTCCTGCGCTCCTGCGCCTTGTCTCGACGAAAGATATCCCGCCATCCGCAGCGGACAGTAAAAATGCTGCGTATGCCGTAAGCAGGGTGGAACCGTGGAGTAATGCCTATTACCTCACCCCTGATACCATTCAGGGGTGGGGATTTTTATTTATCCAGCCCCGATCACAAGGAGGAACAGACTATGAGCGAAGTCAACAAGGAATTTACGTTTGAAAACGAACAGTACCGCAAGACCTACTGGCACACCTGCTCCCACATCCTGGCCCAGGCTGTCAAGCGCCTGCACCCGGAGGTGAAGCTGGCCATCGGCCCCAGCATCGACAACGGCTTTTATTACGATCTGGACGCGCCCTTCGCCTTCACCCAGGACGACCTGGGCGAGATCGAGGCTGAAATGCGTAAGATCTGTAAAGAAAAGCTGAAGCTGGAGCGCTTCGAGCTGCCCCGCGCCGAGGCCGTCAAGTACATGGAGGAAAAGGAAGAGCCCTACAAGGTGGAACTCATCAACGATCTGCCCGAGGACGCCCACATCTCCTTCTACAAGCAGGGCGAGTTCGTGGACCTGTGCGCCGGCCCCCATGTGGACTCCACCGGCCGCATCAAGGGCAACGGCATCAAGCTGACCGCCTGCAACGCCGCTTACTGGCGCGGCGACTCCAACCGCCAGACCCTGCAGCGTATCTACGGCGTGGCCTTCCCCAGCAAGGACGAGCTGGATGCCTATCTGAAGGAGCGGGAGGAGGCCGTGAAGCGCGACCACAATAAGCTGGGACGCGAGCTGGAATATTTCACCACTGTGGACTGCATTGGCCAGGGCTTGCCCATCCTGCTGCCCAAGGGTGCCCGCGTTATCCAGCTGCTGCAGCGCTGGGTGGAGGACACCGAGCAGCAGCGTGGCTATCTGCTGACCAAGACGCCCCTGATGGCCAAGCGTGAGCTGTACAAGATCTCCGGTCACTGGGATCATTATCTGGACGGCATGTTCGTCATGGGCGATCCCGCGGATGAGACGAAGGAGTGCTTTGCCCTGCGTCCCATGACCTGCCCGTTCCAGTATCAGGTGTTCCTGAACCGCGGCCGCAGCTACCGCGACCTGCCCATGCGTCTGGGCGAGACGTCCACCCTGTTCCGCAACGAGGACTCCGGTGAGATGCACGGCCTGATCCGCGTCCGCCAGTTCACCATCTCCGAGGGACATCTGGTGCTGCGCCCCGACCAGCTGGAGGAGGAGTTCAAGCAGTGCCTGGATCTGGCCAAGTACTGCCTGGGCACCGTGGGCCTGTTGGAAAAGTGCACGTTCCGCTTCTCCCAGTGGGACCCCGCCAACCCCAACAACAAGTACGAGGGCACGGCGGAGCAGTGGGACCACGCCCAGGCCGCCATGGAGCGCATCCTGAAGGATCTGAACGTGGACTACACCGTGGGCATTGACGAGGCCGCGTTCTACGGCCCCAAGCTGGACATCCAGTACAAGAATGTGTACGGCAAGGAAGATACCCTTGTTACCATCCAGATCGATATGCTGCTGGCGGAGCGCTTCGGCATGTACTATATCGATGAGAACGGCAACAAGGCCCTGCCCTATATCATCCACCGCACGTCTTTGGGCTGCTATGAGCGGACGCTGGCCTACCTGATCGAGGAGTACGCCGGTGCGCTGCCCACCTGGATGATGCCCGAGCAGGTACGCTTCCTGCCTATTACTGACCGCGCTGCCGACTACTGCGTGCAGCAGGCCGCGGAGCTGCGCAAGCAGGGCTTCCGCGTGGAGGTGGACAGCCGCAACGAGAAGATCGGCAAGAAGATCCGCGAGGCTACCCTGGAGAAGATCCCCTTCATGCTGGTGGTTGGCGACCGCGACATGGAGAACGGCACCGTCTCCGTCCGTACCCGCAAGGGCGAGGACCTGGGCGCCATGACGCTGGAGGATTTCTCTGCCAAGCTGCGCCAGATCGTGGATGAGAAGCAGAAGATCTGACGAGTGCCATAAGTCATAAGGTAAGCGAGAGAGACAGGCGGAAGCCTGTCTCTTTTGCTGCAGTCAGACAAAAAACAGATTTCGCCAAAAGAAAAGTTTATTATAGCAAAACAGCAGGATTCTGACAGAAAACCGCATGAAAAATACATGAAAATGATGCAAATACGCCAAAAAATGGGGGAAAGTGTGTGGATGAAAAACAAGGAGATGCGCTATTGAACACTATTCAGAGACACAAATATGTTGACAGAGTGTGAACTTATCTGGTAAAATCAAATGGGTGCGCAGCACCCGAATGCATAGAAGTGAATGGGGCGCGCCCTGTTCGCTGTTTCCTTCTGGCGGAGGAAACAACAAACTATGGTAAAGGAATTAGGAGGTAAACATGAAAAAAGTAGTTTCTCTGCTGCTGGCTCTCATCATGGCGTTCTCCCTGGTCGCCTGCGGCGAAAAGAAGGGCGAGACCGATGATAACACCGTGCCCTACAAGATCGGCATCGTGACCGGCTCCGTCTCTCAGTCCGAGGATGATCGCCGCGGCGCCGAGGCCTTCCAGAAGGAGTATGGCGAGGATATGGTCCAGCTGGCCATCTATCCCGACAACTTCACCGAGGAGACCGAGACCACCATCCAGAGCATCGTGAACCTGTCCGCCGACCCCCTGATGAAGGCCATCATTGTCAATCAGGCTGTCCCCGGCACCACCGAGGCTTTCCGCAAGATCAAAGAGACTCGCCCTGACATCATCTGCATCGCAGGCGAGGCTCACGAGGATCTGCCCGAGATCAGCTCCGCTGCCGACCTGGTCACCAACAACGACTTCGTGTCCCGCGGCTATCTGATCATCCGCACCGCGCACGAGCTGGGCTGCGACACCTTCGTACATATCTCCTTCCCCCGCCACATGTCCTATGAGACCATGAGCCGCCGCGTGGCCATCATGAAGGCCGCCTGCGAGGAGTTCGGCATGAAGTTCGTCCTGGAGACGGCTCCCGATCCCACCTCTGACGTGGGCGTTTCCGGCGCTCAGGCCTACATTCTGGAGCAGGTGCCCGCATGGGTCGAGAAGTACGGCCAGAAGGCTGCTTACTTCTGCACCAACGATGCGCACACCGAGCCTCTGCTGAAGCGCCTGCTGGAGTGCGGCGGCTACTTCATCGAGGCCGACCTGCCCTCCCCCCTGATGGGCTATCCCGGCGCGCTGGGTATTGATCTGACCGAGGAAGCCGGTGATTTCGAGAAGATCCTGACCAAGGTCGAGTCCGCCATCGTTGAGAAGGGCGGCGCCGATCACTTCGGCACCTGGGCTTACTCCTACGGCTACACCCTGTCCGCCGGTCTGGCCCTGCACGCCAAGAACGTGCTGGACGGCAAGAGCGAGCTGAAGGACATGGACGATGTGGCTGCCGCGCTGCAGGTCTACTCTCCCAAGGCGGCCTGGAACGGCGCCAGCTACACCAACGCCACCACCGGCGCGAAGTCTGAAAACGTGTTCCTGATCTATCAGGATACCTATATCATGGGTGATCCCGGCCACTTCATGGGCAACGCCGACGTGGAGATCCCGGAGAAGTACTTCACCGTCAGCTGACGACAGGCTTTTGAAGCAACCATTAAAGCGGGGAGGGAGGGCATCCTCCCTCCTCGCTGCTATAGGTAGGGATGAATATGGAAAAGAACAATGCTCCGCTGCTTGAGATGCGGAATATCAAAAAGGGCTTTTTCGGCAATCAGGTGCTCACAGACATCAACTTCACCTTGAAAGAGGGCGAGGTGCTGGGTCTGGTGGGTGAAAACGGCGCCGGAAAGAGCACCTTGATGAAAATACTGTTTGGCATGGACGTGATCCGTGAGACGGGCGGCTATGAGGGGGATGTCCTGATCGACGGAGAAAAAGTGCAGTTCAACACCCCCTTTGATGCGCTGAAGGCCGGCATCGGCATGGTGCATCAGGAGTTCTCGCTGATCCCCGGCTTTACTGCCACGGAGAACATCCTCCTCAACCGCGAGCCCAAGAAAAAAAGCGTCATTTCAGAAGTGTTCGGCCCGCGTCTGGACACTCTCGACTATAAGGAAATGGATAACCGCGCCGCAAAAGCCATCGAGAAGATGGGCGTGGCTATCGACCAGAAGATGGTCATCAGCAGCATGCCCGTGGGGCACAAGCAGTTCACGGAGATCGCCCGCGAGCTGAGCAAGGAGAACCTGAAGCTGCTGATCCTGGATGAGCCCACCGCCGTGCTCACCGAGCAGGAGGCGCAGGCGCTGCTGGACTCCATCCGCGGCATGGCCTCCCGGGGCATCGCCGTGATCTTCATCACCCACCGCCTGCAGGAGATCCTGTCGGTGTGCGATAAGGTGGTCATCATGCGGGATGGCTACGTTGTCAAGGACGTGGCCGCCCGCGAGACGGATGTCCGCGACATCACCCACTACATGGTGGGGCGCGAGGTGGCTGCCGGCGGCGCTGCCCACGACATCCGCGACCACTCCGATGCCCGCACCATTATGTCCATCCGCAAGCTGTGGGTGGATATGCCCGGCGAGATCGTCCGCAACGTGGATCTGGACGTGAAGGAGGGCGAGATCCTGGGCATCGGCGGTCTGGCCGGCCAGGGCAAGCTGGGTATTCCCAACGGTGTGATGGGCCTGTATGAGGCGGGCGGCACCGTGGAATTCGACGGCAAGCCCATCGCGCTGAACAGCCCCCGGAAGTGCCTGGACTCTCAGCTGGCCTTTGTGTCCGAGGATCGGCGCGGCGTGGGTCTGCTGCTGGATGAGTCACTGGAGTGGAACGTGGCGTTCCCCGCCATGCAGGTGCAGAACAAGTTCCTAAAGAGAATGGGTTTCTTCACATGGCGCGACGAAAAGGCCATCCACACGGTGACGAACCGGTATATCGATGAATTGCAGATCAAGTGTACCGGCTCCGACCAGAAGGCCAGAGAGCTGTCCGGCGGCAACCAGCAGAAGGTGTGTCTTGCCAAGGCGTTCGCGCTGGAGCCCCGCTTCCTCTTCGTGTCCGAGCCTACCCGCGGCATCGACGTGGGCGCCAAGGCGCTGGTGCTGGAGGCGCTGAAGAAATTTAACCGCGAATCCGGCGTCACGGTGGTGATGATCTCCTCCGAGCTGGAGGAGCTGCGCCAGATCTGCGACCGCATCGCCATCGTCTCCGGCGGCAGGGTCGCCGGTATCCTGCCTGCTGACCATTCCTCCGAGGAGTTCGGTATGCTCATGGTCAGTCAGGTGAAGTAAGGAGGAAGAAATGGGCAATACGACCACACTTGGAAACAAGTCAAAATTCCGAGAGCTGCTGGACAGCTTCGGCCTGCCGCGTCTGATCATCGCGTGCTTCCTGCTGCTGCTGCTCATCGCCGCGCCCTGCGTGGGGCTGGATTTCCCCACACAGATCACCAATATCATCACCCGTTTCAGCTGGAACGCCGTGATGGTGTTGGCCATGGTGCCCATGGTACACTCCGGCTGCGGCCTGAACTTCGGCCTGCCGCTGGGTATCGTGTCCGGACTGCTGGGTGCCACGCTGTCCATCGAGCTGGGCTACACCGGCTTTGCCAGCTTCCTTATGGCCATCCTCATCGCCACGCCCTTTGCCCTGCTGTTCGGCGGCGGCTATGGTTGGCTGCTGAACAAGATCAAGGGCGGCGAGATGATGATCGCCACCTATGTGGGCTTCTCGTCCGTGTCATTCATGTGCATGATGTGGCTGCTGCTGCCGTACAAGCACCCTACCATGGTGTGGGGCTTCTCCGCCAGCGGTCTGCGTACCGTCATCTCGCTGGAGGGCTATTATGACAAGGCGCTGGCCAACATTCTGACCATCGACCTGAACAGCATCGGCATCAATCTGGTGATCCCCACCGGTACGCTGCTGTTCTTCGTGCTGATGGCCGTGCTGATGTGGGCGTTCCTGCACACCAAGACCGGCACCGCCATGACCGCTGTGGGCTCCAACCCCGCCTTTGCCCGCGCAGCGGGCATCAACGTGGACAAGATGCGGCTTATCTCCGTGATCATGTCCACCTGGCTGGGTGCTGTGGGTATTCTGGTGTATGAGCAGGGCTTCGGCTTCATACAGCTGTACAACGGCCCCTTCTGGATGGCCATGCCCGCCGTGGCCGCCATCCTTATCGGCGGCGCGTCGGTGAACAAGGCATCCATCGGCAATGTGATTATCGGTACGATCCTGTATCAGGGCGTGGTGACCATGACCCCCACCGTGATGAGCGCCGCCTTCCAGATGGATATGAGCGAGGTCATCCGTATCGTGGTATCCAACGGCATGATCCTCTATGCCCTGACCAGAAAGACGGAAAGGGGGCGCTGACATGAAGGGTAAGAGATTCGACGTAAAGCAATTCCTGGGCAAAAACTCAGTGCCCGTCCTGTTTATCATCATCTGCGCCGTGCTCATTCCCGTGTCCGGCCTGCCGGTGAGCTACATACTTAACGAGGCCATGACCCGTCTGGGGCGCAACGCCTTTTTGATCCTGAGCCTGCTGATCCCCATTATGGCCGGTATGGGTCTGAACTTTGCCATGACGCTGGGCGCTATGGCCGGCGAGATCGCGCTGATTTTGGTGGCGGACTGGCAGATCTGGGGTATCCCCGGTCTGGTGCTGGCGGCCATCCTGTCCATCCCCCTGTCCATTCTGCTGGGTCTTATGTGCGGCAGCATCCTGAACCGCGCCAAGGGCCGCGAGATGGTCACCAGCTACTTTATCGCCTACTGTATGACCGGTGTGTACCAGCTGGTGGTGCTGTATATGATGGGGCCCATCATCCCCATCCTCCACAACACACTGAAGCTGCCCCGCGGCTTTGGTATCCGCAACACAGTCAGCCTTCTGCAGATGCGGCAGAGCGTGGATAACGCGCTGGCCGTCTATGTGGGCGGCGTGAAGATCCCTGTGCTGACGCTGATCATCATCGCATTGGCCTGCCTGTTCATCGTGTGGTTCCGCCGCACGAAGCTGGGACAGGACATGCGCGCGGTGGGCCAGGATATGAACGTGGCGCGGGACGCCGGTATCAACGTGGACCGCACCCGCCTGATCTCCATCGTCATGTCCACCGTGTTCGCGGGCTTCGGCATGATCATCTATCTGCAGAACATGGGCAACTTCCCCACCTATACGGCGCATACCAACGTCGGCATGTTCTGCATCGCCGCGCTGCTGGTGGGCGGCGCCTCCGTGGAAAAGGCATCCATCGGCAACGTGTTCCTGGGTGTGCTCCTGTTCCATACCATGTTCATCGTGGCGCCGGCCGCCGGAACCAAGATCACCGGCGACTCCATGATCGGCGAGTACTTCCGCGTGTTCGTGTCCTACGCCGTTATCACCGTGGCACTGGTCATGTACGAGGCCAAGAAGCGCAAGGAGAACCGCACGCTGGGTCAGCAGCTGGCCATTGAGCAGAAGGCCGAGGAGGAGGGGAGAACCGCATGAAAACGACGAAACGCTCGTGGCTCATCCGTATCGCCTTCGTTCTGGTGCTGGTGCTCGTCGCCGTGCTGATGCTGCGCATCGGCCGCGGCCACACCGTCTATTTCGACAACCGCGCAGTGGACAAGGGCGGCCAGTCTGTGGAGGCACCCTATAAGATCACTGTGTATGTGAACGGCGAGCAGATCTCCAAGCTGTACGAAAAGGAGCGCTGCTTGACCACCGTCATCGGCGACAAGCTGGAGCTGACCGTGGAGGTCATGCAGCAGAAGGGCGGCAGCGAGACAACGAAAACGTACCAAATGACACTGCCCCATAACATCGACGGCATCATCATCAACCTGCCGGCGTATATGGCTGGTCTGCCGGAGGAGGCCTATCTGGAGGAATTCATCCCCGCGCCTCCCACCGAGGAGGACGACGAGGAAGCGCCCAACACCGAGGACGATATGGGCCTGGGCGACTTCTGATAATGTGTGCTGCATACACAGCCCATGCGAAAGCATGGGCTGTGGGCACATAGGGACTTGCTTGCGCTCGGCAGGCGGATATGCTATACTGAATGGGCGGCGCGGAGACCGCGGCCGCATGGGAAAGGAGTATCAAAATGGCTGTTTTGAAAGGCTTGAAGCCAGAAAAGGTGTTCGCATATTTTGAAAAGCTGTGCTCGGTGCCCCACGGCAGCGGCAACACGAAGATCATCAGCGATCTGTGCGTGGACTTTGCCAAGGAACTGGGACTGAAGTACCGGCAGGAGCCGTGCAACAACGTGGTGATCTGGAAGCCGGCATCTCCCGGCCATGAGAGCGCCGAGCCGATCATCCTGCAGGGACACATCGACATGGTGTGCGCCAAGACCGACGACTGCACCAAGGACATGACCCGCGAGGGACTTGACCTGATGACCGACGGTGAGTGGATCTGGGCGGACAAGACGTCGTTGGGCGGCGACAACTGCATTGCCGTGGCCATGATCCTGGCGATCCTGTCGGATGACACACTGGTACATCCGCCCATCGAGGCGGTGTTCACCGTGGACGAGGAGGTGGGCATGGACGGCGCCTTTGCGCTGGACTGCTCTGACCTGAAGGGCAAAAAGCTGCTGAATTTGGACTCCGAGCTGGAGGGCGTGTTCACCGTGTCCTGCGCAGGCGGCATGCACTCCGATTGCCTGCTGCCCGCAGCGCTGACCGATGCGGCGGGCATGGAGGGCTTCGGCATCACCGTGGCCGGCTTGCGGGGCGGTCACTCCGGTGCGGACATCCATCTGGGACGCGGCAGCGGAAACCGCCTCATGGGACGGGTACTGGCCACAGCGCTGGAGAAGTTCCCCGGCCTGCGGCTGGCGGCCATCTCCGGTGGCCAGTTCGACAACGTGATCTGCTCCCGCTGCGACGCGGTCGTAGCGCTGCCCAAGGGCAGCGGCCGGGCGTTCGAAGCGTTTATCCGGGAGCTTGAGGGGGTGCTGAAGAACGAGTACGCCGTCACCGACCCCGATGTGACGCTGACCTGCGCGGCAGCGGAGACGGCAAAAGCCGTGTCCGCAGAGCGCACCGTGACGCTGGTGCAGGCGCTGACGGCCATGCCGCAGGGCGTGGAGGCTATGGACACGGATTTCCCCGGTCTGGTGCAGACATCCCTGAATATGGGCGTGGTGAAGCTGGGCGGCAACGGACTGCACATCGCGTTCTCCATCCGGTCGTCCATCGCGTCCCGGAAGCTGATGCTGGCGCAGCGCGTGCGGGCTGTGGCGGCGCTGGCGGGCGGCACTGTGGCAGAGCGGGGCGTGTACCCCGGCTGGCAGTACAAGAGGGAGTCGCAGTTCCGGGATACGCTGCTGGCGGCGTATAAGGATCTTACCGGTAAGGACGGCGTGGTGGAGGCCACCCACGGCGGTCTGGAGTGCGGATTGCTGATGGAGAAGATCCCCGGTCTGGACGCGGTGTCCATGGGGCCGGAGCTGCACGATGTACACTCCGTGCGGGAGCGGCTAAGCGTGCCCTCCACGGAGCGCACCTATGAACTGGTATGCGAGCTGCTGCGGCGCAGCTGTTGAATGTGACAGAAAGCTGAGAGGCGGGGCTTTGCCCCGCCTCTGTTATTTTGCAGGATTGCCCAGCAGAAAATGCACTTCTTGCGGGGCGTTCCTGCATAAAACAATTTAGCATTATGAATAGACCACCGCTAAAAAGTACCATGATACAGACAAAACTACGGATTTGCCGAAAGAAATGCCGACTAAGAAAAGCGGAATGTCCGCACGGACGGGAAAATCGTTCCGCAGAAAAATGAAATTTTCCGCATTTAGATATTGCAAAAAGTTTACGCCTGCGATATAATGGCACCGTTGAACACCGCCGTGCCCGACCGGCCGGCGGAAAAAGCTGTTTTTCAGGAAGAGGAAAACAATTTATCTATCAATAAGGAGAAAGAACATGAAAAAGTTTTTTGCACTGGTTCTGGCGCTGGTCATGGCGCTGAGCCTGGTCGCCTGCGGCGACAAGAAGGACGACAGCGGCGATGTGACCGCTGAGCATACCGACACCACCACCGTGGCCGTGGGCGCGGTGATCCTGGCTCGCGACGACGTGTCCAGCGACGACGTGTACAAGTTCGTGGCGGACATCTTCGACAACGCCGCGTCCCTGACCACCAGCCACGCCAAGTACGGCGAGCTGAGTCTGGAGTACGGCGCGTCCATCACCTCCGTGCCCTATCACCCCGGCGCTGCCAAGTACTTCGCCGAGAAGGGCTTTGAGGTCGCCTCCGTCAAGGACGGCGCCGGCAACACCGACTCCCGCAACCTGCGCTTCGTCACCGGCGGCGAGTCCGGCACCTACTACGCCTTCGGCTCCGTCATCGCCCAGCACGCCACCAACAACGCCGGCATCAACGTCGTGGGTCTGGTGGGCAACGGCTCTCAGGCCAACGTGCAGGAGCTGGTGGACGGCACCGCTGACTTCGCGTTCTGCCAGTCCGACGTGATGGCCTACGCCTACAACGGCACCAACCTGTTCGAGAGCAAGGTCGAGGGCTTCTCCACTGTGGCCGCCCTGTACATGGAGCAGGTGCAGATCGTCACCACCAACGCCAGCATCAAGACCGTGGCTGACCTGGCCGGCAAGTCCGTGTCCATCGGCGCTCCCGGTTCCGGCGTGTACTTCAACGCCATTGACGTCCTGGGTGCTTACGGGCTGACCGAGGACGACATCAAGCCCACCTACCAGTCCTTCAGCGACAGCGCCGACGCCCTGAAGAACGGCCAGATCGACGCCGCCTTCATCGTGGCCGGCGCCCCCACCACCGCTGTGACCGACCTGGCCACCACCAAGGATACCTACCTGGTCAGCCTGGACAGCGAGCACATCGCCAAGCTGCTGGAGACCTCCGACTACTACACCGAGACCGTCATCGCCAAGGACGTGTACTTCGGCGACTAAATCCTTAGCAGAGAATTGACGCTTTTCGAGGCTATGGCGGGGTTTCCCGCCGTAGTCCTCGCGCTATTCTGTAATCTTCAGGGAGAGAAACGACTATGAGCATCGACAAGAAAAAACCGGATACCAGCCCGGCCGACGGCGTCAATACCGCCGCGGACGAGGCCCCGGATCTGGACGCGGTCATGCGTAAATATGACCGTGAATCCGCCACCCGCCTGTGGGAGGGTACGCCCCAGCTGATCATCCGCATCCTCATGGCCGCGTTCGGTCTGTTCTGCATCGGCATGACCCTGTTTTCCAAGGCCATGCCCGAGATCCGGCTCACCATGTTCGTGGGCTGCATCATTATCATCGGCTTCCTGACCTACCCCGCCAGCAAGCACCACGTCAGGGTCAACTACCTGCCCTGGTACGATATCGTGCTGATGGTGGTGGGCGCGGCCTGCTTCTTCTACTTCGCGCTGAACGCCATGACGCTGGTGCGCCTGTCCACCCGTATCGAGACGGTCCACGTCATCATCGGCGTGGTGGGTATCCTGATCCTGATGGAGCTGTGCCGCCGCTGCGTGGGTCTGCCCATTCTGTGCGTGGCGGGCGTGCTGATCGTGTACGCGTTCATCAACCAGCTGAGCTACGCCGGTGCGGTGAACGGCGCCACCCTGTATGACGCGCTGAAAACCATCATCTACAAGCTGTTCTACACCACCAGCGGCGTTATCGGTACGCCCATCAACGTGTGCTACACCTACATCGTTCTGTTCATCATCTTCGGCGCGTTCCTGGAGCGCACCGGCATCGCCAACTTCTTCATCAGCTTTGCCA
>ERZ779861.3152-NODE-3152-length-14225-cov-2.488709_pt1 | contig 14225 bp, 11 predicted proteins | sample MGYA00511558_ERZ779861 | MGnify/ENA primary metagenome ERZ779861 (study PRJEB29588, sample SAMEA2163432) | human gut metagenome | biome: human gut; feature: human-associated habitat; material: faeces | place: Denmark | collected 2008/2010 ... | reverse complement strand
GCAGCCGCTCTTTGTATAGCTGTTTTACGGTTTCAAGTATTTCAAGCTCACCGTTCCTTCTCATAAAGAAAAAATCTTTATCCTTTTCATTTATGCTCGGATACTCGCCTTTATTTATTCTATGGGCATTTACAACGATAAGACTTTCCCGTGCCTGGCGAAAAATCTCATCGAGCTTCACGGAATATACGTACTCGCTGTCTATGATATCGCGCAGGACATTTCCCGCACCGACAGACGGCAGCTGATCAGCATCGCCCACCATTATCAGCCTCGTCCCCGGCTTTAACGCGTTTACAAGTCCGTTCATCAAAAGCAAATCCACCATCGAAGCTTCATCTATTATCACCGCATCATAGTCAAGCGGATCTTCCGCGGTCTTGCCAAAGCGCATGGCATCCTCCCCCTCAGAATAGTAGTATTCAAGAAGCCTGTGTATCGTCTGCGCAAAATGCCCCGAAGTCTCTGTGATGCGTTTTGCAGCTCTGCCAGTCGGCGCCGCTATTGCAATCTTGTGCCCGCCATGACTCAGCACGTTTATTATTGAATTTATAATTGTCGTTTTGCCCGTACCCGGACCGCCGGTTATCACCGACACACCATATGACAGCGATGTTATCACCGCATATTTCTGCTTCTCCGACAACGTTATTCCTGTCTCGCGCTCCGTGAGCGCAATCAGAGAATTCATATCGGTATTTACGCCTTTAAGCTCTGATTCGCACAGCTGCGCAAGCTTAACTGCAACATTCTTTTCTGCATTGTAATAAACAGCAAGATAAACAACCACCCTGCCTTCGAGCATCTCAACTCTGATATCGCCCTCTATCGCCATTACCATAAGCTGCTCTGCGATTTCATCAGATGAAACATCGAGCAGTCCCGCCGTGCGTTCACACAACTCTTTCTGCGGCACAAAAACATTGCCCTCGCCGGCATAGTACCAAAGCGTAAATTCCACACCGCTCCTTATTCTCGCTTCGTCGTTTTTAGCAATTCCAAGCTTAAGCGCCATCGCGTCCGCCCTGCGAAACCCAATGCCCGCCACATCTTTAATGAGCTGATACGGATTCTCTGTCGCTATCGCTATAGTATTGCTGCCATACTGCTTATAGAGCTTCATCGCGTATTCCGCGCTTATACCGTACTGCTGAAAATAAACTGTCACTTCCGCAAATTCACGGTGCGCGTGAAACGCCTCAGATATAGCCTCTGCCTTAGCTGGTCCAATACCCGATATTTCTGTAAGCCTTTGCGGCTCTTTTTCTATAATATCAAATGTATCTTTTCCGAACTTCGCCGCTATCGAAGCCGCCGTTTTTTTACCTATACCCTTTAGCATGCCTGATGCTAAAAATCCCTTTATACCCTCGAGCGATGTCGGCATCACCTCACGGAATTCACTGAAAACAAATTGTTCTCCATACGATGGATGCTGCTTCCACACTCCCGTAAGCACATAGGTGCGTCCCTTTGCAGCATCCGGAAGACTTCCCACCGCGACAAATTCCTCTCTGTCACTCTGAACGACAGCTACCGTGTACGCATTATTATCGTTATGAAAAATTATTTCAGCTATCGTTACTTCTTTTTCCTCCGGCATATTTCCCCTCTTGTTTAAATTACATTCTTTGGTACGCATCATAACGCTCATGCATCAGGTTTGACGCAAACTGCAACACGTGCCTTGCTATTTCTTGTTCAAAAGTCCGACATTTCTAATAGCCGCGGCAAATTTGTTTCTCGAGTATTTGCGCGCGTATCCGAGAAGCGCTTCTTTCGTATTTTCGTGCGGCTTTCTGTGCACCACATCTGTCAGCATAAAAAGCAGCTCTCCTACTTTTTTACCTTCTGCTATGCCGTTATCTATCAGATCCTGCCCGGAAATAGCAAGATCTTCAATATAAATCGGATCGTTTCTCGACTCGACCTTTTCCATCATCAGATTGCGGGCCTGTATTTTAATGTTTGACCTATCGTAAATGAGACACAAAGCCTTAGCGAGATTGTGCAGATAGTCGTAGCGCTCGCGCCCGTAACGCGCCAGAAAATCTTTGAGGTCTACTTCGTTTGCAAAGAAAAATATCTTGTCCCGCAGATAAATTGCGTCGAGCAGCATTTCTTTAGTTCTGTTATCGAATCCGAGAAAATCAACAGCCTGTTCCGCACGTTTTTCCTCAAAGCAGCTGTAAAACGCACCCAGCCTCCGCTCAAGTACGCGAAAAGTGTTATCAATGCCGCCGATAAGTCCCTCAAAGCTATCCATTTCGCGGCGGCTTAGCCTTCCTGCTATATCGTCGCCCACTATATATTTCATTAAATTTAAATTTGCAAGCAGATGCAGCCCCTTGCCCGTATTCTCTGTCACAATTATTTTTTCAAACTCGCTGCGCACCGCATCCCTGCTCACATGCATAAGAAACTCACTGCACTCGGCTATCGCTTCGCGTACACTCTTATGCAGCTCAAAATCCAGCTGCGCCGCAAATCTAACGGCACGGAGCATTCTAAGCGGATCCTCCTTAAAACGCTGCTTTGGATCTCCCACCGTACGTATCAGCCTTTCTCTGATATCTTTGCGCCCTCCGTATGGGTCGAGCAGCGCTTTTTCCGGATTATCCGCCATCGCGTTTATCGTAAAATCGCGCCTTTTAAGGTCCTCTTCTATTTTTTCCGTAAATATCACGTCATCAGGCCGTCTGTAATCGCTGTACTCACCGTCTATGCGATAGGTGGCAATATCTGCGATTATGCCTTCACCCTCATTTTCCGGATTTGAATAATCCAGTCTGATAACGGAATATTTTTCCGATATAACTTCAGCTTCCGGAAAAATAGCTGTCATTTCTTCGAGCTTCGCATTGGTCGCCAGGTCAAAATCCAGCGGATTTTTTCCGAGCAGAAAATCGCGCACGCATCCGCCTACAGCGTATACTTCATACCCCGCAGTCTCGAGTTCTTTCATTATGCGTCTTATTTCCCTCGGCAATTTTATCATTTCTATTTTCTCCTTTGGTTGTTCTCATATTGCGGCTATTACTTATAACTTGCCCTGTCACAAACGCTCGTGCTTCCAATTTGGCGCTGCGCAAATCTGCAAGCCCCGGCAATTTTCCGTCCGTATTTCTGCATCTATTCCTTATCCGCAGCCACTGGTTTGTAAAGCTGTCTGTTTTCAAGCGTAAATACCCGCTCCGAAAATTCTCCCGGCTGTGTCGCAACGAGCGCATCCTCCATATCGTACATTCTTGCGTCTATAATATCGAGATAGTGCAGTATCTCCGCCTCCGGGAAAAGCGGCTTTTTCGGACTTCCAAACTCCGGCTCATAGTGGTGCGAAAGTATCATATGCTCGAGCATTATCGCCTTTTCACGCGGAAAATCCATTTCAAGTGTAAGCCTGTCTATAGTCTTGATTCCCTGAATAATGTGTCCGAGCATTTTCCCCTCAAATGAATATCCCGGCGAAATGCCAAGCTCGTTTGACTCTATTTCGTTAATTTTTTCAATATCGTGAATAATAACGCCCGTCACTACAAGGTCGCGGTTTAAATTCGTATACACTTCGCATACGCGCACTCCAGTCATCAGCATTCGCTTCATATGATAGAGAAGTCCGCCGAATTCTGCATGGTGATTTTTAGAGGCCGCCGGATAATACATAAGCTTTTCTCTATTATCATCAAGCAGGCGCAGCGCGAGTTTTCGGAGATCTCCGTCGGTCATCGCTTCTGCTTCATTATGTATATAAGCGTACATTTCTGCGGGCGGCTCAGGCGCGGCCTTTATATAGTCAGAAATCTCAAGTCCGTCCGACTCAACCGCAGCTCTTATCCTCGTCACCCGCAGCTGGCGCATATTGTTCCACTCTGTGACGAGCGCCTTTACCTTTACGATGTCGCCTTCATTTATTTTAGAAAGCACTTCGGCTTCATCTTTCAAAACATCCCACTTTTTCGCTGAAATCTCACCCGTCATATCGCCAAGCGTAATGTCGAGAAATGTCTTACCGTTGCTGCCCGTCTTGAATGCCAGGCTCTTAACCATAAAAAAATCAGTAAGTTCAATATCCTTTTTCAGGTCTTTTATATAAAACTCTTTCATATTTTTTTCCTTTCTGAAAGTAAATTTATTATACACCAAAACAGGACTTTAGTCCAATATAAACGCCATGCGGCTCTATAATAAATTATTGACAAGCGGGAAATATAAACCTATAATTTAAACAGTCATTAAGCTTACAAGTTTTTACATATTTATTATATATTTTACATAATTTGTTTGCAAGTACTTTTTTTGGAGGAAATAAAAAAATGTCAAAGCTCGGAATGATACGCGCGGCCGCCGCAACGCCGCAGCTCAAAGTGGCAAACCCTGCCGCAAACGAAAAAGAAATTCTCAAAATTATGAACGAGGCCGACAACGCCGGCGCAGGAATTTTGCTGCTGCCCGAGCTCACTATAACAGGGTACACGGCAGGCGACCTTTTTTATCAGGAGCTTCTCTATCAGAAACAGCTCGAATCGCTCGCGCATATAGCTGACGCAAGCAGCGGAAGCCTCCTTGTGACCGTGCTCGGATTTGCATTTCGTCTCGAAAACAATCTTTATAACTGTGCAGCACTAATCCAAAACGGCAAAATAAAAGGCATTGTACCTAAAATGTTTATTCCGAATTCAAAGGAATTTTACGAAGCTCGGTGGTTTGCCTCTGGCAAATCAATAGCCAGAGATGTAAATTCCGTAAATATTTTTGGTTATGAAACGGCTTTTGGCAACCTCATTTTTACTGACGATGCGTCAGGGCTTTCTCTCGGAATAGAAATATGCGAGGATCTATGGCTGCCAATTACTCCGGGGGCGCAGCTTGCACTAAACGGAGCGCATATAATTCTCAACCCTTCGGCCTCCGACGAAACAGTAGGTAAAAGCGATTATAGAAGGAGCCTTGTAGCAGTGCAGAGCGCAAAGAGCATATGCGGTTATGTATACGCATCATCGGGTGTCAGCGAATCGACGACTGACCTTGTATTTTCAGGGCACCACATCATTGCCGAGGGCGGTACGGTACTCGCAGAAAACGAACGTTTTGAACGCCAAAGCGTCATCACATACACAGAAATCGACTACGGCAAACTCAAATTTGACAGAAGTCAGGGACACAATATGGCAGAGTGCAATATCGCATTTTCCGACAGATATATGTACACGCCTGTAGCGCTCTTAGAAATGCGCACGATAGCAAGCGAAAGCGACACGCTTATCCGCAGCTACGCTAAAAATCCGTTTATACCATCGGATACAAGCGAAACCGACCGCAAATGCCGCGAGATATTTAAGATACAGACGGCAGGCTACGCCAAACGAATGGAGCACACGCATGCCGCAAAGTCGGTTGTCGGCATATCGGGCGGCCTTGATTCAACTCTCGCGCTGCTCGTTGCGGCAGAAACACACAAACTGCTCGGAAAGCCGGCTTCCGATATCATTGCCATAACAATGCCGGGCTTTGGCACCACTGGCAAGACCTACAATAACGCACTTACGATCATGAACCTTCTCGGTACTGAAATACGTGAAATTTCTATTGTCGATGCTGTACGGCAGCATTTTTCGGATATCGGTCAAAGCGAGGCAAATCACGATTTGACATACGAAAATGCGCAGGCCAGAGAGCGTACACAGATTTTAATGGATATAGCCGGAATGGAAAACGGGCTCGTAGTCGGCACCGGAGACCTTTCTGAAGCAGCTCTTGGCTGGTGCACCTATAACGGCGACCATATGGCTATGTATAATGTAAACGCTGGCATACCAAAAACTCTCGTGCGTTTTGTCGTGAAATGGGTAATGGATAATAAGCTCTCCGGAGCAAACGAAGATAAGGATTTCAGCTCAGATAACGCGCTTCTCCGCGCCACTCTGCAAGACATCCTCGACACGCCTATATCTCCTGAACTCCTGCCTCCGGATGAGGACGGCAGCATCGCTCAGAAAACGGAGGATAGCGTAGGCCCTTATATACTTCACGACTTCTTTATATATCATACGCTCAGAAGCGGAATCACGCCGGAAAAGCTGCTTTTCATCGCCGAGCACGCGTTTGCAGGCGAGTACGACAGAGCCTTTATCAAGAAATGGCTTAAAGTATTTTACCGCCGCTTTTTTTCGCAGCAGTTTAAGAGAAGCTGCATTCCTGACGGCCCAAAGGTGGGCACAGTAAGCCTCTCGCCGCGCGGCGACCTGAGAATGCCAAGCGACGCCGACAGCAGCCTGTGGCTCGAAGAAGTCGAACGGCTTTAGTGACATAGCTTGCAGCAGCTCATCTGCTGCAAGCACAAACTTACTGCCCCATCGGCAAATAACGATCTTTTCTGCGTGATTTTTACTTTTTGGATAATCATTAAACGCCGAAATCGCTCTAAAGTATCTAACAGAAATAAAATAAATGGGAGGAAAATATGATTATACTTCATGTAAAACAAACTTTTATCAATAGAGACGAGCGCGATTCGTACTACGCGGCGCTCTGCGCTTCGGGTGTGCCTGCGGCATCACGCGCCGAAGACGGTAACATCATGTATGACTATTTCTTTTCTGCCGACCGCGGCAACGAAATGCTGCTCATCGAAAAGTGGGAAAACGACGAAGCCCTTACGCATCATCAGAAAACAGCGCACTTCAAGCAGCTTCCGAGCATCAAAGCGCCGTACACTATAGAAAGTAAAATTGACAGATACGAAGTATAAAGCGCAGAAAAGCTGCTAAAGGAAAATTTCCCAAATTTAATAAAAATGCAAAAACGGATTTAATAAATGAAATGGCTTGACACCTGCTTAATACAGATCTCAAGCCATTATAGCTGCTTAATATTCTCAATTTATGCAAAAAAGCTGTTTTTGTCCTTATAAAACTTATTGCTCTCGCTTCATTTTCTCTACGAAGCTTTTTTTATCTTTTGCCTTTTGCCCTTATTCACATGTGCGGACCTGTCTCCGCTGGCAAAAGTCCAAAGCCAGACCAAAGGAAAAGCTCAAGGCCAAGATTATCTATTCATCCTGCTTTACCGGCGCCGGTGCTTTGTCGAGCACTACGCGTACCTTGAACAGGTCGCCGTCTATTGCTATTTCAAACCAGCCATCCATAAGCTTTACAAGGTCTTTAGCGATAGCAAGACCGAGTCCGCTTCCTTCTGTCGTTCTCGAATCATCACCGCGCTTAAATCTCTCCATAAGCTCATCAGCATTTATATTGAGCTGCTGTTTTGATATATTCTTTATCTCAAGCACTACAATATCTTTTCTTGCGGATGATCTCACACCGTAGGCTCCGCTATTATCACCTGCACTGCCAAACGCGTCCTGACCCATATCAAGCGCTCCTTTACCGATGCCAGCCAGCGGTTCCTTTATATCTATATACACGCGGCTTCCGTCCTGTGCGTACTTGAGCACATTTACGAGCAAGTTTTCCACCACTCTGTATAAGAGCTGTCCGTCGGCTCTGACATAGTACTTATCCTTTTCGGCATTTAGTATAAAGTCGAGCGATGAAGCTTGTATGCGCGCGCTCATCTCTCCCATACTCTGATTTATGAGCGAGAGCAGATCCACCGTTTCGATATTCACAGGCATTGCACCGCTTGACGCTTTTGCCGCTTCAAACAGATCTTCCGTCAGCTTGCGCAGACGCTCGGTCTTTTGATCGAGTATATCAAGATATCCCGGCGCATTCGGACTGTCAAGCCCTTCTTTTTTCAGCAGATCTATATACGATACCATCGAAGTAAGCGGAGTTTTGAGATCGTGCGAAACATTTGAAATAAGCTCTGTTTTCATTCTTTGATTTTTAAGCTCATTCTGCACCGCAACATTTGAGGCCTCCGATATTTCGTTTATACCCTTTGCCAGTCTCGAAAGCTCATCTGTCGGCTTATCCGGATCAATCGGTATTTTATATGTCAGATTACCGCTTTTGACCTCATCCACACCCTTTTGTACCTCTTCAAAACGCTTTATCCACTTTGGTACAAATACGAGCAGCAGACAGAGCACAACAGGCACGAGGAATACTGTCGCCGAAAGCAGGCATACGAGCACTGTAAGTATCACTGCTTTGCGCATAGTGCTGCCGCCGTTTATCACATTGCTCACTGCATTTGATATAGGCTTCCAGAGAAACCTGCATATTTTATATACGAGCGAATTTTTAATGAATACGCCGGACTTTAAAAGTCTTATAAACGAGAGCATATACCAAGCGGCAACTGCCAGGCACGCCGCAAAGGCTGCGATCAGCGCAATGCTGCCGAATGAAGAAATCATATCTTTTCCGACATAATCCGAAACGCCGCTGTAGCGCATATACGCATATGAATACGAATAGCTAACCGCTTCAAAATAGCTTGCTGCTGCGCCCGCAAACGCGCACCCAAAAATTGCAAGCTGCACTTCTGTCCAGAGCTTATCTATCGCATACAGTTTTCTTGTGCCGTCAGGATTTTTTCCTCCTGTAGTAATCATAAGCCACAGGATTGCGACAACAGCACAGACAAGCGACGAAAGCACCATAGGAAGCCATTCCGTTACCGCCGCTCTGGCACGCGTATATTCCTCATTCATAGCCGCAATATAAGAGTCTGTATAAGCGATACATAATACTAAATCATCGCCGCCTCCGTAATAATCGTCTATCAATTCCTCGCTGTGATAATAGTTTTCATAATTGCCTGCATAAGCATTGTTAGGCTCGCTTTCAAATATCCCGTTTTCATACACTGTGTATGCCTGGTATTTTTTGAAATCATCCGCACTTAAATTTCCGCCCTGTACGTTTGTTATAGACTCTTTACCGTCAGAAATAAAGTACATCAGGCCTTCTATTTCCTCGAGCCTTTTTATATTTCTGCGGAAATATTCGAGATCTCTTTCTATCAAGGCCTGCTTTATTTCCTCGATATTATCCGCATTGGCATCTATAAACGCTTTGCGTACATCGCCTGTAAATTCTGCGTAGGGCTCATAGGCATCATATTCATAATTTGCGGTTATCTCCCCGCTGTTAAAATACACCCAGCCACTGTTATATAGTTCCTCGATGTACTCGTTCATTTCTTCATTTTCGATACTGTGTCCAGCGAGTATATCCTCTTCGCTTCTGTAATTTACAAACAGCTCAAAAAGATTTTCTGTCTGCCGATGCATGTTGTACCTAAGCTCTTCACTCTCTATATAGCTTTTATTTTCAAATAGATCGTAGGCTTCCAGAGATACGGAATTGCTATGCTGCGACACCATCATCATGCTTCCGATGAGCACCTGTACAAGCATAATTATCATAAAGACAAATATGAATGTACGAAGTATTATATTCTGGCTAAATTTTTTCGATTTTGTACCCAATTCCCCACACCACCTTTAAGTATTTTGGATTTTTAGGATTAATTTCGATTTTTTCACGAATTCGGCGCACATGTACTGCCACAGTATTTTCAGGATTGTAAGCAGGCTCGTTCCATACGCTTTCATATATCTGCTCCATACTGAACACTTTGCCTGCATTTTCCGTCAGCAGCTTAAGTATGCCGAATTCGGTGGGCGTCATCACAATCGGCTGTCCGTCGACGGTCACTGTTTTCTGTTCATCGTCGACCTCCAGACCTCCTGTTTTGAAAACACCTTTTTTAATCTCCATACTTCCGAGATTCACATAGCGCCTGAGCTGAGATTTAACTCTCGCGATGAGTTCAAGCGGATTGAACGGCTTCGTTATATAATCATCCGCACCTATATTAAGCCCCGTAATTTTGTCATAATCCTCGCTCTTAGCGCTGAGCATTATAATAGGAATATTTTTTTCCTCACGTATACGCATAGTCGTTCTCATTCCGTCGAGGTTCGGCATCATAACGTCCATTATGACGAGATGTATTTCATTTTTATCGAGCACGTTCAAGGCTTCAAGGCCGTCATACGCTTTAAAAATGGTATACCCTTCATTCTTCAAATATACTTCTATTGCTCCCACTATTTCTTTATCGTCATCGCATACCAGAATATTCATATTTGTTCCTTTCATAACTTCATTATGATTTTGCCTCTAATATCTCGCATATGAATCCCGTGCAAATCCCCTTTTGCAATTTCATCATATCTCTGAAATATTACAAAACACTTAACCCGTTTCTTAAAAAATTCTTAAATGAAACCTTTTGCTGTCCGCGCAGACAAGCGGCATTCAAACCTCATGCCAATCGCACAGATCTATATGTTAATGCTCATAACTCCCGATAAGACGTATGATCTATGTCAATGCATAAAGATTATGTAAATAATCAGGATTTCTGCGCGCCTTTAGCTTATCTCTTTCTGTGCGCCTCGTGCTCTCAGTAAATCGTGCTCTCAGCGCGCCGTGCATAAATTTCCTCAAGCTCTGTTTTGTGGTATATATAGCCCTCATCATCATAATATTTGGCATTCTCAGGACAGCGCTTGACGCACGCTCCGCACTTCATACATATGCCCGTAACTTTACTCGGATCATCAAAGTCGATTGCCCCCAGAGGACATATATCAGCGCATATGCGGCAGCCAGCAGCCGCCGCGCAGGCATCGCTTGTCTTAGGTTTTACTTTTCTTATATCTATTGCCTTTCCGTGCCTGTCGCGCGGCGTATAGTACTTATCCTGCGGCGAGGCGCCCGGAACAGCTGCAAGCGCCGGCAAACCCGCCTCCAAGCTCTCTTTATTAGCGATACGATCAGCAATGAGCGCTGCAAGCTCGTCCGCCTTTGCAAAATCAGCGGCATCAGGGCGACCGGCGCCGAGCACCCTTGAAAATGAATGCTCACCCACAAAAGCCCCCGCCGCCAGCGGATAAAATCCGTCGCCTGCGAGAATATCCCGCAGCTCTGCTAAAGCGTCATCAAAGTTTCTGTTGCCAAAAAGCACTATAGGCACTGCAAGCGCCCCGCCGCCCTTTATCTTCTCTTTAAGATACGGCAAAAAAAGATTTGGCACTCTGCCCGCATATACAGGCGTGCCGCAGATTACAAGTTCATCTTCACTATATAAGAGCGTAGGCTTCCGCGCTGCCGGAAGTGAAAAATCAAATACTTCGTACTCCGCACTAAGCCTTTCCGCTACATTCTTTGCAACATATTCGACAATCTTTTTCGTCGTACCCGTACAGCTCAGATACATAGCCGTCACTTTTTTAATTTCCATTTCTGTCCCGCCCTTCCTCTATTTTTTATTTATAATATAAAGTCCGCAAAACCTCGCCAATTAAATGCGCGCGCCCTGCGGACTTCTGTCAACCTATCATTTTATTATCAGCGCAACAAAAAGCCGCATTTTAAATGTGTTTCTGCCTAAAGCTGGCCTTTAAGCTTCTCTTTTATTTTGCGAGCTACGCCGTCCGCATCACAATCACACACTATACGAATGTCCGCGTACTTCTTATAAAGCGGCTCTCTCAGGGCGTAGATATCTGACAGCGTCATCTCCGCAGGCGCAGCCACTCCCCGCTCCTCGCGCGAACCATTTATGAGGCGTTCTTCGAGCACCGCTATCGGCGTTTCGAGCCATACGCAAATACCGTTTTCCTTAAAATGGCGCATCGCATCGTCAGAAAATACAGCGCTGCCTCCTGTTGCAATCACAGTTTTTTCGGCCTCTATGCTAAGTCCGACTTCTCCTTCTATTTCAAGAAACCGGTCTATACCTTCCTGCTCTATTATCTCCGAAAGCTGTCTGCCGTCCTTAAGAGTTATCGCAATATCCTCATCCAAAAAATCATATCCTATACGCTTTGCGAGAATAACTCCCACCGTACTCTTTCCCGTTCCGGGCATTCCTATAAGTATTACATTTTTCATCGCTTTCAATACTCCTGTTATCTTTCACTTCAACTTTTATTTCTGCAAACTGCAAATATTTGTTTTTAAATACCAGCATACTATACCGCATCCCTTGCAAATTCAGCAGCACTTATCTAAACAATGCCCTTTGTTTCATCCCAAGCTCTGTTAAAAATGATGCCAAGTCCCAGTGTCCACGACAAAAGATAAAACCAAAAAAGCAGAGCCACAATTGAAGCAAGCGAGCCGTACACGATATCGTAATTAGCGATATTTTCAATATATACCGAAAAACCGCCCGTCACAATGAGCATTCCGACTGACGCTAAAATGCTTCCCGGCAGTATCCGCCTGAATTTTACCCGCTCAAGCGGCAGTATATAATAGTTAAAGCTCACCATCAAAAAATAAAGCGTCATTGCCGCCGGCCACCTTATAAGTACCCAGAATTTGTTTAAGTGTTCAAGAAAAATGGCACTTTTTACAATATGCGAAACGAGTACATTTATTATAATCTGCCCGTATACGAGCACGACGAGTGCAAATGTGACGGTAAAGAGCGTTACCGCCATCGTAAACACTGCGCGCAGTCTGTCTATAAAATATCCTTTGCCAGTAGTCGTTCCGCCGCTGAAAGTATAGTTTGCAATGCGCATCATTGCAAACTGTGCTCTCGATGCAGACCAAAGCACAACGATTACAAAAAATCCGCTCCGCACGCCCGACGGCACATAATCAAAAAGTCCCAGAATAAGACGCACTGTTTCTTCAGGCATGTATTCCGATATCCAGTCTGAAAGCAATTCAAGCGACAGAGAAAATACTCCCAGTATCTGTGAAAGCAGGATGATCGTCGGCACAACAGAAAGCAGCAGATAAAATGCCACCTGTGCTGCAAAGCCCTGATAGTACGAGTCGTTCAGTTGTCTATATCCCGATGAAAATAACGCTATAAGTCTTTTTGACGACATCTCAGTTCTCTCTCCAATATCTCAAGAGCCCGCGCTCTGTGGCTGATTTTATTCTTTTCTTCCGCACCGAGTTCCGCAAATGTGCTGTCGTATCCGTCGGGCACAAACAGCGGATCGTAGCCAAAGCCGCCGCTGCCGCGCTCTTCAAATATTATTCGTCCCTGGCATTCGCCGCGCGCGACTATCTTGTCGCCGTGCGGATAAATCATCGTAATTACCGATACAAACTTAGCCGTGCGCTTTTCTGCCTGCACATCTTTAAGCAGTGCAAGTAGTTTTTCATTGTTGCTTCTGTCCGTTGCCCCAGCCCCGGAAAATCTCGCCGAATACACTCCCGGCGCTCCGTCAAGCGCATCGACCATCAGCCCCGAATCATCTGCTATCGTCATTTCACCTGCAAGCTTCATTATTTCATACGCCTTTTTATATGAATTCTCCTCAAATGTTTCACCGTCTTCCTCGACTTCTATGTCAGGAATTCCCGCTTCGCTGCGCGGCACTAAAAACATGCCAAATTTCTTTGTAATCGCCTCTATTTCCTGTATTTTATGCTTATTTTGCGATGCGATTATAATTCTCTTCATTTTCGTCTCCCCGTGTTCATCTTAATCTTAAGCATCAGCTCTGTTAAAGCATTGCTTTTATGCCTATAATTATGAGAATGATACCGCCCAGAATTTCAGCCTTTGCTCCGAGCACATCTCCCATCTTCCTGCCGATAATAATGGCCACTGTCACAAGCACCGCCGTTATCAGCGCTATCACCGTCACCACCGGAATTATTTTAACTTTCATAGCTGTAAAAGCAACACCCACTGCAAAAGCGTCTATGCTGGTTGCTACCGACTGCAAAAGCAAAACCGTGAGCGTAAGCCTGGGTTTAAGGTCTTCACCCTCTTTATGCGTAAAGCCTTCATATACCATTTTGCCTCCTATAATACCGAGTATAACGAGTATCACTATGCCTGAATATCTGTCCAAAATTTCTGCAAACAGACTGCCCGCAAAAAATCCCAGAAGCGGCATAACACCTTGAAATATTCCAAAAAAAAGCGGCATCGCTATGTAATGACGTGCTTTCAAATCCTTATACACCATTCCATTTGTCATCGAAACAGCTACTGCATCCATAGCAAGCCCTATGCTCAAAAATAATAATTCCAACATTCCCATTCTGTATTGTTCCCTTTTCACACTTTTTCTTTACAATTCTACCATATTATATGATGAAATTATAGCCCTAAATTACAGATTAAAAAACGGAGCCGACTTTTTGTAACGTCATTTGCCCCGTCTTTAATTTTCACATAATTAAAATTTATCTCACGGCATCATATACTGCACTTGGCATATCCGCTATATCAATTACGCTCTTGTGGCGAATTTCTTTCTTCTC